>ERZ773099.956-NODE-956-length-22273-cov-7.438968_pt1 | contig 22273 bp, 17 predicted proteins | sample MGYA00511120_ERZ773099 | MGnify/ENA primary metagenome ERZ773099 (study PRJEB29015, sample SAMEA2738012) | human oral metagenome | biome: human oral; feature: human-associated habitat; material: dental | place: China | collected 2104 ...
GGGTCGGGCGAGTCGGCGGGTGCCGCGCTCGAGCCCGGCACCGCCAGGGCGAGGGCCGCGACGCACATCGCCAGCAGAGGGAGTCTGTATCGGGGCCGAAGCCGTTTGTCCAGAAGGGGACGGGACATGGTGCACCTCCGTCGGGTGTCGTTCTCGGTTGGAAGGATCCTTGGGCCCGAGGGCGGTTCAAAGTGCTCGCCCCGCCTGGAGGGACGAAGACAGGGTCAGGTCCCCTGAAGTGAACCGCGACACAGCCAAAGTTACGATCCGATAACGACGCTAACATTCGCGACGGCTACTTGTATGTGTCGTCGCTCATATGCAACCGTGCGCGAGCGCGGCGCGCACGGGCGGGTGCCGCCCGTGACGGTCCTTCGGCGCCCCCGGGGTCAGTGGCTCAGCCCCGACGGGCCCGGGCGGCCTCGGCGTGCGCCGGCAGGTCCTCGCAGTGCGCCAGCGCGCTCAGCGGGCCGCTCAGGGCCTCCAGGGCGGCGGCGTCGTAGTCGATCAGCTGGACGGGCCTGAGGTAGGCCATGACGCTCAGACCGGAGCTGAAGCGGGCGGTGCCGCCGGTGGGCAGGACGTGGTTGGAGCCCGCCAGGTAGTCCCCCAGCGGCACGGGGCTGTAGGGGCCCACGAAGATCGCCCCGGCGTTGCGGATGCGGCGGGCGACCTCGGGGGCGCGGGCGGTGTGGATCTCCAGGTGCTCGGCGGCGTAGGCGTCGGCGACGGCGATGCCCTGCTCCAGGTCGCGCACCAGCACGGTTCCCGACTGCCTCCCGCGCAGGGCGGTGCCGGCCCGCTCGGTGTGCCTGGTGGCGGCCAGGCGGCGCGCCAGCGCCCGGTCGACGGCGTCGGCCAGGTCCGGGGAGTCGGTGATCAGGACGCTCCCGGCGCTCGGGTCGTGCTCGGCCTGGGAGAGCAGGTCGGCGGCCACGTACTCCGGGTCGGCGCCGGCGTCGGCCAGGACGGCGATCTCGGTGGGCCCGGCCTCGGCGTCGATGCCCACCGCGCCGCGCACGGCGCGCTTGGCCGCCGCCACGTAGATGTTGCCGGGGCCGGTGACGACGTCGACGGGCTCGCACAGCATCGCCCCCGGCCCGCCGGGGCCGCCCGCGGCCGCGAGGTCGGCCCGGTCGACGTCGTCGTCGGCCCGGGCGCCGTAGGCGAGCATGGCGATGGCCTGCGCGCCCCCGGCGGCGTAGACCTCCGTGAGGCCCAGCAGGGCGCAGGCGGCCAGGATCGTGGGGTGTGGCAGGCCGTCGCAGGCGGCCTGCGGCGGGGAGGCGAGCGCGACCTGCTCGACGCCGGCGACCTGCGCGGCCACCGCGTTCATGACCACCGAGCTCGGGTAGACCGCGAGCCCCCCGGGGACGTAGAGCCCGACCCGTCTCACCGGGATCCACCGCTGGGTGATCCGCCCCCCGGGGACGATCTCGGTGGTGGTCTCCGCGGGGAGCTGGGCGGCGTGACCGGCGCGGTTGTGCGCGATGCACAGCTCGAGGCCCTCGCGCACCGTCGGGTCGAGCCCGGCCAGGGCGGCCCGGAGGGCCTGCGCGGGAACGCGCAGGTGCTCGGGGCGCACGGCGTCGAAGCGCTCCGAGGCGTCGCGCACGGCCGCGGCGCCGCGCTCACGCACGTCCTGGATGACGGGCGCCACCCGGTCCAGGGCGGTGGCGACGTCCAGGCGGGCGCGGGGCAGCGCCTCGGCGAGCTCGCGGGCGGACAGGTCCTGGTCGCGCAGGTCGATTCGGGTCAGCACACGCACATGCTAGCCACCGGACGGATGGTCCGGCGCGGGCGGCCCTCAGCGGCCCTCAGCGAGGCCCGGGCCCGCCACGGCGCCCGCTCAGGCCCCGGGGGCGGGGTCGAAGTCGGGCAGGCGCTCGCCGAGGTCGAAGGCGGCCGCGAGCGCCGCCAGGACGCGGGCGGCGGCCCTCCCGTCGCCGTACGGGTTGGCGGCCCTGGCCATGGCCGCGTAGGCCTCCGGGTCGTCCAGCAGGCGGGAGACCCCCGCCACGATCCGCTCCTCGTCGGTGCCCACGAGCCGGGCCACCCCGAAGGCGATCGCCTCGGGGCGCTCGGTGTTCTCGCGCATGACCAGGACGGGCTTGGACAGGGCCGGCGCCTCCTCCTGGACGCCGCCGGAGTCGGTGAGCACGACGTCGGCGCGGTTCATGAGCGTGCAGAACTGGCCGTACTCCAGGGGCTCGGTGACCACGATGTTGTCGTGGCCGGCGACGCGCGGCAGGAGGGCCCGGCGCACGCGCGGGTTGCGGTGGGCCGGCAGGACGAAGAGCGTGTCGGTGTGGGCCCGGGCCAGGCGCGCAACGGCCTGCCCGATGCGCTCCATGGGCTCGCCCCAGGACTCCCGCCGGTGCGCGGTGACCAGGACGACGCGGCGGGCCGGGTCGGCGAGGGCGCCGGCCAGCGCCGGGTCGCTCGGCGGCACCGGCCGGGTGACGGCGTCCAGGAGGGCGTCGATAACGGTGTTGCCGGTGACCAGGACCGTGGTCGGGTCGAAGGTCTCCCGCAGGAGGTTGTCCCGGCTGCGCCCGGTCGGGCACAGGTGCAGGGAGGTGATCTGGCCGAGCAGGCGCCGGTTGGCCTCCTCCGGGTAGGGCGAGGCGATCGAGCCGGTCCGCAGGCCCGCCTCGACGTGCGCCACGGGCACCTCGTGGTAGAAGGCGGCCAGGCCCGCGGCGAAGGCCGAGGTGGTGTCGCCCTGGACGAGGACGATGTCGGGCGCCAGCGCCTCGATCTGCTCGCCCACGCCGGTCAGCGTCCGGGTGGTCACCTGGGTCAGGGACTGGCCGGGGGCGTGGATGTCGAGGTCGACGTCGGGGGCGATGGAGAAGAAGTCGTTGACCTGGTCGAGCATCTCGCGGTGCTGCCCGGTCACGACGACGACGGGGCGGAACCGCGGGTCCTCCCCCATGGCCTTGACCAGCGGGGCCATCTTGATGGCCTCCGGGCGGGTGCCGTAGACGAGCATGGCGGTCAGGGGCGCCTCGGGCGCGGTCATGGTTCGTCCCCTTCCTGGTTGTTCCTGTGTGCTTACTCGGACGTCATCGAGACCGGCCCGACGGTGATGGTGGCGTCCTCGGTGTAGGCCGCCACGGCCCCGGACGGGTAGGGGCTCTCCTTGTCGGTGACGGTGGCGAGCTCGGCGCCGCCCACGCTCACCGTCATGGTAACGGCGTCACCCGCAGTGGTCATGGTCACGGTGACGTCGAAGGCGGCGCCGATCGGGTAGGTGGGGACGTCGCCGGAGGCGAGGAAGCGCTGGGCCCCCGGGTAGGCGGGGTCCTCCTTGCTGATCTCCCAGCCGTTGGGCTTGAGGGCGAGGGCGTAGAAGTGCTGGTCGTCGGTGTAGCTCCACAGCAGCCAGGCGACCTCCCAGGGATTGGGGTCGCTTCCGGTGCGCAGCTGGGCGACGGTGCGCACGGTGGCGGTGATCGTCTGCGTCGTGCCCGCCTCGACCATCACGTCGTCGACCGTGGCCAGGGCGGCGTGCGTCTCGTCGGAGCTGGTCGCGGCCTTCGGGCTCAGCCGGATGGTCTCCTGGGAGCAGGTGACCTTTCCGTACCCGTGGTGGACGGTCGTCCAGTCGCAGCGATTGGTCATGGCGTAGACGGTGGTCACGACGCCGCTCAGCACGAGCGCTCCGACCAGGACCACGACGACGAGATGCCGCCGGGCGAGCCGGAGGAGCCACCTGCTCCTCTCTCTGATCCTCTCCATCGTCCAGGTCCTCATCCGGCCGCCTCCACGACGACCCTCTGCCACGCCGGAGCCAAGGCGCCCACGGCGTCGGGCCGGGGCCCGATCCCCGGCGGCCCCACCGCGGCGCCCGACCACTCCGGCGCCGCCCCCTGGACCAGCGCCAGAGTGGCCTGCTCCTCCTCCGGGTCGACCTCGCGCGCCGTCTTGGCCCAGCCAGTGCGGCCGGTGGCCTGGCGGGCGAGGGCGCGCCAGCCGATGAGGCAGGGCATGAGCCCGTACAGGACGAACAGGTGGGAGTACGCCAGGGCGCGCAGCAGGCCCAGGCCCTCGCTGCGCTCGACGCGCCAGTAGAGCCACCCGAAGACCAGGCCCGGACCGAAGGCCAGCAGGTAGGCGCTGAGGACCCAGAGCCACGACTGAGGCGCGCCCCGCACCGCGGCGGTCACCGCCAGAACGAGGGTGGACAGGAACGAGGCGACCAGGAAGGACCCCGCCAGGAGGACCGAGGGCGTGAGAATCTGCCACAGGGAGTCCGCCCGGGACAGTCCCCGCTGCCGGCGGGCGACCCTCCCCAGGAGGTGGGCCGACTGAAGGTTGCCCTGGAACCAGCGGGTGCGCTGGCGCAGCAGGCGGCGGCCGCTGGTCACGCCCTGCTGGTGGACGGCGGCCCGGCCCCAGTACTCGTTCGTCCAGCCGGCGCCGTTGAGGCGCACGCCCAGGTCGAAGTCCTCCGTCAGCGAGCGCGTCCACGGCCTGCGCCCCAGGGAGTTGAGGGCGGACAGGCGGGCGAACTGGGCGTTCCCGCCCATGCCGACGCTGCCCAGGCGGCGGCGCCCCTCCTGGAAGACGGCGGTGAAGACGACGAACTCCATGTCCTGCATGCGGGCCAGCAGCGAGCTGAACCGGTTGTTGATCCGCACCCCCATCTGCACGGCGCCGACCTCCGCCGGGGCGAACGCCCGACGCGCCTCGGCGATCGCGTGAGGATCCAGGCGGCCGTCGGCGTCGACCACGCCGATGATCACCGAGCTCGGGTCGCAGCCGGCGAAGCGCTCGCGGACGACGGCGAGGGCGTTGTTGAGGGCCTCGCCCTTGCCCCTGCGGGCGTTGGGCAGGACGCGCCGCAGGACCTCGGCACGCGGATCGCCGAGGGCCTGGACGACGTCGCCGGTCCCGTCGTCGCTGCCGTCGTCGATGACCATGACGTGCAGCCCGGGGTCGTGGATGTCGAGCAGGCGCTGGACGGAGGCCGCAATGACCTCGGCCTCGTTGAGGCAGGGCATGAGGACGACGATGCGCATGCCGGGATCGAGCGCGCCCCGCCGCCCGTCCGCCGAGCGGCGGGGCGGGCGCCGGGAGATGACGAGAAGGGTCACGGTGTAGCCGAGCGCCACGATGACCATTCCCAGCGCGCCGCTCCAGGCGATACGGTCGATCAGAAGGAGGATGTTCATGCTTTCCCCGTTGTCAGGTTGTGGAAGCCGGTTCTGGGGAGGCGCCGATCGTAGGTGTACCCGAGGGAGCCGCCTCCGCGGTGGGAGCGCGGCCGCGCATGGCGCGGCCGGTAGGCGCCGTCGCGGGCGGAGTACGCGCGGTAGGCGGCGCCGTAGAGGTTGAGCCCGATGAAGAGCAGGGCGATGACCAGGAAGGTCGCCCCGGCGACGTCCAGGAGCAGCCGGGGGACCAGGTCGAGGCGCTGTCGAGCGAAGAAGGCGGGGCCTACGAGGAGGGGCCCCGCACCGGTGATATCAGGGAGGTACATGCTTGTTGTCAATCGGCACTCGGTGAGGAGGCGGGGAGGGCACCTCCCCGCAGAGGACGGCGCCTCTCTCGCAGTGGGGCGCCAAGCCGCGTTCAGAACAGCCGGACGCTACGTGTCTTCAGACTAACCGGAAGCGAGCGTGAATGTAACGATATGATCACATTTTCTCCATGGGGTATCTCACAGGTTGCGCTCAGCCGCTCGGGAGTGCTCACGGTCGGGCCGGTACCGGCCCGTGCGGTCGTCCTCGATGACCCCGTCCCAGCCCATGCCGTAGCCGAAGGCGTAGGCGTGCCCGACGGCGTCGACGTAGGGCGCGTAGTCGAAGGGCAGGTCCTCGGCGTGCGCCTCGACGGTCTCCATCGAGGCCGGCAGGGTGACCGGCAGCAGGCCGCGAGGCTCGGCGTCGCCGTGGAGGAGGTCCCACACCACCTCCTGCTGGACGCCGAAGTCGACCACGATCGCGTCGGCGTACGGCTCGAGCTCGGCCAGGACCGTCGGGTTGTGCATGCGGATGACGACGATGACGGGCCTGTCCCCCATCGCCCGGCGGGCCGCGAGGACAGCCTCGAGGTCGGAGGCGTTGGCGACCCGGGCGGTCTTGCCCCGGTAGGCGCGGTCGGGGCGCCCGGCCTCGCGGAAGTCGCCCTGGGCGAGGGAGTGCGCCCGGGCGGTGCTCGCCGTGTAGGGACGGTACTGCAGGGAGATCGGCAGGTAGCCGTTGCCGCCCGCCTCGCGGTCCTGGACCGAGTAGGGGTCGGCGAGCGGTGACTCGATGAAGACGACGGCGGCGTCGGCCCGCCCCGGGTCGGTGACGCGCTCGTAGGGGCCGGTGCCGGACGCGCCGGGGTCGAGGTCGCGGGGCGGCTCGGGGGTGCGCATGAAGCCGAGCCGGGCCTCGATGCGGCGGTGCGGCACGTAGACGCGGGCGACGTCCTCGCCCAGCGGCAGGACCCGGCCGGCGCCCGCGCCGCGCCCGCGGTTCTTGAGCAGCACCAGGCTGTCGCGCTGGGCGGCGCGGCCGGCGGCGGCGAAGGGCTCGCAGCCCACGACGGCGGCCGACTCGGCGGGGTCGAGGTAGGGGTTCTCGAACAGCCCTGCGCGGAAGAAGGTGCGCAGCAGGCGCGCCGCGGAGGCCTCGAAGCGGGCGCGAGCGGCCGGCTCGCCGTCGCGCGCGGCAATGCGCCGGTAGGCCTCGATGATCGGGGCGGCCTCGCTGCTGCCCCCGAACTGGTCGACGCCGTTGTCGATGGCCAGCTGGTGGCGGCCGGCGACGTCCAGGTCCTCCACCCCGTAGCAGCGCTGTCCGAAGCTGTTGATCTCCGCGTCCGGGTCGGCGGTGATGCCCCAGTCGGTGCACACCACGCCGTCGTAGCCGTACCGCCCGCGCAGCAGGTCGTGGACGATCCAGCGGTTGTAGGCGTTGGCGCGCGGCGGCGCGCCGTCGGGCCCGTGGGCGCCGTCGTTGGTGGGCTCGCCGTCGCGCCCGGGGTAGCCCCAGGAGATCGTGTAGTAGGGCATGACGGCGCTGGCGGCGCCGGTGGGACCGGCCAGCTCGAAGGCCGCATCGGTGAAGGGCCGCAGGTGCTCGACGGCGTTGCCGCCGGGGTAGACGGCGAACTTGCCGAATCCGTAGTGGGCGTCGCGTCCGCCCTCCCCGGTGCCGCCGCCGGGCCAGTGCTTGACCATGGCGGCCACCGAGGCGCCGCCCCACCCCGGGTCGGCGGGCGAGACCGCGACCTCGGGCAGGCCGACGGCGGCCCCGGTTCCGGGCGCCGCGGTGGTCTGCAGGCCGTCGCAGCAGGCCCGCGCGTAGTCGGCGACGAGCCCCGGGTGGGGGCCCCAGGTGTCCTGCAGCCGCATCCAGCGCGGATCGGTGGCCAGGTCGACCTGGGGCCCCAGGGCGGTGGTGATGCCCAGCGCCCGGTACTCCCTGGAGACGACCTCGGCGTACTCGCGCACCCTGTCGGGGTCGAACAGCGCCGCCATCCCCAGGCCCTCGGGCCACCTGGACACGTCGGCCGCCGCGGTGGCGAACTCGGCTCCGGAGGCCTCGGCCGCCCCGTGGCGCGGGTCGGAGGAGATGCTGACCGGCACGCCCAGGGGCTGGGACTCGGCCAGGGCCTGCAGGGCGTTGTTCCAGCGGGCGGCCGTGGCGGCGTCCCGGAGGGTGATGACCAGGACGTGGCGCACGAGGTCCTCGCTGATCATGGCGCGCTGCTGGTCGGTCAGCGTCCAGGCCGGCACCTCGGCCTGCGCGAACGTCCTGCCCTGATAGGTCCCGAGGAAGGGACCGGCCCCGGGGTTGGGGACCATCTGGTGGGGCGAGTACAGCATGAGGCCGGCGATCTGCTCGACGCTCAGGCGCGAGGCGAGGTCGGCGGCGCGCTCGGCGGCGGGAAGGCGCCAGTCCTCGTACGGGACGAGCTCGCCAGTGCGAGCCAGGTCCTTGAACAGGTGGCCGTCGACCTCGACGACCGCGGCGCCCGCGGTCACCAGCACGGGGCCGCCGGCCTGCTCATGGCGGGTCAGGACGGGTTCGGTCGGGCTGTCCACGGTCATGACGGGGCTCCTCACGGCGACGACGCGATGAGTCGATCGTCGCACACGGGGCGGCGCGGCGGGTGGGACAGATATGGGCACCGCTCCCCACCGCTGCGGCCGCGCGCTGCGATGCCGTCGACCGCCGCCCCGCGCCCGCCGCGTAGGCTTCCCCTCCATGACCATCGATAGAACTATCGCGCTATCAGGGCTGTCCGCCTCCCAGCTCGACCGGGCCGAGGGGGTGCTGCTGGCCCAGGCCTGCGGCGACGCCCTCGGGGTGCCGTGGGAGCTCGGGCACCGCCCCGCCGACGCTGGCTGCGGAGCGGAGCCGGGCGACGGCTTCATGCAGGGCGGGGGGCTGGGCCCCTACGCGCCCGGCGAGTGGAGCGACGACACCCAGATGGCGGTGGTCATCGCCCGGGTCGCGGCCACCGGCGCCGACCTGACGAGCCGGACCGCCCTGGACGCCATCGCGAACGGCTTCATCGACTGGCACGCCTCGGTCGCCTCCGACGTCGGCATGCAGACCCGTGCGGTCCTGGGCTCCGTCGCCCGCCACCGCGGCGAGCCGGGCGTCTCGGAGAGGATGCGCCGCGCCGCGCTGGACTACCACAGGGCCTCCGGCGGACGCAGCGCCGGCAACGGGGCGCTCATGCGCAACGGCGTCGTCGGCCTGACCCGCCTGCACGACCCGCGCGCCACGGCGGCAGCGGCCCGGGCCGTGGCGTCGCTGACTCACGCCGACCCTCTGGCCGGTGACTCCTGCGTCATCCAGGCCGAGATGATCCGCGCCCACGTCGTCTCGCCGGAGTGGGAGGGCCGGCCGTTCAACGGGGCCCGCCCGCTGGCCGCCCTCGAGCCGGTGGGCGCGGAGCGGCGCGACTACTGGCACAGTCTGTTCGACGGCGGCATCTACGACCCCGCGAACTGGGACTCGCCCGGGCTGCCGTCCGCCGACGGCTTCACCGTCGACGCCCTGGGCAAGGCCTGCCTGGCGTTCACCGCCGCCAACCACGAGGCGGGCACCCGCGGTCGGCCGGCGGCCGACCGCACCGGGCTCGCCCGTACCTGGCTGCGGCTGATCCTGGCCCGTGCGGTGCGCACCAGCGACGACTCCGACACGGTGGCCGCGATCGCCGGCGCGGTGGCGGGCGGATACCTGGGCGCCGCCGCCGTCCCGCAGGAGTGGGTGGCGAAGGTTCACGGGCTGCCGGCCGGCCCCGGCTCCGGGCCGCTGCGCGCCGCCGACCTGCGGGCCCTGGCGCGCCGGACGGCGCTGGCGGGGCTCACGCACTCGGGAGCCTGACCGGAGGCCCACGACAACGGGAAGGCACTCGCAAGGCACCGTCACGCACCGTCACGGGGAACCGTCACAGGGAACCGTCTCCTCCGCGTCTCCCGGGCCGCCTTTCCATGTGCGATAGAGTCCCACCGGAACATCCCTGCAAGAAGGACACGATGCCCACCAACCATCCGTCTCAGGAGAAACAGATCGTATGGCCCCACAGCTTCGTCATGCCGGCCCTGCGCGCTGTCGAAGACCACGGGCCGGTGCGGCGGACGGCGGCAGCGCCTCCGCCATTCCCAGCCTCCTCCCCGACCGGCCCGCAACCGTCTCGAGGAACCAGTGATCATCTACTTTGCGACCGTTGTCGTCACGATCCTTCTTCAGCTGCTCCGGGCCGCCGTGAGCAAGAGCGACAGCAAATCGCGGCGGGTGACGTCAGTGCAGCACGGCCTCGACCTGGCGTGCGTCCTCGTGCTCGCGGCCGCGCCGGGATTTCGCGCCTGGAACATCGGGACCGACACGTGGATGTACACGGCCATGTACGACATGACGATCGACTCCGACTCGTGGAGCAATACCCAGGAGCAGGCGATTGTCGAGCCGGGGTACGCCCTGTGGGAGTTCACCTGGAAGACTCTGGGCCTGAGCACGCAATGGTTCCTCGTTGTCACCGCGCTGGCCATCAACGGCTTGCAGTACGTGGCGATCCGCATGATCTCGCCGAGGATGCTCCCGGCCATCAGCGCCTACGTGCTCTCCGGCCTCTACCTCTTCCAGTTCAACGGCATGAGGCAGGCGCTCGCCATAGCGATATTCGTCCTCGGCGCGGCGCTCATTCTCAGGGGTCGCCGCGCTGGGTGGGCGGTCCTCCTCCTGGCCGTCTCCGTCCACCACTCGACGCTGATCGTCCTGCCCGCCTTCATCCTGGCGCGCCGGTACCGGCGTCGCACCACGTTCAAGATGAGCACCGTCATGCTGTGCGGGGGCGCGGTCGTCCTGCTTCTGGCCATCAGCACGTCGCTGGCGGAGTTCCTGACCGACCTGGTCGGCGACAAGTACGGCTCCTACCTGGGCCAGGACACGGGCTCCGGGCGGGGTCGCCTCGCTCATCTGGCGGTCATGCTCATGGTCACCTGGTTCCTCCAGTCCACGGACCTGCCCGAGAGGCTCCACTGCCTCACCCGCTTCTACTCCCTCGGCCTCGGGGCGCAGATGGTGGGGCTCCAGCTCGCCGTCCTCGACCGGGTCACGCTGTACTTCACGGCGTCCCTGCCGATGTTCATCGCCGTTATGCTCACCTGCGGATCGAGGACGCGCCACGTGGTGCTGTGGCTCGGCATCGTCGCCTACTTCTACGCCAACCTCACCCACTACGGAGACCTGCTGCCCTATGAGTGGTCCCTGTAGAGCGGTGTCGTCCTCGACGGGAGCGCGCGCACTCGTCCTGGGCGGCACGTTCATCGCGCCGATATCGCAGTGGTTCGTCTTCTGGCTCCTCGCCCGCTACGGGAGCGTGATGGAGGCCGGGGTGTTCGCCGCCCTGCTGGCGTACTCGACCCCGCTGTTCATCGCCGCCGGCTGGGGGCTCAGGAACACGCTCATCACCTTGAGGCGGAGCTACCCGTTCGCCGTCTACCTGAGGATCCGCGTGCTGCTCCTCGGCGCCGCAGCGGTCGTGCTTCTCGGAATCGGCGCGTGGGTCCGGGCGGATCCGGTGATGCTGTGGGCGGTCCTGCTCATGAAGGTCTCCGACGGAGTCACCGACCTCCTCTACGGCCCGCTGCAGCGCCAGCAGGCCCTGGCGCCGTACGGCCTGCTCATGATCGCCAACGGCGTCGTCTCCGCCGTCCTGTCCGCCCTGATGGCGGTCCTTTGCCCCAGTCCCTCCATGATCGTCTTCGGCTCCTCGCTGGGATCGACGGCCACGACGGCACTCGCGATCGTGGCCCTGCGGCGCCGCCCGGCCGAGCCGGCCCCGGAGCGGACGCGAGACCCGGCCCGCGCGCTGCTCAGGATCTCCGCCCCGGTCGCCCTGGCCCAGATGCTGGCCGTGGTCCTTGCGAACATCCCGACCTGGATCGTGGCGGCCCTGGGCGAGTCGGCCGACGTCGGCCGGTTCGCCGCGGCGGCCTACATCCTCACGCTCGGATCGCTCCTGGGCTCCGCGCTCAACTCCATGTTCATCGGCGAGTACCAGTCCGTCGTGTCGCGGCAGGGGCCTCAGGCGCTGCTCCTGCGGCTCAGGCTCACGACACTGCGAATCTGCCTGGCCGGCGCTGCGATCGCGGTCCTGGCGTTTTTCGTCGGCCCGTTCCTGCTGGAGTCGGTGTACGGCCGGGGATTCACGTTCTCGCCCTGGTTCATCGCCTCCCTGACCGCGGCCGCGCTCCTCGTCCCGGGCACCTACGTGCTCAACGCGGGCCTGCTGGCCCTCAACGAGTACCGCAGCCAGTTCCTGGTGGTCGCCTGGTCCCTGGCTCTCACGCTGGTCTGCATCCTCCTGTGCTACCTGGCGGGTGTGCCCGCGCTCTGGGCGGGAGTGGCGGCCGCATCGACCGCCAACGCCGCCAAGGTGTCGTTCTCGGCTCTCGCGATCGGCCGGGCGGGGACGGCCCCGGATGATCTCGCGCCAGGGCACCACCGACCACTACCGAGACGAGGACCGGCCCCGGCCAATGAATAAGACGCTCATACTCAGCTCAGGATTCTTCGCGGGAGAGGACTACTACGTCAGCCGCTTCCTGGACCGCGGCGTGCTCACCGCGCACTCGCTGCGACCGCAGCCGCATCGTCTCATGCGCGCGGCCAGGCGCCTCCACTTCCGGGCGGGGATTCCCATGAAGTCAGTCTGGTTCGAGCCCTGGGACCACCTGGTGGACGAGGCCGACCTGGTACTGGTCAGCGCCAGCAACCTCAGCGTGCCCGCCACCCTCTACATCCGCTCCCGCTGGCCCGGCAAACGCATCGTCGCCTGGTACTGGAACCCGTCGGGACCGGGAACGGACCCGGGCATACTGCCGCCCGACGTCTGCGAGTCATGGTCCTTCGACCGCGGGGACTGCAAGAAGTTCGGGCTCAGCTACAACACGACCTACTCATTCCGCGATATCGCCGACTTCCGCTCCGAGGACGACACGGATTTCCTCTTCGTCGGCACGAACAAGGGGCGCGCGCGCTTCCTGTCCCTGCTGGCCGAGGAGCTCCGGGAGCACGGCTTCAGCTTCCGGTTCTGCATCACCGGGCTCAGCCGCGACGAGATCTCCTCCTACCCCCTTCTGGAGCCGATCGAGCCGATATCGTATGAGGAGATCCTCCGGCTGACGGGTTCGGCCCGGACGGTGGTCGAGCTCCCCCAGGCCGGCCAGACGGGAGCGTCGCTGCGCCCGCTCGAGGCCCTGATGATGGGGAAGAAGACGCTGAGCTTCTCCAAGGACATCCTCGCCGAGCCCCTCTACGACCCGAGCCGCGTGCTCGTCCTCGACGATCTCGATATCGGGCGGATCGAGGAGTTCATGCGAACCGAGTCGCGGCCCGCGAGCCAGGAGCTGGTCGACTACTATGACTTCGACCAGTGGATCAGGCGGTTCGGATAGCACGGCCCGGCGACTCGGTGTCCGCCGGGCGCCCGGCACGCGCCCGCCACGATCAAGTGCGGAGGTGATGTGCTCGCATGGGTGCCGCGGTGCTGCCTCCCGGCCTGGTGCGCGAGGCCGATGGCACGACCCGGCCGCTGAGGGTCCTCCACGTCACCGAGTGCTTCGGCGCCGGTGTCGGTCGTGCCGTCAGGCTGAGGGCGCAGGCGCTGCCGGGCGCCGAGCACCATCTTCTGTGGACCGGCGAGGAGACGCCGGTAGCCTCCCAGTGGGCCTCGGCGGTCATGCTTCCGCAGTCCTCCTTGTCGCGCATCAGGGCGACCCGTCTGAGGACGCGGCGGCTGAGTCCGGATATCGTCCACGCCCACTCCAGCTGGGCCGGGGTGTACACGCGGGCGCGCCGCCTCGGCCAGCCGGTGGTCTACGAGCCGCACTGCTTCAAGTTCGACGATCCGTCGCTGCGGCCCTCGGTCAGCGCCGCGCTCCGGCTGGCCGAACGCCTCCTCATGGCCAGGACGGCGGCCATCGGGGTCCTGTCGCCCCACGAGCACGCCGTCGTGGGTGCGATGTCCCGACGCCTGCCCGTGGTCGAGGTCCCGAATGTGCCGACGGTGCCGGTGGGGCAGCCGGGGACCCGGCCGGACCGCATCCGGCGCCTGGCCATGGTGGGGCGGGTCGCCCCGCAGAAGGACCCGGTCTTCTTCGCCCGCGTGGTCGGCGAGATCCGTAGGGCCGGGGTGGACCTCGAGGCCGTCTGGATCGGGGACGGCGACGGCGACCTGCGCCGGCTGCTGGCCGAGTCGGGGATCCGCGTGACGGGCTGGCTGGGTCCCTCCGAGGTGGAGCGTCTTCTGCGCGGAGCCGTCTACGTCCACTCGGCCCGCTACGAGGGGTTCCCGCTGAGTCTTCTCGACGCGGCCGCGTGCCGGGCCCCCATCGTCGCCCGGAGGATCGCCGCCGTGGAGCACACCGGCCTGCTCATGTCGGACACGCCCTCGGGCGCGGCCGCCCTCGTCACCACCCTGCTCGGATCGGATGACGCACTCGCCGATGCGAGGGAACGCGGCGCGGGCCTTCTGCGCGCCTACTCGCCGCAGCACCTGACCGACGCCCTGGTCCAGCTGTACTCGGAGGCCCTGAGCGCATGAAGCCCCCCACGGACAGGATCTGCCTGGTGATCCCCTACTACGAGGCGGGCGAGGACCTCGTCGAGTCCCTGGAGAGCGTGCGGCTGGGGCGGGCGGACCTGATCGTCGTCGTCGACGACGGATCGCGACGACGCCCGGCGAGGGGCCTCGTTCCCCCGACAGTCGGGGACACCCCGGTCCGGCTCGTGGAGATGGCGCGCAACGGCGGCATCACCGCGGCGCTGCGAGCCGGGATCGCGGCCGTGCCCGCGGACTTCGCGCTCATCGCGCGTCTGGACTGCGGCGACACCTGCCGCCCGACGCGCTTCACCGCCCAGCGCGAGCTCCTCGCCGCGCGCCCCGGCGTCGTGCTGGTCGGGTCGTGGGTGGACTTCGTCTCGCCCGACGGCGCCTTCCTCTACCGCCTCGAGCAGCCCGTCGACCCGGCTGCGGTCCGCAGGCGGATGCGCGTCAACTGCGCCATCACCCACCCCGCGGCGATGTTCAGGAGGGAGGCGTACGACCGCGTCGGCGGCTACCCGACGCGCTTTCCCGCGGCCGAGGACTTCGCGCTGTTCTCGCTGATGCTCCAGCACGGCGAGGCGGCGAACATCCCGCAGGCCCTGGTGCGCTGCCGAACCGGCGACGGGGGCATCTCCGACAAGAGGCGCAGGACGCAGCTGGCGTCCCGTTGCAGGATCCTGCTCGAACGCTTCGACTGGCACCCGCTGGCCGTCTACGGGCTTCTCAGAGCCGTCGGACAGATGGCGACGCCGCGGAGCTGGAGCACCCGCGCGCACCGGATCCGGGTGAGGCTCACCGGAGGGCGACCGCAAGCGGGACCCGCGGGGCCGCCGCTCAGGCGGAACCCTCCTGGGTGAGGACGACCTTGACGGTCCTGAGCAGGATCTTCAGGTCCATGAGGAAGGTCCAGTTCTCCACGTAGAAGAGGTCGAGGCGCAGCGCCTCCTCCCAGCTCAGCGAGGACCGCCCGCTGACCTGCCACAGGCCCGTCATCCCCGGCTTGACCAGCAGCCGGCGTGCGGCCGTCTCGTCGTAGAGCTCGACCTCCTTGGGGACCTGGGGCCGCGGCCCCACCAGGCTCATCGAGCCCTCGAGAACATTGAACAGCTGAGGGAACTCGTCCAGCGACGTGCGTCGCAGCAGGTGGCCGATCCTCGTGATGCGAGGGTCGCCGGTCACCTTGAACAGGGGCTTGTCGCCCGTCCCCTGCTCACTGAGCAGGGTGTTGAGCTCGGCGTCGGCGTTGACGCGCATGGTGCGGAATTTCCAGATCCTGAAGGTCCGTCCGTCCCTGCCGACACGGGTCTGGCGGAAGAAGGCAGGGCCGCGGTCGTCCCGCCAGATGAGCACCGGAACCAGGACCCACATGGGGGCGAGGAGGGCGATCAGGACGACCGACGCGACTATGTCGAGCGACCTCTTGACCACCAGCCTCGTCCCGGCGAACGAGCCGAAGCTGATCTCGCGCAGCGAGATGCCGCCGGCCGGGCGCGGACCGGAGGCCTCCAGGGCCGCGCGAACCAGCATGAGTCGGCTCGTCGTCCCCAGGGTCCGTCCGATTCTGCGGACCGCCGGCGGGGTGAGACCGGCGGTCGGGGCGATCAGCAGGGTGATCCCGTCGGCGCCGTCGACCGCCCGGTCCACGTCCTCAACGCCCCCGATGACCGGCACGGGCAGCCCCTTGACGTCGCAGTCCGCCGGGTCGCCGTCCGACAGGAAGGCGCCGCAGGGCCTCAGGCCGAGCTCGGGCCGCTGGCTGATCGTGGCGATCACGGCAGATGCCGACTCGTGAGAGCCGACGACGAACGCCGGGTGGGTGAAGGCACCCCGCCTCCTCGCCTGCACGAAGAACTGGCGGGCCGCCCAGCGCCAGACCAGGAGCAGGGCGATGCCGCTGGGAAGGGCCACGAGGAAGTAGACGCGGGGCGGCTGGGCGCCGCCGAGGGAGGACAGCAGGGCCAGGCTCCCGAACTCGATCGCCGAGGCCTGGAGCACGCGGTGGTACTCGTCGGGCCCGTGACCGAGAATGCGCTCCCGGTAGGCGTTCATGGCCGTCAGGAGGAACCACCAGCTGGCGGTCACGCCGACGTCCAGCAGGACGTCGTTGGGGGTGAGCCGACCGGCGTGCGGGACGACCAGGGCCTCCTCGCCGACGAGGCCCACGATCCGGCTGAGGAAGACGACGAAGGAGATGACGGCAAGGTCGCCGGCACGTAGCGAGTACTGGAATCCCGCCGTCACACGGGCGCCGGGGAACTTCGATGCGGCGTAGGGAGCAATTTGCGTGCGGAACATGGTCTCTCCAGGGTCGAAAGGGCGTCGAGGCGGCACGGTCAACTGCAACCTCAGGGGGAAGACTGCTGCTGTACGGGAACGAGCACTGTGCGTGCAGTATTCATGCAGGCTGGGACCGTGCGCTCACCTGGCCCTGGCAGGTGCTGTGGGACCGGGGGCCGGAGCGCCGCCCGGCCACTCCACGGCCCGCCGCCCCGGCACCCCCGCCCCGTGGCGGGACTGAGCCTGCTCGCGGGTCGCGTGCGCCGGCGCCTCGTCGCCGCCGAAGTCCAGGCGGTGGCGTCCCGGGGACGGCGCCTGGTTGAGGATGGCGCCGACGACGGTCCCGCCGCCCTGGCGGATGGCCTCGACCGTCTGGCTCAGCTGGTCGTTCGTCGTCCTTCCGGCGCGCGCCACCAGAAGAACCCCGTCCGTGTGCGCACCGAGCGCCGCGGCATCGGTGACCGGCAGCGCGGCCGGCGCGTCGATGATGACGACGTGCTTCGAGGCCAGGTAGGTCACCAGGTCCGACATGCGCTCCGAGCCCAGGAGCTCGGACGGGTTGGGGGGAGGATCGCCGGCCGGAATGACCTGCAGGCCGGGCACCGCGCTCTGGACCAGCACCGCGTCCAGCGAGGTCGAGCCGACCAGGAGCTGGGTCAGCCCGGGGCGGCGCCGGCCGCCCCTGCCCTCGGCCTGGTGCCTGGGACGGCGCAGGTCGCCGTCGATGAGGACCACCGACTGGCCCGCCAGCGCCATGACGCGGGCCAGGTTGCTGGCGACGGTCGACTTCCCGTCGCCCTGCACGCCCGAGGTCACGACGAAGGACTGCACGCCCTTGTCGACATTGGCGTAGCGCAGGTTGGTGCGCAGCTTGCGGAAGGCCTCCTCCGCCCCGCTGCCGCCGGCGCTCGCCCGTCCGTGCGCAATGGCGTCCGACACGGGGATCACACCGAGAACGGGGTGGTCCACGACGGCGGCGAGGTCCGCGGCGGACCGGACGCGCCTGTCCCACACCTCGCGCGCGAAGGCCAGGACGTAGCCGAGCACGACGCCGCCCGGCAGGCCGAAACAGAGATACTGGACCCCGGAGGGCGACTGGGACATGGGCGCCAGGGACGCCGGGGTCATGAGCACGATCTCGATCGGCGAGTCCTCCCCCTCCAGCTGCTTGATCTGCTCCGCGGACTGGAGCACGACCTCGTCGGCGATGCTGCGGGCCGTTTCCTCCGACGACGCCGTCGCGGTGACGGTGATCGTCAGGGTGTTCGCCTTGTTGGTCGCGGACAACGAGCGGGACAGCTCGGCCGGCGTCATATCGAGATTCAGGGAGTCGACGACCCCCTGCGCGACGGTCTCGGAGGTGAACACGGGCACGAATGGCTTGACCTTCGAGGTGGCGAGCTGCGACGCCGTGTAGTAGGGGGCCGTCTGCTGCGAGATCTCCGCCTCCGGCGACACCTTGACACGAACGTAGGCCTCCGCGGAGGCCTTGAACGAGGCCGGCGTCACCAGGAACGCCGTGAGGGCCACGAAGAGCCCCGTGAGAAGACCGACGGCGATGGCAACGGCCTGCCGGCGAGTGAGCTTGAGAAAGTCCTCGAATGTCATACCGCCGTCACCAATCGAGATTCACAACTGATCATGCCGTGTATCTCCTACAGGGAAAGATGGATAGAGAGAGCGTCAGGACGTTACCACGACACGGGGAAGAATACCATGGCCTACGCCAGTTCGTTTCACAGTCGTTAAGAAGCCGCGGCACCTCAGCGGTCATCCCGGTGCCCCGCGTCACCCTCACGGTCCCAGCGCAGCCAGCACGCCCGGCGGGCGGGCGCCGCCCAGGCGTCGTCGGCGGTGCCGACCTCGCCCGTGGCGGCGCTGACGACGAGTGCGGGAAGAGGCGGCTCGTCGCGCAGGCGGCAGTCGTGGCCAAGCATGTGGAGCAGCGGCCCCATGTGCCGGGGCAGGACCAGCCCGCCGATCGCCTCGCCGAGCTCGCCGTAGGTGATGACCTCCCGGTGGGCCGCCACGTCGAGCAGGACCGCCCGGGAGCGGCGGACGGCCTCCGCCAGACCGGGCGTGAGGGTGAAGGTCCGCTCCCCCACCGGGTAGCGCTCGCCCACGTCCAGGGCCAGCGCCCCGTCCCCGGCTGGCTCACGGCCCTCCGAGGGGGGCGGTTCCACACCGCTCCGCCCTGAGGTCATGACCACAGTCCCGCCGCCCCCTTTCCTTCCGCATCCGTCCATCCGTCCCGTCACCGCGGGGTCCGCGGCCCGCCCCTCAGAACAGCCGCGCCCGGAAGACGTAGAGCACGGCGCTCAGGATCGTGCCGACCACGCCGAGGCCAGCGGCGGTGCGCCCCACGATCTTCTGCGCCGAAGACCTCTCGGCGCTCGCGGCGGGTTGATCGACGGTGCCGATCTGACCGCCCTGCGCCGCCGCGTCGACGCCTTCGGCCCCGGGGGCGGTCAGCACACCCGGTGTCGTCGGCTGCTCGGCGGCAGCCGCCTGGGTCGCCGGGTCCTCGCTCTGGGGCTGGGACGACGCCGGGGCGTCGGCCTGCTCCTGGCCTCCAGCAGCCGTGGCGGGCGCCGAAGCAGCCGTGGCGGGCGCCGACGGCGTCTGGGCGCCCCCCTGCCAGGCGGCGTTGACCAGCGCCCCGCGGTCGACGGCGCCGCCCGCGCTCACCCCGAGCGCGTCGGCGACGTCCTGGGGCAGCGGCGTGCCGGTGCCCGCGGCGGGACCGCCCGGCTTGGCGTGCAGGTCGGAGGTCTTCCACGCGGTGGGGTCGGCCGACTCGCTGACCAGGACGGGGTTGGCGTCCCGGGCGCCCTCCAGGTCCAGCCCGTTGGCCTCCTTGCCCGTGGTCGTCACGTTCGGGCTGCTGGAGAAGTCGGACAGGGAGGCGGCGTTGACGGACTCAGAGCCGCGGTCCTCGCCGTACTGCCACAGGACGGTGGTCGAGGGCTGGCTCGTGGGCTGCCGGTAGTAGACGTTGTAGTCGATGCCGGAGACCATGTCGTTGGCGTAGGAGGCGCTCGAGCCGTCGGTGTCCTTGGCGCCGGTGACCTGCACCATGGCGGAGTACCGCCAGGTGTCCGCGTCCGCGGGGGCCATCTGCTCGGAGGACAGGATGTTGTTGTAGATGCTCGTGTCCGTGGTGTCCCAGGTCAGGCCGTGCTCCTTGGACCAGTTCTCGTTGGAGGTGCAGCCGCCGTTGCTGCCGCGCGCGTTGCAGCCGTCGGAGCGCTCGTCCTCGTAGACCGAGATGCTCGTCAGGGCGTGGGTGACCGTGTTGTTCCACACCTTGGTGCTCTCCGAGCCCGCGACCTGGATGCCGATGCCGGCGCCCTCGATCAGGTTGGAGGCGATCGTGTTGCCCTTGGAGACCTCCACGAAGACCCCCGTGGGCACGTTGACGAAGTACGAGGCCAGGACGGAGGAGTCCAGGACGCCCTCGTCGAACCAGACGCCGGACTGCCGGTTGGTCTCCCACGAGGACAGCCCGGAGTGGTCGGTGCCCGACTGCGAGTAGTCCACGGTGTTGTAGGCGTAGCGCACCTTCTCCGAGTGCGTGACCTTGGTGTCCGCGATGGTGCAGTAGCCCCCGCAGGTGGCCGTGATGAAGCCCGCGCTGTTGTTCCCGGACCACAGGTTGTTCTCGATGGTGACGTTGGAGGAGCGGTTGACGCCCATCCCGACGCCGGCGTTGTCGGTGATGCTGTTGCCGGTCACGGTCGCGTCCTGAGCGTTGGCGACGCCCAGCGCAGTGCCTCCCCCGGAGTACCTGAAGGTGTTGCCGGTGATGCTCAGGCCGGTGCCGGAGGCGAAGACCATGACGCCTCCCGTGCTGGTGCCGATCTCGGGGTCCATGTAGTCCCACTCCTGGACCGGGGAGTACTTCTCCACGGTCAGGCCGCTGAGGGCGATGCTGTCGGCCGACAGGGTCAGGGCCCGCGAGTGCTGGGCGACCTCGACCGTGTGCTGGCCGGGGTCCACGCCGATGACGTAGGCGGTCCCCCGGTGCGGCTTGGTGTTGTAGCCCGCCCGGCTGTTGGAGGGGTTCTTGGCGGTGATCGGGTCGTCGTCCTGGACGTAGAAGGTCGACTCCGTGACCTCCTCGCGGGTGGCGACCTGGGTCAGCGGCCTGCCGTCGACGAAGACCTGCTCGGGGTGCGCCGCCATGCCCTCGGCGGACGAGTCGGCGTTGGTGGTGCACACCGTGCAGAAGCGGACCATGTCCGCCGCGGTGGACCAGGTGGAGCCGGAGGCCGACCAGGAGGTGGGGACCTCGGCGCCCGACAGGACCGGGGCCGCCCCCTCGGCGGCGCGAATGGTCAGGCTCTTGTCGACGGAGATCTCACCCTCCCGGTAGGTGCCGTCCCCGACCTCGATCGTCGCCCCGGACGGGGCCGCGGCGATCGCCTCGGTGATGGTGGTGTAGGGCTTGTCCGCCGAGCCGTCGCCGCCCTGGCCGGCCGACGCCGAGACGTGGATGACCTGGTCGGCGGGATCGGCTGCGGCGCTTGGCGCCGTTAGCGGAAGCGTCAGTGGAAGCATGATGAGGGCGAGTACGGCGATGACGGTGGCTGCACTGCGACGCACGCTGTTTCTCCTCCTACGGGCTGCACGAAATCGTGTTTACCGTACCGTTATCCCCGCTCGAGTGCGACCATGTGTGTCTCACAGTGCGATAAGCCCGCCGGTTCGCGGCGCGCTCCTCATCACATGGAGCAGTCCGGCGGCCGGCCTGGGAGAATGGGTCCGTGCCGCCTCAGACGCCTCGACGCCACTACCCGTCCGTACCCGTGCGCGGACGGATCAGGCTCGGCCAGTTCCTCAAGCTCGCCGGCCTCGTCGAGGACGGCGCCGAGGCCCGTATCGCGGTCCAGTGCGGCGATGTCGCCGTCAACGGCGAGACGGACACCCGTCGCGGGCACCCGCTCGCGGACGGCGACGTCGTCGTGGTGGACCTGCCGACCGGCCCCGTGGGCGCCGTCGTCGAGGAGGTCCGAGAGGAGGCCTGAGCCCGGGGCGGGGGCGCCCGCCGCGGAGGACGGCGGCCGGCCCGCCCGCCGAGTTACGCGTAGAGCCGAAAGCGATCCTCAGCGCCTCAGGCAGGCCGGCCCGAGCAGCGCCTTGATGTCGGAGTAGAAGGCCGCGCTGGCCTCGACCCGCAGCGATGGGTCCAGCTGGGTGCGCACCTCCCGGCCGGGGCTGGTGAGGTTCAGGCGGACCGCGGACATGCCCGGGTGGTTCTCCAGCACCGCCTTGAACCTCTCCACCAGCGGGGCCGTGCACCGGTTGGTCGGCAGGGTGATGGTGACCGCCTCGTGGGCGGCGCTGGAGACGTCCGGCAGGGTCATCTCCTGGGCGTACAGGGCCACCTGCCCGTCGCGCCGGTTGAGGCGCCCGCGCACGGTGACCACCGTGTCCGGCGCCAGCATGGTGGAGACGGTCTGGTAGGTGCTGGGGAAGAAGAGCGCCTCGATGCTTCCGCCCAGGTCCTCGATCTGGGCGATGGCCCACAGGTTGCCCTGCTTGGTCGTCTTGCGGGTCAGGCCCGTGATGAGCCCGGCGATCGTCACCACGGCGCCGTCGGGGCGCTCCTCGTCCTCGACCAGGTCGGCGATCTCGGTGTCGGCGAGCTTGCCCAGCACGCCCTCCAGGCCCAGCAGCGGGTGGTCGGAGACGTACAGGCCGAGCATGTCGCGCTCGTAGGCGAGCTTGTCCTTCTTGTCCCACTCGGGCAGGTCCGGCACGTCGGAGGAGAAGACGGGGCCCGAGCCGAAGGGCGACGGCGCGCCGCCGGCCCCCTCCGCGGCGTCGTCGCCGCCCATGAGGGAGGCGAACAGGTCGAACTGGCCGGCGGCCTCGTTGCGCTTGACGCCGATGACCTCGTCGACGAAGTCCTCGTGGCAGGCCTGCAGGG
>ERZ773099.957-NODE-957-length-22254-cov-3.922609_pt1 | contig 22254 bp, 17 predicted proteins | sample MGYA00511120_ERZ773099 | MGnify/ENA primary metagenome ERZ773099 (study PRJEB29015, sample SAMEA2738012) | human oral metagenome | biome: human oral; feature: human-associated habitat; material: dental | place: China | collected 2104 ...
CCCGCAAGTTCGATACCCAGCACCACGCCCGTTACCTGCCGCAGAAAGGACGCAAGGTTGAAATCCCCTCCCAGCAGGGCATCGCTCACCGCCTCCCGGCTGGTAAAGGGAACCTGCCTGCGCCAGAGCAGAAAAACCAGGCTCGTGTAGGTCATGACGCCGAGGCCGCCTGTCTGTATGAGCGCCAGCAGAAGCCCCTTGCCGGGGGAATTCAGTGTTTCCCCGATATTCACCGGGGTCAGGCCGGTCACGCAGATCGCCGAGGTGGCGAGAAAGCAGGCGTCAACAATGCCGGGGTGCTGGCCTTCCCGCCAGAACCAGGGCATCAGCAGAAGAACGGTTCCCAGGGCAATGGCGGTCAGAAAGGAAAGCGCGGGCCATGTGAGCGGAGTAAGAAAGCGTTTTTTGCGCATGCCTCCCTGTACGCCTGCGCCGCAAGGAAAGCAAGGAAGGCCGTCTTTACAAGCGCCCGGAAAAAGACTACGAAAAAAACCGCTGGGGGAACCACGGAAAGGCCGTGGCTGAGAGTGGGCACAAGTCCAGACCCCATGAACCTGACGCAGTTCGCACTGCCGGAGGGAAGCCGCAGCCACATGGCGGTTTGCTGTCGTGGTTTTTTTGCGCCCTGCGTCGCAACATCGCGAGGCGTACCATGTCCATGTTGCATCGCAATCCGGCTCTCAACAAGTTGCTGGAACAACACCTTCACCGCCTGGCCGATCAGGAAGACCTCTCCCCCCGCGCCATAACCGATGCCCTGGAAGCCGGGACGATGGTTCTGCTGGGCAACCCCGCCCATCAGGGGCTCATGCCCATCCTGGTGGGGCAGCCCGCCAAAGTCAAAGTCAACGCCAATATCGGCACGTCGCCGCTCTGCAATTCCCCCGAGGCGGAAAGCCGCAAGATCGCCGCGGCACTGAAGGCAGGCGCGGATACGGTCATGGACCTTTCCATTGCCGGGAACCTGGACGCCCTGCGCGCCGGCATGCTCAGGGACTGCCCCCTGCCGCTGGGCACTGTGCCCATCTACGCCGCGGGCCAGCGCATTCTTGACGCCGATGCCGACATCGCCGCCATGAATCCTGAAGATTTGTTTGCCGAAATCGCCAAACAGGCGGAGCAGGGGGTGGACTTTATCACCGTGCACTGCGGGCTGTCGCGCCGGGGCGCTGACATGGCCCTCCACGACAACCGCGTGCTGGGCATTGTTTCGCGCGGAGGCGCTCTGCTGGCCCGCTGGATGCAGGAAAACGGACGCGAAAATCCCCTGCTGGAGGATTTTGACCGTCTTCTGGATCTCTGCCTGCCGTACAACATCACCCTCTCCTTGGGCGATGGTCTGCGGCCGGGCGCGGGCGTGGACGCGGGCGATGCCGCGCAGTGGGAGGAAGTCATCAACCTCGGGCAACTGGCCCGGCACGCACGCCAGCGCGGCGTGCAGTGCATGATTGAAGGGCCGGGCCATGTTCCGCTGCATCAGGTGCGCGCCCAGATTCAGGGTATCAAGCGCCTGACCGATAATGCCCCCCTGTATGTGCTGGGGCCGCTCTGCTGCGACAGCGCTCCCGGCTATGACCATATCGCGGGAGCCATCGGCGGGGCGCTCGCCGTGGAGGCCGGAGTGGACTTTCTCTGCTATTTGACGCCCGCGGAGCACCTGACCCTGCCTGATGAGGCCGATGTGCGGGCCGGGGTCATGGCTTCGCGCGTGGCCGCCCATGTGGGCGAGATAGCCCTGGGCCGTCCGGCCGCCCTGGAGCGGGAAAAAGCCATGAACAGCGCCCGCAAGGCTCTGGACTGGGAAGGCATGTCCAGGGCGGCTCTGGACCCCGCCATGCTCGAAAACCGCCGTGAGGAACACAAAAGCGAGGAAGTCTGCGCCATGTGCGGCAAATTCTGCTCGGTCAGGATGCTGCGCAAAAAGGAAAACTGACATAACATGCGCATTCCGCTGTACGGCCTCTGGCGGCACAGCGGAATGCGCATGTGGCCGTACCGCAAAAATCCCTGGCATCTCCGGCCGGCCTGTGCTACTTTTCTGTCAAGGAGAACGGCGCACCATGACCGAAGCACAGCAGGCAGGGGTGAAGGACTTTCTGGCCTTCATGGGCCGCAAGGGCCTGAATACCACCACACAGCGGCGTATCATTGCCGAGGCTTTTTTCAACCTGCCCGGCCACCATTCACTGGAAGAATTTTACCAGCATATTTTTCAGCGGGATCCGGGCATAGGGCAGACCACCGTCTACCGCACGCTCAAGCTGCTCTGCGAGGCGGGGCTGGCCATGGAGACACATTTCAGCGACGGCATCACCCGTTATGAAATCGTCAATCCCAACAGCCACCACGACCATCTGGTCTGCCTTGATTGCGGAAAGATTGTGGAAGTCTTTGACCCGCAGGTCGAAAAAATCCAGCGCGCCATTGCCAAACAGCACGATTTCGCCCTGCGCGGCCATGTGCACAACCTGTACGGCCTGTGCGCGGACTGTCGCAAGACAGAGAGCAAACGGCTGGGCTGAGGGCGCAAGACAGCGCGCGGGGCGACATATCCCCGGGCGCGGTTTTGCAAGGTCTTGTGTGGAAAATGACTTTCTTTTTCTCTATTGCGGCGTACATGCGCCGGAAAAAAGGAAACAGAACCCTGCTGCGCACATGACGCGGCGCGCAGAGCAGCGGCGCACACGGGAACTGCCCGCGCCCGCAGGCGGCGGGCACGCGGAAAATTTTTGCCATGCCGGAGGATCGTATGGATATGCAACTGATTCTTGTCATTGTGTGCGTGGGCGCGGCTCTTGCCTACATGGTGCGGCGCGCGCGCAAGGCCGTCAAGGGCGGGGGGTGCTGCGGCTGCGACAGTGCCGGCAAGGGAACCTCGCCCTGCGGCTGCTCACGCGAAAAACAGGAATGTGAGGGGAGCGGGAAGCCGGAAGCCTGATCCCGCGCGGCGCGCGAAAGCGCATGGTGGAAGCGCGGCCTATTTTGAGGCCGCGCCCTTGCCGCGCTTGAGCCGGTCGCGCCGCTCCTGCATGAGAAAGCGTCCCGTGACCGACAGGGGATCGGCCACAATGGCCTCGGGAGTGCCCGCGGAAACGATCCGCCCGCCGTTTTCTCCTCCGCCCGGCCCCATGTCCAGCACATGGTCCGCAGCCAGGATCATGTCCGTATTGTGCTCGATGACCACCACTGTGGCGCCCCGGCCCACCAGTTCGTGCAGCACCTTGATGAGTTTGCCCACCTCGTGCATATGCAGGCCGGTGGTCGGTTCGTCCAGAATGTACATGGTTCCCGGCAGGGAGCGTTTGCCCAGTTCCCGCGAAATCTTGATGCGCTGGGCTTCGCCGCCGGAAAGCGTGGTGGCCGGCTGCCCCAGACGCAGATAGTCCAGCCCCACCTCCTCCAGCAGGGCCAGTCTCCGCTCCAGCCCTTCATAGGCGGTGAAAAACTGCCGCGCCTGCCGCACGGGCAGATCCAGAACTTCGGCAATGTTCAGCCCCTTGTAGCGGACCTCAAGGGTTTCATGGTTGTAGCGCCGTCCCTTGCAAACATCGCAGGTCACATGCACATCGGGCAGAAAGTGCATTTCCACATGCACCTGACCGTCGCCGCCGCAGGCTTCGCACCGCCCGCCGCGCACGTTGAAGCTGAAGCGCCCCGGCGCGTACCCGCGCTTGCGGGCATCGGGCGTGAGGGAAAAAATGGTCCGTATTTCGTCAAAAACCTTGGTATAGGTGGCGGGGTTGGAGCGCGGCGTGCGGCCGATGGGCGTCTGGTCAATGACCACAACACGCTCCAGCGGCGTGGCCCCCTCCCAGGACAGGGAAGAAATCGTGCCCGGCTGGTCCACGCGCAGTCCCAGATTCAGGGCCATGTGCTTGTACAGGGTGTCCACCACCAGAGAACTTTTTCCCGATCCGGAAACGCCTGTCACGCAGGTCAGGACACCCAGGGGAATCCGGCAGTCAATGCCGCGCAGGTTGTTGGTGGTCACGCCGCGCAGCACAAGTTCCCCCCGCGCCTCGCGCCGCCCCTCGGGCAGGGGAATGACATCTTCCCCCCGCAGGTAGCGAGCGGTGAGCGTATCCGCCCGCAGCAGCCGGTTCACCGGCCCCTGAAACACCACTTCGCCCCCCTGCGAGCCGGAGCCAGGACCCAGTTCGATGACCGTGTCCGCCGCGCAGATGGTCGCTTCGTCGTGTTCCACCACCAGCACGGTATTGCCCCTGGTCTGGAGGGCGCGCAGGGTTCCCAGCAGGCGTTCGTTGTCCCGCGGGTGCAGGCCGATGGACGGCTCGTCCAGCACATAGGTCACGCCCACAAGTCCTGACCCCAGTTGGGAGGCCAGCCGGATGCGCTGGGCCTCCCCGCCGGAAAGGGTGGACATGGAGCGGCCCAGCGAAAGATATTCGAGCCCCACATCGCGCATGAAGGAAAGGCGGTGGGTCAGCTCCTTGACAAGGGGTTCGGCAATGAGCGCGTGTCGGCCCGTAAAAATGCGGCCGCTCAGCCATTCCAGTGCCCGCTCCACGGAAAAGGAGCAGAAACCGGCGATATTCACGCCGTCCACAAGCACCGACAGGGCGGCGGCATTGAGCCGCGCGCCGTTGCAGTCCGGGCAGGTCATGCTCTGCCGGTAGCGCGAGAGGGCCTCGCGCCAGGAATCCCCGTACTGCATGCCGCTTTCCAGCAGGGGCACGACACCCGGCCAGCGCCTGTCGCTGACCGTAATGCGGCCCTGGCCCTGAAGCGCCTCGGCAAAGTGGGCGCTCTGGTAATCTCCCCCCGCCGCCAGCGCCACGCTGCCGCCCATCCAGTTGCGCCGCAGGCCCCGGGAGGAGCGGGAGGGGCGGCCTTGCGCATCCTCGCCATACAGCAGGGCGCTCAGCGCGTCTTCGGAAAAGTCGCACAAGGGAGTGGAAAGCCGGAAGCCGAAACGCCGCCCCAGAGCCGTGAGGGCGCTTTCATACCGGCTGAAGGTTTTTTTCTCCGCCCAGGGCAGGAGCGCCCCGGAATTCAGGGAAAGTCCCGTGTTGGGGGCAATGAGGCGCGGCTCAAAATAGTCCACTCCGCCAAGGCCCACGCAGCGCGGGCAGGCGCCCTGCGGCCCGTTGAAGGAAAAAAGCTGCGGGCTGGGCGCTGGCAGGGAAACGCGGCAGCGCGCGCACGCCGAGGAGGTGGAATGTGGCGTGTCTGTGTCCTTGTCCGGCTGATGCAGCACAAGGCGGCCTTCGCCGTAGCGCAGGGCCAGTTCCACGGACTCCGCCAGGCGGCTGCGTATGCCTTCCTTGTTGACCAGCCGGTCCACCACCAGATCAATGGTGTGTTTTTTGTTTTTGTCCAAGGGGGGCACATCGTCCAGAGTGTGCACTTCTCCGTTGACCCGCACCCGCGCAAAGCCCTCGGCCTTGAGTTTCTTGAAGCGGTCCAGATGGGTGCCTTTCTGCCGTTCCACCAGAGGGGCCAGAAGCATGAAGCGCGTGCCCTCCGGCAGAGCCAGAATGTCGGCAATGATTTCGTCCTGGGTGCGGGCTTCCAGGGGCAGTCCGCACCGGGGACAGTGCATGCGGCCGAGACGGGCAAAAAAGACGCGCAGAAAATCGTAGATTTCCGTCACTGTGCCCACCGTGGAGCGGGGATTGCGCGAAAAACCCTGCTGTTCCAGGGAAATGGCCGGAGAAAGCCCCTCGATTTTTTCCACATCGGGTTTGTCCATCTGGGGCAGGAACTGGCGGGAATAGGCCGAGAGGGATTCCATGTAGCGCCGCTGACCTTCGGCATAGACAATATCAAAGGCCAGCGTGGTCTTGCCGGAACCTGAAGGCCCGCAGACAACGACCAGTTCGTCCCGCGGGATATCCAGGCTGATATTTTTGAGGTTGTGCTGCCGGGCCTTTTCGATGCGGATGTGGGAGTGGAGTTTCATGCGGCCATATGTAAGCACCGCGGGCAACCTTGGCAAGAGCGGACAAAAGGCCCGCTCCCTTATGGTATAAATAAAAAACATTCAATATGGCCAAGCCTGCGCATTGACAAAGAGTATATTTTTTATACCATACCAGTATGAAGTTTGAATATGACCCGGCCAAGAGTGCAATCAACAAGATCAAGCACGGCCTTGCTTTTGAAGAGGCCAAGGCCCTGTGGGAAGACGAAAACCTTCTTGAGGTGCCGGTGCTGCGCGCAGGCGAGGAGCGCTATCTTGTCATCGGCGCTATCCGCGGCAAGATGTGGACCGGGGTTATCACATACAGGGGTGGGGCCGTGCGCATCATTTCAGTACGGCGCTCCCGCAAGGAAGAGGTGGAATACTATGAGTCATGAAAAGCAAATTTCAGCCGAGGAATTTGATCGTCGCTTTGACGCTGGCGAGGATATTTCCGGCCATGTGGACTGGGCAGCGGCCCGCAGGCCCAACAAAGAGATGCAGCGGGTCAACGTGGATTTTCCCGTCTGGATGGTGGATGCCCTTGATGCCGAGGCCCGCCACTTGGGCGTGAGCCGCCAGGCGCTGGTCAAGGTGTGGATAGCCAACTGCCTTGCGCGGGATGCGCACAGCGCGCGCTAAATATTTCTTGCTGCGAAAAAATGAAAAAGCCGGGCGATCCGGTTTTTTGCTGATAACCACTTCTTGCCATAATTCCCGGCATGGGGCAGATTGCCCCATAGCTGCAAAAGCATTGGGGGTGGTATGCGCGTGCTGAAAATTATGGTTTTCTGGTTGTTGTCCGGCATGGCTCTGATTTTGAGCGTTATGCTTCTGCTTGAAATTACAGGGCAACTTGTGTCCAAAGAGCCTACGCCCAAAAATGTCTATGTTGCACTGTTCACTATCAATCTCATCCTTGTTTGGGGCAGCGCCCATCTTTATAAAAGACTCTGGCCTCATCGCGGTTCTGCCGTGCTGTACACACCCACCGCTCGGCCACAGGAGAAAAAAAGCTTCTTTCAGCGCATGCGTGACGAGCGTGCCCGCAAGGCCGAAGTCAAGCGGGCCACCAAAGACATACGCCGTGCCGTGGTTTCCGGCGTACTTCTAGACGATATTCTTACCGTGGCCGGGGCCGTATCCAAAGTCGCCATGCCCGCCAAACTCGACGTAGATACCGTGCGCGCCGCCGTCATGGCCTCCTTGGATGAGGTGGTGGATCAAGCCCTGCATGACGGTATTTTGAGCGAAGACGAAGAAAGCCGCATTGTCGACTTTATGGCCCACTACCACCTTACCGTCAATGACCTCCCCCTTGCCTTGGGTGAAAGGCTCACTCAGGCGGCCGTTATCCGCGATCTCATGGAGGGTAAGGTCAACCCTCGCCTAGGCAGTGTAGTCACGAAATTGTCTAAATTTTCATTTTGTGGCACAGTTCGCTTGTCTTCAACCGTAAGCGAGGAACATATGCCCACAGCAGCCCACAGACGGCACGACATTTCTGATTCCGTTTGGAAGAAGCTTGAACCCCATTTGCCCGGACGTGAAGGAAGCTGGGGAGGCAGGGCCCACGACAATCGGCGCTTTATCAATGCGGTCTTCTGGATTATGCGTACAGGCGCGCCGTGGCGGGATCTGCCCCCCGACTTTGGCGGGTGGAGCAATACCCATCGACGCTTCATCCGTTGGCGCGATAATGGTGTGTGGGAGAGATTGCTTGAAATCCTGATTGATGAGCCGGACTTTGAATGGCTGATGATCGATGCCAGTCATTGCAAAGTTCACCCACATGCGGCAGGCGCAAGAGGAGGCAATCAGGACATGAGCCGCACAAAAGGGGGCTCAACACAAAACTGCATCTGGCCGTGGATGCGCATGGTATGCCGGTCAGGGCTTTTGTTACACAAGGTACAACAGCAGATTGCACTCAGGCAATCGCTCTGATTGACGGATTCACGGCGGAAAAGCTTTTGGCGGACAAGGGCTACGACACGGATGAGATTCTCGCCCAAGCTGAAAAACAGGGAATGGAAACGGTCATTCCCCCGAAGAAAAACCGCAAAGCGCAGCGTGGGTACGACAAAGAGCTTTACAAGGCCCGGCACCTGATAGAGAACGCGTTCCTCCATTTGAAGCGATGGCGCGGCATTGCGACCCGATACGCGAAAAATACAGCCTCTTTCTTGGCCGCTATTCAGATCAGATGTATCTTTTTATGGGCCTCAATCTCGTGACGACACTATCTAGTGTCTAGTTGCAAAAATTCTTGATAGAATTTGTCAGTTGTGCACCCTTGATTTCTCGCTTTCTCCAAACAAAAGGTTGAGCTGTCTTGTTGTATGCCGTCTGAAATGCCTTTATCTGCGCACCAAGCTCTTGTGTGCTTGAAAAACTGGCTCCCCGCAAAGATTTGAGCGACAGAATGCCGAACCATATCTCCACCATATTCAGCCAGCTTGCGCTGGTTGGCGTGTAGTGAAAAAACACATTTGGGTGCTCATCAAGCCATAGGCCATGCCGCTTATGAATGCTGTGATTGTCAAGAATCACATGATATTCTGAGCACTTCGGCAATTCCAAAAGAAGCTCGTCCATGAATTCAATAAAGCCTTTCTTGGTTTTCTTTGCCGGTTCGGTCGTTTTTCCGTGAATTTGACCGGTTGCCACTTCCAATGCCGCAAACAAATTCAATGTCCCATTACGCTTATATGTGCTTTCTAATGCTCGAACTACTTTGCTGTCAGAGCTGACCGCGTAACCAACAGAGCGCTCCAGGGCCTGAATATTGGGCTTTTCGTCCACGCAAATAACAAGGGCAGTCTCGGGTGGAGCGAGGTAAAGTCCCACCACATCCGCAGCCTTAGCCGCGAACAATGGGTCTGTGCTAACGCACCAGGAACGCTTGCGGGCCAAGCATATGCGTTGCGCGCGCAATAAACGCCAAATAGCGTGCTTTGAGTATCCCGTCTCCGCGGCCAACAGAGGGCCATCCCATTGCGCGTAGCCGGTGGGCGGCTTTTCTTCCAGCTTGGCAAGAACCGCCGCCTTGAAGGCTTGTGTGTATTTGGCGGGGCGGCCACTTCGCACACAATCCGTCAAACCTTCAAGTCCATACTTTAGGTATCTGTTTTTCCAAAGCATCACGGTTGCAGGCGTGACTCTGTTCGCTTTTGCTATCTCAATGATTTTCCAGCCATCTATACACTGAAGGATCATCCGCACCCGGAGGTGCATTCCTGATTTTTGCTTTCGACTCTTTAGAATCGCCTCAAGTTTGCCTCTTTGTTCCGAGGTGCAATCAATCACTCGTGCAGGTCTGGCCATACATACTCCTTGGATTGGTGGAGTATATATTTTTATATAAATTTTTGCAACTAGATACTAGCGTGCCTGCAGAACAAAAACGCCTTTTTCATTGACGGTATAGGTACGGTAAAACTCCCCCACCCGGTCGCCTTTGGCGTCAAACCCCAAAGATCCGGAAAGTCCGGGCAGGTTCTTGAGCTGCTTGAGCCAGGCGGCCATATCCGCAGGTTTGTCCTTGCCAGCGGCCAGCGCGGCCTCAATGACCTTGAAGGCATCACCGGCCAGCACCGCCCAGACGGACACGGGCACGCTCTGATGCCGCGCGCGATAGGTGTCCAGAAAAGCCGCAGCTTCAGGCGAATCCATGTCCTGCGGCAAAGGAGGGCTGATGAAAAAATACCCGCTGGCCGCCTCGGCACCCGCAATGGTGACCAGATCCTGATGGTTTGCGGCATCGCCGCCCATCATGGGCACAGGCCAGCCCATTTCTTTTTTCTGGCGCAAAAGCATGCCGGTTTCAGGATAGTAGCCGGTAAAAAATACCAGATCCGGCGTTGCCGCCTTGAGTTTGGTCAGGATGGCCGTGTAGTCACGCTCGCCGGGAGTGAGGGCATCGTAAAAAACAACCCGGATGCCCGCTTTGTCCAGCAGGGCGCGGGTTTCTTCGGCCAGCCCCCTGGCATAGGAGGAGTTGTCGTGCAAAAGGGCAACGGCCTTGTATCCGCCACGGGCAATGGCCTCGGCAGCAGCCTTGCCTTGCGCATCGTCACGCGGACAGGTGCGGAAGAAAAGCGGCAGCTTTTTTTCTGTAAGGCGCACACTGGTAGATCCCGTGCCGATCTGGACAAGACCGGCTTCGTCCAGAATATTCTGGCTGGCTTCGGTGACAGCGGAACCATAGGTGCCGATGACGGCCACCACACCGGAGGAAGCCAGCTTTTGCGCAGCAAGGGCCGCCGTGCGCGGGTCACCCGCATCGTCGGCAACCACCAGAGCCAGCTTGCGGCCGTTGACACCGCCCCTGGCATTGGCTTCGTCCACCAGCAGGCTGACGATATTTTTCATGTCCTGCCCTTCCGATGCCCACTTGCCTGTAAGCGGGCACATGAGACCGATTTTGACATCCCCGGCCTGAACCGCAACGGGCACAAAAAGAGCTAAAGTAAGAATTCCGAACCAACGGCCGACAACATTCATGGAATCTCTCCCGCTGTGAGGTGCGCCATGACTGGCAGGAAAGACTGCATACCTTGAAACGAAAGAAAATAAAAGCCCTTTGCGCGCTGTGCCGCAGAATGCGTTTCTCAAGCGGGAAACATCTGTCCGTCTCGACAGACTCCCCAAAGTGTGCTATGTTGCAAGCACAAAATAGAGTAGCGTTCAAACGCAGCATACGGCTGCGCGACGGCCCGGCAGGTTGTCTTTTATCCTGCTGTTTGCATCTCTGCCGGGCTTCATACCCTGCCATTTGTCGCGCAGCACTTTCCCCGGTACCGTTTCCGTGTACGCAAGGAGGTTGTGTATGCGCTTTCTCTTCGACAAGGCAGCCTGCCAGAATACCCGGCGGGCATTGCGCAGGGAATGGCTGCTGACCAACGGGCTGGGAGATTATTCCAGCAGCACCATTCTCTGTTGCAATACGCGCAAATATCACGGCCTGCTTGTGGTCAACACTGCCGGCGGCAGGCACGTGCTGCTTTCGACCCTCGAAGATTCTGTTGTGGGGGGCGGAAAGGAATTTTTTCTCTGTACCCGCCAGCACCCTGGCCTGCTCCACCCGCGCGGGCACGAGTACCTCGAAAGCTTTCAGCTGGATCAATGGCCTGTGTCGGTGTACCGCATGGGCGATGTACGCCTGCTGCGCGAGATTGTCCTTCTCAGGGGCAAGAGCCGCCTGCTGCTGCGCTGGAGCGTGCAAGGGCAGTCGCCAACCCCCCCCCTGACCCTGCGCCTCAAGCCCCTGCTGGCCTTCAGGAGTTTTCACGCTCTGACGCAGACCGATGAAAACCTGAACATCTTTGCTGCTCCGTTGGAAAACGGCTTCTGCATCCGCCCCCACCAACACCTGCCGCCCCTGTATATCCAGGCACAAGGGCATACTGCCTGCGCAGTGCAGAACACGGGATCCAGCCCGCAGGGCTGTTCTTTCCTGCCCGCGCCTGATTGGTACAGGAACGTGGAATATCTGGAAGAATACGAGCGGGGTTTTGCCGCCAGCGAAGACCTTTTCATGCCGGGCCTGCTCGATATTGCCCTGCCTCCCCTGCCCCAGGGCGGCAGCGTGTATGTGCTGGTGGGCACTGAACCGTGCGAGGAAAACCCGGAATCCCTCTGGGCAGAGGAAGTCCGCAACCGGGATATGCTCCACAAAAAAAACGGAGGGTTGGCCGGGCATCTTGCCGAAACCGGGCGGCACTTCTGCATGGAAACCCACAACAAAAGACCGGCAATTCTGGCGGGCTATCCCTGGTTTGACGCATGGGGTCGTGATACGCTCATCAGCCTGCCCGGCCTGACCTTTCACGCCAACCGCGCGGATTTCGGCCTGAGGGTTCTTGCCGAAGTGGGCAGGAATGTTCATGACGGCCTTGTGCCCAACATGTTTTCGCACTCCGGGGACCACGCCTACAATTCTGTGGACGCGGCCTTGTGGTATGCGGTGGCCGTGCAGGCCTGGCTTGAAACTGCTCCGGACGGGCTGGCCTGGGCGCGCGAAAACGCCTGGCCGCCACTCAAGGCCATTGTTCAGGGCTATCGTTCAGGCCCCGGACAGGGCATTCATGTTGACGGAGAAGGTCTGGTGCACGCAGGAGATGCCCATACCCAACTGACGTGGATGGATGCCCAGGCAGGCGGCAGGCCTGTCACCCCGCGCCACGGCTGTCCTGTGGAAGTCAATGCCCTCTGGTACAATACCTTGGCTTTTGCAGACTTTCTGGCCGCCAGCTTCGGGGAGGAGCCGCTCACAGGAAATACCGCTCTCCGGGCCTTGCGCCAGGCATTTTTCATCCGCTTCTGGACAGGTGGGGACGGCGGGTATCTGGGCGATGTCTGGCGCAACGGAGAGCTGGATCAGAGCGTGCGGCCTAATCAGATTCTTGCCGTATCCCTGCCCTATTCCGTCCTGTCGGAGGACTGCCAGCCCCAGGTTGTGGAATGCGTGCGCAACAAACTCCTGACGCCCTACGGCCTGCGTACTCTCGCGCCCGACTCTCCGGCCTACAAGGGGCACTACGGCGGCTCGCCCCAGAGCCGTGATTCGGCCTACCATCAGGGCACTGTCTGGCCTTGGCTGCTGGGGCACTTTGCCGATGCCCTGATGCGTGTGGCCTGGGATGTGGAAGGGGCCGCCCGCGCCCTGCTGGAAACCCTCACTCCCCTCTACAGCGACCATCTTGTCGAGGCGGGACTGGGAAGCATTTCCGAGATTTTTGACGGTTCGCCACCCTATCGCCCCGGTGGCTGCATCAGCCAGGCATGGAGCGTGGCCGAATGCCTGCGGCTGTTGCTGCGTACGCGCAAAGCCGCGCCCGCTGTCTACCGCGAATGGGAAAAAGGCATCGCACACCGCCTTGCCAATCCCCTGTCGGGCGATACCGCGGGGGTTGGCCGTGCGGTTCTGATTCCCGCGGGTGCAAAGGATACGACAGAAACTGCGGGATGCGCCGACGGCAACACATCCTGATAAAGAAAAAGGAATCCCTCATGCGAGTGCTCATGTTCGGCTGGGAATTTCCCCCGCATATCAGCGGCGGTCTGGGCACGGCCTGCTTCGGCATGACGCAGGCTTTGGCCAAAAAGGGAGCAGAGATCATTTTTGTTCTTCCACGGGCTGAAGGCAGCAGCCAGCACAACAGTTTCTTGCGTCTGCGCTCGGCCTCAGGCACGCCCATCACGGAGGAAGTGGCGGAAAAAATGGCTTGGGCAGGGCAAAAAGCATGGCATGAAAGTATCCGCTATCTGCCCGTGGACAGTCCTCTGGTTCCCTATCTCACTCCGCGTGGTTATGCGCAAACGCTGGAAAGGCTGCGTCAGGAGTCCGAGAAGCTCTCTCCCCGGCCGGGGGAAGAGCGTGCGGGTCAGGGCAGTGCGTTTACCTTCCGCCTGTGCGGCGGCTACGGCCCGGATCTCATGAGTGAGGTCACGCGCTACAGCAGACTGGCTGCGGCCATCGCCCTGCAGGAAAGCTTTGACATTATCCACGCTCACGACTGGATGACCTATCCGGCAGGAATGCTCGCCAGAAGCCTGACAGGAAAACCCTTGGTGGTTCACATTCACGCCACCGAGTATGACCGCAGCGGCGTCAATATCAACGAGCAGGTGGCCGGAATCGAAAAAGCCGGGCTGCTGGCTGCGGATGTGGTGGTGGCCGTGAGCCGCCTCACCCGCAGAACCGTCATTGAACGCTACGGTGTGCCGCCCGACAAGGTGGTGGTGGTTCACAATGCCGTGGCCCGTCATGAAGCGGAAAAACGCTTTCCCGTGCCCCCCCGCATCCGCCACGAAAAACGCGTGCTCTTTCTGGGGCGGATTACCTTTCAGAAGGGGCCGGAATACTTCATGGAGGCGGCCAGGCTGGTTTTGGAAAAAATCCCCCGTGCGCGTTTCTGCATGGCCGGCAGCGGCGACATGCTGTCCGGGCTTATCCGTCGGGCCGGGCAGTTGCGCATAGGGCACCGCTTTCATTTCTCCGGATTTTTGCGGGGCGATGATGTGGACCACATGTTCGCCCTGAGCGATCTCTATGTCATGCCCTCTGTTTCCGAACCCTTCGGCATTACGCCGCTGGAGGCCATATTGTACGATGTTCCGGTGCTGCTTTCCCGCCAGTCGGGAGTTTCTGAGGTGCTGAACCATGCCCTCAAGGCAGACTTCTGGGACACGCGCGACATGGCCGACAAGATCTGCGCCGTACTGCGTTACCCCTGTCTGGCTGCAGAGCTTGTCAAAAACTGCAAGGAAGAGATGAAAAATATCCGCTGGGAAAATGCCGCCGATCAACTGATGGCCGTTTACCACAGCGCGGGAGGTCAGTGATGCCAGCCATCTGCTTGTGCTATGAAGTGCATGAAGCCTACCAGCTTCGTCGTTATACGATTTTCGATATGGGGCAGAACTCCTTCTACGAAAACGACGACCACAACTGCGATGCCATGTTGCGGGCGGCACGCCAGTGCTATCTGCCCGCCAACGAAATGATGATGCGCCTCATCCGCCGCCACAAGGGAAATTTCAGGCTGACCTTCTCCTTTTCGGGCACGGCGCTGGATCAGTTCGAGCAATACGCTCCCGAGGTGCTGGACAGTTTTCGCTCCCTGGTGGAAACCGGCTGCGTGGAAGTTGCCTGTGAAACAGCGGCACATTCCCTGGCCTTCCTCTATTCGCGGGAGGAGTTCGACAGGCAGGTCAAGGATCACGCCCTGCGGCTCAAGGCACTGTTCGGGAAAAAACCGAAGACATTCGTGAACACGGCCTGCATCTACAACAATGACCTGGCTGCGGCCGTACGGGCTCTGGGCTTCAAAGCCATTCTGGCCGAAGGCGCGGACCATGTGCTGGGCTGGCGCAGCCCCAACTGGCTGTACAGGCCGTGCGGCACTCCCGAACTGGCTCTTCTGTTACGCAACGCGCGCCTTTCGGGGGATATCGGACTGCGCTTCAGCGACCGGAACTGGGAGGCCTGGCCCCTCACTGCGGAAGTTTTCGCTTTCTGGTGCCATGAGCACGCTGCAAGCGCGGATCTTATCAATATTTTTGATGATTATCATATTTTTGGTCTGCGCCACAGCCAGGATTCGGGCATTTTCCATTTCATGGACGCCCTGCCGGGCATGCTGCTGGCCGACAGACGTTTCCGTTTCACCACCCCCTCCGAGGCTGCAAAAACATTCACGCCCGTGGGCGAGGTGGACGTGCCGCAATTCATGTCCTGGGCGGACGAAGGCGGTGACCTCACGGCATGGCTGGGGAACGATATGCAAAAAGACGCCATCCACACCCTGTACGGTCTGGCCCCGCGCGTGCACGCGCTACGCGATGAGGGCCTTTTGCATGACTACCGGCGCCTGCAGACCGCAGACCACTTTCACCATATTTCCACCAAATGGTTTTCCCGCACTCCCACTGACCGCCCCAACCCATTCGGCAGCCCGTACGATGCCTACATTGCCTATATGAACGTCCTGGCCGATTTTGAACTGCGCCTGGATGCCATGCTTCCTTCTCCCCCAGGTACCGGAAGAAAAACACCCGGTTCCGCGGGCAGGGAAAAAAATCCCGCCAAAACTGCCTCCGGAACCGGAACTGCGAAAAAAGCATCCGCCCGCAAAAAAAATCCCTAACGCTTTCTGCAGAAGCAAGGAGTTTTCATGGAATTCAGCAAATCCCCTGTCACACTTTTTGAAGTCAGTTGGGAAGTCTGCAACAAGGTAGGCGGCATCTATTCTGTGGTCAGCAGCAAGGCTCTGCAGGCGGTGGAGCATTTTGGAGAGGATTATTTTCTTCTTGGGCCTCTTTTGCAGGAAAGTCAGGATTTTGAAGAAACGGACGAACATCTCTGGGATTCTCTGCGGCTGGCACTGGCCGCCAGGGATCTCAAATGCAGGCTGGGCCGCTGGAACATTCCCGGCAGGCCCAAGGCCATTCTGGTGGATTTTGCCAAACGCTATGCCGGAAACCAGTTGCTTTACGACATGTGGAAAAACTATGGCGTGGACTCCCTGTCAGGCGGTTGGGACTACCTGGAGCCGGTCATGTTTTCTTCGGCCTGCGGCGAAGTCATTGCCGCTATTCACGAAACCCGCGTGGAGGCCATCAAGGGGCGTAGCGTGGCCTTGTTCCACGAATGGATGTGCGGTGCGGGCCTGCTCATGCTCAAAAAAATCGCCCCGGCGGTGGGCACTGTTTTCACTACCCACGCCACCATGCTTGGCCGTGCTTTGGCGGGCAACGGACGCGATATTTACAGCAATCTGCGCAATTTCAATCCGGCCAGTGAAGCCGTCGGGCTGAACGTCACGGCCAAGTGGTCCCTGGAAAGTGCTTCTGTCAGAGAGGCCGACATTTTCACCACAGTAAGCCCCATCACTGGAGAAGAGTCCACGGTATTTCTGGGCCGCACACCCGATGTCATTACCACCAACGGTCTGGATATGCGCGTCATCCCGGACTACTCCGCCGACCGCAGTGTGCCCGAATCTCACCGTGCCAAGGTCATGGAGGCCGCCAAACGCTTTCTGCGTTGCGATTTGCCAAAGAACATGCGCATATTTGTCATTTCCGGCCGGTATGAAATGCACAACAAGGGGGTGGATGTTTTTCTGGAGGCCTTGGCCCGCACGGAACAAAGCCTGACGGGCACGGACGCGCGCATTCTTGTGCTCTGCCTTGTCATGGGGGGCCATACAGGCCCCAATCCGGCGGCAATTTCCGGAGCCCACGATGCCAGCGACAGTGGCCGGCCCTTTATCTGCACGCACTACGCCTGGAATGCCCCGCAGGATCCCATCATCAATTCCTGCCGCCGCCTGGGCCTGGACAACAGCCCGGACAGGCGCGTCAAAATCATTTTTGTTCCTGCCATGCTGGACGGCAATGACGGCTTTTTCAACATGCCCTATGAAGAAGTGCTGACAGCCTGCGATTACGGTTTTTTCCCTTCCTGGTACGAACCATGGGGATATACCCCGCAGGAATCTGCGGCTTGGAGTGTTCCCACCCTGACGACGGACCTTTCGGGTTTCGGCATGTGGGCACGCGAACAGTTGCAGGACATGCCGCCCTCTCTCTCCGGCGTTCTGGTTCTCCCGCGCCGCGGAAAAAACATGGAACAGAGTGCCACAGCCCTGCATTCGGCCATACTGTCCATTGTCGGCAGCCACGAGCAGGAGCACGCCGAACGGCGCAAGCAGGCACGCCGCCTGGCGGACAGAAGTTCCTGGGGACACTTTTTTGCCAACTACCTTGAAGCTTTTCATCTGGCGCTCAAAAAAGCTGATACACGCGTGGAGCAGACGCCCGGACACAGTGCCCTGACGCGCGTGCTGACGGCTTCCTGCTCGGCCACGCCTTTTCTGCGGCCCATCATGGCCGTGGCTGAAGTGCCCGCACCCCTTGCCCGGCTGCGCGATCTGGCCCAGAACGTCGTCTGGAGCTGGCTTGACGGGGCCAGAAATCTCTTCATGGCATTCAATCCGGCGCTTTGGGAGTCATGCCGCAATCCTCTGAAAATGCTCGAAAGAGCCACCCCGGAACGCTTCCGTGAGCTTTTGCGCAACGAGGAGTACATGGCTCTCTACCACAGGGTGATGGAAAACTTCGACACCTACATGGCAGAACCGTTGCGTTCGCTCAGTGCCGACATCACGCCGCAGAGGCCCATTGCGTATTTTTCCACAGAATACGGGCTGAATGAATCCATTCCCATTTATTCCGGCGGGCTGGGCATTCTTTCGGGCGACCATCTCAAGTCCGCCTCGGACATGGCCGTGCCGCTGGTTGGCGTGGGCCTGCTGTACAAAAACGGCTATTTCAAACAGGAAATTGACGAGAACGGTCGCCAGATAGCCCAATACCCGATTAATGATTTTGCGCATCTGCCCGTCAAAATGATGTATGACGAAGAAAAGCAGCCCGTTTTCATCCAGTTGGAGTTGCCGGGACGCCTGCTTTTCGCCAGGGTCTGGAAGCTTCAGGTGGGGCGCGTCTGCCTCTACCTCATGGATACGGATACCCGCCGCAATACTGACGAAGACCGAAAAATCACCAACCGCCTGTACGAAGCCAACCGCGAAATACGTCTGCTGCAGGAAATGGTGCTGGGCATGGGGGGCATGCGCCTTTTGCGTACGCTGAAAATCACTCCCAGTGTCTTTCACATGAACGAAGGGCACTCGGCGTTCATGGTTCTGGAGCGTTTGCAGGAATGTCTGGGCATGGGCATGAATCTGCCCGAATCCATTGTACGCGTACGTTCCAACACGCTTTTTACCACACATACGCCGGTTCCCGCAGGCAACGAAACTTTCTCGCTGGATCTCATGGAACGCTATTTCAGCGGCATTGCCTCCAACCTGGGCCTTTCCTGGCAGCAATTTCTCCAGATGGGACAGATCGAGGGCGGTGATGACAATTCTTTCCAGATGACTGTGCTGGCCTTACGGTATTCCTGCTGGGCCAACGGCGTCAGCCGTCTGCACGGCGTTGTTTCCCGCCATATGTGGAACAAGCTCTGGAAGGGCCTGCCCCACGCCGAAACGCCCATCGGGCACATCACCAACGGCATCCACACGCCTTCGTATGTGGGCAACTGGATAAACGAACTGCTGACCCACCACCTCGGATCCGGCTGGTTGCAAGCTCCCCCCGGCTCCGGCATATGGGACAAGGTGGACGGCATTCCCGACGATGCTTTCTGGGGGGCGCGCATGCATCAGAAGGAAGCCCTGCTGGAAGAACTGCGCGGGCAGATCCCGCTTCTGACTCAAAAGCTGAATCTCGACACTGAGCAACGCCACAAAATGAACCGTCTGCTCAAACCGGAAACCCTGGTCATCGGATTCGCGCGCCGTTTCGCGCCGTACAAAAGAGCCACCCTGCTCTTTGCCGATCCCGAACGTCTGGAACGCATCCTGACCAATCCCCAGAGGCCAGTTGTCCTTGTTTTTTCGGGCAAGGCCCATCCCGCCGACGAAGCGGGCATCAACCTGATTCAGGAAGTCGTGCGCATGAGCAGGGACACACGCTTCCTGGGGCACATCTTCTTTCTCGAAAACTACAGTATGGGGGTGTCGCGCCTCATGAGCCAGGGATGCGACGTATGGCTCAACACGCCCCGTCGACCCCACGAAGCATCGGGCACCAGCGGCATGAAGCTGCCTGTCAACGGCGGCCTCAATCTGAGCATCTCCGATGGTTGGTGGTGCGAGGGCTACAACCGCCAGAACGGCTGGACCATCGGACCGGTGATCTCCACCGAACTGCCCACCAAGGATCAGAACGACTATCTTGACGCCGAATCTCTGTACACCCTTCTGGAAGAAACGGTAAGCCCCCTGTACTATGACCGCGATTCCTTCGGTCTGCCCCATCAGTGGATTGCCATGGCAAAACGCTCGCTCAAGAGCCTCACAAGTATGTACAGCAGCAACCGCATGCTTACCGACTATATCCAGCAATATTACCTGCGCGGAGCAGCGCGGCGCAACATGCTGCATGCCAATGACTGGGCGCTTTGCCGTGAACTGGCCACCTGGGAACAGGATCTGCCCGCACGCTTCGGAACCATCAGGATTGAAGAACTGGCCATCGGCGGCGTGGAAGAAAACACCATGACCTGCGGAGAACCTGTCAGTATCCGCCTGCACATGCACCTGGGCGAAATGAAGCCGGAAGAAGTTCTGGTGCAACTCGTCATCGGGCAGGCATTCCGCTCGGGAAATTTTCGGGACAAACCGGAAGTGCTGCGGCTGGATCCGCGTCAGGCGGACCACGGCGACAACGGCATGGACTATGCCGCCACCTACATCCCCAGCAGCAGCGGCAACTACCGCTACGGAGTGCGCGTCATGCCCATGCACCCGGCCTTGGCTTCGCCTCTGGATACAGGGCTTATTCTCTGGGCGTAGGAACAGCGGCACAAACATCTCGCGCAGGCAACGTTTTCTTTGCCGGTTTTTTGCGCTATCCCCCAAGACGGGGGGAGAGGGCAGCGTCCCTTCCGCCGAAAATGCCCGCAGTTTCGCGGGCATTTTCGCGCAAAAAACAGCTGCCTTTCAGAAAAAATCTTGACAGAATATTCCCTTTGGCCCTATCATTTATAACTTTCGTGGCGGGTAAACCGCCTTTCTTTGTCTTACACGCGCCATTGCGCGGCATGGAGGTATGCCATGACTCCTCTGGAAAACGCCAACAGAACCAACGAAGGTGTTGTCGTCAAAGGTTTTGTTCTTTCTCCCGTGGTGGAGCAGTGCACGGGCTGTGACCGAATTCGCGAATTTGAAGGCCAGCAGTTCTGCTCCAGCTATCCCCTGCCGGAAAAAAAATGGCTGTCCGGACGCTGTAACTTTGCCACCCATGTCAAGGTGCAGTCTTCCGCCGCAGCCAAGGTCAATCCGCTGAAGGCCTCCAAACGCGCGGCCAAGGGCGGACGCTAGCACAAAAGCGTGCGCGGGCAGTCCGGCGGGGTTTGCAAACCGCCGGACTGCAAAAACCGCAAGTCAGTCCGGATGCGCCGCACCTGCGGATGAGGAATGCGCACATGGCCGATACGCTGGACACCATATTCCGTAGTCTGGACGCCTGCCGTCAGGATGTGGCGCACCTGCAAACCCTGCTCACGGCCTGCAAGGCTCTGGGGCCGGAAAACGGAGGCCAGAGCGCCAAGGCGCTCTGCATTGGGGACTGGCTCGCGGCCCAGGGTATTTCTGATCTTGTGCGCCTGGACTCCCCCGATTCCCGTGTGGAAAGCGGCCTGCGTCCCAATTTGCTTGCACGCCTCCCCGGCACGGAAAAGCGCACCCTCTGGCTTTTCGCCCATATGGACGTTGTGCCCCCCGGCCCAGCGGACGCATGGACTTCCGCCCCTTGGTTCGCGCGCAGCGAGGGAGACTTTGTGTACGGACGGGGAGTGGAAGACAATCAGCAGGCCATTGCAAGCATGCTGCTGCTGGCCAAGGCTGTACAGGCCATGAAGGCCAGCCCCCCATTGCATCTGGGTCTTGTGTTCATGGCCGACGAAGAAACAGGAAGCGCCCACGGTCTGTCCCATATTCTCGATACGGCCTCCCATTTTTTCAGCCCTGATGACCTGTATGTTGTTCCCGATGCGGGCTCTCCCCGCGGGGATGCCATCGAAGTGGCGGAAAAAAGCCAGATATGGTTCAAAATCCGCATTACCGGCCAGCAGTGCCATGCGTCCACGCCGCACAAGGGTCGTAACGCCCTTGTGGCCGGAGCAGAGATGGTTCTGCTCTGCCACGAGCTTTTGCCCACGGCCTTTGCCGCACGGGACGAACTTTTTTCGCCGCCATTTTCCACCTTCACACCCAGCAAGCACGAAGCCAATGTGCCCAGCGTCAATGTGGTTCCGGGCAACGACACTTTCTATCTGGACTGCCGCCTGCTGCCGCAAGTCAGTGCGGATGATGTGCGCAGCAAGGTGCTGGAACTGGCGGCAACCGTGGCGGACAAACGCAACGTTTCAGTTGAAGTAGACATTGTGCAACAGCAGGCCGCCTCCGCCATCCCCGTGGACAGTCCGGTGGTGACGCGTCTGCAGGCAGCCATAACCCGCGTCTATGGGGTGCAGGCCCGCCCTGTGGGTATTGGTGGTGCCACTGTCGCTGCTCTGTTACGGCAGCGCGGGCTGCATGCCGCTGTCTGGAGCTGCCTTGAAAACACCTGCCACCAGCCCGACGAGCGCTCTTCCGTCACCGCCACCATCAGGGACGCGCAGGTTTTTGCCCATCTGCTCATGAGCCCCGTCCATGCCTGAGCCCAGCTTTGACTGTATCATCGCCGGAGGAGGACATGCCGGAAGCGAGGCTGCGGTTGCTCTGGCCCGGCTGGGGCACACTGTGCTGCTGGTCAGCGGCAATCTGGACAGACTGGGCTATCTGTCCTGCAATCCGGCCATCGGCGGGCTGGCCAAGGGCCATATGGTTCGCGAAATTGATGCTCTGGGCGGTATGATGGGACTTTGGGCCGATGCTGCGGGCATCCAGTTCCGGATTCTGAACAAGAGCAAGGGGCCAGCCGTGCGCGCCACCCGTGCGCAGATGGACCGAGAGGCCTACCAACGCGCCCTCAAAAGCACCCTCCATTCCACCCCGGGCCTGCGCGTCTGGCAAGATTCCGTGCTGGAGGTGATCACTGACGACAACGGCGTTACGGGAGTGCGCACTGCACAGGGCCTGACATTTGCCTCCCGCCATGTGCTGCTGACCACAGGAACCTTTCTGGACGGGCGCATCCACATGGGCCTGACCAGTCTGCCCGGTGGACGCTTGGGCGACCCCCCC
>ERZ773099.959-NODE-959-length-22208-cov-6.213380_pt1 | contig 22208 bp, 21 predicted proteins | sample MGYA00511120_ERZ773099 | MGnify/ENA primary metagenome ERZ773099 (study PRJEB29015, sample SAMEA2738012) | human oral metagenome | biome: human oral; feature: human-associated habitat; material: dental | place: China | collected 2104 ...
TTGGCGGCAAGGCCAACGGCGTGCCGCGCGAGAACGGCTTCGACATTACGGTTGCCTCGGAGGTCATGGCGATCCTGTGCCTGTCCATGGACCTGATGGACCTGAAAGAACGCTTCAAGAAGATGGTACTGGCCTACACCTATGACGGAAAGCCCGTTACGACGGGCGACATCGGAGCAGCCGGCGCCATGGCCGCCCTGATGAAGGATGCCATCAAGCCCAACCTGGTGCAGACGCTTGAGGGAACGCCCGCGTTCATCCACGGCGGCCCCTTCGCCAACATCGCCCATGGGTGCAACAGCGTGCAGGCGACGCGGCTGGGCCTGAAGACGGCGGATTATCTGGTGACGGAGGCTGGGTTCGGCGCGGATTTGGGAGCTGAGAAGTTCCTGGACATCAAGTGTCGTGTCGCGGGGCTGAAGCCCGATGCGGTCGTCGTGGTCGCCACGGTGCGCGCGCTCAAGATGCACGGCGGGCGCAGCAAGAAGGAGTTGGGCACCGAGGACCTGAAGGCGCTGGAGGCGGGGATTCCCAACCTGCAGAAACACATTGAGAACGTTCAGAAGTTTGGCCTGCCCGTGGTGGTGGCGATCAACCGCTTCCCGCTGGACACCGAGGCGGAGCTTGCCCTGGTGGAGGCGAAGTGCAAGGAGCTGGGCGCCTCCTTCGCGCTGTCCGAGGTTTGGGAAAAGGGCGGCGAGGGCGGCAGGGAGCTGGCGCAGAAGGTCGTTGAGGCCTGCGAGAAGCCCTCGAACTTCAAGTTCATCTACGACGCGAAGATGAGCCCGAAGGATAAGATGGGGGCCATTGCGCGCGAGATCTACGGGGCAGAGGGCGTGGACTTTACGCCGCAGGCCGAAAAGGACCTTCAGGTCATCCACGATCTGGGCAAGGACGACCTCCTGGTCTGCATGGCCAAGACGCAGTACTCCTTCTCGGACGACGCGACGAAGGTGGGGCGTCCCAGCGGCTTCCGCATCACGGTGCGCGAGGTGCGCCTCTCCGCCGGAGCCGGGTTCTTGGTGGCGGTCACGGGCGAGATCATGACGATGCCCGGCCTGCCCAAGAAGCCCGCGGCGCTCTCCATCGACGTGGACGAGCACGGAAAGATCACGGGCCTGTTCTGATCCCGCTTTCGAGCGGAAACGGCCCGTCGGAGGATGCATATAAGTTGTGGCCCTGAGGGTTCCTCAGGGCCACAACTCTTATTTTGCGTTGATAACCTCCAGGTTGCGCTGCTTCAAGGCGATCTCCGTGGCGTTGCAGGCCGCCAGCACCGCCTGCCACTTTTCGACCCGGTCCGCCTCCGTGCCGTTCGTGAGGGCGGCGACGGCCCCATCCAGGGCGCCTAGGGCACCGCTCAGGAGATTTTCCGTGCTCCTGGAGGCCGGGGTGGGGTCCGCGTACTGGAGGGAGTCCGCCAGGCGAAGGAGGGGGGAGAAATCCTCTCCGGGCAGGTTGAGGGAAAGCTCAAGGTTTTTGACCAGGTCCTGGAGGTGGCTCGCCTTGAGCGAGAGGGCCAGACGTCCCTCCCTCTGGTCCCTGCGGTCCGCACCCCCCTGCTTCAGCATCGCCATGTTGATCAGGAGGAGGGGGAGGAGGAAGGCCGCTGCCCCTCCGACGTGGAGCAGGAAGTACGTCGTCGTCGAGAAGTGAAGGTAGACGTTGGCGATGGAGGCTCCGATGACAAAGACGAAGTAGGCCGCCAGGATGCCCAGGTAAGAGAAATTGCCCGGAGCCTCCCGGTCGCTGGAAAGCGCGAACTTCGTGGAGAAGAGCAGGCCCAGGATCAGCGCGAAGGCGAGGGAGGCCATGGATATCCAAAACGTCGTTCCCCGCCCCTCCGGCGTCGTCAGGAAGAAGATGAAGACGCCCGCTGTGACGGCGATGAGGGAAAAGACGAGGGCGAGGTTAAAAACCTGATGGAGTTTGTCGATAGCGCTTCTGATGCTCATGACGATCCTTCCTTTCGTGATGCGTGCCGCTTACGGCAGAAGAGGTTTCCCGCACTCGGGGCAGAATTTCGACGCCACTTCGAGCCGTGTTCCGCAGTTGGGGCAGGAGAGGGACAGGCCGCAATGCGGGCAGAACTTGCTGTCCTCCGCGCAGGGCTTGCCGCACTTCGGGCACTTGTGCGCGGACGTCGAGGCAGGGCTCTGCTCCTCCGTAAGCCGCGCTCCGCACGCAGGACAGAAGGAGCTTGTGGATGGGCAGGACTTGCCGCACTTGGGACAGCTCACGTCCGAAGCCGACGGGGTCACGGTCGGGCTGGCTGGTTGAGTGCCTTGTCCGAGGGGGTTGACGTACTGTCCCATCTGGGCGGCCATCTGTCCAATGGCGCCGCCCAGCCCCATGCCCGCGCCCAAACCGACGCCCGCACCCATCAGGGAGCTCCCGCCGCCGTCTCCGGCGTTCTGGGCCGTCGCCTCCAGCACGTCGAAGGAGCGCTCCTGCTGGTAGCTGTACCCCTTCAGGTCCATGCGCGCCCGCTCGCTCATTGCCCGCTTCAGGTCCTTAACGGCCTCGTCGTCGTCCGGGACGTTGATGGAGCCGAAGAAGAAATTCACGGACTCGATGCCGTACTCGTTGAACACAGGGCGCAGGACTTCCACCGCTTCGTCCGACATGTCCTGGAGGTAGGCGCTGATGTCGAAGATGCTGATCTTCTTCTGCGATATATAGGTGGCGATCATGTCGCCGATGCGGCTCAGCAGGAGCCCCCGGAACGAGTTCACCAGGTCCTCGCGAGTGATCTGCGTGCGGGTGCCCGCCAGCTTGAGCAGGAACTGTCGGCTCTCCTTAATGCGGATGCCGAACTGGCCGTAGGCCCGGACGGGCAGCGGAACCTGATATTCGGGATCGCGGAGCAGGATGGGGGTCTGCGTTCCCCACTTCACGTCCAGCACGTTCACCTTGTTGATGAACCACACCCATGCCTTGAAGGGGCTCTCGCCTCCCGTGGGCAGGTTGAGGAGGTGCCGCAGGACGGGAACGTTCTCGGTGGAGAGCGTGTAGCGTCCGGGACCAAAGAGGTCCAGCGCCTGTCCGTCGCGGAAGAGGATCGCCTCCTGGGCCTCCTGGACGATCAGCTGAGTCCAGTTCCCCAGCTCGTTGCTCCGCGCCGGGGCCTTGGCATCCGTCCAACGCCATGCGAAGACGTCGCCGCTGTCGATCTTCTCATCCCACTGTACGATCTGTAACAAAGCCATGATGGGCCGTCACTCCATTCTCGATAAATTTGTCCGCCGCGCCTTAGACGCTGGGGGTCAAGAGTTCCATGAAGATCATCTTGTTGATCTGAGTTTGAAGGTAGAGGGGGCCGAAGACGACGAGAAGTACCGTCGATGGCGCGATGGTGTGAACGACGACGGCCTTCTCAAGGTATTGGGAGGCATGAGCCAAAAGGATGTCCTTGACGCGGAAGGCCAGCCAGATGGAGAGGAGAAAGCTCGCGCTGAACACGTAGTTGTTGTATGTCGAGGCCGTTTCGGCATCCACCCCCATCTCTTCCCAGGAGCCTGGGAGGATCAGGACGCCGAGGCAGAGCGCCAGTTGGACAATCGTGGCGAGGAGAGGCAGTTTTTTGGGAGAGTTCATGCGGTTCAGTGATTGTGCCCTCGTCAGGTACCACACGGGGCTGTAGATGCCCATGGTTGCAATCCAGAGGAAGGGCAGGGACAGGCCTGAAACGTGCTTGATGGCAGCTAGCCCATCCAGCTTTTTCTTCCGCTGAAGCGCCTGTTTCCGCTGGATCTTTTCGTCCAGGAGCATCTCGTCGTAGGGCGTCGGGGAGCCGCAGAAGGGACAGAGCTCTACCCCTGTTTCCAGAGGGGCTCCGCAGTGCTGACAGATCATCGTCGTTTCTCCTCCTAGAAAATTGCTGGCCGGGCGGGGCCCGTGCCGTAGTACTTATTTTCGTCCGTCCTCCACTGCCTTATTTTGCAGAACGACAGAGGTTATGTCAATATTGAGTTGCGTTTTCAGGGGCGGTTTTTCCCGCCCGATCGAAATAAAAAGCGTGAAGAGGAACGGGATGATGAGAACGATCGACGGGAATTCGTGTGGCATAGTGCCCCAAGATCGCCGGAGTTGGGATAAAATAGTAAAGAAAGCTCGCCTCGGGTCGGATGGAGGGCAAGAGTGGCTTGGGCTTTTGAGTTTCAAGATTAAAAAGCGAAAGGATGTCGAAGGTCGATGGAGTCTATCGGAAGATCACCGCGTGAGGGGAAAACAGGGAAGGGCCTGAGCAGGTTTGGGTTTGCTCTCTGTCTTCTATGCGCTCTGAGTTTCGCCTTTGTGTTGCCCGAGTTCGCCCCCATTTCAGCCGAGGGTGCTCCACGGGTCGTGACCAAGACGCCCGATGGAAAGAAGACCGTGCGGAGAACGAGGCTCCATAGGAAAAAGACCGTCAAACGAAGGGCGGTTTCCCTCTTTGCGGGTGGGCAGGGTACGGCAAGGAGTCCCTGGACCATCCGCACGGAGGCGCAGCTTCGCGCCTTTGCCGCTTCGGTCAACGGCGGGAGGAACTACGCGGGCAAGCACATTCGACTGACCGCCAACGTGGACCTCGGAGGAAGGGCCTGGGCTCCCATCGGCTTCTCGCGCATCGGACGAACCTTGGCGTTCAGCGGCGTCTTTGACGGCAATGGACGCACGATCAGCGGCCTGTCGCTGAAGCACGTGGGGAAGGACCCCGTGGGCCTGTTCGGAACGCTCTCAGGAGCCTACGTCTACAACCTCACCGTTGAAGACGCCGAGGTGAACGGCGTGGCGGAGGTCGGGATCCTGGCCGGCGCCGCTCAGAAGTCCACGGTCAAGAACGTTTCCGTATCCGGCGCCGTCGCGGGCAGCCAGAACGTGGGCGGCCTGATCGGCAACGCGGTGGAGTGCCGCCTCCTGAACTCGGAGTTTATCGGCAAGGTGAAGGGCGCAGGGGCCAGCGCGGGCGGCATCGCCGGCGGTGCATTCGGCTCCATCCTGATGCACGTTTCCGTTTCCGACAGCAGCATCGAGGGACGCGAGAACGTTGGGGCCATGGCGGGGACGTTTCAGGCCGGGCTCCTGCAAAATGTCGGAGTCGAGCGCTGCGTCGTGACGGGGACGGAAAACGTCGGCGGCGTAGCGGGAGCTGCGGCCGGGCCCATCCAGTTCCAGTCCGTGGCCTTTGACGGCAACGTGGAGGGCGTGGAGAACGTGGGAGGGGTGCTGGGACTCAACGCCCAGGGCACGGTGAAGGACGCCTTGGTTCAGGGCAACGTCAGGGGGACGAACCAGGTCGGCGGCGCGTTCGGCCTGTGGCGTGGAGGCACCGCCCTGCGCTGTATCTCGACGGCCTCCGTGAACGGCAGGGCCAACGTCGGTGGGGTCGCCGGCCAGATGGAGAAGGGACTGCTGGATCGTTGCACGTCGGACGAGGAAGTCCGGGGCGGAGACATCGTGGGAGGACTGATCGGCCGCTACGTCGGCGGCAGGTACACGAACTGCCAGCCGTCCACGTCAGTGCATACCGGACTCAAGGGCGGCCGTGAGATCGGAAACGAGAGCGAAAGATAAACGGTGAGCAAACGGAGGGGGCGGCCGTCGAGGCCGTCCCCTCTCCTTAGGATATAACTTCGCAATCTGGCCGAATATTTTGGAGGTGTGCTGCAGCGATGAAGAAGATCACGTTTTTTTACCTCGATGCCTGTCCCTATTGCAAGAACGCCCGGAGGGCCATGGATGAGCTGAAGGCGGGGGACGACCGGTATCGGGCGATCGAGATGGATTGGGTGGAGGAGAGCGAACGCCCGGAGGTGGCTGAGAGGTACGATTACTACAGCGTGCCGACGATGTTCATCGGGTCGGAGAAGCTGTACGAGGCACACAAAGGAGAGGGGTACGAGGAGTGCAAGGCCAACGTCAAGCGCGTCTTTGAAGCGGCGCTTGCATAAACCTCTATCTGTCGTTATAATAAAAAAGTTTTATGCCCTGCCTCTTCTGTTGGAAGAGGCCATTAGACCATAGGGAGGAGGTGACAGACGTGCGGCATTACGAGATGCTGACCATCCTTAGCGCTGAACTTGAGGACCCTAAGGAGGAGGTCGGCAAGATCGAGGAAGTCGTGCGCAGTCTGGGAGGCAACGTGACCCAGACGGATGTCTGGGGAAAGAAGGCGCTGGCCTACCCCATTCAGAAGAAATCCGAGGGAATCTACGTGCTCTTCAACTTTGACCTTGAGCCGGCGGGAACCTTTGAGTTGCGCCGTATCCTTGGATTGCGTTCCAACGTCTATCGTCAGATGATCATCCTTTTGGACGAGTAGGGGAGGATCGACAATGGCCAGAGGGTTCAATAAAGTGGTTCTGATGGGCAATCTCGCCCGCGACCCCGACGTTCGTTACACGGTGGAGAGGCGGGCGTGGGCTCGCTTCACCGTGGCGGTCGGCTATGCGTGGAAGAACAAGAGCGGGGAGTATCAGGATGGAACGGACTTTATATCCGTCGTCGCCTGGGGCCCTCTGGCGGAGCGCTGCGGCCGCTACCTCAAGAAGGGGAGCGGCGTCCTCGTGGAGGGGCGGATACGCTCGCGCAGCTACGACGCGCGTGACGGGTCCGGGAAGAAATACGTGACGGAGGTGGAGGCAGGGGAGGTCGTCTTCGTGGGTGGAAAGAGGACCTCGGACGAGGGGGTCCCCTACGACCCCCAGGCTGCCCCCGATCCCTCCTCGCCGTCCTCCTTCTCCGGCGACGAGGATTTCGGTAAGAGCATCCACGAGAAGGGGTTCAGCGACGACTTCCCGATGGATTTTGCGGAGATGGAAAAGGACACCAACAAGAACTCCGAATCGGACATCCCCTTTTGACGGGGGCGTCTGACAGGACCTTGGGAGGAGCCAGCTAAACGCTCCTCCGTCGATGATCCGTGGAGATTTTTAAGGAGGATTTCTTAGATGAACGGAGAGAGGGAGAGCAGGCCCGCAGGCGCCGGCGCACCGCGCGGCGGCATGCGGAGGGGGTCCAAGCGACGCCCAAAGTTCTGCTATTACTGCGTTGAGAAGCAGGAAAAGGTCGACTATAAAGACGCTGAGAAGTTGCGCAAGTACATCAGTGAGCGGGGAAAGATCGTTCCGCGCCGCGTCACGGGCAACTGCGCAAAGCACCAGAGGCTTTTGACCGAGGCCATCAAGAGGGCGCGTTACATGGCGCTCCTGCCTTACTCGCTGGATTGATCCTCTCCTGTTGCGCGAGGGAGGCATCTGTCCTTTGACGGGATGTCGGCTGAATTTGCATGGGGAGAGGCCACAGGGCTCTCCCTTTTTTTATTCCTAAAAAGGGGGTGGACTATGCCGGGGCCGGAGAGCGTTTTTAAACAAAGCACCCTTGGCCGTCTGGTCTTTTTTTCCCTTTTGACGGTCCTTCTCTTGAAGGCGAAGGACTACGTTCCAGCGGTGGGCTTCTGGGGCCTGTTCTTCTCCCCGCTGCCGCTTGCCCTCCTGGGGTGCCGGGAGGGACGCCGGTTGTTGGGGCTGGGAATGCTCTTGACGGGAGGGCTGACGGCGTTTTTCCTGCCGATCCCTTCCGCCCTGTACTTCGTCACGGCTTCGGCCCCCCTCTCCGCTGTCCTTGCCGCGAGCTCAAGGAAGAGCTGGAGCGGGGGCGAGGCGCTTTTGGCCTGCACCTTCGTGTCCGTCGCCGAGAAGCTGTTCTTCTTCTTTCTTCTGTGGGCGCTGACGGGGCATAACTTTCTGGCCCCTGACGCCGGACAGATGGAGGAAATGATGGAACGGCTCTACGCGGGCTTCTCGTCCGGCCTCCAGGAAACGATCGCGATGCGGGAAAATATGAGGCAGACCGCCGCGTTGTTGCCCTACATGACGCCCTCGATGCTCCTCCTCTACGCGGGGTTGGACGCGCTGTGCAACTACAAGCTGTGCGGGTATTTTCAGCGGGGTCAGGCGCACCGCCCTCCCGCCTTGCCCGCCTTTACGGAATGGCGTTTTCCAAAGTCCCTGCTGCCGGCGTTTTTCCTGGCCTTCGTCATCAACCTCCTGTGGGGTCTGGACGAGTGGAGGGCGGGCGCCCTGTTTGCGGCCAACCTGGAGCTGGTCCTGAACGTCCTCTTTTTCGTCGAGGGACTTTCTCTGGCCTTCTGGTGGATAGGGCGGCGAGGGCTGGGGCCCGTCCTTCGGACGTTGGCCGCCGTCCTGTTCCTGATCCCTCTGGCGTGGCCGTGGCAGGTGCTCATGGGCATCGGCGATATCGTCTTTGACTTCAGGAGCAGGACGACGCACCGCAGAACGTAGAGTGTGGCTGAAATGCCTTCAGGGAAGCGCCGAGGGATACCTTCGTTTGATGCTCGAAGATTGATAAGCGCTTCCCTGGCCACGGTTCCCTTAGGTTAACGCGGGGACTTTTGTGCTTTTTTGAAGGGAGAATCTTTCATGCAGGTGATTTTGAAGGCGGACGTCAATAAAGTGGGCAGCGCCGGCGCGCTTGTGAACGTCAGCGACGGGTACGCCCGCAACTTCCTCTTCCCGCGGGATCTTGCCGTCGAGGCGACCCCCAGCAAGGTGGCGGCGTGGAAGGAGGAGCAGGCCAACAAGAGGAAAAAGGAGGCAAAACAGCTTCAGGAGGCTGAGGAAACGAAGAAGGGGCTTCAGGGAAAGTCCGTGAAGATCGAGGCGAAGGCGGGGGAGAATGGGAAGCTCTTTGGGAGCATCACCACGGCTCAGGTGGCCGAGGCCCTGAGCCGGCAGTACGGTCGGGCGGTGGACAAGCGCGACATCAAAATGGAGGACGTCATCAAACAGCCGGGCAGTTATCCCTTTGCGCTGAAGCTGTACGCCGGCGTTCACGCGGACATGACGCTGTCCGTGATCGCGCAGAAAGACTAACCGAATGCAGCTTTACGACAGGGTCCCGCCCCAGAACCTGGACGCGGAGCGGGCCGTGCTGGGCGCGTGCCTCCTGGAGCACGAGGCTCTGGGGATCGCCCTGGAAACCCTGAGGCCGGAGGATTTTTACGACCTCAACCACCGAGCCGCCTACGAGGTGATGGGGGAGATGTTCAACGCCAGCCGACCCGTGGACCTTGTCACCATTGGAGAGGAGTTGGCCCGGCGTGGCGTCTTCGACAAACTGGGGGGGCAGCCCTTCCTCGCCGCCCTGGTGGCGGAGGTCCCGACGACGGCCAACATCGCGTTCCACGCGGGCATCGTTCGGGAGAAGTCCGTCCGCCGTCGACTGATCGACGCGGGGAGCAAGATCGTCAGCCTGGCGTACTCCAGCGAGTTGGAGAGCGCCATGATCGTGGATGAGGCGGAACGGGCCGTCTTTGAGGTTTCTCAGCGCAACAATCGGGCCGACTTCCGCCCCGTCAGCGACATTCTGGGCAGGACGTTCCAGAACATCGAACAGCGCTATCAGGAGAGCGGTTCGGACGTCAGCGGCTTCGAGTCCAGCTTTGCGGACCTGGACCGCCTGACGGCCGGTTTTCAGCCGGGAAGCCTGAACATCATCGCCGCGCGCCCCTCCATGGGAAAGACGGCCTTCGCCCTCAACATCGCGCAGTTCGGGGGCGGAGGAAGCCGGTCGGCCGTCCTGATCTTCAGCCTTGAGATGTCCGCGGAACAGCTGGTGCAGCGTATGCTGGCGGCGCAGTCCGAGGTGGACCTCCAGGCGATGAACACCGGGACCATGAGCAAGGGGGACTGGGACGAGCTTCAGAATGCCGCCGGCGTGCTGACGCAGAGGCCCATCTTCATCGACGACAGCTCCATGCTGACCACGATGGATTTTCGGGCGCGCTGCCGCAGGTTCAAGTCCCGTTATCCGTCCTTGGGGCTCGTGATCGTGGATTACCTGCAGCTGATGAGCTTTGGCGGTCGTCAGACGGACAACCGCCAACAGGAGGTTTCCGAGATATCCCGCATGTTGAAAGGGGTCGCCCGCGAGTTGGCCTGCCCCGTCATCGCCCTCTCCCAGCTGTCGCGCGAAACGGAGAAACGTCCCGACAAGAAGCCGATGCTCTCGGACCTCCGGGATTCGGGGGCCATCGAGCAGGACGCGGACACGGTGATGTTCCTCTATCGAAGGGACTACTACGAGGAAACCCAGCCGGGGGTTGACAGCGAGGCTCAGCTGACCCTGGCCAAGAACCGAAATGGGCCGACGGACACGATCACCCTCGTCTTTCAAAGGGAGATCACGCGCTTTCGTAGCTGGAAGGGTTAAGGAAAGGGGACCGGTCGCTGGCCGGTCCCCTTCCTTGCAGCTTGCCGTGGGCGTGTGCTCCCTGTATCGGCCGCCCGGCCGTCAGCTCGGAGCTCCGATTACGAAAAACAACCGATTGCGGCCCTAGAGCCTTTCTCTATAATATTGGTCATTATTGGTCAGGAATTAAGGGGCCTGCGAGCCCCTTAACCAGGACGATAAAGTTAAGAATATATCCTTCATGGGGAGGTTATAGGTATGGACTTCAATAAATTGACGACGAAGAGCCAGTCTGCCTTGGCGGCCGCGCAGGACATTGCGGCGGCCCGAAGCCACCAGCAGGTGGACGTGGAGCACCTTATGCTGGCGCTCTTGCAGGACGCGGAGGGGCTGATCCCGCGCATGCTTCGCCGCATGGAAGTGGACCCCAAGGTGCTGGAGAAGCTCGTTTCCGACGAGGTAGCCCGTATGCCGCGCGTTTCGGGCAGCGGGGCGGAGCCGGGAAAGGTCTACGTGACCCCGCGGCTCAACAGGCTCCTTGTCGCCGCAGAGGAGCGCGCGAAGGCGCTTAAAGACGAGTACGTTTCCGTCGAGCACCTGTTCCTTGCGATGTTGGACGAGGGGACGAACACCAATCTGGGGCGCGTCCTGAATCGCCTGGGCATCACGGAGGACCGCTTCTTGAAGGCGTTGACGGAGGTTCGCGGCTCTCAGCGGGTGCAGAGCGCGGACCCCGAAGCCACCTACGAGGCCCTCGCCAAGTACGGGCGCGACCTGGTGGCCGCGGCGCGTGAGGGGAAGCTGGACCCGGTGATCGGGCGCGACGAGGAGGTGCGTCGCGTCATCCGCATCCTGAGCCGCAAGACGAAGAACAACCCCGTGCTGATCGGTGACCCCGGAGTCGGCAAGACGGCCATCGTGGAGGGGCTGGCGCAGCGCATCGTGCGCGGAGATGTGCCGGAGGGACTGAAGGACCGGACGGTCTTTGCCCTGGACATGGGGTCGCTGGTCGCCGGGGCCAAGTTCCGCGGCGAGTTTGAGGAGCGGCTGAAGGCCGTCTTGAACGAGGTGAAGCAGAGCGAGGGGCGCATCGTCCTGTTCATCGACGAGCTGCACACCATCGTCGGGGCTGGTGCGGCAGAGGGCGCCGTGGACGCGGGCAACATGCTGAAGCCCATGCTGGCGCGGGGCGAGCTGCACTGCATCGGGGCGACGACCGTCGATGAGTACCGAAAGTACATCGAGAAGGACGCGGCCCTGGCGCGGCGGTTCCAGCCCGTGACCGTGGAGCAGCCCGACGTGGAGGACACGATCTCCATCCTGCGCGGCATCCGCGAGAAGCTGCAGGTCCACCACGGCGTGCGCATCCGCGACAACGCGCTGGTGGCGGCAGCGGTCCTCTCGAACCGCTACATCACGAACCGCTTTTTGCCCGACAAGGCCATCGACCTGGTGGACGAGGCCTGTGCCATGATCCGGACGGAGATCGACTCTTTGCCGTCCGAGCTGGACGCGGCCAGCCGGCGCGTGATGCAGCTTGAGATCGAGGAGACGGCCCTGAAGCGCGAGCAGGACGCGGCCTCCCAGGAGCGCCTCAAGGTGCTGCAGAAGGAGCTGCAGGAGGCCCGCACCGAAGCGGACGCCCTCCGTGCCCAGTACGAGGCGGAGAAGAAGAGCATCGTGGGCATCCGCCAGCTGCGCAGCCAGATCGACGAGGTGAAGGCCGAGATCGAGAGGGCCGAGCATCAGTACGACCTCAACCGGGTGGCGGAGCTTCGCTACGGCAAGCTGCAGAAGCTGGAGGAGGAGCTGAAGGCCCGCGAGGCGGAGAAGGAGGGGCAGAACGCCCCCGGAAGCCTCCTGCGCGAGGAGGTCACGGAGGACGAGATCGCGGATATCGTCAGCCGCTGGACGGGGATTCCCGTGACGAAGCTCCTGGAGGGGGAGCGGGAGAAGCTCCTGAAGCTGGACGAGGTCCTCCACCGGCGGGTCGTCGGACAGGACGAGGCCGTTCAGCTGGTGGCGGACGCCGTGCTGCGCGCGCGGAGCGGCATCCGGGACCCGCGCCGGCCCATCGGCTCCTTCATCTTCCTGGGGCCCACCGGCGTCGGCAAGACGGAGCTGGCCAAGACCCTGGCGGAGGCGCTGTTCGACAGCGAGGAGAACATCATCCGCATCGACATGTCCGAGTACATGGAAAAGCACTCCGTGTCGCGCCTCGTGGGGGCGCCTCCCGGCTACGTGGGGTATGACGAGGGCGGGCAGCTGACGGAGGCCGTGAGGCGGCGTCCCTATTCCGTCATCCTGTTCGACGAGATCGAGAAGGCCCATCCGGACGTGTTCAACATCCTGCTTCAGGTCCTGGACGACGGGCGCATCACGGACAGCCACGGCCGCGTGGTGGACTTCAAGAACACCGTGATCATCATGACCAGCAACATCGGGTCGAGCGCCCTGCTGGAGGGCATCACAGCGGACGGCAACATCTCGGAGAGCGCGAGGAAGGAAGTGATGAACGCGCTGCGCGGCGCGTTCCGTCCCGAGTTCCTGAACCGCGTGGACGACATCGTCTTCTTCAAGCCGCTGACCCGCGACGAAGTCCGTCAGATCGTCCGGCTTCTCCTCGGACACCTGGAGGAACGGCTGGCCGACAGGCAGATCGCGCTGCACTTCAGCGATGAGGCGGTGAACTTCATCGGGGAGGCGGGGTACGATTCCGTCTACGGCGCGCGTCCGCTCAAGCGGTACATCACGCACAACGTGGAAACGAAGCTGGCGCGGGCCCTCATCGCCGGAGGCATTCGGGACCACTCCAAGGTCGAGGTCGGCCTGAAGGACGGGGAGCTCACCTTCTCCTTTGCGGACAAATAGGGATGGGGTTAAAAGCGGGCGGCAAGCCAGATTGATGATGGTTGCCGCCCGCTCTGCGTTCTGCGGGGAAAACCCTACCGGAAGACCTTCACGCGCAGGGAAACGTCCTCCTTCTCTTTGGCCTCCGGCTGAGCCGCGATCCCTCCAAAGGGCATCTGCGCCAGCAGGACCCACGACGTCGGAAGGCCGAACAACGCTCTGACCCTGGAATCGATGACGGGGTTGTAGTGCTGAATGTTGGCCCCCACGTTCCGTTCCCGAAGGGCCGCCCACAGGGATATCTGCAGCATGCCGTTCGCCTGGTTCGCCCAGGTGGGGAAGTTCTCGGCATAGGCTGGGAACCGTTCCTGCAGAGCCTTGACGACGTCCTGGTCGTAGAAGTATAGGATGGTGCCCGCAGCGGCCTTGAATCCGTCGATCTTTCCCCGTTCGACCTTGCCGCCGAAGGCGTCGTAGATCGCCTCCCAGAGCGCGTCCTGCATCTTGCCGAGGGCCACGGCGACTCGGGCGCTCCTCATGTTGAAGGCGTCCGGGACGAGTGCGGTCACCTGCCGGATCAGGTCCTCGACCTCCGATTCCGGGATCGGCAGGTCCCTGTTGAGCGCGTAAATGCTCCGACGGTTTGTCAGCGTCTGGATCATGTTCATGGCTGTTCTCCTTTGCATAATTCTGTTTTTGAGCGCTATGCGTCGTCCATCGCCAAGAGTTCTGTATTCATGGGATATCTGCCGAAAATTCTCGCGGCATCCATCAATGCCTGTAGATTCTCCGCCGGCGTGTCCATAGGCGTTTGACAGCCGGAGGTCAAGGTAAATCCGCCAGGCGAATCCCATGCCTTCCTGATGCACTCCTTTGACGACCTCAGAACGTCCTGCGGCGTGCCGAACCTCAAGACATCCACAGGAGGAACGTTGCCCTGGATGGCCATGTGTGGGCCAAGGATCTCTTTGGCGTCTTCAAGATCTTCTATGTTATCCAGTCCGAAGCAGCCAATTCCGGTCGTATTCAGGTCTTCCCAGATTGCCCTGCTCTTTCCGCAGATGTGCAGTCCGCACCCGGCACCGTTCTCTTTGATGAAATCCACGTTCTTTTGAAAATACGGGAGCGAGAACTCCCTGTACTGCCTTGCCCTTAAAATTGAAGTGGTGCTTACGGGATCCGCAAAGCCGATGCCTACCCCAATCTCAAGCATCCTCTCGATATAGCGCCTGTTGTTCTCGGTGATGATCTGCAGCAGTTGATGAACTTTTTCCGGCTGCTTCACCATGCCGATCAGAAGATTCTCCGTGCCGACGACCATTGCCGCGACGGTGAACGGCCCCGTTACGGTTCCACTCACCGGGACTTTGTCACCCAGCTTGTCCTTGACCAACTCAAGCCCCTTGAGAATGATGGGCAGCCTGCCGTCCTTGTCGACATCCACAGGACGAAGTCTCTCCACTTCATCCAGAGAGCGTATCGCCGTCTCCTCGACCTGGGCAATGTTATGGTCGAAGTACCGTATCTTGGTTCCCATGGCTTCCGCCATGCCTCTCAGAGTCGTCGACAGTCCGGCTCCGTCCGAATGAAACGTGTCGTAGATGTACATCTCCAGCTCCAGCATTTTTTCCGATGAGAAATAATAGTCCTTGACCTTGATCCCTATCATCGGTGCAAGAGTCTCTCCGGTGTCGATACAGCACGGAATCCGGTCAACCTCTTTGCCCTCGCGTAAGAGCTTCTCTCTCTCGACAGCGGTCAATTCGTCTGGCTTAATCTCAAGCCCATGCAAATATTGCTCCACCAGGCTGCTCAATTCGGTGCTCCCCGTTCATTACTTCTCAGACGCAGCAACCGGCCTGTTCTCATCCCAGTCCCATTTACCCTTCAACGTAAGCCTCTCATAGGCCGGGAAGAAGAACGAGAGGATCGTGAATCCCCCCAGAAGGAAGAGATACCAGTTGCAGGGAATGACCTCCATCGGGCTCACTCTGCCCTTGGTAAGGCTGGCGATAAGCAGAAACTGTGCGCCATAGGGGATGAGCCCTTGGAAAATACAGGAGAATATGTCGAGGATCGAGGCTGTCGTGCGCGGGTCAATCTTATACCTTTTGCTGATATCCTTGGCCATGGCCCCATCGACGATGATCGCTACGGTATTGTTGGCCGTTGCCATATCCGTGAGCCCCGCAAGGAAGCAGAGCCCAACCTTCGCAGACTTCCTGCCCGTGAAAAGCCCGCTGATTTTGTCAAGGAACCAGTTGATGCCGCCGTAATGCCTGGTCATTTCCGCTATTCCGCCCGCAAGCATCGAGAGGAGGAATACCTCGATCATGCCCCGGAATCCTTCCCAGATCTTGACCGCAAATTCAAGCGCGCCAAGATTTCCATACCCAATGCCGATCACTCCCGCCGAGACAATACCGATGAGCAGAACTTCAAACACGTTCATGCCGATGAGGGCGAGAACCAGCACCAGAAGGTAAGGAATGACCTTCACCAGCGAATAGCCGTCTGCCTGGATCGCAACGGCAGTATCGGGGCTCCCGAATTTCACGAGCAGGACGCAGGTCACCAATGCTGCCGGAAGCGTGATCCAGAAATTCGTTCTGAACTTATCCTTGAGCTCGACATTCTGAGTCCTTGTCGCTGCGATCGTCGTATCCGAGATCATGGATAGGTTGTCCCCGAGCATAGCACCGCTGAGGCATGCCGCCATAGCGATCGGAAGGTTCAATCCCGCCTTATCCACAACGCCGAGTGCGATGGGAACCAGCGCCGCCACTGTCCCCATTGACGTACCTGTTGCAATAGACAGGAATCCCGAGATCAGGAAGATCCCTACGGTCAGCATCGAGGCCGGGATGATGGAAACCCCGAGGTTGACCGTTGAGTCGATCCCTCCCATTGCGCTTGCAACCGTTGAAAACGCTCCCGCAAGGAGGAAGATCATCAGCATCGTCAAGATATCTTCATTGCCGGCGCCTTTGGCAAAGATAGCGAAGTTCCCGTTTACTCCGGTTTTATAGTGAATTGCGAAACCAACGATAACCGCTATGAACATGGCCACTACCGAGGGAAACTGATAGAATGCCATCTCGACGCCCTGGATCTGCAGGATGATTCCTGCCCCCATGTAGATAGCAATAAAGATCAGAAAAGGTAAGAGGGGTAAACCGCTGCTTTTCCTTTCGTCGTTCATTCTTCAATAACCTCCTCTGGAACAGTCAATAACACGGACACGTATTGATAAACTCGACCTTCGTCATGGCGAACCACCACCACAGGACATCAAGACATCTTCGTATCTGCTTGCACTCGAAAATTGCAAAAACGGGACGAAAAGAGGACGGGGAGAGCGAGAGAGACCGTAAAGGGAAGGAGACAAAATGAGGAGAGGACCGCTTGGCGGCCTCTCCTCAAAGAGAAACGACGACGGCGCGCAAAGCAACCGCGTCGGGCTTCGATCGGATCCCGATCAAATTTTGAAGAGTATGGCCCGAACGGACGACTCCGAAGGAATCCCATAACGGCATGCATCCCGTGCATCCAGACAGCTTCCTCAGGTGAATCCGCACCACCGCATTCGGGCCTCCTCCTCTCCTCGAAAAAATCGTCGTCGAGCCTTTCGCGGTGTTTATACCCCATCGCCGATGGAATGTCAACCGACAGGCCGGAGGAAAAGCCGGTTCATGAAGAACTCCTTGACGCCCTCGCAAGTTTCTGATAGCCTGAAGCAGGTGAAGGGGGCCCTATGCAAACACGGGTCCGCAGAGCGTCCACATCGTTGAACATCGGCGTTGTCCGTTGAGGACATCGACGTTGAGGTCCGGTTGGAGTTGGAAGGGGGGCTTTTCGATGCGTCGTCCGGAAACGTGATCGAGCATGCATAGTGCACGTGCTGCATCGTCGTCCCGTTCGGCCGGACGTCGGGAGGCTCCCTGACGCGGGCGTCTCCTCCTCTGTAACTCGGCCTCGTCCGGCCCGTTCGGCCCAATCCCGTTTGCTGTCCCTTCGAGGAGGTCGACCGTTACCATGAGACTCGTCACGCGCCTTGTTCGGACCGCGGCTGCGGCCGCGCTCTTCCTGTTCGCATTTTCCCCGGCCCAGGCGGCCGAGAACAGTCCGCTTGAACGAAGCAAAAATCCCAACAGAAATACTTTTCTCCCCTCATTAGCCGCTTCGTAGAGGCCGAGCCCGACGACAAGGGTGGGACGGTCATCGTCTTCAGCCTGGTTAAATTCTGGACCGCAGTTTGTCCTATTGGTTGGGTTTCATTCCTGCCGCTGCATTCCATTTGACAAGACACTACTGCCTTGCGGCTGAATGAGTTTGTTAAAAGAGGGGTTGGTCTTGGACGCATTGAAGATAGTCAGGGTAAGGAAAGCCCTTGGGTTGAGGAGAGAAATGGTTGGCATCAGGTTTATGCCGTACAAAAAGGAATACGATTTATCGGATGCAACGGAAAAACGACATGTCGCATTGTGTGAGGTCGTCTCCGACGCAAGCAGGGGTATTCACGGCAAGACAAGATCCGGCATGTTGAGTTGTAAGGCTGCCGGATACATTATAGGTTTGGAGGAGGCTCCATCCAACATCAGAAGCGGGCTGGAGGACTACCACAATGAAAAATATGCGAGCTACTCGGTCTCTCATCAGGTTTCAAACAGCAAAGATTACATCGATCACTCGATTTACGGTGTAGAGGCATTTCCTGTAAATCATGATGTAAACGGTGCGGACATCATGATTTTTATAACGACGGCAAAGAACGTAATGAGGATAATGCAGGGATACGCAAGGTATTATGGCGTTGCCGGGAATTTATTGACCATGGGGGTCCACGGTATCTGCAGCGACTTGATTTCCAGGTCTTTTGTAAATAACGACATCAACATATCCCTGTTAAGTCCCGACTCCAGGGACAGGGGCAACTTCGATGCAAGGGAAATGGGGGTTTCCATTCCGGTCAATATGCTGGAGACGGTGCTGGACGGCATCCTGGAAACGGTCAACCTGACGGAAAACAATGCTCCCAAGCGGGAGATCCTGGCGCGTTTGGAGTATCCGGAGGAGCTCGGTTTCCCCATTCGCATGAACTATGACTACGCTATCCAGGCAGCGGAGTATTCCCGATATTGCGAAGAATGTATGCAGTATGATTCGGAGAACGGCTAGATGTTTACGGATTATGTAGCTAAAGTCGCTGATTTGTTGGCACTGCAGCGCCGGATAGTTGGGGTAAGGTTTATTCCGTTCGAGTTGGAATATGGAAGGACGGACGCAGCGGAGATCAAGGGCAAAGGCAGATTGTGCGCTTTTGTCAATAAAGCGTGTCATGGGGATAAACTGAAGGTGAGGCGGGAGAATTTTTCCTGTTCCGGCGGTCCTCATCAACTGGGGCTGAAGCCTGTCCCCGAGCTGGATAGATCCGGAAGGCTGATGAGCAAGTGCGGGTTGTACTCGGACTATAGTATCGGAAGAGAGGTAACAAAAAGCTTCATGAGAATCTCTCAGGAGATTTATGGTCTCGAGATAGGCCCGCTGGCAGAGATGCCGGAGACAGATGTTGTCGTGATGATGGGCATGTCGGAACAGATGATGAAGATTGTAAGGGGCTACTCCTATCATTATGGCCGTCCTCAGAATTTTGTCTCCGTGGGAAATGCCGCGATGTGCAGCGACCTGGTCGCAAAGCCGTTTGTACGGAATGATATCAATGTGTCGCTGATGTGCTGCGGAGCCCGGACCTCTACGGTCAGCGACGAAGGAGAACTGGGTATCGGGATGCCGGTCAATATGTTCGAAGGGGTTTCGGAAGGAATCCTGAAAGTCTTTGGCAACAACAAAATGGAGGTGTAATTTTATGGGAGTCGTTCTCAGGAAGCTGTACGTTTGGGTGGCCATATCGATTGTGTTGATTGCGGGATGCGTCAGGGGAAATGCGGAGCCCGTCGTCCGAGTGGGAACCAATCCCTCCTTTGCTCCGGCCAGCTACAAAAACGATAAAAGAGAGCTGACGGGGTTCGAGCATGATGCTTTCGAGGAGATTGGAAAGAGAATGGGCCGGAAGGTCGAATGGGTGGAGATAGGCAGTCTGGACAACCTGTTCGGCAGTTTGGATGCCGGGAAAATAGACACGATTGCATTTCAGATATCCATCAACGAAGCCAGGAAGAAAAATTATATATTTTCCGACGTGTACGGATACAATAAAATTTATCTGATGGTCAGGGAGGACTTCAAGTACGACACCTTGGACGACCTCCAGGGGTACGCGGTTGAGATCGAGCCGACTCATTCCTTTTACCCGATACTGATGGAGTACAACAACGCGCTTCCAAAAGACAGACAGATCAAGGTCATCCCATCGGGAGCCGGCTCCCTGTTCGACGCCATCGAGCAGGGGAAATCCGATGCGGGACCGATAACGGACGTGGCCTTTAAGGCCAGGCTGGAGAAAAAGCCCTACAAGCTGAAGATAGCGGGGCATCCCGTCGTCTTGGAGAAAAACGCATACCCATTTTCCAAAAATGCAGATCCGGAACTGATCCGTGCCGTCAATGACGCTATCGCTTCCATGCTTCGGGATGGAACGCTGAAAAGGATTTCCGAGCAGTACTACAAGGTGGACGTTACCCGGCCCGAATGAAAAGGTTTGACGTTCAGGGTTTTTGTTGTAGGGGTTGACGTGAGAAACTATTTCTTCCTGAGCGCCCGTTTTTTGTGGACCCCCAGACCCCCAGGAGGGAAGCACAGGGAATGAGCTCTTCCGAAGGGCAAGGAGTGCCGTACCAAGCAACGTCTGCGGTTGTTCCTTGCCCTCCATTTTTGAGGTATCGTTATTTTTCGGCATGCAAGAATGCAAGGGCAATTTTTTGAGAATATGAGATGGAGCTTCCTGCATTGAGAGACTGGCATGGTCAGGTTTGATTTTAATTTTTTCGTCAACTGCATATTTGAAATCATCTTTAAGGTTCCCTACACGCTTTATCTGGGGTGCGTGTCCTTTGCATTGTCGATTTTCATAGCGATTATGCTGGTTGCCCTGAGAGGATCAAAGATCGCCCCGGTCAGGGGGCTGGCAGGATTGTACATATCGTTTTTCAGATCGACCCCCTATATCACTCAATTGTTTATATTTTATTATGGATTGCCCCAAATTTTTTTCTCACTGCGGTCGATATCTGCCGAGACAGCCTTTATCGTATCTGTGGCGTTGAATACCTCGGCGTTCAATGCAGAGATCATAAGAGGAGGGTTGTTGTCCGTGGATAAAGGACAGAAGGAGGCTGCCATATCTATAGGGTTGAGCAAATTCCAAACGATGAAAGAAATTATAGTTCCTCAGGCTTTCATAAGCATTTTCCCATCTCTGGGCAATGCGCTTGTCGGCACCATAAAAAACACGGCGGTTGCGTTTACCATCGGCGTAGTGGAGATACTTTCACAGGCCAAGATAGCGGCCGCGATCGGCTACAATTTTATGGAGGCGTACATTGCGGCCGGAATCGTATACTGGTTGCTGATCGTTTGCGTGGATCTCATTCAAAAACAACTCGAGGTAAGAATTTACCGGTTTTTATAAAGGTGGGCCTTCATGCTTCAAGTGACAGGATTGGAAAAAAGCTTTGGAAGCTTAAAGGTGCTGAAAGATATTACTTTTCAGATTGACGATGGAGAGGTAGGAGTCATCATTGGCCCGTCCGGAACAGGCAAATCCACTTTGTTGAGATGTATCAATTTCATAGAAAAGCCCGATGAAGGAAGCATAAAGATAGGAGATCTGTCGGTCGATGCCGGCACTTCGTCGGAAAGACAGATCCGAAAACTGAGAAACAAGACCGCGATGGTATTCCAGAACTACTGTCTGTTCAAGAATAAAACGGCCTTGGAAAACGTAATGATGCCCTTGGTTTTGGTCCAGAAAAAAAAGAGGGAGACTGCGTTGAAAATCGCGTTACAGCTGCTGGAACAGGTAGGATTGAAGGATAAACGGCATTGCTATCCCTCCAGGCTGTCGGGAGGTCAGCAGCAACGGGTGGGAATTGCCAGGGCTCTGGCGGTAAACCCCGAGATAATATTATTCGACGAACCGACGTCTTCGTTGGATCCTGAACGGGTGGAAGAGGTTTTAGCGATCATTAAGGACTTGGCCGGCAACAAGCAGTGCAGCATGCTGATCGTAACGCATGAAATGAGGTTTGCAATGGAAATCTCGGATAAGGTCTTTTTCATGGACGATGGAATGATGACGGACGAGGGAGCGCCCGATAATTTGAGGGGAAACACCACGAATAGAAAGCTATGCAGTTTCCTGAATGGCTTTGTCATGTAGGAAGACAATCGTATCGCAGAGGCGGATACGACTCTTGAAACTCACAGAATAGCCCGGAGGTTTGGTGAAGCGGTTGTAAGCCTGAAGAGACAAATCAAAGACTTGCTGCCTCGTTCATTGGAGCATTAGGGAAGCGCTGGAGATTTTTGCCCATAAATATTTTGCATATTTACTCTCAATAAAATATGCATTTTATTGCTAAATTATCAAACCAAATGCAACAGCCCAAATCCACAGGTTGCGATAGCCCTTATGAAGGATAAAGTGCGTTGTTGTATAAATTGAGCCAACTCTCATTTTGCACCCGTCAGGTGCAACGGAAAACGTGCAAAACCTGTCTTTACCACACGTTAAAAATTTTGCCTGCGGATTTGGGCATAAAGGGCCTGCTCGTCGTTCGCCCGCGGTGCGGCCCACCCAGGAAGGGCGCTTTTTTTATGAAGGGAGTTTTTCTCATGAAGGGAGTTTTTCTTATGATCGGAAGTCGGTTCAAATTTACGGCGGCCCTGTTAGCTGCGGCGGCGTTCCTCCTCGGCGGGGGCACGGCCTACGCATCGCTACCGGACGCCGCCCCCTCGCTGACCTATTCGATGCTCACGTACCAGGAGGAGGGGTTTGACGCCTCGATCCGGATCCCAATCCTCGGTGGGACGGGCAGCACCGATCTGGAGGCGGCGGTGAACGCCCGCAACCTGGAGGCCTCCGTGGCCTTCTACAGGGACTTCATGTCGAGGATGGCGGAGCTGAAGGCGGAGGGGTCCAGGAACTATGCGTTGACGGCCGTCAGCAAGGTGGCCGCGTACGGGGACGGCCTGCTGACGCTGGAGCA
>ERZ773099.961-NODE-961-length-22192-cov-10.941139_pt1 | contig 22192 bp, 15 predicted proteins | sample MGYA00511120_ERZ773099 | MGnify/ENA primary metagenome ERZ773099 (study PRJEB29015, sample SAMEA2738012) | human oral metagenome | biome: human oral; feature: human-associated habitat; material: dental | place: China | collected 2104 ...
GGTGGGCCACGAGCCGGGAGGCGGTGGCCGGGGAGATGGTGGTGCCGCCGTCGGCCGCCGCCAGGACCGCCCGCACGATCTCCTCGGGGGCGGAGTCCTTGAGGAGGAAGCCGTTGGCGGCCTGCGACAGGGCGGCCAGCATGGCCTCGTCGTCGTCGAAGGAGGTCAGGACGACGACGGCGACCCCGGGGTGCCGGGCGCGCACGCGGCCCAGGAGCTCCAGCCCGTCCATGCCGGGCATGCGCACGTCGGTGAGCAGGACGTCGACGGGGACCCTGCGCAGGAAGGCGAGGGCGTCGGCGCCACGGGTGAAGGTGGAGGCGACCTCGATCTGGGGAGAGGAGGCCAGGTAGGCGCGCAGGGCGGTCAGGACGAAGGCGTCGTCGTCGACGAGTGCGACCCGGACCACCGGCGTTGGGGAGGCGGGCGGGGACGCGGCGGGCATGACAGGATGCTAGCCGTTGACGGGACGACCAGCAGGCGGGAGGCGACCATGGGGCCCGGAGGCGGGGCGGCGGGGGCCGCAGCGGGAACCACTGGCCCGTTCGCCCGCACGCGCCTGGCCACGTGGGCGCCGCGGCGCCGCACCCACCTGCTGTGCGCGGCCTGCGCGGGTCTGCTCGCCTGCTCCTCCATCATGTCCATGTACCCGCTGAGGCCCGAGTGGATCGGGTTCGAGGCGGCCGGGGGCCTGGGCGTGGCCCTGGTCTCGGTGTGGCCGCTGGGGGGCGCGGCGCTCGGCCTCCTGGCCGCCTGCGCCTTTCACGTGGTCGCGCAGGGGGCCGGGGGACCGCCGCTGCCCCTCCTCGCGCCGTGGCTGTGCGCCTCGGTCCTGCTCTCCCGCGGCTTCCACCGCGCGGCGGCCTACGGCACGGTGGCTCTGAGCGTCGTGGCCGGGTTCGTCGCGTCCCGGCTGGGGCCGGCGGTCGGCAGTAACGATGACTCCACCATGCCCATGAGCATTCTGGGGTGCGGCTGCCTGGTGGTCGCCGAGCTCATGCGCCGCCCGCGCGAGGCCGCTGACGCCGCCGCGGAGCGCTACCAGGAGGACCTGGAGCGCCAGCGCCTGCTGGTGGTCTCCGAGCTGCACGACACGGTGGTGCGCGACCTCACCCAGGCGGTCATGACCGCCGAGCAGGCCCGGCTCGCCCAGCCCGACGCGGTGCTGGCCCCCGACCTCACCGCGCTCACCGCCTCCGTGCGCACCGCCGTCGAGCAGCTGAGAGCCAACCTGCGGGCCATCAGCGGTGCGGCCGGCGCCATAGCCGGCACGGCCGGAAAGGACAGCGCGGCCGGCGCCATAGCCGGCACGGCCGGCGCCATAGCCGGCACGGCCGGCGCAGGTGCCGTAGGGCTCGATGTGCTCGCCTCCTCCGCCCCGCGCCCGCTCGCCGAGGTCGTCGCCGAGGCGCGCGCCGTCCTGGCCGGGCGCGGCATCGCCCTGGAGACCTGGGGCCTGGAGCTGCTGGACTCCTACGCCGTGCCGCCCGGCGTGCGCCAGCAGCTCGTGCGCGTCCTCAGCGAGCTGGCGAGCAATATGGCGAGCCATGCCGCCCCCGGCAGCGCGCGGATCGTCGTCGAGAGCGACGGGCGCGCCCTGCGGGCCGTGGCCGTCAACGCCGTGCGGACCGTAACGCCGGAGGCGGGCGGCGCGGACGGCCCAGCCCTCGCTGGTCTGGGGCTGACGGGGGCGCGACGGCGGGTGGAGTCGCTCGGCGGCGTCTTCGACGTCGGGCGCGCGCAGGGCCGCTGGACCGTCGTCCTGAGCATCCCCCTGCGGGCGGCGCCATGACCGCCGCGAGCCGCGCGCGGGCTGCGCTGTGGAGCAGCACACGCCTGTCCACGTGGGCGCCACGACGCCGCACCCACCTGCTGTGCGCGGCCTGCGCGGGCGCGCTCACCATGCTCGCCGAGTCCGAGAGCCCCATCTGGCCCGAGTTCGAGGCGGCCGGGGGCCTGGCCATCGCCCTGGTCTCGGTGCGGCCTGCGGTGGGCGGGACGCTCAGCCTCCTGGTCGCCTATGTCTTCCTTGTGGTGGCGCGCGGCAGCGCCGCCGCCGCTCTGCCCGTCATCGGGCCGTGGCTGTGCGCCTCGGTCCTGCTCACCCGCGGCTACAGCCGCGCGGCGGCCTACAGCCTGGTGGTTGCGAGCACCACGGGGCGGATCGTCTCCCTTCTCCTCTTCCCCTCGGACTACTACTCCAGCGACTTCGACATAATTCTGATCATCACGGGGTGCGGCTGCCTGGTGGTCGCCGAGCTCATGCGCCGCCCGCGCGAGGCCGCCGACGCCGCGGTGGAGCGCTACCAGGAGGACCTGGAGCGCCAGCGCCTGCTGGTGGTCTTCGAGCTGCACGACACGGTGGTGCGCGACCTGACCCGGGCGGTCATGCTCGCCGACCGGGCCCGGCTCGCCCAGCCGCCGGACGCGCCGCTCGGCCCCGAGCTCGCGGCCATGGCGGGCTCGGTGCGCACCGTCGTCGAGCAGCTGAGGGCCAACCTGCGGGCCATCAGCGGTGCGGCCGGCGTCATAGCCGGCACGGCCGGAAAAGACAGCGCGGCCGGCGCCATAGCCGGCGCGGCCGGAAAAGACAGCGCGGCCGGCGACGTAGCCGGCACGGCTGGAAGGGACAGCGCGGCCGGCGACGTAGCCGGCGCGGCCGGAAGGGACAGCGCGGCCGGCAGAAACGGTGTTGCCGGCGACGTGGCCGGGCTCGATGTGCTCGCCTTCTCCGCCCCGCGGCCGCTCGCCGAGGTCGTCGCCGAGGCGCGCGCCGTCCTGGCGGGGCGCGGGATCGCCCTGGAGACCGAGGGCCTGGAGCTGCTGGAGACCGACGCCGTGCCGCCCGGCGTGCGCCGCCAGCTCGTGCGCGTCCTCGGCGAGCTGGTGAGCAATATGGCCAAGTACGCGGCCTCCGGCAGCGCGCGGATCATTGTCGACGGCGACGGGCGCAGCCTGGAGTCCATGGCCGCCAACGCCGCCCCGCCGCAGAACGGGGCCGACGCCGCGGCGTCCTCTATGTCTGCCGCGTCCTCCGGGCTCGGTCTGGCGGGGGCACGACGGCGGGTGGAGTCGCTCGGCGGCGTCTTCGACGCGACACGCACCGCCGAGCGCTTCACCGTGATCCTGTCCGTGCCCCTGAGCAGGTGAGCTTTTCCACCCCTCCCCCTCCCCGTCGAGATAGACATTTTCGTACGAGATCGGCGGTGTCACCGTCTATCTCGTACGAAAATGTCTATCTCGAGGGCTGTGCGCCCCCGCGCCGCAAGCCCTTCACACGGAGCGCAGTGCGATCACATAATGGCGCTGTGACCCCTGATATACCGAGTTGCACCGCTGCACCCGTCGGGGCTTGCCTGTGAGCGCCCGGGACCCGGCATCCACCGACGCCGACCCGAGCAGCAGCGGACCGGACGACGACGGGCGCACCGCGGCTGTCAGACCGGTCGCGCCCGTCCTTCCGCCCGGTTACCGGACAGTCGTGGCACTGCGCGCCCTGCGGCTGGGCGCACTGGTTGCGGGCGCCGTTCTTCTGGGCCTGCTCGGGACCGAGCGCCGGGAGGTCGTCCTGCTCGACTCCCTGCGCCTGCGTCTGCTTACGGCCTGCATCGCCGTCGTTCTTATCGGGATCGCCACGGCAGCGCGCGATCGGATCGGGCGCGCCCACACCGCCGTCGCCGGGCTGCTCGCAACCGGTATCGCCATGGCCGCCGCCGCATGGCTGGTGCGCATGTGGTGGGCCGCCTACCGGGAGTGCACCATCACCTCGTCGGTGTACCTCATCGCCGCCGCGCTGCTCCTCGCTCTGGGGGTGCTCGTCGTCGCCGGCGTGCTCCTGCGCCGTGCGCGCACCCGGTTGGGCGCGCGAAGAAGGGCGCCCGACGACCCGGCCCGCTGGAGGCGCCTGTACGGGCCCGCCAAGGGAGCGGGCCGCCCCGAAACCACCTGCGAGGACGAGCTCCCCCACAGCAGGCTGTCGATATGGGCGGACTCGCTGCGCCTCCTGATCGCTGAGATCCCGCGACCGGTACTGTCCACCCACGAGCCTCTCGTCCTGCGCGCCCGGACGCGAGCGCTTCTCGCCGTCGTCGCCCTCCTGCCGGCCCTGGCCCTGGCCGCCGGCGCCCTCGTGCCCGCCACCCTGCTGAAGCCGGTCGCCCGGACGACGGCGCCCGCCGACTCCGAGCCGCCCGCCCGACCGACCGCCCTGGGCGGCGGCATCGCCTGGACCTACGACGCCGACTTCATCGACGTCGTCGCGGGCGCGGCCGGCCCGATCGTCCTGACCCCCGAGGGCGTCACCGCGCTCAACGGCGAGGACGGCTCCGTCCGCTGGACCTACCAGCGCCGAGCCGTCTACCTCAACGAGCGCGGAGGGCGGATGACCGCCTACGACGGCGCGCACGGGCTCATCGTGAGCCCCGACGCCCACCACGTCGCCGTGCAGATGCAGGGACCGGCCCTGGACCACCCGTTGTCCCAAGACGATCCCGGGCACCTTGTCCTGACAGTCGTTCTCGACTCCGTCACGGGCGAGGTCACCGCCGAGCACCGCGGTGCGGAGGAGGCGGAGAGCGCGGAGGAGACGGATGACGCGCAGCACAGGCGCACGACCGGCACGCCCCTTCAGATGACCGACTCCGTCGCCGTCGCCGGACGCGAGGCCTTCGCACTCGACGGCGGCAAGACCCTGTGGACGCTGCCGAAAGACGCGTTCACCAAGGACACCGTCGGGTACTCGGGCACAGCCGGCCACTCCACCGTCATTGTGAGCGAGGACACGGGTTGCCCCGCCTGTGGGGAGGCCCCCACGCTCCGCATCGCCCCCGACCACGACCCGACCGCGACCACCGACGTCACCAACGTCCTGCCCAACCTCGACGTGAATGGCGTTACCGTCGCGGACGGCTGGGTCGCCCGATTCACCGACGGCTACTCGCCGCCGCGCGCGGACGACGACTCCGGTGCCAACCAGGAGGCGCAGGCGGTGAGCATCGACGCCCTCGCCTCCGCCGGAGAGACCGCGCCGGTCCCCCTGGGAGCCGTCAACAGCACTGTCGCGGTCGCCTCGGCGGGCTCCGGCACCCTGGTCGCCGCGTCCGCCATCGCGGAGCCCCGCCCGTACGACGGGGAGATGGTCATCAGCGGGTATCAGGTCGCAACGGTTCTCGACCCGGCCACGGGCACTGCGACCCCGGCCGCCGAGTACCCCGGCCTGGCCGCCGCGGAGGTGGGCCTGCGCACGAGGGTCGAGAGCACGCAGGCCACAACGTCGTTCGTGATCGAGCCCGCCGACGGCAGCCCCGGAGCCTCCCTCCAGGTCCCACCGGGAACCGTCCTCGCGCCCCAGAGGCTGGCCAAGCGGCAGAACGAGAAGGAGCACAAGCTGGAGACGCCCTTCACAGACCCTTCACTGGTGGCCCTCGCCTCCCCCGGTGCCACGGTCATGGTCCTCAATGCCTCGTCCCCGGGCTTCGACAGCACGCGGATCCACCGCCTGTACGGGATAGGCGAGCAGTGACGGGCCGTCCCCGCCGGCGCACCCGGGTGCTGCGCGCCGCGGCCGGAGTCCTCGCCGTCATCGGCTGCGCCCTGGGGCCGACCGGCTGCGGACCGGCCGCCCGCACCGGGACGCCGAGCACGTCCGGCACCCCGGACGGGGCGAGCACGCCGACGGCGGTCGCCGTCGAGCCCGGTCCCGCCGACCTGGTCACCAGCACCCGCGCCCTTGAGGGCGGAGGGTGGACGGTCGGGTTCTCCCCGGACGCCAGGAGTGAGGACAAGAACGGCGTCGCGACGGCACCGGGCCCGGTGGCGATCCGGCGCGTCCGGTCCGGGGAGGATCCCGAGCCCACCGATCAGACCGTCCTGGCCGCGCTCGACCCGCAGGACGGCTCACTGCGCTGGTCGGCGACCATCACCCCGGCGATCGAGCCGCCGCAAAACACTCTGGGGGTGTCGACCTCCCAGGAGGCGGTCACGGAGAACGCCCGCCTCATCGGGGCTCCCGGTCCAGTCGTCGTCAGTCCCAACGGCCGGTACATCGCCCTCCAGCTCCAGTCGAACGACCCGACGGCGATCGCCGACACCCGTGCCGCCGTCCTGGTCCTGGACGCCGCCACGGGCGAGACCGTGCGCACCCTCCAGACCGCCGGCCTGGTCCTGGGACGGGTCCTGACCGACTCCGAGCTGGTCGTCCAGACCGCCCAGGACTACGTCCCGGCCGGCAGCACCCTGACCGTCGCGCCGCTGGGCGAGCCCGACGCCGAGCCGAGCACCCTGCGCACCGACCAGTGGCTCATGGGCTCCACCGCCCACTCCCTCCTCCTGTCCCCCGACGGCCTCTCCGGCCTCTGCTCGGACTCGTGCGCCAGCACCACGATCACCAAGATGACCGTGGACGGGGAGAGCCTTGCCACGATCCCGGCCGTCTACCGGGTGCTGGAGGGCGGGCGCGTCGAGCGCTACACCGACCCGGCCGCCGCCAACGACGTCGTCGCCTCCGGCCAGTGGGCGGAATGGGTCAAGACCGGTCGGGAGATCCTCGATATCGAGGCCGGCACCACCACCGACATCACCGGCTACGCCACCGGACCCGAGCCTCTTCTCCTGGCGGACGGCACCGGCGTCCTCCTCAACCGCCTTGTCCCGCTGGATCCCGAGAAGCCCGGATCGTCATATTCCGAGAGCCACCCGGCCGCCTGGGTCGGCGCCCCCGCCGACGGCGGCGCCGTGCACACCGAGCCCGTCACCGCCGTCGCCTCCTTGCCCGGCTCCTCCGCAGACCTCACGGGCCTGACGTTCGGTCCACTCCCCATGACGGACCCGTAGGAACTGCGCCCCCGGCGTCGAGATAGACATTTTCGTACGAGATCGGCGGTGTCACCGTCTACCTCGTACGAAAATGTCTATCTCGAGGGCTGAGCCCGGAAACCAACGCGGTGTCACCATGGTCGCGGGGCTTCCCCGCCCGTCCGTAGGCTTACGGGTGTGAGCCAGCCACCACCCACCGGCCCGTCGGCCGGCGCGCCCGAGGACGGCGCCGAACAGGCCGACGCCGCGCCCGCCGCGGGCCGCCCGCCCAGGGCACCCGCGTCCGCATCTTCCGGGAAGAAGAACCGTCGTCGGCGCGGCAGGCGCGGCTGGGTGCCCAACTACCACGGGGCGTGGGGGATGCTCCTGCTGCCGCCGGTGGTCGGCGTCGTCGTCGGCGGCTGGAGCTGGGCCGACGCCGTCGTGCTGCCCGCCTGGTGGTGCGCCTACTTCAGCTACTGGGTGCTGACCCAGTGGCTGCGCACGCGCACCCCCCGCAAGCGCGCACCGCTGCGGGCGCCGCTGACCGTCTACTCGGCGACGACGGCGGTCCTGGCGGTGATCTCCCTGGTCCTCGCCCCCTACCTGGTGCGCTGGGGGCTCCTCATCGTCCCGCTCGCCGCGGTGGCGGTCCACCAGTCGTGGCGCGGCAAGGAGCGCTCCCTGCTGTCCGGGACCGTCACCACGCTGGCGGCCTCCCTCATGGCCCCCATCGTCTACGACCTGGGCACCGGCGGCCGCGGGGGCCTGCTCGGGCTGGGGCCGCAGGCGAGCGCACTGGACGGCGAGAGCCTGAACGGCTCACTGACCGGGTGGCCGTGGATGTGGCTGCTCACCGGCTTCCTCGCCGCCTACTTCGTCGGCGCGGTCCCCTATGTCAAGACAATGGTGCGACGGCGCGGCGACCCGCGGATGATCGCCGGATCGGTCGGCTTCCACGCCGCGGTGACGGCTGCGGCGCTGGCGTGCTCGGCCACGGGGCTCATGTCCTGGGGGCACGCGCTGGTGTGGGTCCTGCTGCTGACGCGGGCGGTCGTGCTGCCGCTGATCCAGCGCAGGCGCATGGCGGGCAGGCAGCCGCTCCTGCAGGTCAAGGTCGTCGGGCGTCTTGAGATCGTGGCCTCCCTGCTCGTCCTGCTCAGCCTGGTGCTGGACTGAGCCGGCCGGAGATCGGCCGGACCCTTCCCCAGGATCACGGTTCGATCACATAATGGGGCTGTGACCCCTGATACATCGGATTCCGCTCCTGCGCCCGCCCTCGGACCGGCCGGCGGAGCCGCCGCGTGAGCGCCCCGGGGCCCGGACCCGACGACGCCGGGTCGGGCGGTGCCGGGCCCGCCAGCGCCGCGGCCGACGTCGTCAAGAGGCCCGAGCCCGGTACGACCGGCTCGGCCGGGCCCGCTCTCCCGCCCGGCTGCCGGGGGATCCTGGTGCTGCGCGCCCTGCGGCTGGGCGCGCTGCTCGCCGTCGTCGCCCTCCTGGGCCTGCTCTACGTCTGGCGCCGGGAGATCGGCCTGCTCGCGTCCCACCAGCTCCTCACGATCCTGGCCTGCGTCGTGATCGCCGTCTGCGGCGCCCTCGTGGTGGGAAGCGAACGGGTTGAGCGCGCCGAGGCCGCGACCACCGGACTCATTGCCGCGGGCACGGCGCTCGCCATAGCAATACATCTGGCGCGGGCGTGGTGGGCGGACTACCCGAGGACCACCGTCACCTCCCCCGTGTACCTCATCACCGCGGCCGCGCTCCTCGCGCTCGCCGCGCTCGCCGTCGTCAGCATCGCCCTGTGCCGCGCCCGCACCCGGCTGGGCGCGCGAAGACGAGCGCCCGACGACCCGGCCCGCTGGCGGCGCCTGCACCGGCCGGACGGGGATGAGCGGGGCGCCGGGGAGAGCGCCCCGAGCCCGTCGGAGTCGGCGGCGCTGAGGCGCGGCCCGGCCGCGAGGACCCCGACGACGACGGGCGCCCGCACGCCGGTGCCTCTACGGCTCACGGACAGAGCCCTGCTCGCCGTCGTCGCCCTCCTGCCGGTCCTGACGTTGACCGCCGGCGCGCTCGTGCCGACCGCCCTGCTGGACCCGGCCACCCGGACGACGGCGCCCGCCGACTCCGAGCTGCCCGCTCGGCCGGCCGTCCCGGGCGGGGACGGTGAGGGCGGCAAGAAGATCGACTGGACGTACAACGTCGGCACGCTCCTCGACGTCGTCGCGGGCACGGCGGGCCCGATCGTCCTGACCCCCGAGGGCGTCACCGCGCTCAACGACGAGGACGGCTCCGTCCGGTGGACCTACCGGCGCGACGCCAGCTATGTGAACGGGCACGGGGAACAGGTAGATCGTCACTCGCCCCCGTACAGTGAAAACGCCCTCACCGCGAGTCCCGACGCCCGTCATGTCGCCGTGCGGATCGAGGGTCCGGGCATCATCGTCTCGGTCGTTCTCGACTCCACCACGGGCGAGGTCACCGCCGAGCACCGCAGCACCTTCCGCAGCCCTCTCCAGATGACCGACTCCCTGGCCGTCGACGGGAATGAGGCCTTCGCACTGGACGGCGGCAAGACCCTGTGGACCATGCCGGAGGGGACGTTCGGACGGAGGGACAGTGGTAGCTGGGACAAGAGCTACTCGGGAACCGCCGGGCACTCCACCGTCATTGTGGGCATGGAGAAGAGCTGCCTCACCGACAACAGGTTCTGCAAGACGAGCCGCACGCTCCGCGTCGCTCCCGACCACGATCCCACCGCGACCACCGAGATCACCCATGTCCTGCGCGGCATCGGGCCGGAGTACAACACTGTTGAGAACGTGACGGTCGTGGACGGCTGGGTCGCGCGCAGCACCGACGATGACGCGCGGACGACCCCGGACGAGTACGCCGACCTGGCCTGGGAGACGCAGGCGGTGAATCTCGACGCCCTCGCCTCCGGCGAGGAGGCCGCGCCGGTCCCCCTCGGGAGCGCGAGCGGCATGAACATGGTCGCCTCGCACGCCTCCGGCACCTTGGTCACCGCGACGCTCCTCGACAGGCCCGCGAAGAACGGCGTTATCGATGAGTCCACGGTGAGCTGGGCCGAGGCGGTCCTCGACCCGGCGACGGGCACCGCCACCCCGGCCTCCGAGTACCCCGGCCTGGCCGCCGCAAGGGTGGGCCTGCGCACCACGGTCGTGGACACGCAGGCGACGACGTCGGTTGTCATCGAGCCCGCCGACGGCGGCCCCGGCGTCTCCGCCCCGGTCCCGCCCGGGACCCTTATCGAGCCGTGGAAGCCGGCCGACTCTCGAAATGACGCCGAGAATGAAACCGAGAATGACGCCGAACCACTGGGAAAGGCCTCTTCGAACGTGATCGCCATGACCGTTCCCGCGGCCACGACCATTGTCATCAGATCCAAGCTGTCGGGCAGCGACCTCCCGATAGTCAGCCTCATCTACGGCATGGCGGGAGAAGACCGATGACGAGCCCGCGCCCTTCACGCCTCCGGACGCTTCCGCGCTCCGCGGCCGGAGTCCTCGCCGTCGTCGGATGCGCGCTGGGGGCGACCGGCTGCGGGTTGCTCACCCGTGACAGCGCGCAGGGCGAGAGGATCACCACCACCCCGGGGCCCACCGACCTGGTCGCCTCCGCGGCCTCCGACGGCGAGGGCTGGGAGACCGGCTTCTCGCCGCCATCCGGCTACGGGAAGAGCCTTGCCACAGCATCGGGACCCGTCATGGTCCTGTGCATCAAGGCCGCCGACAGCTCCAGGATCACCGACGAGACCATTCTGGCCGCGCTCGACCCGCAGGACGGCTCGCTGCGCTGGTCGCTCACCGTTTCGCCGACAATCGAGTCACGGGAATGCACCACCTCCAGGGAATCGGCTCCCCAGCATAAATCGGCGTCCGCGTCCGATACCGTCGGCTCTCCCGGCCCCGTCGTCGTCAGCCCCGATGGCCGGTACATCTCCCTCCAGCTCAGCTCGAACGAGTCCTCAACAATTGCCGGGACCCGCGCCGGCGTCCTGGTCCTGGACGCGTCCACGGGCGAGACGGTGCGCACCCTCCAGACCACCGGACTGGTCCTGGGGCAGGTTCTGACCGACTCCGACCTGGTCGTCCAGACCGCGCAGGACTATGTGCCCGCAGGCAGCGGCACCCTGACCGTCGCCCCGCTGGACGAGCCGGAGGCCGAGCCGAGCACCCTGCGCACCGACCAGTGGCTCGTGGGCTCCGCCAGCGATGCCGTTCTCCTGTCCCCCGACTGCCTACCCCGCGGCAGTGCGGCCGCGTTCACCAGCACGACGATCACCGAGATGTCCGTCGGAGGCGAGACTCTCGCGACCATTCCGGCCGTCTACCGGGTCCTGGAGGCCGGCCGGGTCGAGCGCTACACCGACCCGGCCGCCGCCAACGACGCCGCCGCTGCCGCCTCCTCTCCGAACCCCGCCTGGGCGGCGACCAACCGGGAGGTCCTCGACATCGAGACCGGCACCACAACCGACATCACCGGCTTCGCCGCCGCGCCCCTCGCTCTGCCCGACGGCCCCGGCATCCGCCTCGACCGCGTCCTCGAGGCGGAGCCCGCCGCGGACGGCTCACCGGGTACCGCAGCCTGGATCGGAACCGACGACGACGGCGGTACCGTGCGCACCGAGGACGTCTCCGCCGTCGAGGTGGAGAAGCAGGACTCCGCGCACGAGCACCAGTACCACTTCAGCCTGGTTCTCCGCCCGATCTCCGTGGAGGCCCCGTGACGCACGCCGACGAAAGCACCGCGGGCCCCGAGAGGGCAGGCACCATGAGCTCCTCCCCCGACGACGCGCCCGGCGCGCCGCCCCCGCAGGCCCGCAAGGCCCGCAAGGCCCGTGAGACCCGTGAGCCCCGTGAGGACAGGCGCCCGCGGCCGATTCTCCACAAGGCGCTCACCGCGGCCTCCGGCACCTGCCTGAGCGTGGGGGCGGGCCTGACTCTCGTTCCGGTCATCGCCCACCTCATGCCGCTCCTGGGCGCCCGGTTCGCCGCCCTCCTGGGCGGCGACCTCCCCGGCCGGGAGCGCGACTTCTTCCTCAGCGGGCTCGGCATCCTGCTGAGCAGCACGATCATCCTGGTCATGCAGCTGTGGGTACGACGGGACACTCACGCCATGTCCTCGATGGGCACCGCCGAGCTCGGCATCAATCTCCTGGACCTCTTCGCCCTGGCCTGTCCCACCCTCACCCTGGTCAAGCTGTATCCCGCACACAATCTGGGCGCATGCCTCCTCATCACCGGCAGCATCCTGATGACGGCCGGCATTGTGCTCCTACCGCCACGTCCCCTGGCATGGCCCCCACCCGACGACGAGGGGCGCAGCCCTCTGCACAGGCTCGCCGGCACCCTGCGCAGCCCCCGCCTCCGGATCTGCGCCGCGACGTCGACCGGGCTGGTCGTCCTCACCATCATCTCCACCCTGCTCTACAGCGCGCTGGCGCCGCCCACGCGAGCATTCAGCGCATCCCTGTCGCACCCCTCGGGCGGCGGGCCGGACCTGATCGCCCACACCAGTGACTCGGGCACGTGGGCAACCGAGTTCAAGTACTCACACTTCATCGACTACACCGTCACCGCAGCCGGACCGATCGCCCTGTCAGTCCCGGAGAAGGACGAGAAGGATGACAAGGACAGCGTGAGCAGCGCGATGTCGACATACAAACCCGGCCGGCTCACCACCCAGGCCATCACCCTGCTCGACCCGGTCGACGGCGCCCCGCACTGGAGCCTGGAGCTCACCAATCTCGTCGGAAGGTCCACCGACCAGCCGAGCCGGTCCGTTCCCAATGAGGACAGTCCCGTCATCGGGAGCGCGGTCACCGATCCCGACGGAGCGCTGTTGGCCATCCATCTCGACTCCACCTGGAACGAGTCCGCCAGCCAGTGGATCACACCCATTGCCGTCATCGACCTGACGAGCGGCCGGGCGGTGGGGAGCGCGGAGATCCAGGGCAAGATACTGGGCACCGTCCTGACGTCGGACACCCTGGCGGTCCAGGTCGCCAATGATTCCGCCCTGGAACCCGGCGGAACCATCCTCACCTACTCCTTGAACGGAGAGAATGGCCCCGCAAGGCCCCAAGGCTCGGCCAGGGTGAGCACCTGGCTGGTGGGCGCCACCCGAGACCGCCTGCTTCTATCCGATCAGTCACTGGACAGTATGGAGAGGGGACGGGCAGCGACCATCACCCTGGCGATCCCGGCCAGGGTGGAGGGGGCCTCCACGATCGACGGCGTCCACAGCATTCTTCCCGGAGGATGGGTGGAGCGCCTGATGAACCCCGAGCAGACATTTCCGGAGCCTCTTGACAGCGACTACCTGGACCAGCAGGATCGGGAGCTGGTCGATCTCAGTACCGACCACAGAATCGATATAACCGGCATGAAGGCAACGCTCCTGGACACCAATACAGGGCACCGGCTGGAAATGACTCGGGAAGACCCCGGATCCAGCAACAAGACCCCGGTCGGAGTCATCGACATCAGCACCCCGGCAACCGGCACGCCCGCCATCGAGACCTCCGACTCGTTTCTTCTGGTCACCGACGACCCGATCTACAGCTACACCGACTCGGTGGTGAACGAGGTATCGCGGCCGCATCCCGATCTTTACGCGATCCGGAGAGGAGCGGATTCATGAGCGAGCCTCCCGCCGCGCACGGTGCCGCGCACGCCCCTGATCCCGCCGACGCCGTCGGACCCGGCGACGACGCCGACGCCACCGCCGGGGCGACGGCCGCCGGCTCCCCGCCGGGCGCGCCCACGCCCCGCCCCGAGCAGCCGGAGGCGCCCGAGCAGCCGGGGGCGCCCGAGCCGTCCGCGCCCACTGCGGTCTCCCCCACCGCCGACCTGCTGCGCGGCATTCGACAAGGATCCGCCCTGAGTGCGGCGGCATTCGCGTGCGCGGCCGTGCTGGTGCACCACTACATGGAGCCGGACGCCCTCCCTCCGGGCCAGGGACTGATGCGGCCTCCGATTCCGGAGTGCCTCGTCGGGCTCGTCGCCTGGGGAATCGGACGCGGCCGCCTGAGCCCCACGTCACGGCTGATGATCTGCGTGCTGACCTGCGTTATGGGGCTCGACGCAGTGAGCAGGCTCGTCACCTGGGCGTTCTTCGCCACCCGCGGCTCGTGGATCGTCGCGGGCGGGCTCGCGGCAGGCGCCGTCGTCTCCCTCACCATCGCTCTGGCCCTCGACCTTCTCCTGTGCCGCGGCGCGGGCGGCGAGGTTCCGCGTCCCAGGGGGCCGGAGGCGTGGCTGTCCGTGCCCCTGGGGCGGCGCGGCCGCATCGGCCGCCTGGGAGCCCTGGTGGCCCTCCTGGTTCCGGTGCTGGCCGTCGCGGCCCTGGCACTGGTCCCGAACCCGGTCACGCAGACGACGGCGCCCTCCCAGCCCGACGATCAGCTGCCCGCCGTCCCCGCATCCGTGTCAGGGGAGATCTCCTGGCAGCTCGCCATGGACGAGCCCGTCGTCGACGTCGCCGCGGGCAAGGCGGGGCCGGTCCTGATCACCGGCGACGGCCTGATCGGCCTGAGTGGGAATGACGGCTCCACGCTGTGGTCCTACCGGCACGCCCGCGGCACCGTCGGGAGGATCGGCGCGCCCAAGCCGAGTACCAGGAGCCGATCGTCCAGGCTCACCGAGGACCCGCCGGTCAAGCGCTCGGTGACAAGCCCGGACGGCAGCCGCATCGCCGTCGCGCTGGCGGTCACTCCCGCACTGGGAAACAGGATCAGGGTGCTCACCCTCGTGCTGGACACCGTCACCGGCCGCGTCATTATGGAGCATACGGAGAACCGCCCCGGGGAGCCCACCGGCACCGCGACCCCCGATGAAAGCGCGCACACCGGCGATGACTACACTGAGGACCTCCTACCCGTCGGCGTCGACGACGCCGATGAGGTCATGCCCGCCATCCAGATGACCGACTCGGTGGTCCTCATCGATTCCCAGGCCTTCTCCCTGGCAGACGGCTCGCTCCTGTGGAAGCAGGACCCGAAGCAGGACTTTGACGAGCACTCCCGCTTCTCCGGGACGGCCGGCCACCACACCCTCATCGCAAAGGCCTCCTGCGAGGGCGGCCGCAAGGACGACCCGAGACCAGGAGTATGCGGCCTCACCCTTATCGACGACGACGATCCGACCTCCAGGCGCCCCCTGAATGGTGTGGTCGGCGGCGAGGCCGATGGACTCACCGTGGTGGACGGGTGGGTTGTGCGCTATTCCCACTGGCACGACGACGTAGCGCGAGCCGACTCCGATTCACGCGAGGCCGCCATGGAGGCTCTGGACATCGATTCCTTCAGTGATGACGACAGCGCCGCCTTCTCGAGTGCTCGCGTCGTCGAGCTCGGGGAGTTCGCGGGTCCGGACCCCTGGAGCTCGCGCTCCTTCATCGCCCTGCGCCGAGGATCCGAGAGAGCCGACCGCTCCCGTGAGAGCGGCCGCGAGCTGAAGATCGCCGCCCTGTTCGACCCCTCCACGGGCACGGTCACGCCAGTTGACAGCAGCGCGCAGAACCCGGTCGGCGTCCCCGATCATCGGTCCGCGGGCTGGGCGACGACGGACACCGCCGTCGCGGTGCCCGACCCCACCCAAGGTACTGCCACGGGTATAGCTCTGACCCGCCCCGACGGGTCAGCAGCGGTGACAGTCAAGCCGGAGGCACTGCTGCACGCCGGCAACTCCAATATGAACCGACCGCAGGTGATCGCCGCGCCCGGCGCGGTGGTCATGTGGGCCACCTTCAGCGACAGCTGGGACGACCCCGGCGCCGAGGCGAGCCCCAGGCGCGCCACCCTCATCTACGGCCTGCGCTGATGCTCCATTGCTCCATCTTGAGGCGCGTCGGGCGTATCCGGCCGCCCGGTCCGAGCCGCACCGCCCCGCACGGCCCGTCCGCCCGGCCCGGCCACCCGCCCCGAACCTCCTCGCTGACGGCCTCGCGGATTCAGTAGGCTGCCTGCCGTGACCCAGCAGCGCCCCTCGGATCCTTCCGACCGCCATGTCGAGTACGTCTCCGGCGACCCGGCACCAGAAGACGACGCCCCGGCCGGCGAGGCCGCCGTCGAGCGGGAGGAGCACCACGGCATCCCCTACCAGCAGTCCCGGCCCGGTCCCGACGACGACGTCCTGCTCGCCACCGGCCGCCCCCGCCGCCCCGCCAGCACGCGCGAGGGCGAGACCTTCGTCCAGTCCGAGCGGCGCAAGCAGGAGAGTATCCGCCGCCAGCCGGGCCGGCGCGCCTGGGTCCCGGGCCAGCACGGCGCCTGGTCGATGCTGGTGATGCCGGCGATCGTCGGCTGGGTCGTGGGCGGCTTCAGCTGGGTCAACCTGCTGTTCATCCCGTCCTGGTGGGGCGCCTACCTGACCTACTGGGCCTGGTCGCAGTGGCTGCGCACCCGGTCCGCCCGCAAGCGCGCGCTGCTCCTCGTGCCGCTGATCGTCTACACCGCGTGGACCGGCCTGCTCGGACTGGTCACCCTGGTGGCCGCGCCCTACCTGCTGCAGTGGCTGGTGCCCATGCTGCCGCTGCTCGCGATCGCGCTGTGGGAGGTGTGGCGCGGGCGCGAGCGCTCCCTGCCCTCCGGGCTGGCGACGACGGCGGCCGCGAGCCTCATCGCCGCGGTCACCTACAGCCTGGCGGTGCGGGGCGCGGGCGGCTTCCTCGGGACCGGCGGGAACGACGCCGCTCTGCCCGGCGCGAGCCCCAACGGGGGGCTGCACGGCTGGCCGTGGATGTGGCTGGTGACGGCGTCGACGGCGGCGTACTTCTGCGGGACGGTGCCGTACATCAAGTCGATGATCCGGGAGCGCTTCAACAACCGGCTCCTGGCCTGGACGGTGGCGGCGCACGCGGCCGTGGCGGCGGGGGCCGTGTGGCTGGCCGCCGGGGGATGGCTGCCGTGGCTGCACGCGGCGCTCTGGGTGGTGCTGGCGGTGCGGTCCCTGGTCATGCCGCGCTGGCAGTGGAGGCTGGTCGAGCAGCGGCACCGGCCACTGCGACCCGGGACGATGGGGCTGGTCGAGGTGGTGCTCGAGCTGGTCTTCCTGGTGTCGATCACGACGGCGTAGCGCTCGGGTGATGGCCCCGAGCGGGAGCGCACGACCGGGGCGGGCCGCGCCGATCATCCGTCAGTGGACTCAGCGGCGTCCTGACGAACCCGGCGGTCGCCCAGATCCTGGCCGAGAGTGACCCTGACAGCCGACTCCAGGGCGATGTCCTCACATAGTCCGGCGCTCGGAAGGACACCCAGACTCACGTTGATCGTCACATCCTGATCCGTCTCGACCACCTGAGCGTAGACGCCCTCGCAGTCGGCGGGTCCGCTGATGAACGTGACCTCGACGGTCGCGGGATCGATCAGGCGCCAGGAATCCCAGGACCTGGCTCGGGGCCAGAGGAGGTCATCGAGGGACGGCGAGGGCGTCAGCAGCTGAGGACCGCTCGTCCCGTCGCCGCTCGCCTCGTCGCCCGGGGAGACCGAGACGCTCGTGGGCTCCGCTCCTCCCGGTGGCGAGGTCGGGATCGAACCGGTTGAGCCGCCGACGTCACCGGCACGACGACGGCAACCGCCCAGCAGCCCGGCGCCAAGAGTCATGACCGTCAGTCGGATACTCGTTCGTCGTCTCATGATGCCTCCGATGCTCCGGGCCCGACGTCGCAGCCGCGGATCGAGTCCCGATCATTGATCCACGCGTTGAAGGTCCGCAGGGTTCGCACCGTCCAGATTCCCACCGAACCGGGGTCCGCGCCATTCGCATGAGCCGTCAGCCGCGCGGACCGTCCCACGCAGCGGCGGCCGCGAGCACCCGGTCGTCCTCCTCGCGCGTCCCCACCGAGACGCGCACGCCCTCACCGGCGAAGGGCCGCACGAGCACCCCGGCCCCGGCGAAGTGCTCCGCCAGGCGCGCCGTCGCCTCCCCCACGCCGAGCCAGTAGAAGTTCCCCTGCGCATCAGGCACGACCCACCCCTGCTCGCGCAGCGCCGCCACCACACGCTCCCGCTCATCGACCACCACGTCCGCCCGTCGTGCGGTCTCGGCCAGCGCTTCGGGTCGGCTCGCCGCCATGGCCGCGGCCTGCGCCGCGAGCCCTACCCCGAAGGGCGTGGCCACACTGCGGATGGCGCCGATGATCGTGGGGGCCGCCACGAGGTAGCCCACCCGCATCCCGGCCAGGGCGTGCGCCTTGGAGAAGGTCCGCGACACGACCAGGTTCGGGTGGCGGTCCAGCAGCGTCAGCGCATCCCCCACGGCGGCGTCGGTGACGAAGTCGAGGTAAGCCTCGTCCACGAGCACGAGCACCCGCTCGGGCACGCCGTCGAGCAGTGCGGCCAGTTCGGCGCCGGTCAGGGCCGGCCCGGTCGGGTTGTTGGGCGTGCAGGCGATGACGACGCGGGTGCGCGGCGTGACGGCCGCGATCATGGCGGCGACGTCGTGGCGGCCGTCGGCGGTCAGCGGCACCGTGACGGCCCGCGCCCCGGCGACGGCGATGCAGATCGGGTAGGCCTCGAAGGAGCGCCACGGCACGACGACGTCGTCCCCCTCGTCGCACACGGCGTCCAGCACGTGCTGGATGAGGGCGACCGACCCGTTGCCGACAACGACCTGATCGGCGTCGACCCCGTGCCGCCGGGCGAGGGCCGCGACGAGGGAGTCCGCTGTCATCTCGGGGTAGCGGTTGGCGCCGGCGGCGGCCGCGGTCAGGGCCTCAAGCACCGCGGGCTGGGGCGGGAAGGGGAGCTCGTTGCTGGAGAGCTTGGCGGTGCGGGCGCCGTCCGGGCGCGCCCCGGGCACGTAGCCGGGCAGGGAGCGGACGGCGTCGCGGATGTGAACGGGGGTGTCAGCTGGTTCCGTGCTGCTCATGGGCGCATCCTCCCACCGGAGCGCGGGGGCCGGCCGGAACGGCCATCTGGGAAGACCGGGCCCGCAGGGGCGCCGGTCGCATGCGGTGCCGCCGTCACCGCAGGATGCCGGAAGGCCGAGGTCGGGCAACCGGGCGCGCGAGCGTCGCGCACAGCCGCGCCTCAGGCACACATGGAAGAATAAGCGCATGGAGATTCTTGCACGCACGATCGGCAACGCGGCAGGCCTGTGGCTGGCGGTCACCCTCATCAAGGGGATGGACGTGCCGGGCACGCCGACGACGCTCCTGACCGTCATGAACCTGCTCGTGGTCGGCCTCGTCCTGGCGCTGGTGAACTCGCTGATCAAGCCCGTGGCGAAGCTCATCGCCTTTCCGCTGTACGTCCTGACGTTCGGGCTGTTCGCCCTGATCGTCAACGGGGCGATGCTGATGCTGACGAGCCTCATCACGGACAGGCTGGTCGGCGTCGGAGCGGAGGCTGGCCTCACCCTGGGTCTGCACGTGGGCTCCTTCGGGACGGCGATCCTCGCCTCGGTCCTGATCTCGATCGTCTCGGCGCTGGTGGTGGGCGTGCTCGGCCCGCGCAAGCAGGACGACTAGGTCTCCCGGGGGCGCACGGGTTCTGCCCGGCCCCCGGCGTCCCCTCCGCCGCCCACCTGGCGCTTACTACGCTCCTTTGTTCCTTACTACGCTCCTTCTCCTCGTACAGTAAGGAACAAAGGAGCGTAGTAAGCGTTCTGGGCCGGGGAATACGGGTCGCTCCGAGGGGCTCCGGGAAGGGGCTGCACATGGGAGCGAAGGACCTCGCCGACACAGTCACCGGTTTTCCGCATGATTCTGCGATTCCTGCATGTCCGTCAATACGAGTTGACGTGCTCCCATGTGCACAGACCCCCCTGTGCGCACATGGGAGCGCGTCAACCAACCTTGACGACCTGAGCGGATCCGCGGATTCTCAACGAAATCCGGCACTCTCCCTGTCGGGCCGCCTCTCTCCCATGTGCGAGCTGGAGCCGGACTAGCTGGGCGCACCGGTCGTGTGGCGGGTGATGTCGAAGACGAACGCACTCGTCGTCGCCCCCTCCTCGCCCGTGCCGGTGAGCGACTCGAGCTGCCGGGTCCAGGCGTCGACCGCGGGATCCCCGCTCATGCCCTCGACGGCGTCGGCGTAGACGAGGCTCCCGTGCGGGTACCCCTCCAGGTCCGAGTCGGTGGTGTCCAGGGTGACGACGATGCGCGTGGGCGTGCGCGGTGTGGGTGCGCCGTCGAGGCCGGGAACGATATCGGCGCCGTTCTCCAGGTGCAGCGCGTGGACGTGGTCGGGCAGGTCGGCCCCGGCGGTGGGTCCGCCGGCCGTCAGCAGGGTGGTGACGTTGTACCGCTCGTTGATGGTGGGGTCCGCCGCGATATTGCTGGCCACAATGGCCCCCTGCGAGTGGCCGTAGATCCCCACCGGGTCGTCCGGACCGATCCCGGCCCGGCGCATGGCGGCGACCACGGAGGTCTCCAGGTCGTTCGGGGCACCGGCCACGGCCTGCAGGTTGGTCAGCAGGTCCTGCGGGTTGGTGTCGCCCAGCCCCCAGTCGGTCGTGCCCGGGACGACGACGACCCACGAGGTCGTGCCGTCGGCGTGCGTGGTGCGCACGATCGAGATGACGCCGCTGGAGGGGTCGTCGTCCTGCGCCTTGAGGGAGTCGCTGTAGCGGATGACGTCCGCGGCCGTGCCCAGCGGCCTGTTCACCTTCTCCCCGTCCGCCGCGGTCCCGTCAGCCTTCTTGAGGGCGGGCACATCCGTGCCCCAGGCCATCGGGTCGCGTCCCGAGGGCGGAATGGTGAGGGAGGAGCCGCCGTGCACGGTAAGCGTGAGGCCGGTCGGGTCGCCGAAGCGCCTGGCGGCGACGTCCGCGGAGAGCACGGACATGTAGTACACGACGCGCTCCATCGGGGTCAGCGACGAGGTGGGAATCGTCTGACCGCCGCCGGTCGTGAGCTCTTCGGGGAGCTTCGTGCTGATCTCGGGGTCGAGACGCTGCGCGACGCCGGCCAGGTAGGTCTCGATCGCGGCCGCCTCGCGGCCGGTCTTCGCGTTCCTGGCGTAGTCCACCAGCATTGCGATCTTCAGCAGGTCGGTCTGCGCCCATTCGGCGAGGTCGTCGTCGGACATGACGGCGGTGAGGTCGTCCAGGACGTCGGCGAGGTCGCCGTCGGCGTACTTGGTCAGATCGGGGTCGGTGGCGGCGGAGGTGGCGCCGAGGAGAAGGAGGATCCCCAGCGGCGAGCTCGCCATCATGAGTATCCCCAGCGCGCCCCAGCTGGCCATGCCGAAGGATCCGCCACCGGCCGCCGTCGCACCGGACTCGGCGCCGTTGTAGACGCTGACGCAGTCCATGACGTCGGAGGCGAGAGCGCGCAGCGAGTCCGCGACGTCCTGGAGGGAGCCCGGACCCGTGGTCAGCGCCGCGACGGCGTCGAGCGCGGCGGTGCGCAGGGTCTCGAAGCTCGACGTCGAGTACGACGAAGGACCGCTGCAGGAGGCGATCCCCGTGTTGCCGAATCCAGAGGTGCACATGGGGTCGGACCAGTGGAACCCGCTGAAGAACGACCCGCCGCCCTGGGAGTCCGACGTGTCCGTGTCCGGCTCGGGCCGGGCGACGGCGTCCCACGCCTCGGACTCGGCGTCAAGAGCGTGCGCGCGGGCGTCGTCGAGGTATCCGGCGGCGTTGGTGAGCGCGGTGGCGAAGTCGCTGAGGGCGTCGGTATCGACCGCGTAGGTGCCGCCCGAGACGACGGCGGTGACCCCGGCCGTCATTCCGGGCCACGCCAGGGAGGCCGACCCGTCGCCGTCGCCCGCGGTCGGCGGGTTGAAGTAGTGGCTCCTCGGCTTGGTGCAGGGCGTCAGCGCGTCGCCCAGGGTCAGCTCGGGGAACGGGTCCCTGGAGTTCTGGATCGCCTTGTCGGCGTCAAGAAGGGCCTGGCCCGGATCGCAGACGCCCTCCTGGGCGGGCTGGGGCACTGTCGCGGTGCTCATCGACGCCTCCCTCACTCGGCGCTCGCGTCCTCGAGCGCCACCATGGCGCTGTCGGCCGTGTCCAGGAGCGGATCGAGTCCGGTGAGCAGGGTGCGAAGCGTGTCGAGCTGCGTCTGGCAGGAGGTCGACGCGCGCCCCGTCCAGCTGGCGGGAACGGAGGCGGGAACGAGTGCGATGCCGGTGGTGGCGTCGTCCCTGGCCAAGTCGATGTTCAAGGAAGTCATGCCTCGACGGTACGACCGGCAGCCCGCTCTCCGCCGACCCCCTGTGAACGGCCCGCCGGAGGGGGCGCACGAGCGGCCCTGTGGGGCCCCGCCCAGTCCCGGCCCCGTCTCTTCGCCGAGATCGGTCGAGTTCCGGCTCGAGATCGGTTCACTTGTGCACCAAGTGGGCGGAACGCCGCGCCCCCAGGAGACTCCCGAACGGCTCTCTCACCGCGCCCCGCCGCGCCGCCCGCGCCCCATCGCGCCGCCCGCG
>ERZ773099.963-NODE-963-length-22177-cov-3.209339_pt1 | contig 22177 bp, 22 predicted proteins | sample MGYA00511120_ERZ773099 | MGnify/ENA primary metagenome ERZ773099 (study PRJEB29015, sample SAMEA2738012) | human oral metagenome | biome: human oral; feature: human-associated habitat; material: dental | place: China | collected 2104 ...
CGCATCAAGGATTATGCCCTGCGCCCGCTGCGCCACCGCATGGGCTACGTGCTCCAGCAAATCGCCCTGTTCCCAACCATGACCGTGGCGGAAAACATCACGCTCATGCCGGAGCTGCTGGGCTGGAGCCGGCGCTCGCGCCGCGCGCGTTTGCAAGAACTGCTGGAACTGGTGGGCCTGGAACCGGCCCAGTATCAGCATCGTTACCCGGCGGAACTGTCCGGCGGCGAACAGCAGCGGGTCGGCATACTCCGCGCCATTGCTGCGAAGCCGGATATTCTGCTGATGGACGAGCCCTTTTCCGCCCTGGACCCGCTGGCGCGGGCGTCGTTGCAGGAAACGGTGGCGCTGATTCATTGCAAGCTCGGCACCACCATCGTCTTCGTTACCCACGACATGAACGAGGCGCTCAGCCTGGCCGACCGCATCGCCGTCATGGACCAGGGCCTGCTGCTTCAGGTGGCGCCGCCGGCGGAAAAAATCGCCAGATCAATATCCGCAAAGACGTCTTCTTTCAGTTCCCGCACCGTCAGTTCCGCATCTCCATAGGCAACGCGCTCTCCTGCGGAGCGGGCGGAGGCAAAGGCGCGGATTTCCGTGGCGGGAAAGTTTCTGGCATGCAGGGTCTTGAGCATTTCGCGGCCCACGGCGCCCGTGGCTCCGACAACGGCAACAGTCAGTTTTTTGCCCATTTTGTTCTCCTTGGCGGCTCCGGCGGGCCGGGCCTAAAATTCCAGTGTGCCCGGCGTCCGGGGAAAGGGGATCACATCGCGGATGTTGGTGATGCCGGTCAGAAGCATCAGAAGGCGCTCGAAACCCAGGCCAAAACCGGCGTGGGGCACGCTGCCGAAGCGGCGCAGGTCAAGATACCACCAGTAGTCTTCCGGATTTTGCCCCAGTTCGCGGATGCGGTTTTCCAGAAGGGGCAGCCTTTCCTCGCGCTGGGAGCCTCCGACAAGCTCGCCGATACGCGGAACCAGAATGTCCATGGCGGCAACGGTTTTGCCGTCGTCGTTCCGGCGCATGTAGAAGGCTTTGATTTCCTTGGGATAGTCGTACACGATCACGGGCTTTTTGCAATGCTCTTCGGCCAGATGGCGTTCGTGCTCGGTTTGCAGGTCTGTGCCGAAAACCGCCGGAAAAGTGAACGCCCGTCCGCTTTTTTGCAGAATGTCAATGGCTTCCGTATAGGAAATGCGGGCAAAGGGCGTTGCGGCAATGTTCTTCAGGCGGTCCAGCAGGCCCTTGTCCACAAAGCTGTCAAAAAGCTTGAGGTCTGTTTCGCAACGGGCAAGCACATGCTCCACCACATGGCGGGTCAGGCTTTCGCCCAGTTCCATGAGGTCCTCAAGATCGGCAAAGGCCATTTCCGGCTCGACCATCCAGAATTCCGCAGCGTGGCGCGGCGTGTTGGAATTTTCTGCCCGGAACGTCGGCCCGAAGGTGTAGACGCGCCCCAGGCCCAGGGCCAGGGCTTCGGCCTCCAACTGCCCGGACACCGTCAGGTGGCAGGGACGGTCAAAAAAGTCCGTGTTGGTGACGCCCGGCTTCAGACTGGTGACGTGAAACATCTCGCCCGCGCCCTCACAGTCCGCGCCGGTGAGCACAGGAGTGTGCACCCAGGCGAAGCGGCGGCCGCGAAAAAACTCGTGTATGGCGGCTCCGGCTTCGGAGCGGATGCGAAAGGCCGCGCCGTACTTGTTGGTGCGGGGGCGCAGGTGGGCGATGGTGCGCAGAAATTCGTCCGAATGGCGCTTTTTCTGCAGGGGAAAGGTTTCGGGGTCCGCCAGGCCGAAAACCGTGATTTCCGCGGCGCGCACTTCCCATTGCTGCCCCTTGCCCGGCGAGGCCACCAATTCTCCGGCAACGGCGATGGCCGCGCCCGTGCCGCAGTCGCCCAGTGCCCCGTGCGCGGGAGTGCCCGCGTCCACAATGCACTGCATATTGGTCAGGCAGGAGCCGTCGTTGATTTCCACAAAGGAAAAATCCTTGGCGTCGCGGCGGGTGCGTATCCAGCCGCACAGGGTGATCCGGGGGCAGGGTTCCTGCGCGCCGAGGGCGTCAATGATCAGGGTTCGTTGCATGAGGGGGCTCCCGTGCGAAATTTTTGCGCACTGTATCCTGTTCGGCTCCGGGGCTCAAGACAAACGGCAGCACTGCGCCGGGGCGCTCCCCGGAAGCGGCAGATCCCGCGTTGGGCCTTCTTTGCCTTTATGCCGGAGATTGTATAGACTCGGCCTGCGGTTGCGGGCCAAAGGCCCGCGCCCGCGAAAATTTTTGCCACGCCAGCCCAAAGGATATTCTCATGAAAAAATTGTTCGGCGCTCTTGCTCTGCTCTGCGCGCTGGCCTGCGCCGTCGCTGCCCAGGCCGCCACCCCCCAGGCCGGAAAACCCGTGCCCGATGCGCCGGGGAAAGGCCCGGACCGCGTCACTGTGGTCAGCGTCACGCTGGAAGGGACGGACAGCCTGGGCGCGCGCCTGGGAACGCGGCTCAAGGAGCGTTTCAACCAGAGCAGCCTGTTCACGCTCAATGACGATGAAGAAAAAGACATCCCCAAGCTCTACCTTCTGCTCAGCACCCAGGCGGAATTTCCGGGGCGGCCCTCGCTGGGGTCGGTGTATTCCGTATGCTGGGTTTTCAAGCAGGGCAAGGGTTATCTTGGCTATCTGCTGGCCCGTGATCTGGGCGTCATGAGCGCGGAAGACGCGGATTCTCTGGTGGACAGGCTGGTGGAGCGCACCGACGGCATTGCCACCAAATACAGCAGCTTGTGGAAGTAAAAAGCGCGCGGCAGCCCGCACGGTTCAGTTTTTTTTGCGCAGGAGGACAAAAAGCCGCATGGCCAGAGCCTCCACCACACGCGCAGGGGTGACCCCGGCCGTCAGGGACTGCTGGGCCTCAAAGAGCCAGCGGCTGAAAATGCTGCTTTTTTCCGCGTCCATGCGCGCAAAAATGCCCGCCAGAGGGGACGCCGCCTGCTCCCCGGCCAGCACCGGAGCAAGGGTTTTCTGGCAGCAGAGCAGCAGGGCCAGCGCGCTGGTCTGATCCAGCGCGCCCTTGGCCGCTGTGCGCTCCAGAAAAGACGCGTCTTCGCTTTTTTCGTTGCGCAGAAAGCGCGCCAGAGCGTCAAGCCAGGGCTGCATGTCCGGCGGGATGTCTCTGCTGTCGGGCCAGGGCAGGGTCAGGCAGAAGGAGCGGGAAACCAGCGTGGGCAATATCTGCTCCCGCTGCACGGCCAAAAGCACAAAGGAAGAGAAGGGCGAGGGTTCTTCCAGAGCCTTGAGCAGGGCGTTGGCGGCGCTGCCGCGCAGGGCGTGCTCAAGGCCGGAGAGCAGAACAACCCTCTGCCCCTGGTCACGGGTTTTGTCCCGCAGGGTCTTTTTGAGTTCCCGGACATTGTCTGTCGTCAGGGCGCGCACAAGGCCGGGGGAGGCTTCGTCCTCCCGGTTGCTGATGCGCCCGTCGTAGGCCGCCAGGTTCAGGTGCTCCCCGGCGGCAATCTGCGCGCATGCGGGGCAGGCAAGGCAGGGCGCTCCGGCTGCGGGGGCCTGCGGGCAGTTGAGGCGCGCCGCCCAGTACCGGGCGGCGTCCTGGCGTTGCAGTTCCGTGCCGCCTTCCAGCAGCAGGGTTTGCGGGGGCGAATTGCCCAAGAGGTCGAGCGCGCGCCGGACGTGCTCAAAGGCCGGGGAAGAAATGGCGGGCAGCAGCGCGTCCACGGGCACGTCCGGCAGGTGCTCAGCGCACGATGGTCTGCTGCCGGTCAGCGCCCACGGAAACAAGGGACACCCGCACTCCGGTCAGTTCTTCAACACGGCTGATGTAGGCGCGGGCCGCGCCCGGCAGGGCGTCATAGGTGGAGCACTGGCTGATGTCTTCTTCAAAGCCGGGCATTTCTTCGTAGATGGGCGTGACTTTTTCCAGCAGGCCTTCTTCCTGCGGCATGTGGCTGAACCTCTGCCCCTCGTATTCATAGGCAACGCAGATGTGCAGCGCGGGCAGGTTCTGGAGCACGTCCAGCTTGGTCAGGGCAAGGTCGGTGAGGTTGTTGAGGCGCACGCTTTCGCGCAGCACCACCGCATCCAGCCAGCCGCAGCGCCGGGGGCGGCCGGTGGTGGCGCCGAACTCGTGCCCCTGGGTGCGCAGATAGCTGCCCGTGTCGTCCAGCAACTCGGTGGGAAAAGGTCCGGCCCCCACACGGGTGGTGTAGGCCTTGGCAATGCCCACAACGCGCTCCAGCGCGCCGGGGCCGACGCCGCTGCCCGCTGCCGCGTTGCCCGCCACGGTATTGGACGAGGTCACAAAGGGGTAGGTGCCGTGGTCAATGTCCAGATGGACGCCCTGCGCGCCTTCAAAAAGCACGTTGTCGCCGTTGCGGCGGGCCTGTGCGATATGTTCTTCCACATCGGTGAGATACGGCGTGAGGCGCGGCGCCAGCGCCAGCAGTTCCTCGCTGACGGCGGCGGGGTCCAGCGGCTCGAATTTGTACAGATCCCGCAGCAGGACATTTTTTTCCAGCAGGGCATGGGTGATCTTGGCGCGCACCAGATCCGGGCGGGTCAGGTCACCGGCGCGCAGGCCCACACGGGCGGCCTTGTCTTCATAGCACGGGCCGATGCCCCTGCCAGTGGTGCCGATTTTCTGCCCGGCGCGCTTGGCTTCGCGGGCCTTGTCCAGGCTCTTGTGGTAGGGCAGGATGAGGTGGGCCTTTTTGCTGATGCCCAGGCGGGCGGGGCTCACGTCGATATTCTTTGCGGACAGGCTGTCCACTTCTTCCAGAAAGACATGGGGGTCAAGAACAACCCCGTTGCCCACAAGGCAGACCGTGCCCTCGTGCAGAATGCCCGAAGGGATGAGGTGGAGGATGGTTTCCCTGTCCTGCACCCTGATGGTGTGCCCGGCGTTGTTGCCCCCCTGAAAACGGACGATGACGCGGCTTTGGGCGCTGAGCATGTCCACAATCTTGCCCTTGCCCTCGTCGCCCCACTGGGCGCCGATGATAACGGTGTTCGCCATGTTGCCACCTGTCTGAACGCCTTTTGGCGCGTTGGGTTGGAGCGCGCCCGCAATCCGGGATGCGCGGAATTTTTCGTATAGCCTGTCTGCCTTTCGGGCACAAGGCGCGCGTTTGCGCAGAAGTGTGCCGGAGAAAAAGCGGGCCGCAAGCCTATGGTTGTTTTTCCGGAGAAGCGTCGGCCCTGGCGGGCCTGAACTCCAGCACGCGGCAACGCGCAGCGGGCGTCGCCTCCGCAGGAGAATCCAGAGTGAAGTCCGGCATGGGATTGGCCTGGGGAGAGGACAAACCGGCATCGCCCCTGGTCTGGCGCGACCAGTGGTAGTTGAAAAGCTGGTTTTTCCAGCGTTTGGCCTGGATCAGCGAGAAAACCAGCGCCGCCTCTTCCCAGCGTTGCGTGGGTTCAAAGCGGCTGGCGGCAGTGGCGTACTTGCTCCACAGCGCCATGAGCGAGGCCTCGTCAATGGCGTCCAGTTGCCGGGCCAGACGGACGAGCAGCTTTTCCATACGTCCTCCTGAAAGCACTCTATGTTGCCGGAAATGTTTCGTCAACGCGCGCGGCGTCCCTGCCTGACCGGAAACCGTGCCCGCGCCGGGTGTACAACCGGCATGCGACTGTGCTATAAAGATTTCTCCGCACAAACCGTTCAGCAGTACAGAAGGTTTTGCGGCCCGGCGGCGACCGGAGGATCGCGCCGCCCCACGCCCATCCGGATCAAGACAGCACGGCGGAATTTATGTACTTAATTATCGGTCTGGTTATCGTTGCGGTTTCGATCTTTGTTGGCTACACCATGGCCCACGGAGAATGGGCCGTCCTTTTTCAGCCTGCCGAATTCATCATCATTCTCGGCTGCGCTATGGGCGCGTTCTTTGCCTCGCAGACAAAATATACCTTTGGTCTGGTCATCAAGAGCCTCAAGCATCTGGCCGCTGACCCCGGCTCCAGCAAGAGCCGCTATCTGGAAGCCCTTGCCCTGCTGTACGGGCTTTTTTCCAAGATGCACCGCGAGGGCGTCATCAGCATTGAAAGCGATGTGGAAAAACCCGAATCTAGCCCCATTTTCAGCAAATATCCCAATATTTCCAAAGACACGCAGCTCGTCAATTTTATTGGTGACACCCTGCGCGTGTATCTGACCACCGGCGACCCGGCGGACATTGACAGCCTGATGGATGTGGACATCCATACCATGCACGAAGAAGGCATTCTGCCCGCGCACGCCGTGACCCACATGGCGGAGTCCCTGCCCGGCATGGGCATCGTGGCCTGCGTTCTGGGCGTGGTGCTGGCCATGGGCAAGATCAACGAGCCGCCGGAAGTTCTGGGGCACTACATCGGCGCGGCTCTGGTGGGCACGTTTTTCGGCATTCTGACCTGTTACGGCCTGTTCGGCCCCATGGGGGCCAAGCTGGAAAACTACATGGCCGAGGAACATTTTTTCTACAACTGCATCAAGGAGGCCGTGGCCGCCGCCATTCGCGGCTCCACGCCCCTCATTGCCGTGGAGTACGGGCGCAGGGCCATACCCTATCCTTTCCGTCCCGCTTTTGCGGAAATGGAAGAAAAGCTCAAGAGCGGCTAGCTGACGGCGGCGGAGCGGCAGGCGCGCTCCGCCCGCGCCGCAAAAACAGCAAGACAGCACAAGGAGTCTGCCTATGGGCGGCGGCGCGTGGAAAGTGGCCTATGCCGACTTTGTGACGGCCATGATGGCGTTTTTTCTCCTGCTCTGGGTGCTCAGCATGGTTCCGCCGGACACCAAGGCAGGGCTGGCCGCGTACTTCAGCGGGGAGCGCAATTTCGACTCCAGTTCCAGTTCTCCGGTTTCCAACAATCCCTTTATCCAGAATACGGACAAAATCGACGCCCGGGACATAAAGATCAGCGAGGTGGAGCAGTCCCACTATGCCATTGCGCAGAAAACCCGGCAAATGCTCATGGCCGATGCCGTGCCCCAGAGCGCTTCGGGCATCAGCGCCGATGACGTGGGCGTGCAGTTGCGCGTCAATTCCGACGTCATGTTTGCGCCCGGCAGCGTGGAGCTGCAACCCGGGGGCGCCAAGGTGCTTGCCTCGGTGCTCAGCCTCATGAACGAATACAATCTGTACCTTGTGGTGCGCGGCCACGCCGACTCCACCGAAGCCGCCCCCCCCTATGCCTCGGCCTGGGAGCTTTCGGGCGCGCGCGCCTCGGCCATGGTCAATTATCTTGCCACACACGGCATCAAGCCCACGCGCATGCGCGCCGTGAGCTATGGCGATACCCGCCCGCTCAAGCCCGGCATTGACGAGCAGAGCAGGACTCTGAACCGCCGCGTGGAATTTTTCTTCCACCGGCCGGAGGTCATGTCGTACAGCGTGGTGTATTGAGCGCCCCGCCAGAGAGCGGAAGCGGAAATTGTTTTGGCGCACAAAAGCCGCCCGTGTGGTACGCACGGGCGGCTTTTGTGCTCTGCGGCAGGGTTTGAAAATGCGGCGTAGCCGGACTGCTGCCGCCCGCTCCGGTCATGCTGCGTGCGCCGCGCGTGGCGGGTTGCCTTCGGGCCTACAGTCCTTTTTCTCCCATGAGGCAGGCCAGGTCGCAGACCCGGTTGGAATAGCCCCATTCGTTGTCGTACCAGGCCACCACCTTGACCATCTGGCCGTCCTGCACCGAGGTGTAGGGGGCTTCCAGAATGGAGGAGGCGGGATTGCCCTTGAAGTCCATGGAAACCAGCGGCTTGTCGTTATAGTCCAGCACGCCCTTGAGATAGGTTTCCGAGGCTTCCCTGAGGTGGGCCAGCAGGGTTTCGGTGTCGGTTTTCTTTTCCAGAATGCCGCTGAAATCCACCACAGATACGGTGGGCGTGGGCACGCGCAGCGAATAGCCCGAGAATTTGCCCTTGAGTTCGGGAATGACCTTGGCCACGGCCTGGGCCGCGCCGGTGGAGGTGGGGATGATATTGCAGGCCGCGGCGCGCGCGCGGCGCGGGTCCTTGTGGGCCATGTCCAGAATGCGCTGGTCGTTGGTGTAGGCGTGGATGGTGGTCATGTTGCCGATCTGGATGCCGAAATTGCGTTGCAGGACCAGGGCCACCGGAGCCAGGCAGTTGGTGGTGCAGGAGGCGTTGGACACGATGTGGTGCTTGGCGGGGTCATACTGCGCGTGGTTGACGCCCATGACGATGGTGATGTCTTCTTCTTTGGCGGGCGCGGTAATGATGACCTTTTTGGCGCCGTTTTCCAGATGCACGGCTGTCTGCGCGGCGCTGCGGAAGATGCCCGTGCTTTCCACCACAATGTCCACGCCGTGCGCGCCCCAGGCGAGCTGCTTGGGGTCGCGCTCGGCAAAGCAGTGGACTTTCCAGTCGTCCACGCTCACTTCCTGCCCGTCGATGCGGGCGTTCAGGTGGGCGCGTCCGTAGACGGAATCGTATTCGAGAAGATGAAAATTGGTCTCCGCGTCAAAAAGGTCGTTGATGGCCACAACCTCCACGCGGTCACGGTAGCTCTGGTGCAGCGCCCGGAAAACCTGCCTGCCGATGCGGCCAAAGCCGTTGATGCCGATCCTGATCTTGTTCATGTGTTGTCCTTGTTTGTGCTCGTGAAAGATGTTTTCCGCCGAAAAGGGGGAGTTTTTCAGTCCTCGTACACAGAGTAGGCGTGCTTGGCCAGCAGCTCGTAATTGTTGCGCAATGCCTCGTGCAGGCGGGCGTTTTCAATGGCCAGGGCCGAAACCGCGGCCGCGGCCTGCATGAAGGTTTCTTCATCGGCGGAAAATTCGCGCTCCGTGGCGGAATACACGCGGATCAGCCCGATGACCTTGCCCCCGGCCGTGAGCGGAGCGGAAAGAACGGAAACAAGGCCTTCGGCCTTGGCCGAATCCGGATACTGAAAGCGCCCGTCAGCCGCTGCGTCCTTGAGGTGGATGGTCTTGCCGGAAAGCACTTCGCTGTCCATGCCGCTGCGCTTTACCTCCACAGGCCCCTTGCGCATATAGGTGGCGGAAAGGCCAAAGGCCGCGCTGGGCAGCAGGAAGCGGCCGGTGCTGTCCAGCAGGCGGATGGTGCTGGCCTTGCAGCCCATGGTGGCTGCGGTCTGTTCGGTGATTTTGTGCAGAACGTCCTTGAGCTCCAGGCTGGAGTTGACGACCAGAGCCACGTCCCTCAGGGCGCGAAAATAATCCTGGGCCATGAATGCCTCCTTGTGCGGGCAGCGCCGCCGTCCGGCAAAGGCGCGGTGCGGCCTTCCGCTTTTGGGTATGGTGCTGCGTTGAGTATGCGCTATTTTTCCCAATCAGGCAATGCGCCCCTGGCCTCACCTCTTGAACATGAAGCGCCGCATGCTCACGTTGAGCACAATGCCCAGCAGGGCGAAGTTGACCACAGTGGCGCTGCCGCCGTAGCTGATGAAGGGCAGGGGAATGCCCACTACCGGCATGATGCCGATCACCATGCCCATGTTGATCAGAATCTGCCAGAAAAAGTAAAAGAAGACGCCCACCACCAGCATGCTGCCAAAACGGTCCTTGGATTGTACCGCGCTGGAAAAGATGGAAAGCAGAAAGAGGCAGAACAGGGTGACCAGAGCCACGCAGCCCACAAAGCCCCATTCTTCGCCGAAAACAGCCAGGGCGAAGTCCGAATGGCGTTCGGGCAGAAAGCTCAACTGGCTCTGGGTTCCCTCGCGAAAACCCTTGCCCCATATCTCGCCCGAGCCGATGGCAATGCGGGACTGGATGATGTGGTAGCCGGAGCCGCGCGGATCGTTGCCGGGGTCAAGAAACGTCAGGATGCGCTGGCGCTGGTAGCCGTGCATGCCCACAAACCACATGAATGCCCCCGCCAGGGGGACGGCCAGCAGGCAGGTTTTGAACACATAGCCCCTGATGCCGTGAAAGAGGATCATGCCCGCCAGCATGAGCAGAATCAGCATGGTGGTGCCCAGATCCGGCTGGGTGATGATCAGGCCGCAGGGCACAAGAACAGTGAGCAGAATGGCCCCGAAGTCCTTCCAGCCCAGGGGGCGGCCGTCGCGCGCCAGCATGCGGGCCACAAGGATGAGCACCGCAAGCTTTGCCATTTCCGAAGGCTGGATACTCATGAAGCCCAGCGAAAGCCAGCGTTTGGCCCCGTAAACGCTCTTGCCCGTCAGCGGAACCAGCAGCAGCAGCAATACGGAGAACAGAAAAAACGGCCAGGCCACATTGCGCAGGCGGCGGTAGTCGAAAAGCATGGCCAGCAGCATGCAGATCAGGCCGCACAGTCCCCAGACGAGCTGCCGCTGGTAAAAGGGATTGAAGGCCAGTCCGGATTCGACTCTGGTGCCGCTGGCGGAGTAGAGGTTGCCCACACCCACGAAATAGAGCAGCAGCATGCAGCCCACGAGGCTCCAGTTGATGTAGCTGAAAAGGTTTTTGTCCATGCTCTTTCCGCGCGTTTTTTCCTGTGCTTTCGGGGCGGGGCAAGGCGGCCCGCCCTCGGCATCCGCTGTCCCGCCATTCGGGCGTCAGTCGGCCCGCTCCCCTCCGGCCGGGGACGGCGCGGGGGCAGGAGCGTCCGGGGCGACTCCGAAAAGATGGTCATAGACCTTTTTGGCCACCGGGCCGGCCACGCTGGAACCGCCGCCGCCGTGCTCCACCATGACCACCACCACATAGGTCTTGCCGTTTTTGGACCCCCAGGTGGTGATCCAGGCGTGGTCGCGCTGGGCGTATTCCATTTCGGAATTGCGCAGGCGGCGGTCGCCTGCGGCCATTTTGAGTTTGACCACCTGGGCTGTGCCCGTTTTGCCGCCCATGTCGGCATCCTTGCGGCTGATGACGCGGGCCGTGCCTCCGGTGGCGGTCTTGCGCATGGCTTCGACCAGAAACTGGAATGTGGACGGCTTGGCCGGAACCCGCCCCTTCACTTCGCGCGGGGCATCGTCCACCAGTTGGGGCTTGAGCAGGTCGCCGCCGTTGAGCAGGGCGGAAACGAATACCGCCATCTGCACGGGCGTGACCAGGGTATAGCCCTGCCCGATGGAAACATTGTAGGTTTCGCCGCGCACCCAGGGCTTGCCGAAGCGCCGCCGCTTCCAGTCGCGGGTGGGGACCAGGCCGGATTTTTCGTGCGGCAGGTCGATGCCTGTGGGGCTTCCGAAACCGCAGGCCTTGGCGTAGGCCGCGATTTTGTCAATGCCCATGCGCTCGCCCATGAGATAATAGTAAACGTCGCAGGAGTGCACCAGAGAATTGGCCATGTCCTGACTGCCGTGCCCGCCGCGCTTCCAGCAACGGAAAATCTGGTTGCCCAGGGTGACCTGACCGGCACAGAAGGTGCTCTCGCGCGGATTGACGTTGTTTTCCAGCAGCATGGCGCCCATGACCAGCTTCCAGACCGAGCCGGGAGGATAGGCGCTCTGGATGACGCGGTTTTGGAGGGGGTAGCGCGTGCTGGTGCGCAGGGCATCCCAGTCGCGCTGGGAGATGCCAGCGGCAAAGAGATTGTTGTCGTAGGCGGGCGATGTGACCAGGGCACGCAGCTTTCCCGTATCCGGCTCCATGACCACCACGCAGCCAGCTTCGCCGTTCAGGGCATCCCAGGCGGCCTGCTGGAGGTTCTTGTCCAGCGAGAGGCGCACCTCGTGTCCGGCCCGCGGCTCCTCGCGCAGCAGTTTGCCCAGAATGCGCGAATGGGCGTCCACCTCCACCTCATACAGGCCCTTGCGCCCCCGCAGCTTTTTTTCCAGCACCAGTTCCAGCCCCTGTTTGCCCACCAGATCGCCCATGTCCAGAGTGCTGTCGGCAGCCATTTCCTGTTCGTTGGCTTCGGCCACATAGCCCAGAACGTGGGAGAAAATATCTTTTTCGGGATAGCGGCGCTTGGTGCGCACAACGATTTCCAGTCCGGGCCAGGCATGGATTTCCGATTCGATACGGGCCATCAGGGCAAAATCCATGTCCGTGATCATGAGCAGAGGCTCGAAGGGTTTGACCTTGAAGCGGTCCTGCCGGAATTTTTCCCAGATCTGGGGCAGGGGAATGTCCGCCCAGGAGCTGATCTGCGCGAGGGTTGCGGGCAGGTCGTGGCAGTCCTCGCGCACCAGGGAAAGGCCGTAGGCCGTGCGGTTGTCGGCCAGCACATTGCCCCTGTCGTCCAGAATGCGGCCGCGCGGAGCGAAAATCCTTTCGATGCGCAGGCGGTTGTTCTGCGCCTGGAGCGAAAATTCCGCGCCACGGTGCACCTGAAGATACCAGAAGCGCACCACCAGCACGAAAAAGAGCACGCCCACCATGACCTGCAAAAAAATGACGCCCGCGCGCGGCGGCTGATAGCCCTCGCTTTCGGTCTGTGGCGCACCCCAGCCGTTTTCCTTGCGCAGGGCGGCGGCATCGGGAAGCGACAGGTTTTTTTTTTCAGTTTTCCAGAACATGGGGGCTTCCGGGGCGGATGTGGGTCAGCACAAACCATGCGCAGGGCAGAAATGCGGCCTGGATCAGGCTTTTGTTCACGCTTTCGTCCAGATCAAAAGCCAGGTTCTGCAAGGGAGCCATGAGCCAGTCCACGGCAAGGCAGCCGCCGCCCAGAAAAAGCGAAAGCAGCAGAACAAAGGCAAAACTGCGTACCTCCAGCAGCCAGCGCTCCAGCCGGAAAAAAAGCAGGACAGACGCATACCAGAGCAAGGCCGCGCTGAAGGGGCGCGTGCCCATGCCTTCTTGCAGAAGAATGAAGAGGGGCAGCAGCCAGAGGGCGTTTTTGTAGTCCCTTTCCTGCAGGAGCAGCACAACCCCCGCCACCAGAGCGTCCAGCCCCGGCACGAGGGCCTGCGTCACCACAGCGCAGGCCACAAAGGCCAGCCACCAGAGGATGTTCAGGACGCGGCTCACGGCTGCGCCCTGCGGGGGGCTGGCGGCCCCACAATTTCCGCGGGCGGCGCATCGTCAGGCGGGGAGGCGGGCAGGCCCGTGGGCTCCAGCAGCAGCACTTCTTCCAGATGGCGCAAATCCACCAGAGGCTCGGCCCTGACGGCCAGAAACTGCGTATAGTCGGAAGGGGCGGCGCTGACCACGCGGGCTGCGGGGATGCCCTTGGGGTATTTGCCGTCCAGCCCGGACGTGATGAGAATTTCGCCGGGCCGCAGGGTGACGTCGCGCTGCATGAAGTTGACTTCAAGCTCCTGCATGGCCCCCATGCCCGTCAGGATGCCCGATGCGCGCTCGTTCTGGGAAAAAATGGCAATGCGGCTGCCGGGGTCGGTCAGCAGCAGCGCAATGGAACTGTGCGCGCTGGCCTTGAGCACGCGGCCCACAAGGCCCATGTGGGTGACCAGAGGCGTGCCGGGGCGGCCGCCCGTGGTGTAGCCCCTGTTGATGGTGATGCTGTCCAGCACCGCATTGGGGCCTATGCGCCCGCTCAAAACGCGCGCCCCCAGGGGCCGCCAACTGGCGTCCACGGGCAGTTTGAGCAGCGCCCGCAGGCGCTTGAGTTCGGCCCGCTCCTCACCGGAGGCCAGCAGGAGGGCTTCCAGTTCCTCCACTTTCTTTTGCAGGCGCTCGTTGTCCTGGCGCACGTCCACAAGGTCGAAATAGCGGTTCCAGATGTCCTCGCCCGCGCTCTGCAGGGAGCGCACGGGCATGAGCAGCGCGCCGGTCAGTTCCAGGCCGACTTCGGTAGCCACGTTGTCCAGAATCTGCGTGCGCTGGTTCCAGGAATACATGGCCAGAAAAATAATGAGCACGCCGCCCGAAAAAAAGAGAAGACGCCGCAATATCACGGATGGCCGCTCCTGCCCTCTCGTGGCCGGTACGTGTGGGCGGCGGAGGCCCCGCTCCCCCGGCCCGGATCAGGCCAACATTGTTGCTGCCGAAAAACGCGCTCCCGCTGTTTGTGCCCGGCGCTCCGGGCAGGCGGGACGGCACGCGCAAAAAAGCCGCCCTCTCCGCGCGGCCGCGCAGGAAGGGGCGGGCGGCGCGGGGCGGGCGGCGTCATGAAATCCGGTTTCAGTCAATGCAGACTTCCTTGAGAATGTGCAGATTGTCCAGCGCCTTGCCCGTACCGGCTACAACCGTGGACAGGGGATCTTCCACCACGGTGATGGGCAGGGAGGTTTCTTCACGCAGCAACTGGTCCAGGCCCTTGAGCAGCGCGCCGCCGCCGGTGAGCACAATGCCCCGGTCCACAATGTCGGCAGCCAGTTCGGGCGGGGTCTGCTCCAGGGCAATGCGCACGGCCTGCACAATGCTGTCCACCTGTTCGGAAATGGCCTTGCGCACTTCTTCGGACGTGATGATGATGTTCTGCGGAATGCCGGTCACAAGGTCGCGCCCCTTGACCTCCAGCTGCTGTTCCGGATCCTGGGGATAGGCGGAGGCGATCTTGATCTTGATGTCTTCTGCGGAAGATTCGCCGATGAGCATGTTGTACTTGCGTTTGACGTGGGTCATGATGGCTTCGTCCATCTTGTCGCCGCCCACGCGCACCGAGCGCGAATACACAATGCCCGAAAGGGAGATGACCGCCACTTCCGTAGTGCCGCCGCCGATATCCACCACCATGTTGGAGGTGGGCTCCTGGATGGGCAGGTTGGCTCCGATGGCTGCGGCCATGGGCTCCTCGATGAGGTACACCTCCCGCGCGCCCGCAGACTCCGCCGATTCCTTGACCGCGCGTTTTTCCACCTGGGTGATGCCCGTGGGCACGCAGATGATGATGCGGGGGCGCACCAGCCGACGGGAGTTGTGCGCCTTGGCGATAAAGTGGCGCAGCATGACCTCCGTGACCTCGAAATCGGCAATGACCCCGTCTTTCATGGGGCGGATGGCCCAGATGTTGCCGGGCGTTCTGCCCAGCATGCGCTTGGCATCGTGCCCCACCGCCAGCACCACGTTGTTGCCGCGGGGGTCTTTTTTGACAGCCACCACGGAAGGCTCGCGCAGGACAATACCCCTGCCCCTGACATAAACGCATATATTGGCCGTGCCGAGGTCAATGGCCAGATCGTTGGAAAACATCCCCAGTGCAAAATCCAGAATCTTGGACATCAGTCTTGCTAGCCTCTTTGTGCTGTATTCGGCGCGTGTCGCACGGCCACAGAGCCCGTTTTTCGGGTTTTCTTGAAAAAAAGCGCGGTATGTGGTGGTGCGGCGTCAGTATCAACGGATTGGTAAATATTCTGCAAATCTCCCCTGAAGTCAAGATAACAGGCGTATGGTTCAAAAAATTGTCTGCGCCCGGGCGGCAGGGGCTCTCCCGGAAAGTGCCCCGGCAGGCGCGGCCAGAAAACCGGCAACGCAGCATGTTGTCTCTTGCTTGCTGCGGCAGGGGCACCTTGAATGAAGCGGATTTGCATCAGGTGCGTGAAGTTCCATGGGATATTGGGGCACAGGCTTTTTCTTGCTTGAGGTTTCGCAAAGCGCGTTGGCAGATACGGCGGGTGGCGTCAACGGGCATTGCTTTCAGCCACTCGGCGCAAAGGTTCCGTACCCAATCTGGCTGATCCTTGGCGGCATCGTTGAGCCAGTTGGCTACCGAGTTCTGCACATAGGTGGAAGGGTCGGCACGGAGCGGTGAGAGGATGGGCAGTGCTTGTTCAGGTTTGCGTTTAAGCGAAGCAATGTGGGCGCACCACACTCCACGCGGACGCAGGGCTTCGCTGGCGAAGCGGCGCAGGTATTCCGAGGGCTCCACCGTCCATTGCGCCAAGAGGGTAACAGAGGACTCCAATTCCTGCGCGAGGTGTGGGCGAACAGCCATCCAGGCCCATTCGCGGACGCCGAAATGCGCGTCATCGGCTAGCGGCCGGACAGCAGCCAGGCGCTCAACCACGCCAAGCCCGGATTGTGCGCCTATCATGAAGCAGGCCCAGCCACGTACAGTATCGGCACCATGCGAACGGCATTGCGCGATGCCAGCGGAACCCAACTCGTCAAGCAGCACTTCGCCGATGCGGGCCATGCGCTTGAGTACACCCAGTTTGCACGCAACGTCGATGGCTTTCAGTGCCGGGGGCGAAAGCTTGGGAAACACCACTCGCATCAGCAGGGCTTGGTTCAGTGCCGTGGCTTCGGCCAAGGTGGCGCTTTGTATTTCACCGCGCGACAGGGCTTCCAGAATATGTTCTGGAATGTCAGAAGTACAGGGCGCGCCTTTGCGGGCAGACGCGGGGGGCATGGGCATTGCCTCCGAGGTTTCCAGCAGCCTTGTTCAACAACCGGCTGTTTGCGTGGCTCTGCTGACAGGTTGTCGGACGGGCCAATAATGGGCGCAAGCCCGACTGATTTTTGCGGTCAGTATAGTGCCTGAAAAAACAGAAGAATACTCTCCACAAGCATCTTCCATAGCGGTTTTTCCTCTGTCAGCGTTGATGCCGACATATGCTCGGCGGATCATGATATGCTGACCAAGACTTGGGTGGCAAGGCCGCGTTGCCACTCAAGCCGTTTCGGCTGAATCTTTGGCGGGGTTCCCTGTAGATACTCCTCGCCGGAAAGAAGCTTCGGATGAAAAAGTCAGAAAAAGAAAGTTTTGTGCGCCGTCGAGTCGCTTGCGCCTTCCATATTGCAGAACGGCTTGACGGAAAGGTTGTTTGCAAGCAGGGTTCCCCCCAAAGGCTGCCGCAGTTTTTTACCCGCGGCACGGCCAAGCCACGGCCTGTCCTTCATTTTTGAGGTATTTTCTCACGGGAAATCGGCCTTTTCAGGAATGGCTGTCCGCTTCGTCCATGAATTTGAGCATCAGAGCCATCGGATTGCACAAAATCACACGATGCCCTGCCCTGCTGATGAGCCCGTCAGCCTTGAATTCCTGCAAAACAGAGTTCACCGTCGGCTGTGTGGAGCCTATCATCGCTGCGAGCTGGCTCTGTGAAATGGCATAGGGCAGTGTGCAGGGAGTCTCCCAATTCGGAAGCCTTTTCAAACTTTCATAAGCAAGTGTCACAAGCAGAAAGGCCAGCCTGTGAGGAACATCGCCGTTCTGGCTGCTCAGGCGGGTGCCCATATAGCGCAGACGTCGTCCCAGAAGGCCTATGACCCGTCTGGTCAGTGAGAAATTTTCTTTCAAAAGTTTTTCAAAATCGGGGCGCTCAAGGGTATGGATGATGGACTTGCACAACGCCTGCGCGGAAACCGCCCGCGGAGTCCGGTTCATGACCTCCGCAAGACCGAACAATTCCCCCGCCTGACGTAAAAAAAGGACGGACTCTTTACCCGAACGGGCTTCACTGAACTCGATATAAAAACAGGTAACGCCGGCATCTCCCTGAATGAAAGCCGTCTCGTTTTTTTTCAATTCCCTGCGCTTGGCAAGGGCCAGAAACATTTGTTTCTCGTCCTCAAGGCCAGTGAAAAAATTTTCTTTTTCAAGGTGCCAGAAATTGTCCATATCATACCTGCTTATGGAGCCCGCTTTTTGTTTTCAAAGTGAAATACGGTTTCCTTGCCGTTGATATCCCGGCATTTCCAGGTCACTGTATTTTTCCCCATAACAGGTTTGAGGCTGGCCTTGTAATATCCCAACTGATAAGGGATTTTTATTTCCAGAGCGTTGCGCGGACAGACCTTGATACAGGACATGCAGTCCCAGCAGTCTCTGGAGGAGCGAAGAAAAGCCTTTCCGGTCTTGCGATTGAACGCCATGAGATTTCCAGGGCAGATTTCTTCACAAAAAGTTTCCGGACGCCCCTTGCATCCATTGCATTTTGTAATGTCAACAACTGGGGGCATGATTTCTCCTTATGGTTACGCCCGTTGCCTGCTTCCGGGCAGGATTTGTTCATAAGGGCGGGTAAATGTGGAAACGACCCCAGTCACAGGGTCGCGACGGGATTCGATGAAACAGTCGTACCGCTCATCGTCCCGCTCCGGATAGTCGCTCCGCGTCTGCCAGCCCGGCCAGCGCGTTTCCTTGCGCGCTTTGAGGTGATGCACGACGGCTTCAGCCACATCCACCCTGTCCATAACTTCATGAGCCTGCATCAGTTCGTGCAGATCCGATGCGCAAAGATAGACAAACTGGGACTGCAGTATTTTGATGTGCCTCAAGGCATAGTCCAAGCGTTCCTCGTTGGTTTTGTAGTACTGGCTGATCCCTCCAGCGTATTCGTCCATAAGGCGCTGCAACCGTTCCTTCATTTCCACCGGGCGTACCCCGTCTCCTTTTTTGCGAAAGACCGGAGCATAAATTCTGGCCTTCTCTGATGCGATTTGGCGCGCATCCGGCAAAAGCAGAGGTGCATCTTCCAGCCAGGCAATTGCCCCCCGCGCGGCCAGCTTTCCCTCCGCAGCACAACCGCCGACAAACTTGTTGGGATTGCCGCCAGCGGCTTCGCCAGCGGCAAAAAGGCCCGGAATGGTCGTCATGCGGTTGATGTCCACCCAGAAGCCGCTGCCGGTATGCCCTCCCACGATATAGGGATCCGAACCATAAATTTCAATGGGCTCTTTGGTGATATCCTGCCCCCTGCTCGCCAGAAAAAGGACAAACGAAGGCCTTTCATTAAGATAATCTACCAGAAGAGCTTTTGCCTTTTCCTCCGACAGATGGGTGGTGTCACAATAGCACGGCCCCCTGCCGGCCAACCATTCCTCCATGGGAGCATTGGCGCGGATATAACGCGGAGCAGCGTCTCCGCCAAGTTTTTTGTAGCGATCCATGACGCGTTCGCCCTTCGCATTGATGATGGCCGAAGCGTAACCAACGGAAATCGTATCAATGGGTCCGCAGAAATCCTTGGAACGTGTTGCCACCCAACGCTGTTCCATGCTGGTCAGTTCTGCCCCCTGGCGAAAGCCGATGGCATAGCCTGTGCCGACACAATAGGGGCACATCCATATTTGGGAGCCGCTGTCGGTAGAATCCGCCGTATAGGATTTGTAGAGCGTTCCAGCGCCACCTGTGCTGACGACGGTTGCTTTTGCTTTGAAAATATAAAATTTTCCGTCACGCACACCAAAGCCCGTGGCCCCGATACAACGCCCTTCCCGTACGAGCAGAGCAGTCACCGCCACACGGTTGTAGATATCCGCCCCGCTTTCCAGGGCTTTTTCGGCCATGATGGGTTTGAGCTGTTCCCCGTGGACGGAAATATCCCACTTCCCCCGGTATGCGGCATTGCCTGCTGCATCGCGCAGTACAGGCAGCCCCCAGCGTTCAAGGTCTTCAACACATTCGTTGAGTTCCCGGGCATTCGACAAGGCCAGATCTTCACGGAGTGGCCCCCCGCCTACCTGCGCGCGGCTCCAGCGCACTAGGTCTTCAGGGGTTTTCCCTTCCGGAATATAGGTATTGATGGCATCCATGCCGGCAGCACAGGCTCCGGAACGCCGGATGTCAGCTTTTTCGACGATAACGACCTTGATGCCGGGTTTGACCTTGGCGGCTTCCGTGGCAACAAAGCAGCCAGCGTTTCCTCCTCCAATGACAAGTAGATCCGTATTTATTTCAACTGATTCAATGGAATCAATATGTTCAGGATGAAAATTGATGGCGTGGGCCGTTTTCATGCGTGGCATGGGGTCAGCACTCCTTGGACTGGTTAAAGGACAGGTTGCGCTCCACCTTTTTTGTGGCGCAGATGGATTTTCCTGCCAGGAAAAATGTGAGCATCATGAGCAGAACCGCCACCGGGCGCTTCAAAAACATGAAAAAATCCTGCTCGGAAGCGATGATCACCTGCTGCAGGGATGTTTCCCATATAGGGGCGAGAATAAAGCCGATGACAAGACAGATAAACGAATAATCAAATTTTTTCATAAAGTACGCAAGAAGGGAAAACACCAACATCAATGTGACGTCAAAGGCTGCGTACTGCGCAAGATATGCTCCCATGGTGCAGGTAAAGATAATGATGGGATACAAAACAAGCGGAGGAACCTGCACGAGCCTGCAGAAAAGCCTGAGTCCAGCGCTCCCGACGCAGAACAAAAAAAATCCGGCAATGATGATGCTCCCGTACAGCGCGTAAATGAATCGGGCATTTTGCTCGAACATGAGTGGGCCGGGAGTCATCCCATGTACGACAAAAGCGCCGATCAGCAGAGCCGCGGCCATATTACCGGGGATGCCCAAGGTAAAAAGTGGAATGAGGCTGGATGCGGCAACTGCACTGTTGGCGGCTTCCGAGGCGGCAACGCCCTCAGGCTCTCCCTTGCCGAAGGTTTCAGGATGGCTGGAATGCTTTACCGCCTGATCATAGGCAAAAAATGACGCCACGGGAGCCCCCAAGCCGGGGAGCGCTCCCACCACTGATCCGGCGATGGAAGATCGCAGTAGAGTCCTGAAACAGCGCATATATTCTTTCAAAGACCATACTCTGTCTTCTGTGTGGCAGGAAAAAGATATGATTTCCGTCTGTTCGTCACGGCCTATAACGCGCTCAAGTTGCAGGATAATTTCAGAAAACGCCAGCATGCCTATGCCGATGGGGACAAGAGAAATACCGCCCTCCAGCGATGTGATGCCAAAGGTGAGACGTGGCAGGGCTGAAACAGGCTCAATGCCCACCATGCCGACAAGAATACCGAAAGATGCGGCAATGAGGCCCCTGAGGAGAGATTTGGCGCCAATCCCGGCAACAATGGTCATTGCCATGCAAATCAGCGCAAAAATCTCCGCCGGCCCCATGTACAGAGCAACAGCGGCAAGAGGTGCCGCAACAAGCACGAGCAGAATGGTTGCAAAGGCATCCCCGGTGATCGAAGAATACAGGGCGACCCGCAGAGCCTTTTCGCCTTTTCCCTGCAGGGCGAGGGGGTGGCCATCCCATGTGGTCGCCGCCGACTCCGGCGTGCCCGGAGTATTCAGGAGTATGCCGGGAATGGAACCTCCGAAAAAAGCCCCCTTGTTCACTCCCACCAGAAACCCGATGGCAGCCACAGGCGACATGTAGTAGGAGAGGGGAACACACAAGGCTATGGCCATGGGGCCATTGATCCCCGGTATTGCACCGGCTGTGACGCCAACAATAACGCCGAGAAGCACAAACAGGATGTTCGTTGCCTGCAGCGCATCTCCAAACCCTGCAAGTATCACATCAAGCATAAAAACTCCACGTTGTCAGGGCATGGGAACGTTGAGCGCGTAGCGCATCAGCAGATAGACAACCAGAACGGGGGCCACTGAAACCAGAGCAAGGGGAACTGGGCGGCGTTGACCGCAGGCCCGTTGAATGACCAACAGAAAAAGAATGCCCGCCGGAATAACGCCCAGTACATGCATGGCAGGTATCAGCAACGCACACGGGACAAAAATCCTGGCCAGATGTAACCAGCAAATGCTGCCAATGTTTTCCTGTCGGCTTTTTCTCCGGGTCAGGGCAAGCCGCAAGAGCCCGAGCAGAGAAAAAGCCAGCATGCACCCGGCGGCGATATTCGGTACAAGTGTCGCTGGCACCCCATACCCGGGATATGCCGGAGAAAAAACCGGTATGCCCCAAAGAAGAAAAAAAATACTCGTCAGGGCGACAAAACTGTAAGAAACGGCGTTACGCTGCATGCTGGTCATGATCCAAGCTCTCCCGGACCGTAGTGGGACAGCGCCGCCCCGCAACGGTACTGTTGCCTGTGCTAGGGCAGATTTTTCCCGGCAAAGTGGGCAAATGCGTTTTGTATGTATTCCCGAGCTGCGTCAGGTCCGTACTCCACAACACGGATATGCAGCTTTTCACTGACAAAGGCATTATATTCCTTGTCCTCCTGCAGCACGCGCACGGCATTGTTGATTTTTTGGACGACATCTTCGGGAAGCCCCTTGGGTGCCGCCAGAACAAGGTACATTTCAACAGATTCGTCCCATCCTTGTTCTCTGAGCGTCGGAACATCCGGAAGTTTTGTAAGGCGCACAGGCGTGGAAGCAGCGAGACATCTGATCTTTCTGTCAGCGACATAATCAAAAAGAATCGCACCTGTATGCCCCATGTCCGCGTGCCCCCCCATGACGGCAGCAATGACGGATGGCCCTCCGGTACTGGGCATCAGAGAAAGTTTGACTCCCTCCGCTGCGGCAATTCGGCGCATAACATCGCGATCATCAGACCCCTGAAACATGTAGGTGAACCCCCTGCCTTCCTTTCGCGCCCAGGCAAAGGCTTCTTTCAATGTTTTCCAAGGACGTCCGGAAGCGCAGATGATGCCGCTCTGATTGAGGCCCAGCAAGGTGAAATAATGAAAATCATCAATCTTGTACTTGGTATGCGTAAAGTGGGG
>ERZ773099.964-NODE-964-length-22166-cov-11.356338_pt1 | contig 22166 bp, 18 predicted proteins | sample MGYA00511120_ERZ773099 | MGnify/ENA primary metagenome ERZ773099 (study PRJEB29015, sample SAMEA2738012) | human oral metagenome | biome: human oral; feature: human-associated habitat; material: dental | place: China | collected 2104 ...
ATTTTATAATTATATTTATTAGTCACTCCTGTTACAACTATAGTTTACCACAACAATCTCTCTTGAGATTCGTAAGCAAGTCATTGACCTATATAGAACTAAATACTATGAAGCTAACTTTGAACACTATACTGAGCTTCTAATAAAGAAATGAGGGCATAAGTATCTGTGCCTCCTCTGTAATGAGTATCTTAGAGTCTGAATACATTCTATCTCCAAAGGCTACAAAAGCTAAGCGTAAACGCATTAAACAAAAGCTCAAAGCTAAGAAGGAAACTGCAAAGTCAAAGAAGGCGTTATCTCAGATACAGGCTAACTTAGTAGCAGTCGAAGATTCTCATAGCCGTCGTCCAAGATGTGCTTACTTCGGTGAATTGCAGCAAATGGATTCAACCCCTTATGAATGGGCCCCCGGACAGATATGGCATCTACATTTGGCTATTGATGATGCCTCAGGCGTTGTTACAGGTGCATGGTTCGATACTCAGGAAACTCTTAATGGCTACTACCATGTATTTGAACAGATTCTTACGAATTATGGTATTCCTTATAAGTTTCTTACCGATAAACGAACTGTATTTACTTACAAGAAAAAAGATGTCTTGTCTGATGACAAAGACACCTATACACAGTTCGCTTATGCCTGCAAACAGCTTGGAATAGAGCTTGAATCAAGCAGTATACCGCAAGCCAAAGGACGCATAGAACGATTAAATCAGACTTTACAGTCACGCCTGCCTACCAAAACTTAGACTGGCAGGCGTAACCGATATCAATAAAGCCAATGAATTCCTTCACTCCTACATAAAAGAATTCAATGAGAAGTTCGCACTTCCACTTTATGGTATCAAATCTGTCTTTGAAATGCAACCGTCTAAAGAAAAAATCAATCTTACTCTGACAGTTTTAACTGAGAGAACTGTTGACTCCGGACATGCAATTCAATTCGAGAAAAAGTTTTATAAGATAATAGACCATAAAGGAGTGCAGATCCATTATCGAAAAGGTACTAAAGTTATGCTTATTAAGGCATTTGACAGGTCTATGTTTGCATGTGTTAACGACAAAGATATTTATGCACTGGATGAGATACCTACTCATGAGCATAAATCTAAGGACTTAGATGCTGATTACAAACCACCAAAACCAAAAAAGACTTACATTCCGGCTATGAATCACCCTTGGATGAGAAATGCATTTAATAAATTTTTACACTCACAGCCACACAGAATTAAAGAAGATTTAGAAAGTGCATAAAAAGAGCCCCTTGTTTTGGGGCTTATAAATTAATTTTTCCGGAACATAATCATTTATGCTTGACAGAGTAATATTAAATTAATCGGTATTTTCCTCACTTAATAAGAAGAGCTTATTATGCCAAAGCTCAAGTTTATATCAGGTTTTATCGGATTTGCTTTTTTTGCTTCTTTTATTAAAAACTCAAATGTAGGCTCATAAAAACCGTCTTGCAAAGTCTCACCTGCCAAGATCTCAATGTCGTACCAGCCATTTGGAAGTTCGATCACAGGTCTTTTATTATGTTTATAATAATCCAACCATTTTTCTATATTATCGCGAGTAAATTCTTCTAAAACACGCCATGTAAAAAGCATAAGCATGTTATTTTCCACTTTAAGAGAATAAGTTCCTCTTCTAAATTGCAATCTGTTTGTTTCCTTGCAAAGTTCAGGGCTATCATCTGAAAGATGAAACAGGACGGTATAAGGGTAGTTTGCAATCCTGCTCATAGGAATTACAATACCTTCATTAAAAACACGATCTCCGCTTTCATTTTGAGTAAACTCTTCTGCCAAATTGGTCGAAAGATTGTTATCTTCTTTCCAGCTCTCCAACAATAAAATATCTCCTAAAATAAAATAATCAATAAGATCATTTAATACTTCTGTAAATTTATATGTCATGTGTAACTCCTTCCTTTCTTAATAATTTTTTCAATGTCCTGCTTATTATATCATCTTCTATGCACCTTATTTATTGGTATTGTACCATTTTTCTCATACTTCGTCATCGACTTGAGCAATTTTCTTCAAGTATTTATTTGCATTTTTTTTACACTATTATATATCAACTATCAACGCAATACAGGCTCTTTGGCTGTATACGCTCATATTTTTCTTTATTTAGCCCTATCCTGATAAGCTTTTTAATCATGACCACCAGCTTAGCTGGTGGTTTGTTTTCCGCCCTATAAGGGCTCGTTCCCGGCACCAGAGTCTAAAGGCTCATTGAAAGATTCGCCAGCCGCAACATCATTTACTTGCCAAGCCCTTGGGGCTTACCTTTTATTGCTTTTAATTACCGGCTCGCCCGTAAACGGGTCAATATATTCTTTCAATGACATCTGATCATATTCCAAATCTTCTTTCAATTGATTTCTAATATACTCTTCTATCTTCTTCGCATTTTTCCCTACAGTATCTACAAAATACCCTCTACACCAAAAATGTCTGTTCCCATACTTATATTTTAAATTCGCATGTCTTTCAAATATCATCAAAGTACTCTTACCTTTCAAATATCCTACAAATTCTGAAACACTCATCTTGGGTGGTATTTCTACTAACATGTGGACATGGTCCGGGCAAATCTCCGCTTCTACTATATGTACTTCTTTCCTTTTACATAGCATGCTCAAGATATTCGCTATATCTCGTTTTAATTCACCAAATATTATTTTTCTTCTATACTTTGGTGCAAATACTATATGGTACTTACAATTCCACCCTTGTGTCAAGTATTGGATACATTTTTCATCCCCTCTTTACTATGATACCTATTATCTTCATTATTTTCAATTCACATACAAAAAGCACCTAAAAATTTAGATGCTTTAAAAACTTAATCTAAGATATTAACTTTCTGCAATGTTTCTTATCTGTGCTTTTGGTAAAATTGAATTCTCTAAAAAAATGGGTTGAGTCTTCACAATTTCATTTGCTTTTTTTAGTATGTTATCATCAACGCTTACATAATCGTATTTATCTAAATTGATTGTCCCATCTTCATTTAAAGTTGTTTCAATAAAACGATACTCATTCATTCCTGAACACAACAAGGTATCTATCAGCAACTTTTCTGCTCCATTCGGAAACATCCTAATGGATTTTAAACATCTCGATATTTGTGTTTTGTAATCTAGCAAAGTTATAATTGAACCAAAATCACTTTGCTCTAAACGATTTATCAAATACTGTTTCATTACAATATTTCCTCCTTTCTACAGTGTTCTTATGAAAATAATAATCAAAATATTATATAATATTTGTTGATAAATTTCAATCCCTCTAAAATCAATTCACGAGCTGTCGCTATATCAGTTATAACCTGTGTATCTATCGAGTTTTCTGCCCAGTGAGAATAAGGATGCCTAATCTTATTATATTTATTATATAAATCGTCTAAATATTTTATCTGATTAACATTTAAGCTTCCTTTTGACGAATTATAATAATATTCATTAGTTGAGGCATCTACGCTAAAATAAGAGAAATTATTACCGCCTCTTGATGTAGTTGTATTTTTCCCTAATTTGTCAGCCAATATTCTATGTAAGTAAAACTCCATAACTCTGAAAAGTGGTGTAAGCAAGAATGTGTAATCCGGCATATAACCGGTTATTAATGTATTATACACTGCCTGTAACAAAGTATTCCGAAGTTTTGTATCTTTCTCACTTGTAGGAAAGTTAGACATTATATTTGAAAAAGCATTTTCCAACTCAGACTTTTCCACTGTAAGAGCATGATATGTATTTAGTACCTCTATAACTGCATTTTCTGTTGGCAGATTTTCAATCGCTAATGATATAATTTTCTGAAATAAGAAGCTCTGTTTTCCCTGAACATAGGTTTTACTACCTGTATAACAGTTAATGGTAACTCTATCCCTATCAAATGTAAGTATAAGTTTTTCCATATAGCTTCTAGGACTGGTTTCTTCCACACCAATTCTATTTTTAATACCATCCTCACTAATTTCATTATTTAGTGTGTCAACTATATCAAGCCAGTCTTTCTTTTGAAACCCAATAAAATAAATAGAACCGTCATTATATGTTTTATATCCCTGAGACAGTAATGCTCTCTTAGCTAACTCATCTGCTCTTTCATTATATTCAATTCCACTGTGAGCTTTCACATGCTCAAATTCTATGTTTATCAGCTTTGATTTATCTCCAACAAACTTACTGTACTCTTTTGAGATTTGAGCTTTAGCCTTCCATTCTTTCGTTGCCCATTTTTCAATACCTTCATAGTCATAAAAAATCTTTATCTTTTGTTTTTTGCTGTTAATAGCCCATAAAATAGCTTGCTTAACCCCTTCAATTTCGCCTGAAATATTTCTTGACTCCATTTTATCATTATCTACAAAAGCTTTATATAAGCTATCTTCAGATTCATTAGTTACAAGAATGACACCAAAACTGTATTTTTCTTTCCCATCAGCATCTAAGGAATGACTTCCATCAACAAAAGCAATCACTTCTCCATCTTGTAATTTTTTTATTTCCGATTCTATTTTTTTATTTACATCTACTACTTTATTATCTAAATCAATACCATGTTGAGCCTTTTCATTGGACATATATTTTACTGCTTCTTCTTCTGTAGAAAAAGACTTGTACTCTGCTCCTGAAAACCCTTCAACCTGTTCTTTTGCTTGACTCCATGTCTGATAAACTCCCGGTACTTTTCCAACTCGAACTGCATAAAATTTTTGTTTAGCCATTAAAATCACCTCAATCTCTCATATTATAGCTGCAATCTAAGGTCATCCCTGTAAATCTTTTATAACCACTTAATATAATAAACTATGATTTACACCATATAAACCTAATCTTCTCTACAAACATTTGTTTTACAAAAATAGAGAGGTTTTAGCCTCTCTATCTACCTTCATGTTTCGTTTTTGGGATATAGGTAGTTAGACACCTTATTAATTTTTATAATCCCTTATTTGAGAAACAACTAACACTTACTTTTTAAATTATAGCATAACCTTTATTTCTTTACAATATACAGAGTTTTAACAGTTAAGTGAGGTTTCTGCCATGTAAAGCAAACTATGCAAATGAAACTATACCGGCACAATACATATACCATCTGTTCTAGGATCTTTCGTAGGTTACAAGTTAAAACCTGAGATACTCATTTCATCTTTTTTATCCATTCCATTATCCTCTTTATTCAAACTTCCAAACAATCTCCACCGTATCCTTGTCATAAACATAGATTTTGTCTATGACTTCGTTGATCCAGTCTAAAACAAGTTCTCCTTTTGCTACCGCTTCTCTTAGCTTATCCACATTCAGATGATGTCCTAAAGCTGTATTTTCTTGTATCTTGTCCTCTATGATCAATATTTCCTGCTCTATGTTCTTTACTCTTTGTGTAAGGAATTCCCGTTTTGAGAGGTATTCTTCTTTCTCTATTATACCTTGCTTATGCCTTTCATAACACTGCATTTTGGAAATTTTGTTCTTTTTTTGTTCCGCTTTCAGCTTTTTCTTTCGCTCAAGCAGGCTCTGACAAATACTTTCTCTGACTCTTTGCTCAACCATTCTCGTCTGCTCTTTCTCAAGAAAGCTCTCGGTGTAAAGATGAATTTCCTTTGACACGATTTCTTCCAGTATTAAGGCTTGTATCTTTCCTTTCATGCAGCCACAGTCTTTTTCTTTGTACCGATACGAACAGCAGTATCCGTCGTTTTTGCCATAGTAAACTGTATAGCTCATCTTATGATGGCATTTCCCGCAATAAACTTTGTCCTGAAGAATATGAAAATGCTTCCGTTCTCGGCTGATATGTTTCGCATTGCTGCTTAATCGGTTTTGAACTTTTGCAAAATCCTCTTGTGAAATTATAGCTTCATGCATATCTTCTCGTATGATCCAGTCCTTACTATCCATCCATTGTCGATGATCCGAGCCTACTTCATACACTCTTGTCTTTCCGCCGATGATTGCTCCCGTATAAACTCTTTGTGTTAAGAGATACCGAACAATCTGTCCTGTCCAAATTCCGCTTCCTCTTTTCAGTCCTATGTGCTTGGCAGGGGTTAAAACTTCTCTCTCGTTAAAATCTTTGGCAATCACAAGCATACTTTCTCCACTTAAATATCTTGTAAACACTTCTTCCACAATCGGTCTTACTTCTTCATCGACAATAAGCTGATGATGGTCTTTTTCGTTTTTTACATATCCATACGGTGCTTTCGAGCCGAAGTAATAGCCTTTGTCCTGTCTTACTCTGACGGATGAACGCATTTTTTGTGAGATGTCTTTGGAATAGTAGTCATAGACAAGATTCTTAAAAGGAATTTCCAAACTGCTGATTCCGTTTTCGTTGTTCTTACTGTCATAATTGTCATTCACAGAAATAAAGCGGACTTGCATAAATGGAAAGATCTGCTCAATATAGGCTCCGGATTCGATATAATCTCTGGCAAAGCGAGATAAATCCTTTACAAGTATGGTCTTTACTTCATTTTTCTTGACAAGAGCAATCATCTTTTGAAAAGCGGGGCGATTAAAGTTTGTTCCTGTATAACCGTCATCGATATGCTCCCTTATCTGAAAGCCTGTAAATTCTTCCCTTGAGCAGATATAGTCTTTTAAGATTTCTCTTTGAGAAATGATACTGTTGCTTTCATCTTGCTGATCGCCATCTTCCAGTGAAAGTCTTAGATAAAAATCTACGGTATTCATATCATCACCTTTTTACCTTTCTTCCAATTTTTTCGGTAATGACAGGCGTTTCTTCAAATTTAAATTTGATTTCTACTGTATGGTCTTTTCCGATGAATATCTTATCTATGATGGCTTTCACAAACTCTTTGTCCCATTTCTTTGACTTGCCTTTAAAGAGTGCTTTCAAATACTGATGCTTTTCTTCAAGCCTTCGTTTTTCTTCATCAAAGATTGCAACTTGCTTTTCTTTCAGGCTTTCCAGCTCTTTTTTCTTTTGATGGAGATGTTCCTTTTCTCTTTCAAAATCTTCCTTTCTCCAATCTCCTAAGACATACTTTTCGTAATACTCGCTTTGAAGCCTGCTCAGTCCTGAGATTCTTCTGTCGATTTCTGTCAGTTCTTTTTCATTTTCCTGCTTAATTTCTCTTTTTATATCCGCATAACCTTTTAAATATGCCTTATAGCTTTTCTTATTATTGGAAAGAATAGTATCAAATGCAGCTTTTACGGTGTTTTGGAGTGTAATGTCTGTAATTGCTGCTTGGCATTTTTCTGCCTTGTATTCTCCAAATCGGTTACAGCTAAAGTAAAACACCGTTCTTTTCCCACTTAATTGTCGATGAACACTCATTCGTCTTTGACAAATATTACAGTAAACCATTCCTCGAAAGATAGTATCGTCTTTAGCAGCCACATTTTCCTCTCTGCTTCTTTTTATCGGAGCTGCTTTTTCGGAAATTTTCTCCTGCACCTTTTCAAAGGTATCCATAGAAATAATGGCTTCATGGGCATTTTCAGTTACTATCCAGTGTTCTTCAGAGAGCCTTTCCCTTGGTTTCATTTCATAAAGATGTTTTTGATTTCTCCCCTGTATCAGCGTTCCTGTATATGCACGATTTTTAAGCACCTGTAAGATGGTTGTCTGTTTCCACAGCCTGATTGGTTCATCGCTATCAGATACAGCTTTTCCAATTTTTCGGTAATCGGTTGCGATATATACTCTTTTTTCCAGAAGAAGTTTGGATATACCTGATGTACTCAGCCCTTTCAGATAGGCATCAAAGATTTCTTTGACAATAGGAGCAGTATTTTCATCCGGATACAAGCGTCTGATTCCATCTTCATCTTTTCTTGCTCTATATCCATACGGTGCAACTCCGCAGATAAATCCTCCTTGTTTGAGCCTCATCTGATGCGAGCTTGACACTTTCTTCGAAATATCTTTAGCATAGGTTTCATTAACGATATTTTTTAAAATAACCTCCAAAGATTTATTCGGATCATCCATATGAAAGGTGTCCAGATTATCATTAACGGCAATAAATCTTACTCCAAGAAACGGAAATATCTTTTCAATAAAGTTTCCAAGCTCCGTATAGTTTCTTCCAAAACGAGATAGATCTTTTACAATAATACAGTTGACCTTTCCTATTCTTACTTCTTCCATAAGATTTTCAAAGTCGGGTCTCTCAAAGTTTGTTCCTGTTTTTGCAATGTCCTTATATATACCTACCAAGTTATGCCCGTCATTCCTTTTTATATAGCTCTCACAAAGAGCAATCTGATTTTCAATGGAATCACTCGGTTTTTCTTTTTTATCCCTTGATATCCTTGTGTAAATCGCCGTTTGAAAACTGTTTACATTTTCTTTGCTTACCTGAGCTTCTTCTGATTTTACCCGTCTATTCGCTGTCCTTGCCATCTACACCACCTCCTTCATTTTCCCGGAGGATTGTTTTGCATAGTTGCTTAACTTATCCAATATCTCTGTAGTTTCATCATAATTAAAACGAACCTCTATCATTTTTTCTTCCAAAACACAGATTTTATCTACCAATCTTACAAGGAGTCCTCTTTCTAAAGTACTTATATTCCCGTATGCTCTTATTTCAGAAAAGAAATCTTTATTACCCAAACTCTTTTGATAGAGCCTTGAAATTTCCTTATTCTGTTTTTCTAAAATCAGCTCACTTTCTACAATACGGTTAGTATAAAACTCTCTCATATCATAAAATTCCTCTTCGGAAATGATTCCTTCTTTTAAATCTTGATACAGAGCCGATTTTAAAAGCTCAAACTTAGCCTTGCTTTTCTTGGTATATTCCTGTCTTTTATCTGTTTCCTTAAACAGTTCATATGACACTTCCATTTCTCTTAGTTTTTCTAAAATAACTTCATACTTCCCAAGGGAATGAATGTGGTGTCTGAGCATCTCAAGTATGGTTATTTTTAAATCTTCCTGTTTTATGCAGTGCCTACTGCAATTATGTCCTTTATTATATGAAGAACAAATATAATAGACCATTGGTATTTTACCCCGTTTGTCTACTTTCTTCGTCATCTGTGAGTTACAGTCTTTACAAAATAAAAGTCCTGCAAATAAATCCGCTTTTTCTCCAACATTCTTTGCTTTTATATCGCATTTCAAAAGTTTTTGGACAATTTCAAAGTCTTGAATATCAATAATCGCTTCATGGTTATCCTCAATTTCAATCCAATCGCTTCTATCCTTAGAAACCACTTTATCCAGCTTATAGTTTATCTTTTCCCTTTTTCCCTGTTGAAGTGTTCCTATATAGACCTCATTGGTTAAAATACGATTAACCGCCGGAGTATCCCACTTGGTAACAACCTTTGTACTAAAGCCTGTCTTATACCTTATACCCTTTGCCCTTTTATGTTCCATCGGGGATAATATTCCGTTATCATTTAAGTGTTTGGCAATAGAGTAGGAACTGTATCCCTCAAGCTTCATAGAGAAGATTTTCTGTACTACATATTCCGCTTCTTTATCAATTACTATTTTGTGCTTATCTTCTTTATCCTTTTCATATCCATAAGGAGCATAGTTTGAAATGAACTGTCCCTGTTTTCTCTTTATCTTACAGACACTTCTGACCTTTGCGAAGGTATCTCTGCAATAATTGTCATTTATAAAACTTTTAAATGGAATGACCAAGTTTTTTTCCGTTTCACTGGCTGTATAGCTGTCATAATTATCATTTAGGGCAATAAACCTTATATCAAGAGATGGAAACACCTTTTGCAGGTATCTTCCGCTATCAATGTAGTCTCTACCAAATCTTGATAAGTCTTTTACTATAATGCAGTTAATATTACCTGTAATTACATCTTCCATCATTTTCTTAAATGCCGGTCTTTCAAAGTTTATCCCGGAATATCCGTCATCAACATATTCCTCTATCAACTCCATTATCTTCATTTTTATCAATGAAATCCTTAAGCTGAAGTCTTTGATTGGAAATGCTGTTGCTTTCCACCTTAAAGCCTTTATCATATTTCTCATCATCCTGAGATAGTCTAAGGTACATGGCAACTTTAAGAGTATCGGTATTTAAAATATTTTTAGACATAACAAAACCTCCAAACTTTCATATTCTTTTAGGAAAAATATGATAACTTGGAGTCTTTCAACACCTATAAACTTGTATCTCTATTTAAGAGATATTATAGCACATCCAAACAAAAAAGTCTGCTCCCTTATCATATTTCTAATCAAGTAGCATTGCTTTCTTTTTTAAGTAAGATAGCAAGCAATCCTCCAAATGTCTTCCGTTTCCTGCATAGCTGCATTTAACAACTACATTGCCGACTTTCATAAAATACATGGAAAGTGGAGCAATGTTCTTCTTACCTTTTATATCTTCAATATCAGGAACGATTTTTCTGTCTATATTTTCTATCGGCATATTTTTATACCTTATCAATTCTTCTAAACTCATTAAAAGCTCCTTCCTTTGTTATTTTCTTTATTTAAGTTTTCTGACATTAACAGGTGTCTTGGCTGACAACATAGGAATTTCACCTCCGCCTCTTTTCAAGATGAGCCGGCTTTCACTAAAGAAGTATCATTATCCCCATTTACATCATCGCAAATAGGCTGCCACACCTATTTTTTGTCTTACAAATTTGTCGCTCACTTTCTTTTATCCTTTGTATTTGCAAGTATATGTTTAAACCGAGGTTGCCGGAGGGTACATGGTTATTCCCTCAAGTCCTCATCTTCTCAGCAGAAAGGTCTTAGCGTTTGTTGACAGATGCTCCATAAATGGTTAATGTCCTGTTTTGGTCTATTTAGCTTTCAAGGTACAAGATTCTTATATTTTCAAAAATATATTCAATTTTCCAAAGGTAAAATTTTCCCCTCTATATATAAACCTTACTTTCAGATGCTTTTGTTTCCACTTTTTAAAATTTTTTTTAAATTTTTTTTTAAAAAAAATTAGGGAACAAACTACAAATCCGGTCTGTCCCCTACTTAATCAGTTACTATTTAAGCATCTCTCTTAGCTTTTTTTAAACCTTATTTCTAAAACTTAGAAGATACATGCTGCTCTTTTGCTAAATCACGAATGGTCATTTTTTTGAAATACAAAGAATCTATTACCTTTAGCTCTTCATCATTTAGCTTTCGTAGTACCTGATATAGATCCTTGATTCTCATTTTAGTTTCAATGATTTTTTCAATATCCACATCTTCATCTACGATGGAATTCAAATCAATCTTGTAATCCTCATACCCGTAAACCTTATGTTTTTTATCTGATTTATTTAAATAAGCCTCATGATTGACTTGTTTCTTATATGCTTTATATATTTCATCGGATACATATATCTTTTCACCTTTTACATAGATATATTTTCTGTCATCTGCCATTTGTGAAATCCTCCTTTTTATCCAAAATTTTCAAATCCGATTTTTTGAATAAAAAAGGAGGACTCCTGCATTTTGACATGCAAAGTCCTCTGTGAAATATAAAGTATAGTTTAGATATATGTAATTTAAACACCGGAATAAAACTTATAACAACAAAATTCTTCTATCCTTAAATTAGACATATCCGATTTCCTTTTAGTGCTAAAATGTCCCAATATCAAAATAGTTTCATCAATATTCATCTATCAAAGCTCTACAATCCAATTATACAATATTTAATTGATTTATGTGAATAGTCCCCGAAGATAGATATAACTGTCCGACTTCTTTTTTCCATTAAGCACGAAATGAATTTCTCTTTATTTTTTCCTTTGGTTCATCTCCTTCTCATAACTTAACTTCACAGCACACAACACTAATTTGCAGTACCCATCAGACTTATGCATAACTGTCTTTTAATTTACTAAAGACGATTGCCCCATTAGAGCTCATCTCATTCAGTTCTTAGTTAAATATATTCCCTTTCGCCTATATACCCATTTAAGCACATAAAAAATCCGAATTTTCAAGAAAACTTAAAAAACAAAAAACACTTAAAAAGTATCTCTACTTTTCAAGTGTTTTTCCAAAACTTTTTATATTTTATTTTTATAAACCATGATACCAATATATTTCATAATAGTACCAATTTCCAACTATATGTTCAGTATAGTAATTATAATTTATAAATTCACGATAACCGTTTCCATCCTTAAATGTATCATCCAGTACATCACCATAATTTCCATGTGGCTTTTTATCCTTTGAATAATAAAATCCCCAATAAGTAATGCCTTTTCTATCCTTAGAAATATCAAATGATATAAGTTCAGAGTTGCTCCCTATAGCCATCAATTTGTATTTTTCAAATATATAATTTAATTTATCATTTTTATAGGTCTTATAACCATAGTATATAGAATCAACTCCTTTTTCATTCTTCTTTCCAATTATACTTACACCTAACCCTTTCAAATACAGTATTAATTCATTTAATATATCTTCATCTTTTTTTATTGAAGTAATAAGCGTTTCCTTGTCTTTTAATACCATAATATCTAGTTTAATACTATTATAGACTTTAACTATTATAATAAATATAAGAATAATAAAAATTACTTTTAATATGTTTTTTAGCTTAAATTTCATAAGTATGCCCTATCATATCAATTAACACTACTACAATTATTGGAATTCATAGAGTGATATAGGTCAATACCTTTTTTAGTGGCTATTATATCTTCAGGTGCTTCACCATAATTGGGAAGTTTATCCCAAACCAGCAAATATTTTAATCCTAAATTTTTCACATTGACAAAACCTCCACCTTTATATAATGTTTCTTCTGAGAATCCAAGATAAGTTCCTAAATATCCATAGGTTATATTTCCTAAAGTTGCAGGATCCATAACTTCTCCATTGTATACAAAAAAAGGAACTTGAGGAATATTTTCACCAAACCTTTTTTTCCACGACTTATCATATTTTATATCCATAGGACCTTTTGTTCGTACCTCCATAGCAAATGCAGCCATTTTATATACCTCATGCATTTTTGCTCCCCCTCCAAATGATGGTGATACCATTCCCTTTATTTGACTCATTTTCAACATTTCTTCCCATAGGTTATCACTGGTTTTTAGTGCTGCAAATTTTTCTTCTTCTCTTTTTAATAAATCATTAATCGCTGCTGTATAATCCGGCATAGTACTATCTCTTGGTGGAAATACCGGTGCAGGAACATCGATTCTTTGCTGAGCGTATGCTCGCTTTGCTTCTTCCACTAATTTCTCATATTCCTCTATCGGATTATAAGGAGGGACCCCGGGTAAAACTGTTTCAGGCAATAGTCCGTTTCTATCCACAAACCCCATTGGATTCCCATAACAGTATCCATAACTATTCAATGTATGCGGATATGCCGTACTTCCCTTTATCCGGTCTTCTCCTGCAAACCTTCCCACTCCCTGTACATACTCTCTTGCTTGTGCAAAGTAAGTGTCTGCTACCATATCATATCTGTATCCCGTATATCCGAACGGCTGTACCTGTCCTTGTGTTCCGTAGGTATCATTTCCAAACTCATCATACCCGTATACCGTTTGATTTTCGCTCTCCTGCTCAAAAAGACGAATAGGACTTCCAAGTTCATCACTTAGATATGTATAGACTTTTTCCTCTTCCTCCATGAATACGGTATTAAAGTCCCATGCATAGCTTTGTACATGCTCCTTGTCTTTTCCTCTTTCTATCATATTTCTTTGCAGCATGTTATTATAAGGTTTTGTCCTGTCAAGTACATACCTTTCCTCGTATACCGGCTTACTTTCCGCTAGCTTAAGTTCAACGATACTTTTAAGTCCGGTTTCTCCAAAACCTTTACACTCACTACCGTATTCTCTAAAGCCTACTCTGTTTCCCATTCCGTCATAATCGTAGCTTCTTGCATTTCCTAAATTAGAGTAACTTAAACTAAGCCTACCTGATGCACCGTACTCATAGGCTTTTATTCTCTTTCCTCTGCTCATTACCCCTATAAGGTTTCCTCTTTTATCATACTCATAGGTTTTATTTTCATATAATCCGCTTGTCTTTACCAGTCTGTCCAGGGCATCATAAGTATAGGCTACCTCCATGCCGTCTTTTTTCATCTTGCTTCTGTTTCCGAAGGCATCATAAGCATATCTGCAAACTTCCTTTTCTCCTCTTTTCACAGATATAAGGCGGCTTAGGCTGTCATACTCATAGTTAAATACTGATGAGTCTTCCCATAACTTATGTATGATTTTTTCTTTATTATTATCTTCCTTTATTCCCTTAGAGTTTATATCCCTTTTTCTTACTGTCTTTGTTTTATTTCCAAGCAAATCATATCCGTAAAGGTATTCTTCAAGTTTTTTGCTTCCTTTCATATGACAAAGCCTGCTTAAAAGCCCTCTTTCATCATACTCATAAAGACTGCCTATCTCATCAGGCATATCCTTTCTTATAAGTCTTCCTTCTTTGTCGTATGAATACCTTATCTCTTTATCTCCTGATATAAAACTTACAAGTCTTAGGTTTTCATCATAACCGCAATCAACACTTTTTCCATCGGGATATACGGTTCTTAACCTTTCTCCTTCCTTTCCATACTCATATCTTACTTCTTTACCGTCATAACCAATTACCTTTGTTGTCCTTCCCAGCTTGTCATTTTCTATCCTTATAACTCCAAGTGCATCCTTCACATAACTTAATTTTCCTAAGCTGTCATACTCATACTCCGCTTCATATCCGTCTCCGTAAAGAATGCTTTTTATATCTCCCGCCTTGGTGTATGAATACCTTGTTTCATATCCGTCCCTGTCTTTTTTAAGTATTACTCTTCCTAAAAGATCGTATGAAAAGTACTCCTCTTCTCCAAAGGCATTTATAATACATTCAACATCTCCCATCAGGTTTCTTTTATATCTTGTTATCCTTGATACATTGGTGTCTTTAAGGCTTGCGAATATTTCCTTACCGTATATTTCTTTTATTTTTGTTCCTTCTTTTAATGAATGTTTTCTTTCTTCATCTTCAATACATGAAAGTAATTCCCTGCTTCCTTCATGCCTGTATACCGTAGAAAGCCTCCCTACCTTATCATATCCGTACTCGGTTCTGTTTCCCATGGAATCCAAGACGGAGATTAGTTTCCCTCCCTGAGAATATACATAACTTGTGCTGTTTCCTAATGCATCGGTTTCCTTTATTATGTTTCCCATGGCATCGTATTCAAAGCTTTGTTCCTGTAAAAAGCTGTTTTTTACTTTGGTAATACGGTTTAGTCTGTCATAGCTAAAAAGGATGTAATCTCCCTTTTCATTTTCTCTTTTTATAAGGTTGCCGACTTTATCATAGCTAAATACCTCATATCTTTTATCCGGGTATATTTTTTTATGTAAAAGTCCGCCTTTTTGGTATATGTAAATGGTTTCTTTTTCTCTGGTCTTTATCTTTGACACTTTTCCAAGTTCATTATATTCATACTTTCTCGTATTCCTTAGCATATCGGTTTCAAGCACTACTCTTCCTAGAATATCATAATCATAAGTATATGTACCGATATCATTGCTTATTTTTAAGCTTCTTTTACCGTACTCATACTCCGTTGCCGCTCCCGACTTATCCTTGTAAGACAACAGTCTGTTTCTTTCATCATAGGAATACTCTTCGCTATCCCCTAAAGGATCGATAACCGATATAAGATTTCCGTTTGCATCATAACGGTATTCATACTCTCCCTTGTTTTGTAAAATCTTTTTCTCTACCAGATTTGCTGCATTATAAACATACCTTACCTCTCCCCCGTCCGGTCGGATTTCTTTTGTAAGGTTTTGGCAAAGGTCATACTCCAGTATAAAGTTTTCACCGTCAGGCAGGGTAAAGTCTTTTATTTTATTCATTTCGTTATAGTTAAGTTTTGTAATGCTTCCTCTAAAGTCCTCAAAAAGAGATAACTTGCCGTTTTCAGTATACTCATACCTGCAAGTGTTACCCATGGCATCCTTTACTCCTGTAAGCAGGTCCTTGTCATTATATGAAAACTCCGTTCTGTTTTTATTTCCGTCAATGCTTGCCCCTACCCTGTTTAAGGCATCATACTCGTATGTTAAAACATTTCCGTTTTCTTCTTCTATTTTGGATATGTTTCCTCTTTCATCATAAGAAACCTTGCTTTTTGAACCGTCCGGAAGGGTTACTATAACGCTTTCTTTATTTTCCTTATCTTCTTCATATTCACCTTCCTTATACTCTATGCTTGTAATCTCTCCTAAAGCGTTCTTTCTTTCAACAAGTCTTCCCTTATCGTCATAAGAGTATCTTTCAATCTCTTCTTTATTTTTATAATAAATGCTTAGATTTCCGTTTTCATCATACTCAAAGCCTTCTACCTCTCCGCCAGGGTATATGCAGCTTTTTAAGTTTCCTTTTTTATCATACTCATATACCGTGGTGTTTCCCCTTTTATCTGTATATGATGTTAAAAGGTTTCTTTCGTCATAGGTAAAGCTTTCGCTCTCTCCCGCATACTCGCTTTCAATGTTTCTGAAACTTTCATCATGTATGTGTACTTCTACATTTTCATTTTGATTTGTTACAAAGGTTTTACTTTCTTCACTGTCATACTCATATCTTATTATTCCTCCGTCGGCAAATCTTTGTATCTTCACCCTGTCGGCACCGTCATACAGGTTTTCAAGTACATATACTCCCCTCGGATTTCTTATTTTTACCAAAAGATTTTTTTCATAGAAGTAATCATACATTCTTTGTCCGTTGGAATATACTCTTGTAAGCTGAGTGCTTTCATATCCGTACTCAATCTTTCTTCCGCTATGGTCTTTTACTTCTCTTAGTTTACCCTGTTCATCATATGAAAAGTTAAGGCTGTTTCCTGCTTTATCGGACACGCTTAAAAGTCTTCCTTTTGTATCATAAGAAAGTAATACTTTTACCCCGTCGCCTCTTTTAATGCAAAGAAGTCTTCCTTCTTTATTAAAGGTGTATAAAAGTCCTTCTCCGTTTTTATATTCAAACCCGTCCTTTGTTTTTTGAAGGCGGTTAAAGTCATCAAAAACCGAAACTATCCTTTCTTCATCATCTAAAAGATAGGCTTCATCCTGCCCGTCTGCAAGGTGTAGTATATATCCGTTTTTTTCTCTTTCTACGGATATTTCATAACTGTGTCTCCAACCTTTTCCAAACACTCCGACTTTTTCTTCCTTACTGTTATAAAACCTTGTAAAGCTTAAAGGTATTCTTGACAGGATTTTAAGGTCTTCTTTTGAATAGATAAAGTTTCCGGTATTGGCATTTACGGGGTCTCCTGTCATGGCACAAAGTGCCGCTCTTGCTCCTTTTAGAAAATCTTCCATTCCGTGATTTTTCATAAGGTCTTTTAGCAAAGCATTCCATGAGGCAAATGCAGGACCCCCTTTTTCAAGCATTTCTGAAATAATCTTGTAGATTTCCTGCTTTAGCTGCTCTTCATTAAGCTCCTCGGTAACCGGCTTTGCATTGTTTCTTACCCTGTTTAATGCGTTCATATAGGATACACTGTAGCTTCCGTTAGGATTTTTAGTAATGTTTACCCCTGCACAGACTGCAAGTCCTCCCATAAGCTTTAGCATAAGCTTATCTTTTTCACTCGGTACTCCTGCCATGACAGGTAAACCTCCAAGCAGCCTTGGAAGCAGCTTTTCAAAGTCCTTTGACTTGTCCTTGTACGGTTCTTTTAAATCTTCCCATGTCTTTGACTTCTTTCCCTTAAGCACCACTTCTTTAGACGCTATGTTTACCTCTCCGCTTAACTTTATGGAACTTCCCTTTATCTTCTTCATTAGACACTACCTCCGCTAATACTTGCTATGGTTTAACTATGGAACTGTATTTACCTGACTCTCTATTTTTATTTCTTTCTTAAATTTCTACTTTTCTTAATTCCCCCATATACTCTCCGACAAGGATAGAGAGATTTTCTTTAATATCTTTATCTTTTAAAATTTCATCTTTCAGTACTTTTTCTACCGCCTTTTTCCAAAGGACAGCAATAATACCCTCATATCCTTTTAAAACAACTCTTATTCCTTCTTCTATCTCCGCTTCACTTAAATCAGATATCTTTACTTTATTTTGTACAAGTTCTTCCCTGATAAGGCTTGCATCCTCCTTTATAAAATCAGGTACCCAATATCTTATGGCTAAAGGCTTATTTATATAAAGGCTTTCATCCGCCGCAATAAGCATGTATTTGTAAGATTTTGTATAAAGACTTGTATTAAGAAAAAACAGTATAATATATGCTGGATTATCCGCTTTTTTCTTAACCTGTTCTTCTTTTGCATCAATAAGCAGTGCCTCTATCTCTTTTTCCAAGCTCTCGGTAGGATAATCTTTATACCCTCCAATTTTTTCACTTATCCGGTTATACCTGAAAGCTTCAAAATACTTTATTTTTTGGTTTTCTCTATTCATCTTTTACTTTCTTATAAGTTCAATATTTTGAAATATATCCGTTACCGCTTTTTTCCATGTATTCGCACTTGATTCCCTACAATTAAAGACTGTCTGTATTATTTTCCTATCGGCTTTTCCCATACCTATCATATGATAGATTTTTTCATCTATCCCGGGTAGAATAAAATCAAAGCAGTACATTTCAAGACAGCCTTCTTTTTTCAGTTTCGTAGAATCTAAAAACTTAATACCCTTATGTGCCTTTGAAAGAATATTTACAAAATCACTTACCAAGGTTTCAACATCTGCATTACCACTTTCTTCCAAAAGACTGAAACTTAAATTTATATCTCCGGAAAGGTTGGTTTTTATTATTTCGGGTCTAAAACCGGTAGGATACTTTATTTCCTTTATTTCATCAGGCATATCTCTAAAGGATGTAGGAGTATATATGGATATGGCATCATTAAAATAATGTTCTTTTGTAAAACTTTCAAACTTTCCTGCTATATAATAGCCTTCTTCTAAGGACATAGTTTCATTATTATAGTTTTCTGCTTTAAGTGGAATGATTTTTTCATCAATATATTTTTTTGCCATTTTAATCTATGTATCTCACTTTCTCATTACTGATATACCAAAATTTATCTGCAACTTCCCTTGTCATAACAACTTCCTTTAATCTATCACAACCTACAAATGCCATCCCTCCTATTTCCTTTACACTTTCAGGTATATAAATGTATTCCAGTTTATCACAAAATTGAAATTCATAATCTCCTACAGATATCAAATTTTGAGGTAATTCAACTCTTTTTAAATTCTTACAAAATGCAAAAGCGAAATCTCCAATGTATTTTAATTCTTCAGGAAAAATCACTTTTTCAAAAGCAGCCTCAGAAAAAACGGAATTAGCTATACTAACGGTACCTTCCTTTATGATAATCTCTTTTTTCCCTTTATCCACAAAACCTACAATGTGATTTTGTATATATTTACAACCATATTCATCTTCTTCAATATTGCTATAATATTCTGTGCCATAAAACGAACTCCCTATATACTCAGTATTACCTTCAAATCTTACATCCTCTAAGTTTGTACAACTCCCGAAAGCCCCTGTTTCTATTCGTTTAACATTCTTAGGAATTGCTATTTTTTTCAGAGAACTGCAATCTCCAAATGCCAGTTCACCAATATATTCTAATCCTGTGGGTAATTTTATTTCAGATAATTTTTCACAGTCCTCAAATGTACTCTCATATATTTCTCTGACTGACTCCGGGATTAAAATATTCTTCAAGCTTTTACAATTATAAAATGCCGACTCTCCTATCCAATTTACATTTACAGGTATTTTTATATTTTCAAGATTGATACAATTATAAAAAGTATAACCTTCTATACGCTTTATAGTATTTGGCAAAATAATGTTTTTTAATTTTTCAGAGTCTGCAAATACATTCCCAACTATAAAGCACATATCTGAATCAATAACAATACTTTCTTTTATATCTGTTGACTTTACTAAAATATCTCTGTAAATTTTTAATCCATCTTCATTTTCAGGTATATTTTCAAGCCACTTAGTTCCTGTGAAACAATCAGAGCCGAACTTTTCTACACTATTCGGTATGTTTAGGTCTTCCAAATTAACACAATTATAAAAAGCAAGAATCCCTATCTCTTTGATTCCTTCCGGTATCTCTATTTCTTTTAATGAAGTGCAATTATAAAAAATATCATTTTCTATAGTTCTAAGGCTCTCAGGCAACTCTATTTTCCCTAACTCTACACATTCTCTAAAGGCTGATGATCTAATTTCTATTACAGAATCAGGTATAACTTTACATTCCAATCTGGTTTTATTCTAATAAGGTCTCCAGATTTCTCATATATCCATGCTTTTAGCTTTACATTCCAATCTGGTTTTATTCTAATCAATGAAATCAGAATACATACTTGCATATGATACTACTTTACATTCCAATCTGGTTTTATTCTAATCAATAGTAGCAAGTAAGAACAAAATAAATGTAGTAGCTTTACATTCCAATCTGGTTTTATTCTAATGGCGTACTTGAAGAAATAACAGTCGATATTGTCCACTTTACATTCCAATCTGGTTTTATTCTAATGTGTTTACTGCTACATATCCAACTGATGAGCAGAAAGAGTTTATCACTTTACATTCCAATCTGGTTTTATTCTAATCCTTAGAGAGTGGTAAACAGATGCAGATTATTGTGCCCTTTACATTCCAATCTGGTTTTATTCTAATTTGAACAGATATATGAATTATCAGAGAGATATATATTCTTTACATTCCAATCTGGTTTTATTCTAATTCATTCTTGCCACATGAGATGAAAACATATCAAGCTTTTACATTCCAATCTGGTTTTATTCTAATCTACCTCACTAATCGCATCTACTGCTTCATTTGCTCCTTTACATTCCAATCTGGTTTTATTCTAATGCATTAATGAAAAATATAGTAGAAATTGTAGCAGGCTTTACATTCCAATCTGGTTTTATTCTAATTATCTTCAGCTGATTTACCTATTTTTGATAATATTTTCTTTACATTCCAATCTGGTTTTATTCTAATTTGATCTAATCTTCTGCGTTTTTCTCAACTTTTTTACTTTACATTCCAATCTGGTTTTATTCTAATTCAATACATCATTACAAGATGAAATGCAAAAATCAGCTTTACATTCCAATCTGGTTTTATTCTAATAGGTTGCCACTGATGACAAAAGATAACATTGTTAGCGCTTTACATTCCAATCTGGTTTTATTCTAATGCTAGTTGCTACTTTATTGTATTTGTGACTTTCACAACTTTACATTCCAATCTGGTTTTATTCTAATTTTGCAACTCAAAAGACTGAATTAGGTGTTGAGCCCTTTACATTCCAATCTGGTTTTATTCTAATGTACAGTAGTCGTTTCTTCCTGCATGATATCTTCGCCCTTTACATTCCAATCTGGTTTTATTCTAATATAGTTTTGTTGGCACAGCGTAACTATCTAATATACTTTACATTCCAATCTGGTTTTATTCTAATAAAACTGAGAGTATCAGGTGGCTTTACACAAGCAACTTTACATTCCAATCTGGTTTTATTCTAATCCTGCCATCATAATACCACATATTTACAGACTTTTAAAGGTGCTTTTTGTCGACCTTTGTTTTTAAACTTATTTTACTGCAATATTTTCTGCAAGTTATTCTTATTATCTATAATTAGTCCTCTATTACAATGCTTTTGTCTATCCCCCTTTATTTCAGGTTTATCATAGGTCGACTATTATTTTCATACAATCAATGTAGCATATTATTCGTTTTTTACAACACCAAAGTTATTAAATTAAGAATGGTGTGAAGTGAAAAGTTTATTTCCACTGTGAAGGGGGCAAAGTGGATTTTAGTCTTACACCTATTTACACTTCCTAAAATGTTGCATTTATTCTTACACTTTACTATTCATTTCTGTAATAGTGAATACCTCTTTTTAATTCAGTATTTTCTCGCAGTTTTATCCCAGTTTTACTTTTACAGATAGGGCATAACAGCACTCTGTTATTATCATTTTCATCACTTCCTTCTAATTGTAATCTGCATATCTCCACCAAGCTATTGTTAAAATAAATCCCGTAATACTTACTCCAAACAAACTAATTATACCTCCTAAATTAAAAATCACTTTTCCCGTAATACCACTTGCGAGTGAAGGAATAGACCATGGA
>ERZ773099.965-NODE-965-length-22153-cov-4.613268_pt1 | contig 22153 bp, 21 predicted proteins | sample MGYA00511120_ERZ773099 | MGnify/ENA primary metagenome ERZ773099 (study PRJEB29015, sample SAMEA2738012) | human oral metagenome | biome: human oral; feature: human-associated habitat; material: dental | place: China | collected 2104 ...
TATTTTTTTCTATTTTTAATGTTATATATGGTTTTCCTATTGCTGAAAAATGTATTTTATTTTTATATTGCTTTAATAATTTTGAAATTGTTTCTGCTTCTATTATTATATCTTCTGAAAATGTAAATACAATTCCCATTTGTTTTTCTTGAATTTTTACTATGTGTCTAGGTCTTGCAATATTTTTAATTCTTGCTATTTCAATTAAATTTTCTACTTCTTTTGGCATATTGCCATATCTATCAATAATTTCATCTATTACGTCTGCAATGTCTGTTTCTTTTCTACAGTTTGCAATATCTTGATATATTTCAATTTTTTGACTTGAGTTTTCTATATAATTGTCTGGTATGAATGATGATATTCCTATATCTATTTGGACTTCAATATCTTCTATTATTTTTTCGCCTTTTTCTTCTTTTACAACTTCGTTTAATAGTTTATTGTACATGTCATATCCAACTTGCTCAATATGTCCTGATTGTACTTCTCCAAATATACTTCCTGCACCTCTTATTTGTAAGTCCCTTGTTGCTATTTTAAATCCTGAACCGAATTCAGTGAATTCTTTAATTACTTTTAGTCTTTGGTTGGCTTCATATGTTATCATTTTATCTTTACGGTATGTGATATATGCATATGCTTGTTTTGTTGATCTACCAACTCTTCCTCTTATTTGATATAACTGTGCTAATCCAAATCTATCGGCATTTTCAATTATCATTGTGTTTGCATTTGGAATGTCTATTCCTGATTCTAATATGGTTGTGCATACTAGTACATTAGTTTTTTTATCAATAAAATCTTGCATTATGTTTTCAATTTCTGTTCCTGACATTTGTCCATGTGCAAAGGCAACTTTGGCTTCTGGTATTAATTTTTTGATTTCTTGTGCCTTATTTTCTATTGTGCTTACTATGTTGTAGATATAAAATACTTGTCCACCTCTTTCGATTTCACGGGTTATTGCTTCTCTAATGATTTCTTTATCATATTCTAAGACATATGTCTGTATTGGTTTTCTGTCTTGTGGTGGTTCGTATATTGCGGACATATCTCTTATTCCTACGACTGACATTTGCAGTGTTCTTGGTATTGGTGTTGCTGTCATTGTTAGAACATCAACTGTTGATTTGTATTGTTTTATTTTTTCTTTATCTTTAACTCCAAAACGTTGTTCTTCGTCTATTATTAATAGTCCTAAGTCTTTAAAGTTTATGTCCTTGCTTAAAATTCTATGTGTTCCTATTACAATATCGACCTTTTTGTCTTCTATTTCTTTTACTATATTTTTTTGCTCTTTTCGAGTTCTGAATCTATTCATTAAGTCGATTGCAATGGGATATTCTTTCATCCTGTCTTTGAATTCTAAGTATTGTTGGTTTGCTAAGACAGTGGTTGGTGCTAAATATGCTACTTGTTTTCCGTCCATTACTGCTTTAAATGCTGCTCTTATTGCTACTTCTGTCTTTCCATAACCAACATCGCCACATAATAATCTGTCCATTGGCTTTTCATTTTCCATGTCTTTTTTGACTTCGTTTATGCATCTTATTTGATCGTCTGTTTCTTGATATTGGAAGCTTGATTCAAATTCTTCTTGCCATGGAGTGTCTTTTGAAAAAGCGTATCCTTTTTCTTTTTCCCTTTTTGCATATAATTCAATTAATTCTTTTGCTACTGTTCTTAAATTGCGTTTTACTTTATTTTTTATATCGGTCCATTCTTTTGTTCCTAGTTTGTTTAACTTTATTCCTGTTTCTGAACCAATATATTTTCTGACATTATCTAGTGAATCAGTTGGTACATATAATGTGTCTCCGTCTCGGTATCTTATTTGAATATAATCTTTAATTATTCCGTCATTGTTAATTGTTTGTACTCCTACAAATATTCCAATTCCATGTTCTCGATGTACTACCATGTCTCCGATTTTCATGTCTGCAAATACAATTTTTTCGGCATTATTAAAGCTTTCATGTGATTTTCGTTTCTTTTTCTTTATGCCGAAGAAATCTTTACTGCTTATTACTAATAAATTGTTTTCTTTATTTTCAAATCCCGTTGTTATATTTCCTTCTGAAATTATTATACTTCCTGGATTAATTGATATACTGTCTAGATTATTTCTTATTATTGCGTTTGGTAATATTGAAGCTATTTTTTTACTATTTTCACTATTTCCAGATAAAATTATGATTTTATCTTTTTTATGATTTTCAATTAATTCTTCTAGTTCTTTTTTATCTCCACTAAAAATATTTACTTCTCTAAAATCAAAGTTAATTTCTTTTGAAAAAGCTTCTTTTAATAAATAAGTTTTGTTTTTTATTTCTTCTAAATCGTATTTATATTCAATTATATTAGCTAGTCTTTCTGGTACATTTTTTTCTCTTAATTTTATTTCTTTAAATAGATTTGAATTGTCTGCTATTATTGTTTTTATTCTTAATTTTATTTTTTCTGGCTCATCTATGAAAATTTTATAATTTTTTACATAGTCTAGTATTGTACTTTGTTTTTCATAAAATTCATTGAAATATTTATCTATTTTGGATTCATAATCTCCATTTTTTATTGATTCAATGTCGCCTAATTCTTTAGGATATTTTTCTTCAATTTTTGAAGCTATTATTTCTAATGAATTTTCTAAAATATTTTCTGTTGCCGGATATATTTCTGTATTGTTAATTGTTTCTATTGAGCGTTGTGTTTTTATGTCGAATTTTCTTATGGAATCAACATTGTCTCCCCAGAACTCAATTCTTATTCCTTCTTTATCATTTAAACTAATGTCTATAATGTCTCCACGTATGCTGAATTGTCCTTTTGCTTCAATTAAATCTGTTCTTTGGTATCCAAGATTTATTAGCTTTTCTTTTAGTTTATTATATTCTATTGTTTGTCCATTTGATATTCCTATTATGTTTTCGTATAGGACTTCTTTACTTGGTAATTTTTGCATTAATGCTTCTATTGTTGTTACTATTATGATATTTTTTTTGTTTTTTATTTTATTTAATACATTAATTCTTTCATATAAAGTATCTGTGCTTCCAGCATCATAGTCATATAGTGATATTTCTTTTTTTTGGAAAAAATATATATTTTCATTATTTGTGAAAAATTCTAGATCATTAATAATGTTTCTTGCTTCTATTTCATTATATGTTATTACTATTATTGGTTTTCTCTCTTCTGCTTTTAAAGCTGCTATCATCATTGATTTTGCAGCAGAAACAAGACCCGATATTGTTACCGGGCTTTTTTTACTATTTATGATTTGTTGATATTTCTCTGAAGTTCGTAAATTCTTAATTATATAGTTCATGTTGTTCCTATCTTTATATAATGTTTTTATCTTATTTTACGTTATTATTTTACCATTTTTATGATATTAAATCAATTAAATTAGCTATTGACAACTTTAAATAATTCAGTTATAATTATTTTTGTTAAGACATCTTAACTTATTTGGCGACGTAGCTCAGTTGGCTAGAGCATTCGGTTCATACCCGGAGTGTCAAGAGTTCGAATCTCCTCGTCGCCACCAATAAAAAAACTCATTCAACTAAAATTGAATGAGTTTTTATTTTATTCAATTAATAAAGTATAAAAAATAAACGGATTTTTCATCCGTTTATTACATATCTCTTTCGTCTATACTTATTTCATATTCTGACTTACTTTTAGAATAATCAATTTCGTTAATTGTTCCTCTACTATTATCTTTGATTTGTTCATTACGATTTTTTTCTTTAATTGAATCAAATGCTTTTTTCTTTTTTTCTATTTCTTTTACATCTTTTAAAGCATTTAATAGTTCATCATCTAACATTCTATCCTCATTAGTTAGCGAATGACGATATTTATCTTCATTTTCGATTCCTGGAACATCTACTTGATTAACTATACTAAAGAAACTCTTTATTGGTTGGCCTAATAATTGTGAAAATTTTGAATTTTTAAAACTTTCAATTACCTTGTTCATTGGTTCCTCCTTTTTAAACTATTTTTATTTTAGCATATCTTTACATAAAATGCAATATTTTTGTAATATTTCTTTAAAATCGCTGATATTTTTTTTGATTTATTTATTTTCATTTACTTGAAATAATCTATTTTTATAGTATAATATCAACATGACTAATAGATTTACGGAGGATGATGATTTTGTTCGAACAAGGAGAATCAAAACTTACAAAAGATACAATTAAAATTAAAGTTATAGGTATTGGTGGCGGTGGAAATAATGCCGTTGGTCAAATGTTGACTAATCCTATTGATGGTGTTGACTATTACATAGTTAATACTGAAAAAGGCGTTATTGATAGATCAAAGCGATTAGGAATTAATGCTATACAAATTGGTCCAACTGTTACATCTGGTCTTGGAGCTGGTGCTAATCCTGAAGTTGGCGAAAGCTCTGCTAAAGAAAGTCTTACTGAAATTGATAAAATTTTAGACGGTGCTGATTTGGTATTTTTAACTGCTGGTATGGGTGGTGGTACGGGTACTGGTGCTATTCCTGTTATCGCAGAAGAAGCTAAATCTCGTGGGATTATTACAGTTGCTATTGTTACTGTTCCTTTTCTTTTTGAAGGTAGACTTAGAAAAACTAAAGCAGAAAATGGAATTGAAAAATTAAAACCTTTTGTTAATTCTTTAATTGTTATTTCTAATGATAGATTATTAAAGAATTCTGCTCAAAATATTTCAATTCTTGATGCTTTTAAGTTGACTGATGATGTTTTAAAACAAGCTGTTGAATCAATTAGTGACCTAATCAATTCAGTTGGTGATATAAATATTGATTTTGCTGATATTCAAACTATTTTAGGATATGAAGGCTATGCTTATATGGGTATTGGTTCTTCTTCTAGTGAATGTAAGATTGAAGATGCTACACTTGATGCTCTGTCTAACCCTTTAACAGAAGCTAAACTTACAAATGCTAAAGGTGTTATATTTAATATCTGTGGTAGCGAAGATATTGGACTTGAAGATATAAATCGCAGTGCTGAAATTATTTCTTCTAAAGTAGATTCGGATGCAAATATTATATTTGGTACCGTTATAGATCCTTCACTTGGTGATAAAGTTATTGTTACAGTTATTGCTACTGGTGTTGATAAAGGTCCTGATATTATAACTGACAAATAGGAGTTTATTATGAATTGTAATGAATTTAATCTATTACAACTTGATATTTATGATGGTGATAATTTGATATTTTCTGGAATTTCTGAAGATGTACCCGAAAATATTAAATCTTTGCCTATAAAAATAAATGGTATTGATGGAAAAAAATTAATTGTTGAATTAATAAAATAAAGACCTTTTGATCTTATTCTTATAATATTTCTATTATTGAATTTGATCAATTGGTCTTTTTCCTATTCTATTTCAAATTTTACTTTTTCTGCAATGTTTGCTATAAATTCAGAATTCTTTGGCTTTTTATCTGATTCAAAGTATTTTGCATCAAAATATTTTGATAATTCTTCAATATTCCCTCTTTCAAATGTTATTGATATTGCTGTCCTTATCGCTCTCTCTACTTTTGATGACAATGTTTTATATTTCTCTGCTATTTCTGGATATAGCATTTTTGTTACTTCACTAATATATTCTACATCATTAACAACCATTTTTATTGCATCCCTGATATAGTAATATCCTTTTAAATTTGCAGGTATGCACATTGAATGCATTATGTTTGTTATTATAATCTCTTTTTGTTTTTCTTTATCTTCTGTTTTTAGTTTTATAAATTCTTTAGTACTTTCTTTTTTAACAATTGTATTATTCATTATAACATCCTCCTGATTTATTATGGTATTTTTTACCAAAATCATTTTATCAAAGTTTGTTATATTTCTCAAGTATTTTTTATTTATTTTCCATTTTTTAGATATTATAATATTACATTTTTCTCTATTATTCGACATTTGTATGATGAAAATAGTGGTTTATCGTCTTCTTTTAATTTTATTATTGCTTTAATATTGTTTGAATATTCGGTGTTAATAATTTCTATATTATTCTTTTCACAGATGTATTTAAAATATTCAAATGCTTCATATTTTATACAATATTCTAAAATTTCTCCATACTGCAATTCTATTATTTTAGTCGTTTCCAATGCTTGTTTACTAGAATCTGTATATGCTCTAACTAGTCCTCCAGTTCCTAATAGTATTCCTCCAAAGTATCTAGTTACTACTATTAATACATTTACTAAATTATTTTTTTGAAGCAATGTTAACATGGGAATTCCTGCAGTTCCACTTGGTTCTCTGTCATCACTACTCTTTTCTATCTTTGTTTTTGTTTCATTGTCATATACTATGTATGCATAACAATTATGTCTTGCATCACTATATTCTTTTCTTATTTGATTTAACTTTTCTTTTGCGTCCTGTTCATTGATAATTTTAATAATATTTACTATAAATTTAGATTTCTTTACTTCTAATTGCGAACTTGCATTGGCTAAAATCGTGTTAATCACTATTTACTCCAATTCCTGCTGTATACCCTGTAGAATATGCTATTTGTAAATTAAATCCACCTGTATATGCATCTACATCTATAATCTCTCCAGCAAAATATAAGTTTTTAATTAGCTTTGATTCCATAGTTTTGGGATTAATTTCTTTAACATTAATTCCGCCTGATGTTATTATAGCTTCACTTATATCTCTAAAACCTTCAATTTCTATTGAAAAATGCTTTAATGTTCGTACTAATTTTTGTCTCTCCATTTTTTTTACTTCATTTACTTTTTTATTTATTTGTAATATTTCTAATATTACTGGTATCATTTTCTGTGGCAATAATTGATCTAATGCATTTCTAAATTCTTTGTTTTTTTCTATTTCAAAATCTCTTAAAATTCTTTCATCTAGTTTCTCATCTGTTAATGCTGGCTTTAAATCAATCTCTATTCTTGGATTGTTTAATTCTTGCCTAACCAAATGTGATGATGCACTTAAAATTATTGGTCCAGTTACTCCATAATGCGTAAATAGCATTTCCCCAAAATCTTCATAGATTAATTTATTATTGTTAAATAATTTCAATCCAACATTTCTTAAACTCAATCCTTGCATTTGTTGACATTGAATTTTCGATTCTTTTTTTGCAACTAATGGTACTAGTGCTGGCTTTATTTTGGTTATTGTATGTCCTAGTTTCTTTGCCATTTCATACCCATCACCTGTTGATCCTGTCAATGGATAACTTTTTCCTCCTGTTGCTAGAATAATCTTGTCTGCAAAGAAATCTCCTTTATTTGTTTTTACTCCAATGGCTTCATTATTCTTTGTTATTATTTCCGTTACCGAGGTATTTGTTAATATTTCTACTCCTGATAGTTCTTTTTCTAATGCATCTACAACATCTTTTGCTTTATCTGAAACAGGGAAATAGCGGTTTCCTCTTTCTAGTTTTACTGGTATGTTAAGCAATTCTAAAATATCTTTATTTGTAAAGTTTTTAAATGAACTATATAAAAATTTTCCATTGCTAGGAACATTTTTTATAAATTCTGACATATCTACTCCACTTGTGATATTACATCTTCCTTTACCTGTTATGAGCATTTTTTTGCCTAGGATTTTATTTTTTTCAATTATTGTTACTTGATTTTTTTCTTTTTTGGATTTAATAGCGGCCAGCATTCCTGCTGGCCCTCCACCTATTATTATTACTTTCATGTTATTCCTCTAAAATTCTTTCAACAGCTTTCATTAGGCCTAATTTTCCATATTCATATGTTAAACCACCTTGTTGGAATGCTATATATGGCTCTCTAAGTGGTGCATCACAACTTAATTCTATTGATGACCCTTGTACAAATGCTCCTGCCGCCATAATTACTTGATCATCATAACCTGGCATATCATCTGGTATTGGTAACGAACTTGAATCTATTGGTGACCCTATTTGAATTCCTTGTACATAGTTTATTAAATCTTTTGAATTTCCGAATTCTATTGTTTGTACTATATCTGTTCTTATATCTGTTGATTTTGGACTTACTTTATATCCCAAATTCTCCATTACTTTTGCTGTTAATACTGCTGTTTTTAAGCTACTTGATACAACACTTGGTGCCATAAATAAACCTTGCAATATTTTTTTATTCATTCCTAATGATGGACCTACTTCTCTTCCCTCACCTGGTAATGTTAATCTTTCTGCAACTAGTTCAATTAAATCGTGATTTCCTACTACATATGCACCGTTTGGAGCTATACCTCCTCCTAGGTTTTTAATTAATGATCCTACTAAGATATCTGCACCTACATTACTTGGTTCTATTTTGTTTGTTAACTCTCCATAGCAATTATCAATCATTATAATTACTGAACTATCAATCTCTCGAATTGCTTTTATTACTTTTTCAATCTTTTTCAATGATATGCTTTCTCTTAAAGAATATCCTCTTGACCTTTGTATTTCAACTAATTTAATTTTTGATTCTGTATTTGATAATCTTTCTTTAATTTTTTCATAATCAAAATCATTATCTATTAAATCAATTTGTTCATATTTTATTCCAAATGATTTCAATGAACTATTATTTTCTGTTAATCCTATTACTGAATCCAATGTATCATAAGGTTTTCCAGATATACTTAACATTATATCATTTGGACGAAGTAATCCAAATAATGTTACTGTTAGTGCATGTGATGCTGATATGAATTGACCTCTTACTAAGGCATCTTCTGTATTAAAAATATCTGCATAAATTTTTTCGATAACTTCTCTTCCTAAATCTCCATAACCATATCCTGTTGTTTCATTGAAATGTACTTCCGATACTTGATGTTTTTGGAATGCTGATAATACTTTATCTGAGTTATATTCACATATATCATCAATTATTGCAAATTGTTCTTTTAATTCATTTTCTGCTTTAGTAATTATTTCTTTTACTTTATTATTAATCATTTCTTCCTCTTACTTCTATTCTTCTACAATATCACCTGAATAAATTGAAAGTCCTATATTATCAGATACTAGATAATATTTTCCTAAAAATTTTATTTTTGATGATGTTATTGTATATATTGGTTGGACAATTATATTTCCTGATGTATCCATTATGCCCCATTTGCCATTTTGCTTAAATCCAACTGTGTTTCCATTTTGCTCTGTTACCGCTTCATATCTAGCTGGGACAATTACTTGGTTTGTTTTATCAGTAAATCCCCATTTTCCATTTTGTGTGTATGCATATAATTTATTATTTGGGAATAATTCTTTATAATTTGTTTGTTTTGCTTCTAGCGTATAGTAATTTATAAATTTATCTGACTCTAATTTTATATAATTATCAGCTATTGACATTTGTGCGTTTTCTAGACCTCTAACTACTTTAGCATTTGTGTCTATTAAGTCTATTTGATTATTTTTAATTTTTGTAGCTTCTAATATATTTGTTTTATCTATTTTTGAAATTGTACTGTACTCAATTGGAACAATTATTGCCCCAGTTGAATTTATTATTCCTGTATAACCGTTTTTAGTAACAATGAAATAATCATCTTTATAATATTCAATGTATGCATAATTTTCTTTTAACATTAGATTATTGTTATTGTCTACAATGTTGTAATTATTATTTTGATCTATTATTATTGAATATTTATCTGTTGCTTTTAGTGAACTAATAAATTTAGTTTCAATCTTATTTCCCTTTGCATCAAATGTTAATGATTGATTTCCTTTTATTGCGTTTATGTATATTCCGCCTATTGTTATTTCATCATAATTCATTGGAACAACTGCTTTGCCATCTAAATTATATACACCTTTTGCTTGTTGTTTCTTACATATGAATAATTGATTCAATGTATTATAGTTTATATCTTCATATTCATTTTTTAATAATTGTTTTTTGTTTTTACTTATTCCATATTTTCCATTAACTGATGTTATTATGTATGCATTTTTATTATCTGATATTTCATTTATTCTTGATAATTGTGTATAAATTGGTTCTATTATAATTTTACCTTTTGATGTTGTATATCCATATTTATATCCGCTATCTGTTTTTGTTCTTATAATAAACCCATCATTTTTGTATCCGTCTTTATCACTATAATATCCATCTGCATTTACATCATCATAAATTGGTTTTAATATAACTGTTCCTTTTATATTTATAATTCCATATTTGCCTTTTGATTTTATTTTTAATGTTCCTTCTCTAAAATCAACTTTTTGGATATCTTCATAATCTGCATTTGTTATTTTCTTACCATTAAAATCTATTAATCCATAGCTATTTTTGCTCTTGTATCTTAATACTGTTTTCTCATAAGGTATTGAACTAATTGTTTTATCTAACTCAATTGCTGAAACGTCTTCATAAGAAGTTAATAGTTGTTCTCCTTTTGCATTTATAACCTTATTGTTTTTTGAGTCTTCTTTTTCTTTTATAATGAAGAAATCTTTTTTAGGGTTTGGAATATCTATTTTGGCATACTTCGCTTCTATTATATTATTTCCATCTTTGTCAATAACTCCAAATAATCCATTAACTTCATATAAATAATATTTAATATCTTCGTTATTGATTGTTTCTATTGAGTAATTGTATTTACTGTTCCCAATATTGTTTATTATAAATATAATTCCTATTATAAATAATGCTATTACTAGAATTAATACATTTTTATTGATTCCATTATTTTTATTATTTGCCATCTCTTCCTCCACCACATATAATCTCGCTTCAATTATATATTTTGAGTGCTTTAATGTCAATTTACTTTACTATTTAAAATGATAATTAATTTATTATTTGTCCTATTACACATCTTGAAACTTTTGGTAAATCTTTTACATTTGTTAATAACATTATTTGTTCATTATTTGCTTGCTTAATTCTTTCCTTTTCATTTGCTACAATTTTATTTTCGACAATGATATATTTATTGATTTTATCATTGTATTGGTAAATTATTTGATCTCCTATTTTTAGTTCGTCTATCCTTTCAAAATATTTATTCTCTTCGTTTATAAGTGATTTTAAAACAACTAGTTCGTCTATTTTTTTATTTGACTTCATATGCCCTATAGCACTGTTGATTGTATCATTATCCCAGCCTTCTTTAATGCTTCCTTTAATATTTAATGTTGGAAATTCTATATTCCATATTCTTATTTCCTCTTTATTTTCTTTATTAATACTAATTTTCTTATTATTCTCTATAATTTCATTCTTTTTTGATATATTGTTACTTTCTTTTTCATTTTTCGCAAATAAAAATAATGCTGATAGCAGAAGACTTGCTTCCATTATCAGCATTATTGCTGCGATTATTAATACGGTAATTATAATCTTATTATTCATATTACTCCTTTTTATTTGTATCAGCTGCATTTATATCGCAATAAAATTCTACGCCATTAGGGAAATTTTTGACACCATATTTATTGTCATAATTATTCATAATTGCTTTTATTAAAGCTAATCCGATTCCTGTTCCACCATTTTCACGGGTTCTAGCAGTATCAGCTTTATAGAATCTTCCCCAAATCTTTTTTAGAATTTCTTTTGGTATATTATTTCCTGTATTATATACATATAATCTAATTTTATCATTTACTCTTTCAGTTCTTATTGTGATTTTCTTTTCACCATTTTTTTCATCACAATTTTTTATAGCATTTGTAAAGAAATTACTTATTATTTGCTCTACACAATCTTCGTCTGCATAAACCATGTTCACTTCATCTGAATCAAACTCAATGCTTATATTTTTCTCTTCTAGTACTACTGTTTCTCTTCTGATTTCATTATTTATTAGTTTAGTTAAATCAAATTTTGTGTCATGAAATTTTCTTTCTTTATATTCCAACTTCATCAATTCTAATAATTTTTTAACTAATTCATCCATTTTCTTAGCTTCATCACGGATTACCTCGGCATAGAAAATTCTTGATTCTTCATCTTTATTAACATTGTCTATTAATCCTTCAGAATATCCTTGTATTAAAGCTATTGGTGTTTTTAGTTCATGTGAAACATCTGAAATGAATTGTTTTCTCATTTCATCAACTTTTAATTTTTCTTCAACTTTTCTTTCTAATTCATTATTGTTTGCTCTTAATTGTTCAATTGTCCTTTCAAGTTTATCAGACATTACATTTATGTTATGTCCAATTTCCCTTATTTCACTATAGTTTATTCTTTCATCAAATTTTTCACTAAAATCAAGCTTTACCATCTTTCCTGTTATTTTTTGGATTTGATTAATTGGTTGTACTATCTTTTTTGAAAAAACTGATGATCCTATAGCTGAAAGGATTACCAAAATAATTCCAATAATTCCAATAGTTTCATTGGCTACTTTAATATTTTCTTTTATTGGTTCCATTTGTATTTTGATATATATTATATCTCCATTTCTTAACTCGGATTCTGCTAATACATATCCATTTTTATATTTGCTTGAAACTTCTTTTAATTTTATTCCATTTACTTCTTGAACTGATTTTGCAAAAAGTGTTTTTTTATCTTGCTTAACTTCCTCTGAAATCTTATCATTGGATGTATATTTTATTAACCCTCTTGATTCTTCTATATATATATCTATATAGTTCAAGGTTTCTATTTCTCTAATTTTTTTATTTCTTTCATATTCTGTTAATTCTTCATCTTCATAATAACTATTTATTGTATCAACAATATTTCTTAAATTATGCGTTTTAGTAAAATAATAAACATTTTCCGAAATCAAATTATTTAATAAAACTAAACATAGTATTATTGCTATTGTAAATGAGCATAAAAATGCATATAGTTTAAATCTTAATGTTTTTACTTCTTCCTGCATTTCAAATTTCTTTGTTTTTTTCATAAACATTCCCTACTATTATTTTATTTCAAATTTATAACCTACACCTCTCATTGTTTTGATGTATTTTCCTTTTTTGCCTAATTTATGTCTTATTTTCTTTATATGGCTATCTATTGTCCTTGAATCACCATAATAATCATAATTCCATACATTATTTAAAATCTTATCTCTTGATAGTGCAACATTTTCATTATCTAATAAATATTTTAGTAGTTCATATTCTCTTAAGCTTAATTCAACTTGCTTTCCATCTACAGTTATATTTCTTCCTTCTGTATCAATTTCAATTCCATCATAATTTTTCTTTTCAATTTCTTTTGGTGAAGTTCTTTGAAGTATTGCTTTTATTTTGGCAATTAATATTTTTGGACTGAATGGTTTTGATACATATTCATCAACTCCTAATTCATATCCGAATAATTCATCTTGCTCTTCTGATCTAGCTGTTAACATGATTACTGGTACATTCGATATTTGACGAATTTGTCTAAGTGCTGACCACCCATCTTGTTTTGGCATCATTACGTCCAATATTACTAATTTAACTTTATTTATGTTTGATTCAAATTGCTCTACCGCTTCTTCTCCATCTGCTGCTTCTAATACAGAATATTCTTCTTGTTCTATAAAATCTTTTATAAGCTTTCTAATTCTAGATTCATCATCCACTATTAATATCATTTTATCGTTCATATAATTCTCCTTATATTATTATATTTGTTACATTATAATTTCTATTTTTGTCCTTTTTGTAACTAAATTATGATATTTAATGATATTTTATTATTATTTCTATACTAATGCAAGCATTTCACAATTTCTTATATGTCTTACATATATCTTATCTTTTTTTAAAACTTCTATTACATCAAACCTGATGTTGGATTCATTTAAATGATTTAAAAATACATAGTAGGATGCAGTTAATACTATATGTTTTTGCTTTATTCTATTTACAGCTTCTATTGGTTCACCATATCGATTACTTGTTCTAGTTTTAACTTCTATAAAAATTATTTGATTATCCTCTTTTGCTATTATATCTATTTCTCCAGACTTACACCTAAAATTTTGTTCAATTATTGTATATCCCAATCTTTGCAAATATTTTATTGCTATTTTTTCCCCTTCTTGCCCAAGTGTTTTCTTATAAAACATTTTTAACATCTTCTTTCATTTTGTATTTTATAACATATCTCCCCCCAGGAAGGTTTATAACTTTATCTTCTAATTCGAGCATCACTAATGTTGTATTTACTTCTGCAACCGTTTTTCCGCTTCTTTCTATTATTTCATCCACTGTTGAAGGAATGTTACCTATGGCATAGTATATATCTTTGTATTTACTATTTATTTCTTCCTCTTGTTCTTCTATTCCTACATAGTTCATAATATCCAGTGGAGAAATAACTAAATTGGCCCCATTTGATATTAACTTATTACATCCTAAACTTAATGGGTCTGTTAAATTTCCAGGTATACAAAATACGGGTTTTAATTGCTTTATCGCTAGATTGGCTGTTATCATACTTCCACTATTTAACCTAGCTTCTACTACTAAAACACCTAATGACATCCCACTTATTATCCTATTTCGGTGTCTAAATTTGCTCATATCAATTTCTTGATCTGGAGGATATTCACTTATGATCAATCCATTATTTTGCAGAATTTTCTCAACTAGTATTTTATTTTCCTTTGGATAAATATGATTAAATCCTGATGCTAATACTGCTATTGTCCTGCCTTTATTGGACAATGAATTTAAATGTGCTATCGTGTCTATTCCTCTAGCTAATCCACTAATTATACATATATTATTTTCTGATAATGCTTTTGAAAATCGTTTTGTTATTTCTACTCCATATTTATCAGCATCCCTTGTTCCTACGATTGCTACTATTTCCTTTTTGTTCAACAATTTAATATTTCCGACAGCATATAATACTTTTGGCTTGCTTGGAATATTTTTTAGCCTTTCAGGAAAATCTGAATCCGATTGCTCTATCTTTATTACATCATATCCAAAAATTTTATTTTCTGACATTTAATCTCCTTCCATATATTTATATATATTTGTTTTATATTTTATGGCTTCCATAATGTGTTCTTTTCGTATATTAAAGCTTTCGTCTAAATCGGCAATTGTTCTTGCAATTCTTAGTATTTTGAAATAAGATCTTATACTTAAATTAAACTTTTTAAAAGTTTGTTTTAAGACTTCTTCTGCTACTTCATCTATCTTGCAATATTTTTTAATATTTCGTTCTTCTAATTCTGAGTTTGTCTTTATATTTTCTTTTTTATAACGCTCAAGTTGTATTAATCTCGCTTTCTCTACTCTTTGTTTAATCGTTTCAGAGGTTTCGTCTTTACTTTTTTTCAAATTGTTATATTCAATATTACTGCACTCGATTGTTATATCGATTCTGTCTATTATTGGACCACTTAATTTGGACGTATATTGCTTTCTTTCTAAACTACTGCATTTACATTCCTTGATATTTGTTCCTCTATATCCACATTTACATGGATTTGTTGCTAATATCAATAGTGTATTGCATGGATATCTAACTTTATTGCTATTTCTAGTTATTAATATTTCCTTATCTTCTATTGGATTTCTTAAGGCTTCCAATGTTTTTTTATCAAATTCTAATAACTCATCTAAAAATAAAATTCCATTGTGTGCTAATGTAATTGCTCCTGGCTTTAGATTATTTCCACCTCCTATCAACCCTGTTTTTGTTATTGAATAATGTGGATTTATGAATGGTCTTGTCACCTTTATTTTTTCTTGATGTTCTACTAAATTATTAATTTTATTAATTTCTAAAATTTCTTGATAATTTAATTTTGGCATTATAGATAATATTCTCTTTGCTAGCATTGTTTTTCCATTACCTGGAGGTCCTATTATCATACAATTATGATTCCCTGCAACAGCAATTTCTAATGCTCTTTTGGCTTCCTGTTGGCCTTTAACATCTGCAAAATCTAAGTATTCTTCTTGATTGTTGGATAAAATTTCTGAGATATTTGCTCTCTTTCTTTCTAAATCAATCTTGGAGTATAAATATTTTATTACTTCATTTAAATCTTTTGCTCCTAATATTTCAGTATCATCAATTATTGATATCATATCTAAATTTTCATGTGGTATTATTATTGTTTCTATTTTGCTTTTTTTAGCCTCTAAGCAAAGAGGTAAAATCCCCTTTGTCCTTTTCAACTTTCCATCAAGTGATAACTCTCCTATAAAAGCAATTTTAGATAAATCCCTGCTTTCTTTCAAAATATTACTACTTTTTAAGATTCCTATTGCTATGGATAAATCGTAGTGTGATCCAACTTTTTTAATTTCTGCTGGTGATAAATTTATTATTATTCTCTTAGATTGTAATTTGATTCCTGAGTTTTGGATTGCCGTTTTTACACGATGTTTTGCTTCTTTGATACTTGAATCCGGCAGTCCTATTATTTCAAAACGAGGAAATCCTGATGATATATCTACCTCTGTTTCTATCTTTAATGGGTCTATTCCTTCCAACCCTAATGTATTTATTTTACTAATCATATCTTTTACTTCCATTTGGTATTATTTACCATTATGATATTTCTTAATTTCAACATTGTCAATGAAAACTATATTCAAAATAAATTCAATAAATTATGTTTTAATACAAAAAAATCGAGATATATCTAATATCTCGATTTCTTTTCTATTTTGGTTTTGCTATTAAAGCTTTTATTTTTATACCTTCTGTCGTAAACATCTTTTCATGTTCAGTCTCTACATTTCTTTGATCTTTCCAAAAATTTTCTTCTGCATGTAAATCATATGTTTTGCTTATTATATCATAGCCTGCATTTTCAAAATATTCTAAGCTTGCTTTAAATAGTTCATCATCATCTGTTTTAAAATATATTTCACCTTTTAAAAATTTTTTATATGCTATTAAATTTCTATCAAAAGTTAATCTCTTTTTATGATGTTTGCCTTTTGGCCATGGATTACAAAAATTTATATAAATACGTTTTATTTCATCATCTTCTCCTAATATTTCTGAAATATTTGAAATATCAAATCTTACGAGTTTGATGTTTTTTACTACTTTTTGTTTTTCTATTTCATTTTCTATTTCTTCTTTATCAGTTGATTTTCTAATGCCATAAGCTACTTCGATATTTCTCTTAGCCATTCCTAGCATAGCATCAATTAAGTCTACTGCTATATAATTAATATTCGGATTTTCAATTGCTGATTGACTTACAAAATTTCCTTTTCCACATCCTAATTCAAGTCTTAATTCATTACTATTTTCAAATGCTGTCTTCCATTTGTTTTTATATTCTTTTGGATTATCTATGTAAAACGGGCTTGTTTCTAATTCTTCCCTTGCCCAAGGTTTAAATCTTATTCTCATATTAATATTGTCTTCCCCAAATAACCATTTTTGTTGCTGGTTTTCCACAGATTGCACATTTATTGTCTAATTGTTCTTGTTCATATGGTATGCATCTTGATTTGGCTCCTGTTGCTTCTTTTATCTTTTCTTCACAGGCTTCGTCTCCACACCACATTGTTTTTATGAATCCTTGGTTTGTTTCCATTTTGTTTTTAAATTCTTCTAAACTAGTTGCAACTGTTGTTTTGTTTTTCATGTTTTCTTTGACTATATCAAACATATTTGTTTGAATTTTTTGCATTATTTCTATTATTGTTTTACTTATATTCTCTAATGCTACTGATTGTTTTTCTAAATTATCTCTTCTTGTTACAATGCATTGTTTATTTTCAATATCTTTTGGTCCTATTTCAATTCTAACTGGTACACCTTTCATTTCCCAATAGTTAAATTTATATCCTGGTGTATAATTATCTCTATTATCTATTTCAACTCTTATATCATTTTCTTTTAATTCTTTATAAATTTCTTGAACTTTTGCTTGAACATCTTCATTTTCTTGTTTTATTGGTACTATTACAACTTGTGTTGGTGCTATTTCTGGTGGTAATTTTAGTCCTCTGTTGTCTCCATGTGCCATAATTATTGCACCTATTAATCTTGTTGATATACCCCAAGATGTTTGATATGCATATTCTAGTTCTTCATTTCTGTTTGTGAATTTTATATCAAATGGTATTGTGAAATTTTGTCCAAAATAATGTGAGGTTCCTGCTTGTAGTGCTCTTCCATCATGCATCATTGTTTCTACAGTGAATGTAGAGTCTGCTCCTGCAAATTTTTCTGATTCTGTTTTTTGTCCTTTTATTACTGGTATTGCTAAATATTTTTCAATTATTGTTGCATATACGTCTAGCATCTTTTGAGTGAATTCTTCCGCTTCTTTTGCTGTTTCATGTATTGTGTGTCCTTCTTGCCACATGAATTCTCTTGATCTTAAAATTGGCTTAGTTTCTTTTTCCCATCTAAGTACACTGCACCATTGATTATATAAGAATGGTAAGTCCCTCCATGATGTTAGCCATTTTGAGTACATATCACTGAATATTGTTTCTGATGTTGGTCTTACTATTAATTTTTCTTCTAATTCTTTTTGTCCACCTTTTGTTACCCAAGCTACTTCTGGTGCAAATCCTGCTATATGATCTTTTTCCTTATTTAATAAACTTTCTGGTATCAATACTGGCATTGATACGTTTTTTACACCTTCTTTTTTAAATAGTTTGTCTGCTATTTGTTGAATATTTTCCCAAATTGCGTATCCATAAGGTCTATATGCTATAAATCCTTTTACTTTAGTGTAGTCACATAATTCTGCTTTTATTACAATGTCTGTATACCATTGTGCAAAATCGTCTTCTATATTTGTTATATCTTTTACGAATTCATTTTTATTATCCATTGTTATTGTCTCCTTGATTATTACTCTTTATATTCTCTTGATCATCGTAATTTCTGGGGGATGGAGCCTCATTGATTTTTTCAATTTCTTCAACTAAGTCGTCTATTACTATTTGTTGGTTTGAATCTATTTTGAATTTTGGTAAATCTGGTAAATCTTCTAATGATCTCATTCCAAATTTTTTTAAAAATTCTTCGGTTGTTTTATATAACATTGGTTTTCCTGGTAAATCTGATTTTCCTGCTTGTTCTATTAAATTATATTCTTGTAGTTTGTAAATTGTTGCACTTGAGTCTACTCCTCTGATTGTTTCTATGTCGAATTTTGTTGCCTTCTTGTTATAAGCAATGATTGCAAGTATTTCTAGTGCTGCTTGTGATAATTTAGGTTCTATTCTTTTATCAAATGCTGGATATAGATAGTCATAATATTCACTTTTAGTAGTTAATTGATATCCGTCATTAATAACGATTATTTCAAAGCCGTGTTTTGGGCTTTTATAATCTTCATTCATTTCATTTATTATTTGCTTTATTTCTTCTTCATTTATTTCTAATATTGATTGTAATTCAGATTTCTTTACTGTTCTTGCTGTTGCAAATAATAGTGATTCAATTATTCCTTTCGCTTGTTCTTTTTCCAACATTCTTCCCCTTATTTAATATTATGTGGAAATTATACCATAAGATGTCTTTATTTTCAATATTTTAGCTTTTTAGTAGAATCTCTTCCTTTTTCTATATTCTTCCTTTTTAGGTTTATAAATATTTCTTTTTCTTTTCATTTTTTGCTATTTATTGATTGTGATTTTTATTATTTGTATAATTTGTTTAATTGGAGGTGAGTGTTTTGCCTGATAATATATTTAAAAAGTTTGAAATTATTAAAGGTTCTGATTCTGATGTTAAGAAATTTTCTAAGACTTCGAATTATTTGCCTTTTGAACTTAATTCTTTAAATGTTTCTAAAGATATTAATGTTGAAGTTATTATTCCTGATGAATCTGATGAACCTACAATAGATTTAAAATAAAGTCCTAAAGTGTTTTTATTACATACTTTAGGACTTCTTTTATATTTCTGTTGCACCTATTATTCCTGCTTCATTCATTAATTGGGCACATATTATATCTATTTTATTAGTTTTATTAAATCTATATTCTTTTAATTTAGTTTGTAGCCTTGGGATAAAAATATCATGATAATAAACAAAGCTTCCACCAATGGCGATTGCTTCTGGTTCAAATATATTGACAATATTGGCAATTCCGCATGCCAGATAATCTATATATTCGTCTACTAGTGCTTTTATGTGTTTATGATTTATATTCTCTCTTATGTATCTTTGAATTTCTTCTGATTTGATATTTTTTGGTAATGATAATTCTCTTTTTACTTTTTCTTTGAATCTCTTCATTGATGCATAGGTTTCAAAACATCCATAATTCCCACAGTTACAATAATTTCCGCCTTTTTCAATTACGATATGTCCTAATTCAAATCCTGAATTATTTGTTGGTTCTAATAATTTTCCTTGTAGAAATACTGCACTGCCTACTCCTGTTCCAATACATAAAAATACTGCGTCATCATAGAATTTTAATGCTCCAAATTGCTTTTCCGCTAGTCCTGCACATTTCCCATCATTTTTAATTGATACTGGACAGTTATACTTTTCTTTTAAAATTTTTCCTATTTCGAATTTTGTTATATGTAAATTAACTAAATTTCTTAATTCTGTTTTTCCTGGATTTCCTGGTGCTGCTATGCCTATTTTTTCAATTGAATTTATTGTTAAATTTTGTTTTTTTAATAATTCTGAAATCATTCTGTAAATTGATTCTAAAATAAAATTTTTTATTTTTACTTCGGTTTCTAATTTTCCTACATCTAAATCAATGGATTCTTGTGAAATTAATTGTCCTTCGTCTTTCACTAATCCTACTCCAATATGACTTCCGCCTATATCAATGCCTATTTTCATTTGTTCTCCATTATCTAAAATTTTCTATTATGTATAAAATAAATAATATTATGTAGTTAGATATTCCAATGTATGCTGTTATTGGAACTTTTTCTTTTGTATCCTTTTTGTATATTTTCATTAAAATTGTTCTAAATCCAATTATTAGGAAAGTTGTTGCTATTGTTAGTATTGTTGTAATTTCTGTTACAAATAAATTTATGATTAAAATTAAAAAAATGTTATTAAATAAATATTGATGTCTATTCTTTTTCTTTGTAAATAAAGTGCTTATTAGGGCTGTTATTACAAATATAATCATGTAAAATATTGTTTGATTTGGAGTGAATTCTTTATCATATATGTATTTAAATATTATATTTGCTATACTTATAATTATTCCAATTATTATTGTTTGATCATTTAATGTTTTGTGTTTTAAATCTATTAAAATTACTATTGCTAAAAATGTTAAATACATTCCTCCCAATATTATTTCTATAATTTTTACTATTGTTATTGTGTTTATATTTAAATTATAGAACAATCCTAAAATTATAAAAAATATTCCTGATAATAATTCTACTATTATTTTTCTTTTTTCTATTTTATTTTTACAGTATCGACATTTTCCATTTAAAAATATATAACTTAGAATCGGTATCTGGTCATATAGATTTATTGTTTTACCACATTTTTCACAAAAAGATTTTTTGTTCCATGATATTTTTAATGGGATTCTATATGACATTAGATCTGCGAAACTTCCACAAAATGTGCCTATAATAAATAATATTGTATATAAAAATATATTCATATTTTATTTCTCCTACTTCTAAAAAAAGTTACCTATAATTTTGTGTCTTATATTTTAAACTTTTGTCTAAATCTTAAGTTCACTTAAATTTGGGGTAACCTTTTATATTTAGTCTACTATAAACTTATTATTTTTCTTAGTTAATTTATTGCGTTTGTTGTGTTTGTTTCATTTATTTCTTTTAATGTATTTGTTGTGTTTGTTATAGTTGTTGTCTTTTCTGTATCTGGTACTTGCGTTTGTTGTCCTTGTGAAAATATACCTAATTGTCTAGCTGCCATGTTTATTGTTATTGCTGCAACTAGTAATAATGATATGATTGCAACTACTAAGACTATTAGTGTTACACCACTTTCTTTGTTTCTCATAATTATTCTCCTTTGTATATTAATTAGTTTTTGCACTGCTTGTTACAACTTTTTTACTTGTTGAATTTGGTTTGCTTGTATTTATTTTATCATTATTAGTTTTTGTTTGTAAAGTTGTTTCTTTATTTATTTCAAATGGGTCCGGTCTTTCTTTATTATAATTTTTACTTTGCTTATATATTGTTAAATCTGAATTTGTTACCTCATATTTATTTTCTGCGTTTTCATTTTTATTGCTAATTATTGTT
>ERZ773099.966-NODE-966-length-22145-cov-5.036034_pt1 | contig 22145 bp, 18 predicted proteins | sample MGYA00511120_ERZ773099 | MGnify/ENA primary metagenome ERZ773099 (study PRJEB29015, sample SAMEA2738012) | human oral metagenome | biome: human oral; feature: human-associated habitat; material: dental | place: China | collected 2104 ...
CGATCGAGGAGATCTATCGGGGACTCGATGATATGTTTGCCCAGATCGACCGCCGTCACAATCAGTATGTGCGTGCGTCCTACGAGCGTGCACTGTATTTGCAGCAGGCGGGCAGCGCACGCACGGAGAGCATGATTGCGGGCGTCCTCCTCGCCATAGCCGAGGCACGCGAGGAGAGAACCGAGGTTGGTGGTCTGCCGCGTCTCTTTCGTCTGCAAGCGATGGATATGCTCCTGCCCGCGTCCCGCTATGTGCCGCGCAAGAAGCGCATTCTGGAACCGGCTGCGGCAACGCCCGTGCGTGACGTTGATGAGGCTCTGCGCGCACGCGTGCGGCGTGAGAGTGCGGAGCGCGTTGCGCGCGGTATCTCGCGGCAGAAGATCGAGGCGTGGATTCTGGACGTACTCGGACAGCGCGGCTCGATGGAGATCGAGGAGCTGCTGACCCTGCTCCGCGAGACGGCGGAGCCCGACCTCCTGCAGCTGCTCTACGTCTATCTCTACGGGCACGACGAGTTGGCGAAATATCAGCTGGGCAGGCACAAGGAGATACGCGAGCAGGACACGATACGATACAGCAACCGCACGGTCAGGCGCAGGGAGAAGAGAAAATGAAGCTGGAACTGCTGAACGAAGAGGAACGCATACGCATTCGGAACGTCATACAGTCGCTTTTGGCGTGCAATTTTCTGACACGCGAACACGATGCGGCGCTCTACATCGCGGCGCGGCGCTACCGCGAAGAGCTTGCGGAGTATTTTCAGGTGATCAGCTGGGAGTTCCGCGTGGACGAGCGCTATGAGATCGTGTGGCTGCTCTCCACGGGGATGGCGCACAGGCGTGCCCTGACGATGGAGGAGAGCATATGGCTGCTCGTGCTGCGCCTCATCTATGAGGAAAAGCGTACAGGGCTGAACCTGAGCACATTCCCTATGACTACGCTCGCAGAGATCCGCGCCAAGTATCTGGCACTGCATCTGCCCGACCTCAAGAAAACGGCGCTGCAGCGCCTCACGCAGCTCTCGAAGCAATACCGCCTCGCGGATGTACTCGATCGGGAGCTGTCCGAGGAGGCGCGCATCCGCCTCTTCCACACACTTGTGCTTGCCGTCGACGGGGAGGAGCTGTCGGAACTGCACAAGAGGCTGGAGATCTATCGGCAGAGAAAGGAGGAGGACGATGAAGAAGCTGCGGAAAATGAAGGTCATTAATTGGCATTATTTCGATGAGGACGAGATTTCCTTCGGCTCGGCAACCATGCTCTCGGGGCACAGCGGCGCGGGCAAGTCCACCCTGCTCGACGCCTTGCAGTACATCTTCATTGGGAGTCAGACACAGGCGCGGTTCAACGCTGCGGCGACGCAGGAGGCGCGGCGGACACTGCTGCACTATCTGCGCGGCAAGATCAAGGCGGAGGGCGTGCAGTATCTGCGCGCGGATGAATTCACCTCCTACATCGTGCTGGAATTCTATGACGATATAAAAAAGGTTTCCTTTCTCGCAGGATATGTGGTCGATGTCTTCCGCGATGACAGCTTGCAGGAGGAATTCTTCCTGCTCGATCGACGTACCCTCTCGGAGGTCGAGTTTCGCGGGGAGGACGGCGCGCTCTATACGCGGGAGGCATTTCATCGGCGCTATGCACACGGCAGCAGCGTCTTTGAGACGGGGAAGAAGCAGTGGCAGCGACGCCTGATGAACCGACTGGGGCAGCTTTCCGCACGCTTCCTGCCGGCATTTTCACGTGCGCTCGCCTTTCGCCCCATCAATCAGGTGCGCGATTTTATCTACGAGTACATCCTCCTCCCGCGCGATCTGAAGTTGGACGTCCTGCGCGAGGTGTTCTACTCCTATCAGAAATTCGAGCGCGATCTGCAGGGGCTGCGCGCGCAGAAACGCGAGCTGGAAACGCTGCAGGAGCACTATGATTCCTTCTGCAAGTGGCGGGATACGGCGTGCGAACAGGAATTTGTCCTCTTGTCCTACAGGCATATGCGTGAGGCGGAAAAGCTGGATGCGGGACGCACGCAGAAAGAGTCCTGCCGCGAACGCGTGGATGAGCTGCAGGTCAGAATGCACGAGCAGGAGCGGCTGTCCGAGCGCAGGAATCTCGAGCAGCAGGAGGCATATGCCGCGTGGCAGGGCAATGATACAAAGCGCAGGCGTGACGAACTGCTTGCAGCACAGAAGGAATGCGAGGAGAAGCAGCGTGCGCTCAGAGCATCCCATCGACGGCTTCAGCAGGGACTATTGCGCGAATCCGAGCAAATTGCGGCTCTTGCAGCATATCCTGCGGGCGAATTCTATGCGCTGCCGGAGGGTTCTGCAGCCTCCTTGGGCGAGCTGTCGCAGGTACTCACGCATGTGGCGGAGGATGGTGTACAGTCGGAGAAGATCGGGCAGCTGCAAGGAGAGTTGCGTAATGGCGGCGCACTGCTCGCCGAGATCGGCGCAGGAATGCAGCGCGGCGCACTCCTCCTTGAACAGGAACAGACGGCAGCCGGAGCGAGGCAGGAGGAACTGCGCGCGGAGATCGAGGGACTCAAGCGGCGACAGCGCAAATACCGCCCCGAGATGACGCGGCTCAAGGAGCTCTTGGAGCAGCGGCTTGCGGGACGCTCGGGGGTCTATGTGCTCTGCGAGGAGCTGGAGATTCTGGACGAGGAGTGGCGCGATACACTGGAAGGCTATCTGAACACCCAGCGCTTCGATCTCCTCGTGGATGAGGCTGTCTTTCGCGAGGCGCTGCATATCTATGAGAGTGAAAAGAAGCAGCGCCATTTCGACGGCGTGGGGCTTGTCAATACGGAGGCAGAGAAAAAGTATCTCGGCGTACAGGAAAACGGATCGCTTGCAGCCCTCCTGCAGGCGAAGAATCCCCTTGCACAGGCGCGCATCGACCATCTGCTTGGAACGGTCATGCAGGCTGCGGACGAGCAGGAGATGATAACGTATCGGAGCGCCGCAACCAAGAGCTGTATGTCCTACAAGGGGCTTGTGGCGCGGCAGATTCCGCGGCGCTTCTATGAGATCCCGTACATCGGCGCGGGCGCGATTGAGCGCCAGCTAGAGATCCGTCAGCGGGAGTTGGAGGAGGTGCGTCAACGACTTGCTGCGCTAGCAGAGGAAGCGCGCCGCATACAGACATTTGCCGACCTTCTGCACGAGCCCCTGCATCGGTATGGAGATTTTGCCGAGCAGCTGGGCGTCCTGTCCGAACTCGAAGCCTGCGCAGCGGAGCTGGCGCGGATGGCTGAGGAGCTCTCCGGCATCGATCTCAGCGAGGCGGAGCGCCTGAAAGCCGCCTATGAGGAAGCGCGTCAGCGCGCAGAGGAGGCGGCACGCGCATGCAGTGAGACGACGAAGGAGCAGGCACGTGCCGAGTCTGCGCTCGACCAGGCGGAGCGCGCACTGCCGCTTCTTGCACGTGCGGAGGAGGAGTCGGGGCAGGCGGTTCGGGCGTGGCGCGATGCCTATCCGGAGCTGTCCGAGGCAGCCGAGGCGCGTCTTGCCGCTCTCATGCAGGAGGCACACGGCGAGCGCAGCATGGAGGAGCGTCTGCAGAGCTACGAGAGCAGTCGGCGCGGTAACGAGACGCGTCGTGACAATATGTGGCAGCAGCTGCTCGTTGCGCGCGAGCGCTATGGTCTGGAACACGGCGACACGGGGCACGTCTATGACCCCGATCATGCCTACTACGCACAGATCCACGCACGCCTTGCGGCGACGGATATTCCCGCCTTCGAGGAGAAGGCGCGCGAGGCTCTGGCGCAGTCGGAGATGGAGTTCAAGGCGCATTTCATCTTCAGCATGCGCGAGGCGATAGAGAGCGCGCGGCATGAATTCCGTGACCTGAACTATTCGCTCGATCAATTTCAGTTCCACAAGGATAAATACAGCTTCCTCATCACGCCCAGCGCGAAGTACAAGCCGTTTTACGATGCGGTCATGACGGCGGATTGGGAGATGGCGGGCGGGCTCTTTGCAGAGACCGATGCGGCAGCAAACGAGCAGGCAATGGAGTTGTTTGAAAAACTCGTCAAAGGCACGCCCGAGGAGCAGGAGGAGTTCTCCGACTATCGTCGCTATCTCGACTACGACATCCGCATCACGGATACGGCGGGGCAGTCCTATCTGTACTCGCGTGTTCTGCGGCAGACCTCGGGCGGCGAGACGCAGACGCCGTTCTACATAGCAATCCTTGCCGCGTTTCAGCAGATTTACAACGACAAGACCATACGCCTCACCGTCTTTGACGAGGCGTTCAACAAAATGGACGAGGAGCGCATCAAATTCTGCATTCAGCTCATCAAGCGCATGGACATGCAGCTGATCGTCGCCGTCCCGGATGAGAAGCTCGCCGCCATTGCGCCCCTGATGGATCAGTCGATCATCGTGACGAATGCTGGAAATCACTGCTTTACCGATGAATTGGGCGATGTGCGGACATGGGAGAAGGGGATGACACATGAGGCAAGCGGAGAGCAGGACCTACTATGAGCGGGAGATTCTGAGCATCCTGTTGGAAAAATATGAGCGCAGCAACGCCGCCATCGGCGGGGCGGGACGGCGGCCTCAGTTTCGCCTGCGGAAATCCCCGCTTGCCGCCGCCTATACGGACGAGCTCGACGCAGATCGGCGTGAGGCAATCGAGGCGGCGGCAGAGGAGCTTGAACGGCAGGGAATGATCTCTGTCGTGTGGGAGCGTCATGGCACGGGTCGGATCGAGCGCATCCTGCTCGCAGCGGATGCAGCGCGGCTCTATGAGCGCATGGGGCGCACAATGCCGCTCATGCGCATGGAGGAATACCGCGCTGATATTTCGATGCTGACAGCCGCTGCAGCAATATGGGTAAGGCGCTGCTGCAATGCGGCACACACAATATTGTCGGAGAACAAGATTCCCTCCTTCCTGCCGAAGGAGAAGGAGATTCGCGCGATCTGATCCGTGCCATCCTCTCATTGCCCGTTGCGGGGGAGAATGCCGTACCGAAGTGCGTATTCAGTCAGCGCGTCTTTGGCGACAGCAAGTATTTTGAACGATGCATTGAGGCGCCCCTGCTCATACTTCTGCGACGATTTGCGGAGGAACCCTGTGAAACGGATGCCGCGTATCTGGATATGGCGGGCATCAGTGGTCATCATGGAAAAGTCTGGATTGCGGGGCATATGGATTTTTCGCTGCACGGCAGAGCGTATGCGCTTGCCGACTTTGCGGGTGGGATCGAGCTGACATATGATACAGTGACAGCGATGAAGATCGACGCACTGCCGCCCTCCATTCTGATGGTCGAGAATCTGACCAATGCAGAGGCGCTTGCGCAGGAGGAGGCGACGGATCGCCTCTTCATCTATACGGCGGGATTTCCAAATCGAACCATACAAGCACTGCTATCCAAGATTGCGGGAAAACAGCCGCCTACCGTACGGCACTGGGGCGATCTGGATTATGGCGGAATTCGCATTTTTGAATATCTGCGCAAGCACTTCTTTTCAAATCTGATGCCGTATCGGATGGACGTGGAAGAACTGCGCGCCCATCGCGCCTTTGCCCAGAACTTGACAGACGCACAGAAAAAACGCCTCAAGGAGCTTCTTCGTCGTGAGGCTTTTGCCCTGTGGCACGAACTCATCCGCGTCATGCTCTCCGAGGGGATATGGCTGGAGCAGGAAGCGCTTTTGTGGGAAAATGATATGACATCATAGGAGAAAAAACCACTCGGATCTGTGTCTGTCGCAGGAGTGATCCGCAGATTCGCATTTCCTGCAATCATCACATACCCGTCAAAGAAAATATGCAGACAATTTACAGAAAAAAGGAATATGATGTGCGAAAGAAAGGGGGATGTTCGTTGCAGGTAGCAGTACTGGCGAGCGGGAGCAAGGGAAATGCGGTCTATGTGGAGCTGGATGGTGCGCGTCTCCTCATTGACGCGGGCATCAGCGCGGCGCGGATCAAGAAGGGGCTGCGCGCGCGCGGCGTCGAGCCGCAGTCGCTGGACGCTGTACTCGTGACGCATGAGCATATCGACCATGTGCGCGGGTTGAGGACGCTCGCCAAGCAGTACCATGTGCCGATCCTTGCCACGCGCGGAACGCTCGCGGGCATTGACGGCGGCGCGGCATTTGCGGAGGATATGCAGCGAATTTCGGAGGATTTTACGGTTGGTGCTGTGACCGTGCGCCCCTTTCCGATCTCGCACGATGCGGCAGAGCCGTGCGGCTTTCGCCTTGAAGGCTCGCACTGCTGCACGATTGCAACCGATCTCGGTATTGTGACCGAGACGGTGCAGGATGCGATGGAGGGAGCCGATGTGCTCGTACTTGAGGCGAATCACGACGCCGACCTTCTGCGCCGGGGTAGCTACCCGTGGCCGCTCAAGCGGCGCATCCTCTCGAATCGCGGACATCTTGCGAACGGCGATGCCGCATGGGCGCTCACGCGCATGAAGAAGCCCCCGCACAAGGTCTATCTCGCGCATCTCTCGGAGGAGAACAACCGTCCGACGCTCGCGCGCGATACGGTGAATGACATCCTCGCCTCACGCGGCATCACGCTCGATATAGAGAGCTGTCTGCCGGAGGGCGGGGCAGAAATTATTATGTGAAAAGGAGATGTTTCTATGAACATCCGAAGCAAGAAGCGCAAGGGCATTGCCCTCGTCGCCGCAGCTGTCATGGCGTCCTTTGTCATCTTCGGCGGCTGCTCGATGGGGACGGCGGCTGACAACTCGGTCGGCGGGATGAAGCCGGCGCAGACGGTCGACGTCTCAGGTCTTTCAGACGCGCGCAATACGCCCGTCGTGCGTGCGGCAAAGGCGGTCGGCCCTGCGGTCGTCGGCATTACGAACAAGGCGGTCGCGCGCGACTGGTTCAACAACCCCGTCGAGACGGAGGGCGTCGGCTCGGGCGTGATCTTCCGCAGCGACGGCTATATCGTGACGAACAACCACGTCATCAGCGGGGCGAAGGAGATCATTGTCTCTCTCTCCGACGGGCGCAGCCTCAAGGGCAAGCTCATCGGACAGGATGAGTTCACCGATCTCGCCGTGGTAAAGGTAGATGCAAAGGATCTGCCGACGGCGGTCTTTGGCAACTCGGATGCCGTTGTGGTCGGCGAGCCCGCCATTGCGATCGGCAACCCGCTTGGGCTCGAGTTCCAGGGCAGTGTCACGGTCGGTGTCATCAGCGCGCTGAACCGCACGCTCGATGTCAGCGACAAGCGCGTGAAGCTCCTGCAGACCGACGCGGCGATCAGTCCCGGCAACTCGGGCGGCGCGCTCGTGAATGCGGACGGCGAGGTCATCGGCATCAACAGCGCGAAGGTCGCGGCAGCCGCTGTCGAGGGCATGGGCTTTGCTATCCCGATCAATACGGTGGAGAACATCGTCAATGAGCTGATCGAAAAGGGCTATGTGGCGCGTCCGTATCTCGGCGTCTCCGTCTTTGACCCGATGACGGCAGAACGCTACGGATATCAGCTCAACATAGACAAGGGCGTGTATATCTTCCGCCTCGCACTCGATGGGCCGTGCGGCAAGGCGGGCTTCCAGCGCGGCGACATCATCCTCGAGATCGACGGCGAGGAGGTCAACAGTGTTGCAGAGCTGCGCTCGAAGATCGCCTCGTACAAGGTCGGCGACAAGGTGACTGTGACCTATGACCGCAACGATACGAAGCGCAAGACGGAGGTCACGCTCGAAGAGATGCCGCAGGAGGATCGGTGAAGGTCACCGTCATCTGCGCGGGCAAACTGAAGGAGAAATACCTGCGTGACGGCATCGCAGAGTACGAAAAACGTCTGCGCCCCTACGCGGACGTGCGCACGATTGAGATTGCAGAGGAGCGCATGAAGGAGAAGCCCTCTGCGGCAGAGAAGGCGGACATCCTGCGGCGTGAGGGGGAGCGTCTTCTCGCGCAGCTGCCGCAGGACGCCTATCTCATCGTGCTCGATGTGGGCGGTGCGGAGCTGTCCTCGGAGGAGCTTGCGGCAAAGATTGACCGACTTGGTGTCGATGGGCAGAGCCATATTTCCTTTCTGATCGGTGGTCCCTTTGGTCTCGCAGATGAGGTCAGGAAGCGTGCAGATCTCCGCCTTTCGTTCTCGCACTTCACGCTGCCACACCAGCTCATCCGACTCTTTCTCATGGAGCAGATCTACCGTACGTTCAAGATCAGCCGCAACGAACCATATCATCTATAACAGCAAGAGGTTTCTGTGAAAATGCAGAGACCTCTTTTTTGTATTTCAGGTGCATATTGTATTCATACGCCGAATCCCTATACAAAGTTCTGCGCCGTGTGCTATACTCAGTCACGTTCGATGAATGGCACCGAGCAAACAGAGGGAGGAATTACAATGTCTGACATGAAACAGTATGTAAACGATATTCTCGATCTGGTGTCGAAGCGCGACCCTGATCAACAGCATTTCAAGAATACGGTATCCGAGGTTTTTACATCCGTTGTTCCTCTGTTGGAGAAACATCCCGAGTACAAGGCGCACAAGATCCTCGAGTCCATGATTGAGCCTGATCGCGTCATCACGTTCCGCGTGCCGTGGGTGGATGACAAGGGCGAGATTCAGGTCAACCGCGGTTACCGCGTACAGATGTCCAGCACGCTTGGTCCGTACAAGGGCGGTCTGCGCTTCCATCCGAGCGTCACGCTCGACATCCTGAAGTTTCTCGCCTTCGAGCAGGTCTTCAAGAACGCGCTGACGGGGCTTCCGATCGGCGGCGCCAAGGGCGGCTCGGACTTCGACCCGCACGGGCGCTCCGACAACGAGGTCATGAAGTTCTGCCAGAGCTTTATGACGGAGCTCTATCGCCACATCGGCCCGAACGTGGATGTTCCTGCGGGCGACATCGGCGTCGGCGGACGCGAGATCGGCTATCTCTTCGGCCAGTACAAGCGCATCCGCGACTCCTATGACGCGGGCGTCCTCACGGGCAAGCGCACGGATTACTGGGGCAGCCTTGCACGCACCGAGGCGACGGGCTACGGACTCCTCTACTTTGTGCAGGATATGCTCGAGGCAAAGGGCATCGACATTGCGGGCAAGACGGTCGTCGTCTCGGGCGCGGGCAATGTTGCGACCTATGCGATCGAAAAGGCGCAGGAATTTGGCGCGAAGGTTGTCACCTGCTCCGACTCGAACGGCTACATCTACGATCCGGACGGCATCGACCTCGCTGCGGTCAAGGACATCAAGGAAGTCCGCCGTGCTCGCATCAAGGAGTATGCAGACACGCATCCGAACGCCGAGTACCATGAGGGCTGCGCGGGTGTCTGGTCGGTGAAATGCGATATTGCACTCCCGTGCGCAACGCAGAGCGAGATCGATCTGGAGTCTGCAAAGCTGCTCGTTGCAAACGGCGTACAGGCGGTCGGCGAGGGCGCAAATATGCCGTCGACACTCGACGCGATTGCATACTTCCAGAGCCACAAGGTTCTCTTTGCTCCGGCGAAGGCGGCAAATGCGGGCGGCGTCGCCGTCTCCGCGCTCGAGATGTCGCAGAACTCCGAGCGCCGTCAGTGGACGTTCGAGAAGGTGGACAAGCGCCTCCGCAAGATCATGAGCCACATCTACCGCGATGCAAAGAAGAATGCGGAGCTCTATGCCGACTCCGACGATCTCGTCGCGGGTGCGAACATCACCGCGTTCTCGAAGGTTGCGAACGTCATGCTCGCTCACGGGCTGGTATAAGATCACACACATAAAGAAGGGCTGCTTCGGCAGCCTTTTTTGTGCTTTGAGGAAGCACTGATAAATTCAGCTTGCGTCTCTTGGCGCATCTTTTTCGCACTCTCTGCGCCCTCGATCCTTCACATAGCCTCTGAGGAGAACCCTTTGAATGTACGCCGTTTTGTGGTAGAATGTGTGTGAGACATACAGAACCTCATGGTGGTGTCTGGACAAAGATATTTTATTGGATTGATTCTGTATGTTCTGTTTTTATGTATCCGATTTCATTTTACAATGAACCGCCGGAACACTACGGTAATTGCGGCGTTATGCCATGGAAGGTGTGAGGTTGGAGATGGCGACGAAGATCAGTGTAATCATGCTGACATATAACCGCGAAATGTTTGTTGGGCATATGATAGAATGTATTCTCGCCCAGACATTTCGTGATTTTGAGTTCATTATCGTAGATAACGGAGCGACAGATCGTTCCGGCGTAATTGCTGACGAATACGCTGCGCAGGACTCCAGAATCCGCGTCATTCACCGGGAACGCGGCAACATCGGTTCCGGACGCAATGCGGGCCTGGATGCGGCAACGGGCGATTATATCGCGTTTGTTGACGACGACGACAGCTGTACGCCGGATTTTTTGGAGTTCCTGTATCGTCTCGCGGTTGAAAACAATGCCGAGGTCAGCATCTGCGGGGCGGCGGACAAGGCGTTTGATGAAAAGCGCATCATGACTGCCGAGGAAGCCCTGATTGAACTCATGTGGCGCAAGAAGTATAATATGGCGTTCCCAACCAAGATGTACCGACGTAACATTGCCGCTCGTCTGCGCTTTCCGGAGGACGGCACATACGATGATATTGCGCTGATGTACCGCCTGCTGGCACTCCCGCAGCGGGTTGCCTATCACGGACAGCCGAAATACACGTTCAACCGGCACGGAGGAAATCATTCCGCATGGACTACGAACTATCATCTGCTCACGCCACAGACGCTTGATGAATATCTCCATACCTACAGGGAGCGCACGGTCTGGCTGAGCGGCCTGTTTCCGAACAGTGCGGCGGCATTTCGGTATTTTGAATGGTCATTTATGATTTCCATGGTGGACAAGATCCATCGTTTTGGGCTGTCAGATTGTACCGCGCAGCTTCACGCCATGATGCACGTGCTGCAGCTATGCCGGGAAGAATTTTTACATAGCGATTTCATACTTGACTTTGAAAAGGAATGGGTGGAAAGATACCTATGAGCAAATTTCGCGAACAGTTCTCCCATATACGCGCACAATGCGAAAGCGCAGCGTTCCGGTCAGACATCCGCCAGCTGCGGGATAAATTTCACGGCAGTCCCCTTGTTTTGTACGGAGCGGGTGATCTCGGCACACGTACCGCCCAATGGCTTTTTCGCAACGGCATCCGTCCGGAGTGTTTCTGTGACCGCAGCGGCAGCGGGATCCACGGAGAGACCGCGCTGCCGATCATATCTCCGAAAGATTTATTGCTGCATTACAAAGGGGCAAATATACTGATATGCTCGATCGCGCATGCACATGATATTCGACAGGAGCTGCTATTGTCGGGCATATCGGAGGAGCGTATTTTCCTCGTAGAAAACCTGCCGATCCATGCGATGATGATCGAAGACTTCTTGCCGCATGTAGATGGATATGAGTGGGCGTATGATTTTTTTGCGGATGATATTTCCAAAGAGATCATATGCAATCGCGTGGAGGGATATTTGCTGTCCGCACCGCTCCAACCGTCTCAGGGCGCAGAATATTTTGATCGTTCGGCGGGGGTCATGTTGGGCAGCGAGGAAGTCTTTGTGGACGGGGGCATGTTCGACGGCGATACAGCGATGGCATTCGTTCGTCAGACGAAGGGGCATTTCCGACACTATTACGGTTTTGAAATCGATGACACCAACTACGGGAAAGCCGTCCAAAACCTCACAGGCATGGAACATATGACATTGGTGCAAAAAGGTCTGTGGTCCGGCGAAGCCGAACGTCACTATCGCACAAATCTAAGCGCGAGTTCAAAGCTTTCCGAATCCGGCGATGGGGTCATACAAGTGACAAGTCTGGATCAATTTTTTGCGGATTTGCCCGATCAGCCGACCCTGATCAAGCTGGATATCGAAGGTGCGGAGAAAGAGGCTCTTCTTGGCGCGGAACACATGATCAAGCGTGCTCTGCCGAAACTGGCGATTTGCGCGTATCACAAACCGGAGGACATCTATACCCTGCCCCAATTATTGGCAGATTATGATGCGGGTTATCAATTTACGCTGCGTCATTACAGTGACAACTTGCTGGACACGGTGCTGTACGCCGTGCAATAGCGCGTGTGGAGCGTGTTGCGAAAAATCTAAACGAGGTGTATTATGACCATTCGCGAACCCTCCTATCATACCGATCGTGTCGTTTTGGGCGAACAGCTGCCGCTGGCGACGCCCCTTTCTGTGATCTTGGATCTGAGTGAGCGCTGCAACTTCAGATGCAGCTACTGCTTTCGGTCGGGGGAAAAGGATGCGAGTTGGAGCTTCGCTGCCGCAGGCGAGCTGATGTCCCCGGAGGTCTTTGAAAAGGCCGCACGGCAGCTCCAGGATTTCCCTCAGAAATTGAAGCTGGTTTCGCTGTCGGGGCACGGCGAGCCCTTGTGCAATCCGCATCTTGTGGATATGGTGCGTCTTCTGAAACAGCTGAATGTTGCGGAGCGCATTGATATGCACACGAATGCCTCTCTTTTGACGGAGGATAATGCCGCGCGTATCGCGCAAGCGGGATTTTCACGCATTGTCGTTTCGCTGCAAGGCCTGGATGCTGCAGCGTATCAGCGCACCTGCAGCGCGAACATAGATTTTCAACGATTCTGCAATCATCTGAAGCTCATGTACGAGACGAAAGCGGAGGATTTGAAGATTCATATCAAGATCGCGGATGCCGCGTTTGGGAACGAAGCCGTGCAGGAGGGCAAACGCCGTTTTTACGAACTTTTTGATGGCATTGCGGACAGCATATTTGTGGAAAGCGTCGTCCCGCTCTGGCAGAATATAGATGTCAAGGCGGATAAAAATGTCAATAAATACGCGTATGAATGCGGCAAGGTGGATTACTGTCCGCTGGTCTTTTATAAGATGTTCGTAGCGCCGGACGGCGGAATCTATCCCTGTACCAGTCTTCCGCCGCCGATGAGTCTTGGCAATATCCATGATACGACCTTGCAGCTGGCATGGAACAGCCGTCAGCGACTGGATTTTTTGAAGGAACATTTGCGTTTGACACGCTATCGGCATAGCTCCTGCAAAGAATGTTTTGTGCCTTTTAATACGGTGACAGGCTCCGGGGATATCCTTGATCCCTATAAGGATGGGATATTGGAACGATTGGAGGAAATATCAAACGATGTGTGATAAAATTGATTTTGCATGGCCGGTCACGTCGGAGAATGCTCTCGTCTACCAGTATTTCCAATCTGAGGTGGCGCGACTCAGGAACATTCTCGCCGAGTGTCGGATTGTGATCTTCGGTGCCGGAATACGCGGCTGCTGCCTGCTGCACATCCTGGAACAGAATGGCTTTCGCAAGATTGTTTTCTGTGATAACAATCCTGAGAAACAGGGGCATCTCATCCATGCCTATGATATTTGCTCGCTGAGCGATGCCCTGTCTTATCGGGGACGGCAAGTTTTCCTCGTTTCGCCGGAAAACAACGGATCTATGAGAGATCAGTTGACCGAAGCGGGGCTGGAGGAGGGGCGGGACTGGTTCTCCTTTGATCTATCAATTTATGATGCGTATCTTGCAGAATATCAACGGACGGTCGGCGATCATATGTTGGTTATGGGGGACTGTGCCTTCTCGCATATCGCATTGACCGACGAAGTATCGGATTCTCTGGGCGATATGATGAAAACGAGCTTCGGTGCGGAGCATTGCAAGGTACTCGCGGTGCACGGCCTTGGTCAGCAGGCGCACTACCATATCCTCCGCGCCCTGCTGGATCGGGGAGAACGTCCGGCAATGTTGTTATTATTGGTGATGGAGGCATTGACGCCAAAGGCACATCTTATGCCGCGCACGCAGCACCCGACGCTCATCCGCCGCCTGGTGGACGCCACAGAGCAGCCGCAGGCAGAGTTCTCCGCGTATGCAGAGCTTGCCGCAGAGCGGTTTCGCCGCTTCCAGGTGGAGTCGTTTGCCTCTTTTAAGAAAACGGAGGGCGATACCAGCGAGAAGCTGTATATGCAGATGAACTATCTGTTTCGCATCAAGGAGGAGACGGAAGGGGTCGTGTATTTGAAAAAGACCATCCGCCTCTTGAATGAGTACGGGATTCCCATTGTTCTCTATGTGCCGCCGGTCAACTATATGCAGGGGGAACACTTCTTCGGAGCTGATTTTAAAGCGAGATACCAAGAGAATTTTACGAAGCTGTACAGCTTTCTGGATCGCGAAGGTCTGGACTATCGTGTTGCAGATGCCAGCTTCCTGCTCACGGCAGATGCGTTTGCAGCAACGAATACGATCGATGAAACCTCAAACTATGCCGGTCGGCGCAACCTGTTGAAATTTTTTCATGAATCCGAGGCGATTCGCTCTGTTATGGGGTAGGGGATGCTATGTTTACGAATGTCACCCAATACTTACAATACTCTGCTGCGCACTGCCCGGATAAAATTGCAGTTCAGGATGCGGCGCGAGGGTTGACCTTTTCTCAGCTTGCATCGCAAAGTCGGGCATTGGCCTCTGCCATTGCTGCATCTGTCGGCGGTAAAAAATGCCGGCCTGTCGCCGTGTATTTACCCAAAGGTGTGGACGGCATCATCGCGTTCTTTGCGGCGGCATACAGCGGGAATTTCTACACGCCGCTGGACACGGCAATGCCGAAGGGGCGGCTGCACAGTATTATGGACACGTTGCGTCCTGCCGTCGTCATCACAGATCGGATGCATCATGAAGCCGCTGCGGAGGTTGCCGCAGATGCGGTGGTGATGGAGCTCGAAGAGCTGCATGCCCAGACGGTCGATGACAGTGTCCTCGACAAGATCCGGCGAACGGTGATCGACACCGATCCGCTGTATGTGATGTTCACCTCCGGTTCCACCGGCATACCCAAAGGCGTGGTCGTCAGTCACCGTTCTGTGATCGACTATACCGAGTGGCTTGCGGAGACGTTTGCGTTTTCCGAGCGTACGGTGTTTGGAAACCAAGCGCCGTTTTACTTTGACAATTCGATTCTTGACATTTACAGTACCGTCAGAAATGCCGGCAAAATGGTCATCATTCCGGAGGAAAAATTCTTATCGTCGAAACGGCTGTGCCGCTATCTGGATGAGGCCGGGATCAATACAATCTTTTGGGTGCCTTCGGCGCTTGTCCTCGTTGCGAACTCGGGTGCCTTGGATACGGTCTGCCCCAAGGGGATCGAGAAAATTTTGTTTTGCGGTGAAGTGATGCCGACCGCCCAGCTGAATGTTTGGCGCCGCGCCCTTCCGGGTGCCCTGTATGCCAATCTCTACGGGCCTACCGAAATCACAGATGTTTGCACCTATTTTATCGTGGAACGTGAATTTTCTGATGTGGAAAGCCTTCCGATTGGATTCCCCTGCCGCAACACCGATATTCTGGTGCTGAACGAACGGGATGAGCCGGCTGCCGACGGGGAGATTGGCGAGCTGTGCGTCAGGGGCACCTGCCTGTCCCATGGATATTATCGCAACTCCGAAAAAACGGCTGCCGCGTTCACACAGAATCCGCTCAATACCATGTATCCCGAAAAAATATATCGTACCGGTGATCTGGTACGATATAATCAGTATGGCGAGCTGCTGTATCTGGGGCGCAAGGATTACCAGATCAAACATATGGGGCACCGGATTGAGTTGGGGGAGATTGAGACAGCGGCGAGCGCGTATCGGGATGTGAAGCAGAGCTGCGCCCTGTACGATGCACAAAAGCAGAGGATCATCCTTTTTGTGGCTGCCGAGGGCATCGACAAGACGGCATTGTATCAGCATTTGAAAACCCGTTTGCCGCATTATATGCTGCCCGCCCTTATCGTGGATTTGGAGGCGCTGCCGCTCAATGCGAATGGCAAGATCGATCGAATCGAGTTAGGAGGAGCATACTGTGGTTAAAAAAATTATCGGGATCATGAAAGAGATGCGCCCCTATGAAGAGATAACGGAAACGACCGAGCTCATCGAAAGCGGCATTTTGGATTCCCTTGTGATTCTTCATTTGGCGGCACAGCTGGAGATCGCGTTCGATGTCGAAATTGCCGATGAGGCGCTGACAGCGGTCAACTTTGCCAATGCAGACGCGATTGCGCAGTTGGTCAGGAAAAGTAAGACCATTTGAGAAGGATAGAGGAAGAATGTATGTTGATACAGCCGAAAGACCCCGAAGGGCTCAGAGCGCGATTGACCGAGCGTCCCCTTGTACTCTTTGGAATGGGGGGCATGGGCGCGAAAATCATCGCGTATTGTGACGCGCACCATATACCGATTGCCTGTCTTGCAGATAATAATGCGGAAAAACAGGAGCGCGGACAGGATGGACGGAAGGTTCTTTCGCCGCAGGAGATGAGGGCGGCCTATCCGAATGCCAATGTTTTGATTTCATCTGCGGTGTTCTTTCACGAAATAAAAAAACAGTTGGCGGACTTGGGCGTTCCGGCAGATCAGATCCTTTCGTATACGTTGTTTATCGCGGAGAACGTCACTTGGTCCGCGTTGGATGAGGGGGCAGACTGGAAGCGGATGCGCATGCGGAACAGGGATGTTGCTATGTGGATCGATGAAAATGTTCACTCCGTCATTGATTATGGCGCCGGCGAGATGTTTTTGAAAACACTCCTGCCTGCCGGTTGTGCGGAATACTATCCCATTGATTATATTCGACGTTCGGATGAAACTATCGTATGTGATTTGAATGCGGGAGATTTCCCCGATATATCTGCCGATGTTGCCGTACTTACCGGGATATTGGAGTTTGTAACCACAGCCGAGTCGCTGCTGCGCCATGTATCTGCAACAACAAAACAGAAAATTATTTTATCGTATATGACGCTGGAGAAGTTTCCGGATATAGAGGGCAGACGTATATCTGCCTATGTCAATCATTTCACGGAGCAGGAAGTGATTGACCTGATGGCGCAAAACGGATTTGCGCTCAAGGAGCATCATCCGGATCCGAGCCATGAGGTCAACACGCTGTTTTCGTTTGAAAGAGTATGAAATCTGAGAAATTGCTATGAAGAAGATATATATACGAACGCATGCCTATAATGCTTCCAAAACATTGCGGCGCACCGTGGACAGCGTCCTTCATCAGACACATACAGACTATATCTACTATCTGTGTGACAATGGCTCTACTGACGGTGGGGCGACCCGTCAGATCATCGAGGCGTATGCGGCATTGGATCGCCGCATTGTTCCGTTCTATAATGAAGTGAATCACGTTTGGGAGGACAGTGCGGAATATATTGATTTGCCGCTTCATGTCGATGATGACGATTATTTTTGTGAACTCGATGCCGATGACGAATATCTGCCGACATTTTTTGAAGAAATGCTTGGCTTCATGCAGAAGTATGACCTGGACATTGCCTGCTGCGGCAATGATTTCCTGAATGTTGAACAAGAGAATCGATTGGTCCGTCAGCGTTTGCTCCATGAGACGTTGATCTTGGAGGGGCAGCAATTTGCGGAACTGTTTCCGTGGTATCATGGCTTTATGAGAACGTGTTGGGGCAAATTATATAAAGGCAGCGTCCTTCGGAACTATATTACGAGACATGAAGATTGTCCGAACTATCCCGTCGCCTACGGCGGTGATACATTCAATACGATGCGTGTTTTTCAAAATGCGAAACGCGTCGGAATTTTGCCGCGGTCGCTGCATAGGTATTATATATCCCCCAAATCGGTGTCTTATACCATGCATCCGCAGCGGGTTCAATGCGATCAAATTTTGCATGAAGTCGCCATTGACTACTTGAGCGTGTTTGGTACCATCAGTCAACGTAATTGGGAGTTCTTATATGAAGTATATATGTACGCGCTTAGGGATACCGCCGAAGTGCTATTGCGCGCGGAGATGCCTGATTCGGAGAAGCTGCATTATTTCATTGAAATGGTCAACTGCAGGTACACGCATCAACTGATGGCGTGGGAGAATTTCGACGTACAGCTTGAAGGGGGACAGGAGCTGCAGGATCATCGTAAAGAGCTTTTCAAAGGGATCGCCAACTGGTTGCTATCGCTTCGTGAAGTAGCAAATGAGCAAGCAGAGGATTATTGTCGTATTGGAGAGCTTTCTTCGGCAGCCGCAGCGTATTCTGAGGGATGGATCGCGTTTCGTAAGCGGAAAGTGATGACCTATATTCAGCAAGGGCAAATCGAAAAGGCAAAAACGGAGCTGAACGAGCTGAAAGAATTGCTGCCCGAGGACGAGGATGTGCAATATCTGTCACGACTCATTCCCACGACCGAAGGAACTGTGACGGATTGAGGCGTGGTAAGCATTTTCTGCAAGTTGTCAGTGTCGGGATGAGTTACGCGCCACTCGCCGCTTTTGTGGGATTTGCCCCATAGAGCGGAGAACTGTGCTATAATAGGCAGGATTTTGGAAAGCTTATCAGAGGAGGAGTATATTTACAGTGGATATTGCATTGATAGAATTGGTGAAGGTCGTCATTCTCGGCATCGTGGAGGGCTTGACGGAATGGCTGCCCGTATCCAGCACGGGGCATATGATCCTCGTTGATGAGTTCATCCGTCTCGATGTGTCGACGGCGTTCATGGATATGTTCCTCGTTGTCATTCAGCTCGGGGCGATTCTTGCCGTCGTTGTGCTGAATGCAGAGAAGCTCAATCCGTTTCTAAAGAGCAAGTCGCAGGCGGAGCGGCGTGCGACGCTCGACCTCTGGGGCAAGGTCATCGTCGCCTGTCTGCCCGCTGCCGTGATCGGACTCGCGTTCAATAAATACATGGAGGAGCATTTCATGAATGCGCCCGTGGTCGCCGCCATGCTGATTCTCTACGGCGTGCTCTTCATCGTCGTGGAGCGCTGGAACAAGCGCCGCACGCCGCGCGTGGACGATCTCTCCGCACTGGACTATCGGACGGCGTTCATCATCGGCATGTTTCAGGTACTCTCCCTCGTCCCGGGCACAAGCCGCTCGGGCGCGACGATTCTCGGCGGCATCATCTTCGGCGCGAGCCGCTACGTTGCAACGGAGTTCACATTCTTCCTCGCGATTCCCGTCATGTTCGGCGCTTCCTTTTTGAAGCTCGTCAAATTTGGATGGAACTACTCGGGCACGGAGCTCGTCATCCTCGGCGTCGGCATGGTGACGGCATTCATCGTCTCCATCCTCTCGATTCAGTTCCTCCTGCGCTACATCAAGCGCAACGACTTCACGGCATTCGGCTGGTACCGCATTGCGCTCGGCATCATTGTGCTCGCCTATCTCTTCCTGATCGGCGACCCGACGAAGGAGTAAGTCATGAAGATGATTGCAGGGCTTGGCAACCCCGGCGCGGAGTATGCCCGGACGAAGCATAACGTCGGCTTTATGCTCGTGGATGCGCTCGCGGAACGTCTGAACGCGCCCGCGTGGAAGGAGGATTTCTTCTCCTCCGTGACCGAGGTGCGGATCGGCGGCGAAAAGGTCTTTCTTGTCAAACCCCTGACCTACATGAACAACAGCGGCGAGGCAATCGGCCCCATGCTTTCCTACCATAAAATGACGGCGGACGATCTGACCGTCGTTCACGATGATATGGACATCCCTGCGGGGACGGTGCGCATTCGGAAAAAGGGCAGCTCGGGCGGGCACAACGGCATCAAGTCCATCATCGCGCACGTGGGCGGCGAGGACTTTGCACGCGTCCGCATCGGTGTCGGCCGTCCGCCCGCAGGATGGACGGTCATCAACCACGTGCTTGCGCCGTTTGCTGCGGAGGATGTGCCGAAGATCCGTGAGGCGATCAGCTATCTCCTGCCCGCCGTGGAGTGCATTGTGACGGACGGCGTGGAGCTCGCGATGAACCGTTACAATCCGCACAAGAAGAAGGCGCGAAAACAAGAGGAGAGTCATGAAGGCGAAAGCAGCGAAGCGCGCACAGCAGAGTGAAATCACGGCGGTCTACGCCGACCGCCGTGGCAATATCTGTGAAGCAGAGGGCGTGCGCGGATGTGGGCGTATCGGGTTGTCCAATGTTCCGCTCCGTCCTGACGATCTCATCCCGCTCCCCGAGAGTGCAGACCTCATGTTTATGCCCGATCATCTGGCGGTGGGGCAGGGGGCTGACGGCGCGGAGGAGCGCATCGCGGGCACGGCGGTCGCCGCAATCCTGCCGCAGGGCTATACGCGCACGCATCTGCCCGCATTCGACCGCATGGAGGGCGCTACGCCGCTGCCGCTCTACGGATATACTGCTGTCGTCTCCCATCACGGGCAGCTCTGCGCTGCTGCCGTCTACACGGATGAAAACGAGAAATGGGACCCTGCCAACTACAATGGAAAGGAACTCAAAAAACTCGTGCGGCGGACGATGAAGGAGCTGCCGCACAACCGCATTGTGGAACAGGTCGGGAACTGCTCGCTGAACTATCACTGCCTGACGGCGCAGAATCTGTTCTACAGGCGTTGGGAGTGCGGCGTGCCGACCTCGCCCGTATGCAATGCGAACTGCCTCGGCTGCATCTCGCTCCAAAGCTCGGAGTGCTGTCCCTCGCCGCAGGAGCGCATTACATTCTCACCGACGGCAGAGGAGATTGCCGAGGTCGGCATCTATCATCTCTCCATTGCCCCCGACGGCATCATCAGCTTTGGGCAGGGCTGCGAGGGCGAGCCGTCGCTTGCGGCGGATCGGATTGCCGAGGGGATTCGGCAGATTCGCGCCGTAACGCAGCGCGGGCAGATCAATATGAACTCGAATGCGGGCTTTCCCGCAGGAATGCGGAAGATTGTGGACGCGGGGCTCGACTCCCTGCGCGTCTCCATCATCAGCGCGCGCGACGAGAGTTATGACGCATATTATCGCGCAAGCTATCCGCTGGACAACGTAAAGGAATCCCTGCGCTATGCGCTCGATCACGGCGTCTACGTCTCACTGAACCTCCTGCACTTTCCGGGCTTCACGGATCGTGCGGAGGAGCTTGCCGCATGGCAGGAATTCTTCCGCGCGCTGCCCGTTCAGATGATACAGATGCGGAATCTGAACATCGACCCGACGCTTTTTTTGCAGACGATGCCCGAGGCAGACGGCGCACCCGTCGGCACACGGGCATTTATGGAGGCGCTTCACGCGGAGTTCCCGCAGCTTGTGATTGGCAGTTTTAGTCACTATGTAAATAATTGACTTCTTGTGCAATATCAGATAGAATGTCCCTGTGCATCATAGATGCATAGGGATTTCTTTTATGAAAAAGAAGTATTTCTTAGCGCTGGCTCTGGAACACATACTGTTTCAGAGGACGAGGAGAAGGTTGTCGAGCCGTCAGCGGATGCCTTCCGGCACACTCTGTCGAGAGTCTGCGGTCAAAGCGCAGGGGCGACCCTGCGGACAAAGCTGCAGACGGAGCGAAATCCCTGAGCAAATTTTCGTTCAGGAGGTATTTTTATGTGTGGAATCGTGGGTTATGTAGGTGATCGTCAGGCGGCGGAGTTCCTGCTCGACGGACTGTCGAAGCTCGAGTATCGCGGCTATGACTCGGCGGGCATTGCCGTCTACAACGACGGCGAGATTCGCGTCGAAAAGAGCGTCGGCCGCCTCGCCGCGTTGCGCGACAAGATCAAGGGGAATGTGCCGCAGGGCAGCCTTGGCATCGGTCATACGCGCTGGGCGACGCACGGGCGTCCGTCGGATGTGAATTCGCATCCGCATACGGACTGCCACGGCGACTTTGCCATTGTGCACAACGGCATCATCGAGAACTATCTCTCGCTGAAGGAAGAGCTGATCGCCAAGGGGCATACCTTCAAGTCCGAGACGGATACAGAGGTCGTCGTACACCTCCTCGAGGAGGTCTACAGCGGGGACTTCATCGCCGCCGTGCGCGCGGTGCTTGAGCGGATCGAAGGATCGTACGCGCTTGCGTTCATGAGCCGGAAGCATCCGGATATGCTGCTCTGTACGAAGCAGGACAATCCGCTCATCATCGGGCTTGGCGAGGGCGAGAACTTCATCGCCTCGGATATCCCCGCGATCATCTCCAAGACGCGCCGCACCTACATCCTTGCCGATGGCGAGCTTGCTATTGTGCGCAAGGATGCGGTCGAGGTGACGAATCATCTGGGCGCGCCCGTCCCGAAGAAGGTCTTTGAGGTCACGTGGAATGCCGAGGCTGCGGAGAAGGGCGGCTATGAGCACTTCATGCTCAAGGAGATCAACGAGCAGCCGAAGGCGGTGCGCGACACGATGAG
>ERZ773099.967-NODE-967-length-22137-cov-10.053528_pt1 | contig 22137 bp, 19 predicted proteins | sample MGYA00511120_ERZ773099 | MGnify/ENA primary metagenome ERZ773099 (study PRJEB29015, sample SAMEA2738012) | human oral metagenome | biome: human oral; feature: human-associated habitat; material: dental | place: China | collected 2104 ...
CAGACTTCCATGCAGAAAATGGTCAATGTGTAGCAAATAAGAAATCTTGTGATGTTCCAAATGGTGAAGGAGAACAAGAGTATGTAAATGGAGCTTGGTGAGACTGTAAAGTAAAGTCTTGTAATGAAAACTTCCATGAAGAACAGAATGCTTGTGTATCAAACACTAAAGATGTAGATTGTAAACAGGAATGAGCCCCAGCGAATGCTTCGTATACTATAGGTAATGTAACAATTACTTGGACTGAATCCTGATGGTCAGAACCAGCAAACTGTGCTTGGAAATGTGATACTAAGTATCATCAAGAAGAAAATTCCTGTTTAGACAATAAGAAAGAATGTACTGTAGAAAATGGAACAGGAACGCAGACATGGAGTGGAACTGGTTGGTGAACTTGTGAGGATGTAAAGTGTGCTGATGGTTACCATAATGTAAATAATAAGTGTGAATCAAATCAAAAACCGAATCAGAAGTGTGGTCCAATCCCAGATAATGCACAGTGGCTTGCAGGAAATACGGGAACAGTTACTCAGGTTTGGAACGAGAAACAGAAAGCCTGGTTTCCAAGCCTTATCGGAAATTATAATAAAACGGGACTCCATTCTCACTGGGGATCTTGTGATTTCCAATGTAAAGCAAACTATGAATGGAATGGACAGGCTTGTGAAGCAAAGAAACTTGATCAGCAACAGTGTACTGGACTTGTAGTAAATGCACATTGGCTTGGTCAAGGAGTAGTTACTCAAACTTGGTCTGGAACTGCTAATGCCTATCTTCCAAGTCTAACGGGAACTTATAACGTAAGTGGGAGCGTGGATGCTTGTGAATTTGTATGTGATTCAGGATTTGAATGGAAAAATGGGAAATGTGAAAAGCCATCTTCAGGAGGAGGAAGTTCTGGAGGTAGTTCATCTTCAGGAGGAGGAAGTTCTGGAGGTGGTGGAAGTATTATAAAAGATAATTGTCCAAATGGAGACTTCTCACCAAGTTATTATGATGGAACTTGTGGATTAACTCCTGATACTCAGGAAGAAGTTGTGTTATCATGAGAGGTAAATAATTGTTCTATTGAAGGTTCTAACTATTCAGAAGAAGAGAATATTGCATACCTTTATGCTTGTCAAAATGATATTACAACGCTCAAAGACATTAATGACGCGAGATTGGGAGATTTTTTGACCAGAGCTGAAATGGCAAAAATGGTGACGCAGTTTGTTACTTCAAAGCTCAATAAAATTCCGAATACTGAGAAGGATTGCTCTCGTTTCTCTGAAAGCATCAAGGGCTATTCCTCAGAAATGAAAGATTTTATGACAAAGTCTTGCCAGCTTGATGTAATGGGAGTGCATTCAGATTACAGTCCTCTTTCGGACTTTATGCCTAATAAATATGTAAGTAGAGCTGAATTCTGAACGATTCTCTCAAGAGTGCTTTGGGGATCTGCGTATGAAGGAAGTGATCAAGAATGGTACCAGAAGCATCTCTCAACGCTTAAAGAAAAAGGTATCATGAAAGATATTACTCCTACCATCGTAGAGAAGAGATCTTGGGTATTTATGATGCTGTATAGATCAGCTCAGGCATTAAAGCTTGTGAAATAACTTTATTTCCTAGTACAAGAAAGTCACTCGTAAGGAAGTGGCTTTTTGCAATTGAAAAAAAGCTGATTTTCTCTTGATTTTGACTTGAAGATATGTTATATTAAGCCATTTATTGTTGTTCTGAAATGTTGGGAGTTTGACGGGTTGTTTCAGTCTCTTTCTTCGTCGCTTTGCAGTTCCAGCTGTGGAATAATTTTTTTTGATGAAGACTTCCATCTGAGCCCATTTCAGTGGCAGAGGGAAGTGTTGATTCTTTGCCTCTTACACAAAAAGCGAGTTCCACTTCTCTTTCTCAACAAGCAAAAAAATCTGATTCTAAAAAGGCGGCAGTAGCTTATGATGACGAGCAATATGAGGAGATTATCCTGACTGATGAATTTGATTTTTTAGAGAAGTAAAGATCATCATATTAGCCTTCCTGAGGTGAGAAGCCGAGAGATGTAATAATAAGTGCAAATTTAGTCTAATCTCTGGAGCAAAGTGTTAAAATGGTTTTCTTTCTGAAGTTGGGCTTCATTCGTTGGTGCAGATCAGAATTCCTTTTCTTTTCCATTAAAGGTATCAAGATACCAATACGCAAAACTTTCCGCATAATCTTCCTCCTTATTTGTTTGTGCATAGTTGCTAAAAAATCCGTTATTTTGGCAGAGCTTTTCTTTTCAGTTTCGGCAAATCTGGTCAAATTTTTCGGTCTGCTTATCCCTGAAAAAATAAACATAATGCCCAAGTTCATGCGTTAAAATTTGTTTTACATATTCATCAAAGTGTTTATAGAATCATTTACTTGAACAGAGATTGATGTTGAGTTTGATCTCTTTAAATTTCATTTCCTGATTGGATTTGTTCCTTATCGCATGGAAAGAACCTCTCGTCTTTTCACAAGTTTTAGTATATTGGAGATGAATTGCTCCATCAAGTTTCTCAATATCTTCTTGCTTGAGGAGTTTTTGATTAGTCATAGTGCTTATGACTTCTTGAATGCTTTCTTCCGTAATTTGTGCAAAAGTTTTTTCTTTTTCTGTAAGGTTTCCCGTATCATGCTGAAGTTTTATATAAAATTTTCTAGCTTCAGCACTATGATGTTCATGATCTCAAGTAAGAAAATCTGAAGGAGGGTTTGATTTTCCTTCGGACTCTTGATGAGAATTGTCTTCTGTTCAGATTTTTGCCTTCTCTCCTGGAGTATACATTTTTTCTCCTTTAAAAAAATTCTGAGTGAGCTCTAATATACGATAAGTAATATATTTTTGTTTACAAAAAGTAGCTTCATCTTTGCTATTGATCGTAAAAATAATCTGTTTGAGAAAATTAAACCTTTTTTTCATCTCGAGTGGTAATTCCCATTCCGGAATGCCATTCCCTCGGATTGGAATAAGTTCTTGAATAGCTAACTTTGCTTCTTCAATACTAGATGAATTACACTCTTTTTCAAGAAGTTCAGTTATAATCCCAAAAGGAATGGTATCTTGAATATTCAACCCACTAAGATGGATGGTTTCTTCTATAAAAGTCTGAGTTTCGAAAATATTGCCTATTGTCGTTTTTGCAAAACTTCCGGAGATTATACTAAGCCCAAAGGCTAAAATGATTCAAAGCAAAATTTTTTTTACCATATTTTTTTGATTTAAAGTTAAATCCTCTTTTTATTCTAATCATAAAAGTGGGAAATGTCAATTTTTTGGGAAAATTTTTTGCTGATATCAGAGAAATAAAATTTACAGATCAAAAAAAATAGAATAGGAGAAGGTCCTTTTTTTCTCATCTAAATTTTAGATGAAAAAGGTAAAATTTTTTCTTTATTCGGAAAAACCTCTCTCGTAATCCTCTTGTAAAGCTCGCCCCCTTTCATTATACTCAAGTTCCTTTACTCCTTTTCAGATGATGCAACTTTCCGAAATTATTGAATCCGCCCAATCGCTTCATCCAGATTTTTCTTATGAAGAAATCGCTGAACTTTGCTATGATTACCTCGCCCAATTCAACGATAAAACCAAAGAATCCACCAAAGAAAAAAGTCTGAAAAAATACCTCAGTAAAGAATTTTGAATCCAGCGAGAAACCGAAACCCCAGGAGAAGACTCTGAAAAGCAAGTTTCATTTTCTAGCATCCCCAGACATCTTTTCAACTATACGAATAAAAAGAATGCTGACTACCTCATCACGATCAAGGGCTTGAGCAAACAGCTCGGCTCTACGATTCTCTTTGAAGATGCAGACCTGAAGATCAAACCTGAGGACAAGATCGCTCTTGTGGGAAAAAATGGCGCTGGGAAGTCTACTTTCCTCAAGATTTTGCTTGATCCTGAACTCGCAGATCATGGTGAGATTGAACTCCTAAAAGACACAAAAATCTGATTTCTTTCTCAGGATTTGTTTCGGGAATCAAGGGAGAGAACCGTCTTGGAAGAAATGCTCACGACATTTCCAGAGATTACGAGGAGAGTAGAAAGACTTGATGAGATAAAACAGCTTTTAGACTGATGAAATGGTGATGCAATTGCCTTGATTGATGAGCAGAGCGAGCATATTGAACGGATGCTGATACATGAGGCTTATCAAAAGTATGATTTGCAAAAGGAGATTTTGAAATACTTCTGATTTACTAGAGAGCAACTAGATTTTCCGATCAAAAAACTTTCTGGTGGCGAGCAAACCAAGTTGCAAATTGCAAAATTTCTGCTTCAAGATGTGGATTTGCTGATTTTGGATGAGCCGACCAACCATCTGGATATTGAGGGGATTCTCTTTATTGAGCAGTTCTGCCAGATGCGAAACAAGGCGCTGATCTGCATTTCTCACGATAGGAAATTTCTGGCTTCTGCATTCACCAAAACGATAGAAATCAAAAACAAAAAGCTGAATCTCTACTACTGCGGGTATGAAGACTTCTTGAGAGAAAAAGAAAAAAGGGCTGAACTCCAGCTCAAAAATTATACTGCCCAGCAGAAATACCTTGCTCAGCAGGAGAAATTCATTGAGAGATTCCGCTACAAATCTAGTAAAGCCGCCCAGGTGCAAAGTAGAATCAAAATGCTAGATAAGATGGATCGTATTGAGGCTCCAGAAGAGGAAATTTCAGCACATACTCCAAATCTTCAGGTCAAATGGAGACTTCCGGAGACCTTAATCAGACTTTCTGAACTTTCTGTCGGATATGGGCAAACCGTGCTAGTCAATCTGCCTCGTGAACTGGAAATTACCAAAGCGATGAAAATCTGAATCATCGGAAAAAACGGAGTGGGAAAGACGACTTTGCTCAAAACACTACTTGGTCAGCTCAAACCTTTGTATGGCGATGTGCGAATCCATGAAAAAGTCAGGATTTGATTTTATTCCCAAGTGGCTGATGACCTGGATTTTCAGGCGACAATTACTGAAGAGCTGGTTTGACCTTGAGTTTCGTTTAAGGAAGCGATGGGATTTCTCGGGGCTTTGCTTATTGATCCAGAAAAAGCAGACCAAAAAATCTGAACCCTTTCAGGAGGCGAGAGATCCAAGGTCGCTCTAGCGAAAATGCTGCTTGCTCATCCAGATATTGTAGTGATGGACGAGCCGACCAACCATCTGGATTTGACTTCCAAAGAGGCGATCAAAACGATGCTCGCAGATTTCAATGGCGTTTCTTTGATTGTTTCGCATGATAGAGATTTTCTGGAGGCAACTTCCGAGCTTCTCTGGGTGATCAAAGAGGGCAAATTGACCGTTTTTCATTCCTTTGAGAGAGGATTTGATGAGATGAGAAGCAGGAATATCTGAGATGACAAATAAAAGAAACTCCTTGATTTTTGCTGGAAAATAATTATAAAAAAGTCTATATAATAAAAGAGTAAAACTGTAATAAACAACATAAAATGAAAACAAAAATAATAATGATTGTTTCCATTTCGGAAAATGGAGTAATCGCAGGAATGGGAAAGGGGTACCTGACTCCGTGGCCCATGAGAAATGATGAAGAGAGTTTTAAAGAGACTGTTAACGGGAAATTGGTTGTTGCAGATGAGCAGGTATGGAGATTATTGACCCACCGAAAATTGCTCAAGAATTGCAAAAGCCGTGTCCTGAGCCTTGGTAAAAGAACACATTTGCCACAATCAGTCCCTGTAGCAAAAAGTGTTGAGGAGGTAATCTCCTATGCTGAGAACACATCGCAAGATATTGTAGTTGTAGGAGGAATGGAGGTTTATCGAGCTTTCATGCCCCTAGTATCGAAAGTATGTATAAGCCGGATTTGTGGTCTGGTTGAATGTAGTACCGATTCTGTATATTTAGATGAGGGCTTGATTTCATTGGAGAGAATTTCCATGTAATCTTCTATGACGTGATGGAACGAGATAAGCAAAATCCCTATCCTATAGCCTATTCTATCTCCAAAAGAATAAACTAAATTCCAAAAAAAATGAACGAATATCTAGAAGAGTATTTGGCATTCCTGCGTTCTATCGTAGATGATGGGAAACCAGGAAAAAATCCTGAGTGTATATCTTTGGGAGTCTACAAGTTGCAAATCAAGCTAAACCAGCAAGAGAATAGGGAAATCTCCAACTTTCCTTTGCTTAGCTCTCCAAAGGTGGATTTTGAAGCCGTTTGTAAAGCTGTGCTCTCCATGATAGAGAAAGCACTGACTTCTGATTCGGGGCAAGAACTAGACGAAAGTGAAGCTACAATGCCTCAAAAAACGCTTCGAAAGGTAATTGATTTGATCATTAATAAGCCTGAGAACTGTTCTATGATCTTCGACGATCCCGAGTTAACAGATGCTAGTTACCATTTCACAGTGAGTAATGGCACTCTTAACCTATTCGTGAGGCGTGAAGGTGATGATGTGATTGATGCAGTTCCCAGTGAAATTGCCAAAGCTGCACTTTTCTTGTGTCTGATGGCACATGTCACGGGAAGGGTGCCAGGAACTATTTACTTCTTCTTTGTTGATCCCCGTATCAGGAAGCAAGAATATGAGTGGTTAAAGAGGCAATTCGGAGAAAGTTCAGTAGTTGGTTCTGAGCCAGGATCGTCTCCTTGTCTTTGTCTCAATCCCGAGAAAAAAGCGATAGGAGATATTAAACGGTCTGATATCCAGCTTTACGGATTAAGTCCTCAAGTCAGAGGATCATAGTCCGGTATATTTCAAAAAAACGGAGTCTGAATCCAGATTTCCGTTTTTTGTATAGTTTGTTTTATTCGTATTGGATGAAGAGCACAATAGGGCAGTGATCAGAACCCATTACCTGATCATAATGCATCATAGTCCCAAGTTGAGCTCTCATATTCTCAGAGACTCGGAAATAATCAAGTCTCCAACCTACATTTCTTGGTCTCGCTCCTGCTCTATAGCTCCGCCACGTATATTTCTCTCCTAGTTCTGGATTCTGCAGCCTAAAAACGTCGATCAGTCAGCTTGCCTCCATTGCATCCATTTCAGCTCTTTCAATAGGAAGAAATCAGATCGAGTTTTCATTTTCCTTCGGTCTTGCAATATCAATTGGACGATGGCAGATATTGAAATCTCCAGTGGTGATGACTTTCTTCCCCTCTTTTACCTTCTGCTGCACAAACTCCTGATATTGCTTGTAAAAATCCAGCTTATAACTCAACATTTCAGTCCCATCAGCACGATCTCCACCATTAGGAAAGTAAATATTCAACAGTAAAAAATCTGACCATTCAACCGCAGTCACTCTCCCATCATCATTAAAACATCCAGGTTTTTCAAAAGCACTATGCTTTGCTAAGATTGGAAGTGACTTCTTATAAAAGATTGCTGTCCCCGCATAGCCGGGTCTTTCGCTACGATGCCAAATATAGTCATAGTCCTGCATTGCAAATCTGATTGCTGTTGGTAACTGATGTTCAAATGCTTTCACTTCCTGCAGACAAAGTATATCAGGATTCTCTTGCTTTACAAAATCAAGAAAGCCTTTTTGAAGTACAGCTCTAATCCCATTAACATTTCGAGAAATAATTTTCATAGTACCTTTCGCAGAATAAAAGTTCTTCGATCTCCTGTTGACTCAAATTTCGTAAGAGCTCCATTTTTGTGTGGTTTTCTCACTTTTCTTTCCTTTTTTACGTTTTTTGACAAAACGCCATCTTCCAAAAAAAAACTACCTTCCCCACTATATGAAAGTCTGAATAAAATTCCATCACTTTTTACCAAAAAAAGTATCCTGATCTAATCCTTACAAGCAAAAAAAGAGCGTTGATAGCGCTCTTTCATCAAAGATTTCCTAGAGAGTTGTTTTTTTTATGCAACAGCACTGGCATATGCTTCATTGACTTGTCCTTTCTTTGCAAATTCCTCAACGGTTTGCTCTTTAAAGCAAACTCAGCTAAACTTTTCGTAATCTTTCAGACTTCTCTCTTTTCCCAATCAATAACGATTGAGGAATCTAATCACAGCATCATTGTCACTGTTTTCTATTCCCAAAAGATGCTTATGACGAGCAATAGATAACGCCGTTAAATTATCTGAACGCTTATTGTCTTCTCGATGTCTCACTCTTTTGAGATCTGGATTGTCTGCGTAGTAGTGCCGAGCAATAGATTTTTGAGGAGCATAGATGTTGTAGCCATGCGTCCATAAACGTGCGGCATAGGTCTGCTCTTCTCCATTAAAGTAGAGGAAGGGATCATAAGGAACCTCTCTAAAGGCTTTTCCGAGTCCAAAAATAAATCCACCTCCCACAAACGCTATCTGCTTTGGTTGCTCAGGTCTCTCCCAAGAAGAATGAGGATGGATTCTTGGTAGTTTATAAGCCTCATCGAATCGCGGGCACTCAAAACTGATAAAATATTCATCTTTCAAAACCTCATCATCTCCAAAAGGCATGGCATAGTGTGAGAGAATGGCTTTAGAGTCTTCAAGCCCTTTTCGCATTGCTTTGACTTCAGTATCCCAATTTTTTAGAAGTCTACAATGGCTATCTAACTGCAAAACAAACTTCTGATCTTTAAAAAGATGCTCGTAAACATAGGCTCTTGCCCAGCAACATCCTCTTGATAAGGTATGATCAATGCAGCGTTCCTCCACTTGAGGATAATCCTCTGGAGCAGCAAGCATACAAGCCTGATCCTGCTCAAAATCTACTTGGTTCAAAATTCAAATATCAATCAACTCAGGATGCTCAGCATTTTCCAATAACGATGCCACGGTCTTCGGCAACTGTTTGTCTCTGTAGGACGCGATGCAGACGAAAATTCTTTCCATTTCTCCTTCTGTTAGATACTAAAAATTGCTATTCCAAGTATAGCCAATTCTGGCGAAAAAAGCAAATTCTCACAAAGATAATAACAGAAAAAATCTGAAAAAAGCAGGAGATCCAGCTCCTACTCTTGAGAAATATACAAAAAACATACACAAATACTGCTGTGGATCTGTTGCTCACTCCCATCTGGAGAAAAATAATAAGAGCAACGATTTGTCAGATTCAGGCACAGGTAGAAAAGCTAATTTCTTACGTGATGAACCCGAAAAGAAGATCTGATTTCTTTTTTTTACGAAAAAATGCCGCCAAAGCATTTTTTATCCAGTAATAGTGATTTTATCCTGAGTTTCTCCCTAGGGCTAATACAAGTCCTCAAGTACTCCTGCGAGGATTTTAGGACCATGTTCGGTAATCAGCACGGTATATTCCCATTGTGCTCCCAAATCACCTTTCCTACAGTAAAGATTTCGATCGCTCTCATGATAGACTACATCATCGGACTTTACCGCAGTGATCGGCTCCAAAGCAACCACCATTCACGGAATCCATTGAATTTTTTTCATCTTGGCGTTCGGATAGTTGTAGAAATGAGGCAGTTCGTGAACATCGTTACCCACGCCATGTCCTGTCAGTGTTTTGATGATTTCAAACCCATTATTCGTAACATGATTATAAACCGCTTTGGAATAGTCGTAAGCGAAACCGCCAACCTGAATGCTCGCTATCCCGCGATCAAGCGCTTCTTTAGTTACCTTGATAAGTTCTGCTCCGAGCGGATTAAGCCCTGCATCACCGATAATCATTGAAATACAAGCATCAGAGACGCCCTTTTTATACAGAATCCCCGTATCAATCTTCAAGAGATCGCCATTTTTTAATACCGTTTCGTCAGGAATCCCATGGACAACACAATCATTTACAGAGAGGCAAAGATTCGCTGGAAATCCCTCATATCCCTTAAACGCTCCTTTGAGATTCCTCGTATCCAACCATTGCTGGGAGAGTTCCTCGACTTCAAGGAGGCTCATTCCCGCTTTTGTATGGTCTTTGAGGTAATGGAGGAGTTCGGTAAGGTATGCACAGGAATCTGTGATGTTTTGGATTTGTTCAGGGGTTTTGATCAGATTTTTCATTGTTTTCACGACAAAAAATAAAGGAACAACTACTAAAAGCTATGTTATTATCACCAAAAAAGAAAAGAATCGAGCAGAGGAGTGGCTCTTCCTCTGTTTTTTTAAAAGAAAAAAAATCAGATAGTTTTCAGAGATTTGTCAACGGAGGAGGATTATTTACTTCCCGTGGATCAGAATCCCCCGGCTCCTCTTACTGAAGGATAAGCCTCTTCAAAGTTCGTAAACAGTTCAGGATCGATCTTGATCTGAAGCGCTGGGATCTCAGAGGTCCCAAATTGTTGAGTGCCTCGATAATGCGGACAAAATTCGATCTGACAAAGTCTCGCTCCCTCTTCAATTTCTACAGGGTGGTTTGTGAAATTATAGAGCTGCATCAAATATTCGCCTCTGTAGTCAGAATCCACAAGCCCCACACTATTAGCAAGTTGGAGTCCCTGCTTGATCGGGAGCGAGGACCTCGCATAAATTTTACAGCATCGTCCGGTAGGGATAAAGGTTTTTATCCCACTTTTGACGAGTTTGGCTTCTCCAGGAGCAATACTCAGACTTTCTGCTGCTTTAATATCCCAGCACATCGCCTCCGGAGTCTTCCTTTCTGGGATAAAATTTTCATGACTGGCACAAATGACAATAGTTTCCATAATCTTGATCACAAACTAAAAAACGACCTCAAGCATAAGCAATTTAAGCACTAATACAAGGAATTTTTAAGGAAGACTTTATGCCGCTTCAACGAACATCGTTTTACTCCTGTAATGGAGCGCCTCCATGAGATGTCCGACTTTGAGATCAGGATTCCCTTCCATATCCGCGATAGTTCTCCCCAATTTCAGTAATCTATGAATCACTCTCCCAGAAAGCGTAAGCTTTTCAGCCGCTTGCCTGAGAAAATCTTTACTCTCGCTATCAAGCTGAATAAAATGATCAAGATCTTTTGCTGTCATCATGGCATTAGTCTGAATTCAGCTTCCTTTGAAACGGTCGTTCTGGGTTTCTCGAGCTTGGATGACTTGTTTGCGGAGTTCGGCTGAAGATTGATGCTGCCCCTGTGTCAGCAAGGAGTCGACCTTCTCTCTCGGGATTTCTAGGATCATATCGATCCTATCTAGTAAGGGACCAGAGATTTTGCTTTGATATCTTTTGATGTCATTGAGACTACAGGAACAAGTCTTCTCGCGATCTTTGTAGTAGCCACATTTACAAGGGTTCATCGCTGCGATAAACATGACATTTGCTGGATACTGCACGGTTCCATTGACTCTTGAGATATTAATGATCCCATCTTCTAATGGTTGCCTAAGCACTTCGAGCACCTCTCTTGGAAACTCCGGGAGCTCATCAAAAAAGAGAATCCCTTTGTGTGCGAGAGAAACCTCTCCGGGCGTCAAGTTGCTTCCACCTCAAATAATAGAAACCTTGGAAGCAGTATGATGCACTTGTCTAAAGGGTCTCTGGATCACAAGAGGAAGGTCTTTATTAAGCTTCCCTACAACAGAATAAATCTGACTCACTTCGAGGATTTCGGAAGTATCCAAGGGTGGAAGAATCGTCGGCAGTGCCTTACTCAAAAGCGTTTTTCCACTACCAGGAGCACCGACCATGAGCAGGTTATGGAGTCCTGCTGCTGCGATACTGAGCGCTCTTTTTGCAACGAGCTGCCCCTTAATATAGGCAAAATCAGATTCCAAACTTTGCTGCTGCGAGCTGAGCTCATCGAGATTTTTTGCATTACGAAGGTGGGGAAGTCAAATCCCCTTTAGGAGAAAGTCAACGATCTGCTGAAAATGGCTGAGTGGTATAATGGTAATGTCCGAAATATATTCTAGCTCATAGCTATTCTCTGCCGGCACGAAAAAAACTTGATAGCCTTTCTTTTTTGCAGAAATGACGCTAGGAAGGAGTCAGTTTACTCTCTTTACACTCCCGTCCAGCCCCAATTCTCAGAAAAAAAGAAACTCCTGTATCCTATCATAGTGTGCAACTTTACCTTCCATAATGAGGCAGAGTAAGGCAACTGCCATAGGGAGGTCAAAGGCGGTTCCCACTTTTTTGAGATCGCTGGGAGAGAGATTGAGAATGAATTTCCTCTTGGGAAGGTCGATCCCGACATTTCTAAAACAAGCTCTTATTCTTTCCTTTGCTTCTTTGATCATCAGATCAGGAAGCCCAATGATTTCGATTGTGGGGAGAGCTTTGCTACTGTCAGCCTCTACGGTAATTTCCTGCCCCAGAAGCCCGAGCGTATTAAAAGTTTTGATACGTGCAATCATCAACGAAGAAAAGGAGTCTAAATCATGATACCCAAGTAAAAAGAAGTAAGTATCAGTCCAACCATACTTTTATATACAAAAAAATCAAGTGAAAGTTATTCTTTCGTTGTTGTCAAAAAAAAGTTTGATAAGGTGTCTTTACTAAGAAGGCGAATGATAGATTGCTTTCAATTTTCACAAAACAATCTTGAAGCAAGGCACCCCTTCTACCAGTTCAGGTCCTTCAATCCCAGAAAATTCATAAATTGCGAGCGGAGAATCCGGTTGATAGCCATTCTTGATATGCACCTCGTCAAAATGCTTTGCTTGCCCATTAGAAAAAAGCCTTGCCCTCCAAAAAGGCTTTGCTTCTCTGTATTTATACTGGCATCCATGCTCCAAGAGGTCCTGAAAACCTTCTTTACAGGTCCTCAGTGTAAGGATTTGTGCTTTCATCACAAAAAAGAGATAAAAATCAGCATTTATAAACTATGGCTAATCATGTCCTCCACAGCAGCAACAACCACCACCATGTCCATGTCCCTCCTCTTCAGGTAGCTCCATAGATTGCAATAAACTCCTTACCATAAAGTCAAAAACCTGATCATCAGAAACGGTTTCTCCTGCCATTGCTTCAATAATTTTTTTGAGCTTCGTAAATTCTTGGTAGCTACGTTCGCTGATTTCAAGGGCTTGCATTTTCATTGTTGGAATCGAAAAACAAAGTAAAAAATCACTCTCCAGAGCTTTAACCTCTCACAAACACTTTTTCTGAATACTGACTCAAGATCCTTTTCGCAGTATCGAGATTCTGGCTTGTTGCTGCATGCACACCTTCCAAAGGATATTTCCATCCAAGCTTGTCCCACTTGGATTTTCCTAGATTATGATAAGGCAAAATCTCAATCCTTTCCATAGCAGTTCTGGTCTGCAAGTATTTCCCTAGTGTATGGAGATCCTCTTCGTCATCAGTATATCCAGGCACGAGGACATACCTGAGCCAGTAAGGTTTCTTGATCTCGTCGAGATAATCGAGTGTCTTCAACGTATTTTCGTTGCTCTGTCCTACAAGCTTGAGATGTTTTTCTGGATTGATATGCTTCAAATCAGGCAAAATCAGATCCGCCAAGCTCAAAACCTCTCTTGCCTCTGGAGTCTGCCAAAATCCATTCGTATCAATACAAATGTGGAACCCTTCAGCTTTCAATTTTTGGACTACAGGCAGTAAGGCTGCTGCTTGGGTAAGCGGTTCTCCTCCAGAAAAGGTAATCCCGCCCTTCTCTCCAAAGTATTCTCTTTGCTTTACTGCTTGGAGGAGAATATCATCTGCGGTTCGATGCTTTGCATTCTCGTTTTCAAGCGGAATCGTGTCCGGATTATGACAATACTGGCACCTAAACATACACCCTTGCAAAAAAACCACCAATCTGATCCCAGGACCATCTTGCGTCGCAAAAGTTTCTATAGAATGAACGTTGAGCATAGCGTAAATAATAGGGATAGGAAGATAAAGCGTTTCTCGATAAAAAAAGCACCAAATATTGAGATCAAAAGCACTGCTAGTTTCTAAACCAGAAGAAAAAATCTGAAAGTATCGAGCGGTCATCTTTTTCTTAGCGAGTAAAGCTTTATGCATTCTCTCGCTAGTAATCTTTTCGAAGAAAATTCCTCCAAATGCTACAAAACCCGATAGTCAACAATCAGATTTCCTCCTTTTTTCTTAAATAACTTCAATTTGATATCCGCTAAGCTGAGAAGCAAGCTTGATATTGCAGGCACCTTTACCGATAGCGAGTGATTTCTGTGATTCTTCTACTCTCGCAGTCACTTTCCCGTTGTCCTTAAACTCAAGACTCTCTACTTGTGCAGGTTTGAGAAGCCTTGTAATCAATTCCTTTGGATCATCAATATCTTCTACGAAATCAACCTTTTCTCCATCAAGCAATGAAAGTACCGTATTGATTCTGTCTCCTTTATGTCCGACAAATACTCCCACTGGATCAATGCTCTCATCTGTGCTGGCTACCAAGATTTTAGTCCTCTTTCCAGCAACTCTTCCAATCTTTTCTATCGTTACGATTCCTTCTTCAAACTCAGGAACGATTTTTTTGAGGATCGCTTCTACATAATCTGGACTAGATTGCGTGATTTCGAGGGTAATACTTCAGGCTTCTTTACTAATTTTCTTGAGGAAAACAAAAATTTCTTCTCCTACTTCATAAGGTCTATTAGGAATCTGACTCTCTGGAGGAAGCACCACCGTTGTCCCTTCAATATCCAAGATCACGCTATCTGTATGCACTTTGATCACCTTCGCTTTCAAGAGCTGACCTTCTTTATCCTGAAACTTGTCATAAAACCTTTCTCTTTCAATATTTTTGATCCCTTGCTTGATCGTCTGTGCAGCGGCTTGTGCGGCAATTCTTGAAAGTTCCATGCTCTGAGGAGTAATATTGATTAGCAACTGTTCTCCGAGCTCAATATCTTTCCTTTCTTTCCTCGCATCAGCCAAAAGAATCTGGGTGTCTTCTTCCTCAATCTCTTCCACAACAGTCAAAGCCTTATAAATACTGATTGTCCCATCGTTTTCGACATTAACGACGATTTCTGCTTTCCTAAATTCTGGAAAATCCTTTTTAAATCCTGATTTGATTCCTGCTCTAATAATTTCCATCACTTGATAGGGATCTAATCTATATTCTTCCACAAGATGCATAATTGCTGCCTGAATACTTTTTCCATCCAGTTTCATTGACTGTTGTATTTATTAAGTAAAAAATAAGTTCCTTCCCACTTTAGTTATTCTCGCTAGTTTTTCAAGAAGAAAAGAAATAAAGAGGAAGTCTGAATCCCTCCCATCCTTGTAGTTCCGACTAAAATGACGATCTAAGAGAAACCACACCCTGTAGTTTTGAGTAAAGCGACCTTTCCCCATGAGCAACGCTTGTCGCTTCTCCAAAAATGACGATTTTTGAAAATTCCACACAGAGGCTTCATTCTTGCAGACAGCTTTTAGTGACAATTATAGTTGCAATCACTTTTTAAAACATTACAAAATTTCAATCTCCTGCGTTATTTATGCAGGAGCTTATTTTCTTTACCCAAGTCATTTTTCACCATGAAAAAACATTATATCTTCCTCCTCACTGGACTCGTGATCGGAATCTGATTTCTTTTTTTCCCCAGAGAAAACGACTTTACTGAGGAATATCGTTTTGAGGACATCTTTGACCCTCGCTTCTCGGGGGAACTGATCCATCTCCCGATGAATAACCATGGACTTACTGAAAACTTTATCATAACACGTCATCCGATAGCTCCTTTCCCTCGCATTGAAAACCAAGAGCCTCTGCCACAAATAACCACAGGAAAAAACATTTTTACCTACCCGCTAGAGCGTCTTGCTTTTGACCTTTCGGTAATCAAGCTTCGAGGGATTCGTCATTCAGGGTTTCCTCCTTATGAAGTAGACGCTAACTCAAGCGATGAGGAACGGATCACCTTTTATCAGGGGCATGTCTCCTCTCCTGCAGAAATTCTTGCCTATTTACAGGCTCTGGCGAATCTCGAGATTTCCCAGGCCCGTCAGTTATTGCAACAGAATAAAAAACTGAATCCTTTCATCGGGACACTTGAAAACTGTGAATGTTTGGTTCTCCGCGAGGATACCAAAAGAATTAGCGGTGAGGCGGTCTGTTTCGGAGAATCAGGACCAATAGTGAAACAGTTTAGCACCTTCATCGCACAGCAAACGCTCTTTTTCGTGCAGGAATTTTTCCCAGAGGCTCCTTTACCCCCAAATTTTGATGAAGAACGCTTTGTCTCTGGCTCAGGAGATGCCTGTCAGGTATATAATCCGTAGAAAAGAAGGGGGAAGTCCCATCTTATGCTTCCGACCCCTCGGATTTGCCTTTATACACTTGCAAGAGACAACTCTTTACCAAGGATTTGGCTAAAATAAGCGATTTTTATCACTTGTAGCCATACGATCATTCCTTGCAGTCCTGAAAATAGGGATTGTAGCCTTACAAGCGTGGTTTACTTCTGATTCTTGATCTTTTATCTTTTATCATGGATGGAGGACAACTAGCCCTTTGGGATCAGTTTTAAAACTACTAATTCTGAACGACTTCCAAGTCTCATGGTAGGACCCCACGTTCAGATCCCAGAACTGACAAACAACGCATTCGTATCAAAACGGTAAAGCCCCTTAATATAAGGAAAAACCATCTTTACAGCGAGAGTAAAGGGAAAAATCTGACCATAATGAGTGTGTCCTGCCAGTTGAAGATTGATTCCATGCTGTTCTGCTACTTGCGGTCCAATCGGCTCGTGAAGAATTAAGAGTTTAGGGAGTGTTGTCGTGTTAGTGAGGAGGGTAGCGAGTTTTTGATCAAGGAGTTCATGGTTCTCCTCAGTATCAAACCCTGCCATGTCAGCAAGTCCAATCAGTTCCCATCCGTGGGCATGAAGCACTTCGTCCTCCAAGAGCCTGATTTTTGTATTTTTCAAAAGTTGCTTTACATATGCGTTTCCTGCGTAGGCTTCGTGATTTCCAAGCGTGAGATAGACGTCTTTGTTGATACTATTCAAGAGCTGAAGATCTGCTTCCGAGAACCCTTTCCCATCAATAAAATCTCCATTAATCACCACAAACTCTCCCTCCAAAGCGTTCAGTTGCGCAATAATTTTCTTCAAAAACGGCAAATCACTAGTATGAGAGATATGAATATCCGAGAGATAGAGGATGGTGCTTTCTTTCGTCAGGTTCGTGACCGGAATCTCGACGGTTTTAACTTTGATCGCTCTTGCACTCCGCATCGCAAACCCTGTAGTCCCAATCAACGCAATAATGAGCAAACTTCCTCATACAACACCTCTCATATCGGTATGAAAAATCGTTTTACTCACAAAGTTTAACAGTTCAAAAATCAGAATCACATTGAGCGAAACCGTCAAAAAACCGAGCAAAAAGAGCCCAGCCTTTGCAAGCATTTCAGCCACGATGCCCTGAAAGGCTCTTGCTATCCACATTGCCAAAGGAACCATAAGGGCGAGCAGCACGATTAGTCCTCGTTGGATTCGACCAATTCTTCGTCCCCACCAACTCGAAATCCTCAAAACCGTCAGACTTGCCAATCCTCAGAATGCCACAAAAGAAAAAAACAAAAATCAGATCATTTGCATCAGAAAACTTTTCTTCAATGTAAAGCGAGCTCGCAGTATACAGAATTCCCTCCAAAGATAAAGACAAAAAAACACTTCTTCCAAAGTGCTTCCATCAAAAATAGTAATTTTCAAAGCTTACACGATCGTATATGCCGCTTGGTCTGCTGCTAGCTCCCTCGCCATTTGGAGCTTATTTTCCGAGCTCGCATAAAATGAAAAGAGTTTCTCTCCCTTTCGCACATTGTCGTGAAGTTTCTTATGCAAGAAAATTCCAGCACTTGCATCTCACGGAGCACCGAGCGTCTTTGCTAGCATATTGAGATATTTCATATCAATCGCTTCTACTTTTCCATCGCGTTCACTCACAATATCAAAAGTCTGACTTCCCAAGACCAATCCTTCCGACTCTACGTCAGGATTCCCTTCTTGTGCAGAAATAATTTCCTGCATCTTTTTTCGTGCATCTCAGTTCTGGAGTGTCTCCTTTGCAAGCTTATACGCTTCTTCATAATTTTCATTCTTCCCACAAAGCACGAGGAGCTGTGCGGCTAAATCCAATGCTTTCTCTTCCAGGTCAGAAGCTCTTAACTCGTGTTGCTGAAGCACTCTCAACACTTCTCTTACCTGCAAAACCGCACCAATCCCGTTTCCAATCGGCTGTTCAGCTTTAGTTATCGCAACTTCTGTTTTAATTCCAAGTGAAGTTCCGATATTTTTAAAATGTTGAGCGATCCTTTCGGCATCTTCCTGTTTGTTTACTTTAGCGGTTGGTCCAACCGGAATATCAATCAGGCAGTGGTTAATTCCCATAGCGTAATTCTTCGCCATGATACTGGAAATCATCCTTGCATACGGTTCCATTCCCAGTGGAGCAGAGACCTTGATAATTCTATCATTCGCCGGTGCGAGGTTCAAATTCCCGTTCCAAGCGAGGCAACATCCGTATTTCTCTACGAGCCTGATGATTTCAGATTTTTTTAACTCACTTCTCATCAAAACTTCTACACATTCTCAGGTCGCAGCCGGAGAAGTAATCGACTTAGAAAAGGTCTTTGGCATTACGATCCCGAGCGAAGCAAGGAGCGGCACCAAAATCATTGTCGTTTCGTTTCCGGAAACCCCGCCAATACAGTATTTGCTCGCTACGATTCATGGAAAACGGTACATATCTCCTGTATAGGCAGTCGCTTTCGTCGTATACGCCAGTTCTTCAGGATCTGTTTTATAAAAAAAACTCGTTGCTGTATAATATGCCAAAATCAGATCAGAAAGTTTATTATTCTGAATATCTTCCACGATCGCATCAATTTCTTCAGTCGTAATTTTCTCTCCGAGGAGTTTTTTCCTGATCGCCTGCAAAGAAAGCGGATTATTTCTCATAAAAGAAACGAGAACATTATCTCAAGGCATAATAGGATAGTTTTCAAGCAGTTCCGTCGTCGCACCGATGGTTCAAGGTTCTACATATTCACTAGAGAGCGCGACATCTACGACATATTCTTCACCCTTTCTGATGAGTGAAATTTTATCATGTTGGGTAATCCCATATTGAGAAGCCTGCTCTGCGTTCAGGATTGCAATGATCCCGTCTCCATTCGCAACATTTAAAGGAATAATTTTTGCACTAAAGATTTCCATTCGTGGATAAGTGTTTACAAGATAAAAGTCTGATTTTAGCCGTTAGAAATGAGTTTTTCCAAAGTTTCAAGTTGCTGCTGCTCTACGTGTTGCTGTTCTGTTTCTGCGGTTTTAATATAATTATTGGCAATCGTTTTAGTGAGCTTGGAATATCGTTGTCCATCAGGCTGTTGGCTAGCCTGTTCTGCACGAAGATGAGAGAGGTTGTTGGAACTCAGGAGCTTCATCTTCCTTACATCCAAAATCCTATGTTCCAAATCGTCAGCAGATCACGGGAGAGGTTTTTCCAAAGACTGGAAGAGAAGCCCTATCCCAAAATCCGTTTTTGATTTGCGAGGTCCTTGTTCTTTAAAGCTTTTCTTCATCCAAGGTTTAGAAAGGAGGGAAAAAATCTGATTTCATTCATTTTTTTCATGAGTTCCCTCTTTCTGTGCTGAATTATCATTGAGCATCGCCTCTAGCTCTGAAAAAAAGCGATCAACAGTCCTTAGTTCATCTATTGAACATTGAGGCAACGTATTGAGGAGTGGGACAAGCATTTCATATTGTGCTTTATGGGATTGCTCAGAGAGTTTTCATTGTGAAGGCTCGAGATTAAGAAGGCGCTGTGCGTGCCTGAGAATAGAGGAATTAAGTCTATTAGATTCAATATTTTTATGAATAATTGAGGTTTCGATATCACCTGCCGTGTGAGAGATTTTTTTGCTAAGCTCATCATTAAGTAAAGTATCCAAATCTCTTTCAGTTCAAGGTCTTAAGCTTGGAAGGTAGGAGCTAATATTCAGTGCATTTTGAACTTGTTCTGCTGGTGTCGGGAAGCGGAGAATCGCCTTAAATCTCGTCGCATTAAAGTTAATCTCTTTTTGTTGCTGGTTAAATTTCGTAGTATTCTTCATACTTAAGCATCAAGAGCGATGATTGAAAACATACTGATCATTAGGATTATTGGCATCAGTAAAAACTGAATAGGTCCCTGGAGTTTTTTTATATCTGGTTTCATAAGCCTTACTAAGCTGGGAATTGTAGTTGAGAGGAAGCCCAACATGAGTAAAGAAATGATCTCTTGACTCTTTCGCTTTTTGACGCATAGTTTTTAAGATTTTTTGTTGAAGGATTTCTTTCTGTGATGCGAGGAAGTTTTTTTTTGCGAGACTTGCATCCCATTTCATTTTTAGTCATTTATAAACTTCTCCTGATCAACTTCCTTCCAAAATAAGTTCTGGAAGACGAATTTTATCTTCAACAGAAAGGCTATTATCTCTTTGAATAAACGCCGCTATCTCTTGGAGATAGGTCTCTCTCGGAATCGTAGATTCAACATCTTCATCACTAATAGACGCGAGGGCTTGCTGTAAGGAAGCGTTACGTTGTATACCAATATCTTGGGCACTCTCTAATTTAACTTTTTCTGGAGATGGCTTTTCTGGGGATGTGTTCGCCTCAGGACGCATCATACCCTTAGAAAACCTTTCCATAACTTGAGCTTCTCCTCCTTCATATTTGCCTTTTTCGTAAGCTTTTGCAAGGCGTTCAGAAGCTCTTTTTGCTGTGGCTGCATAGTCTCTATTCGCCCTAAGAACCGCATCAAGCCACTCTTCAGCATCTTTGAGGAGAGGATGAATTTTTAGATCCATCACAATAGCTTGAGTTTCTGCAGACCATACTCCATTAACTTGGATATTAGAGCGAGGATAACATACCTGTCCAATTGCCTGAATCTTTTTAATGAGGTCTTTTGTAGTATAATCCTTAGGATTTTCTAATCAGACAAAAGCTGATCTTATCACTTCGCTACGATTAAGCATTCCATAGGTGTTTTTTGCTTCTTTTTGCCACGCAGCATCGATTTTTGCAAGCTCTTGTTTAAGTGCTTCTCCAGAAAGCTCACCTTTCTCAAGGAGTGCACGCTTTATGGATTCAGCATTTTGCTTGAGTTCTTCGTTGTTGGATTCAGACCATCTGAGCATTTTTTCCCACTCCTCAAAACTCTTCACCTGACCGTTTTTATCCAATCCAATACGAATAACTTCCCCATCTTTCCACGTGGAGTAAAGTGCATCTAAGGAGTCTGAATAGAGGTTTTTATCTTTTTCTCAAGGTGCAGTGAGCTTTTCTAAGTACCAATCCAAAAATCATTCAGCAGTTAGTCCTCAGACATTTTTCTCGAGGAGACGGTATTGTTCACTAAACTCTTCTCTAGAGCGTTGTGGGTTGCCTTTTTGATAAAGATCAAGAAGTTGATGCAGTTTTCATTGAATCCTCGCTTGATCGCTTTCCCCTCTGAGTTGCTTAAAGTGAAGTGAGGTCCACTGGTCAGAAACCTTTGCCAAAAGCTGTTCCCCCTGCATAGATTCCCCTTCATTACGAGCGGTATTCAGTTTGTTGATTGCAATATATATTTGTTTTCAAAGTTTTTCTCGATCATCCGACCAGAATCTTCCTTTCCCGAGAGACTTTCCACTCTTGACCGCAAGAAGATCAGAGAGAAAATCCTGAGAAAATTCTTTTAGTTTGATGAGAATCTCTTTCACTTTAGATACAATTGCTTCGTTTCAGGGAAAAATTTCAGCCAGCTTGCTATCAAGTGAGTTAAGAGATGGCTTTTCTAAACCTTCTTTTTGAGAAGCAGAAAAATCCTCAGCAATCTTTTCCTTCACCTGTGCGTGTTTGTGATCGAGCTGGTCATCTTTAGCGATTTTCTGGATCAAGTCCTGATTGCTCTTCTCTTCAAGCCTTTCTCCCATAAGGATCATTATGTAAATTAAATCCCTTCAAGTATACGCAAAATCAAACCAAAAGTCAAAAAATCAGATTTTTTAAGCTATCTGGACTAGTGGTAGGTTAAACCTGAGGAAGACTTCATTTTCCTTATATTAGATTCACGAGAGTGTTAGCTCATAGGACAAACAATGTTGTATTAGCTTTGAAAGAGCAAAAATTTCTGGCTACTTTATGGAGATTGAGAACGTCCTGCACAAGAAATTCACCAAGAAATTAAACATAAGCTTCACCAACTCTGACTTCTATAACTCATTTTATCTCTTGAAAATTAAAGCACAAATACTACACTAGAGTCAGTTTTATTTTTCCTATTCAAGAAATGAATCTTAGACAAGAACTTGAAGCCCGTGGCTTACTTTACCAA
>ERZ773099.968-NODE-968-length-22135-cov-5.169656_pt1 | contig 22135 bp, 15 predicted proteins | sample MGYA00511120_ERZ773099 | MGnify/ENA primary metagenome ERZ773099 (study PRJEB29015, sample SAMEA2738012) | human oral metagenome | biome: human oral; feature: human-associated habitat; material: dental | place: China | collected 2104 ...
GCTCCGCGTCCGTGTCCACCTCAATGGCCATCAGGGAGGCGGAGTAGACCTGTGCGGCCATGTCGGGTCGTCCGCGCACCGCCTGCACGATGGCGTCCGTGGACATGGGGGTCTGCAGCTGGGTGACGACGTAGCTGAGGCCTTCCTGCCCGACGCCCGTTTCCTTGATGCGCGCCGTGATGCGGTTCAGCTCCTCCTGGTCCACCTGTCCGTCCGCCTTGGCCGCGTTCAGCATGGCGGTGAGCAAGAGCTTTGCGTCCTCCTCCGATGGGGCTGCGCTGGCGACCGGCTCGTTCTGCCCATTCTGCCCGGCGCCCTTCAGGGCCTTGAAGGCCATCATGCCGAGGAGCCCCAGCACGCCCCCTCCGATTCCGCCCGCGACGGTGCTCCGCTCCGAGGACAGCGCGCCCAGGAGCGCTCCGACCCCCGCCGCCGCCAGGTTGTCCTTGCCGCCCACCGCCTGACCCGCGCGGTTGACCGCTGCCTGCCCGCCGCTCAACAATTTGCCGAGGGCCCCCTGTACCCCGCCGCCCATGGACGAGGCTGCCTCCTGCACCCTGCTGCCTGCGGAGGGGGCCATCCCTCCCTGCGCCATCGCGCCCAGGAGCTCCGTAAAGTTGATCGCCATCATCTCATCCTCCGTTTCTCCTCCGAGGGGCGTTTCACCGTCTCGGAGCGTTGGGGTCAATCTTCAGCCACGTGCAGGGATTTGTCAAGGAGCGCCGTTTGCCGTGGTCGCGCAGGGTGTGGACGTCCGAAGTTGCCCGCGAAATTCGAGGGCCGCCTCGGGCGCGCCGTCTTTTTCGAATCGGCCGTCGCGCGGGACTTCTCCGTCCTATCTTCAACTTCTCGTCTTGCGGCGGTTTTTCAGGTTATAATGGGCGTGAGGTCGTGAGTTTTATTCTTTCTGAGCGAAGGAGAGAAAACGATGAAGAGGATTGCCATTGTCATGGGGAGCGACAGCGATCTCCCCATCGCGGAGAGGGCGGCGGAGGTCCTGAAGAAGCTCGCCGTCCCCTTTGTCGTCCGGGTGATGTCCGCGCACCGGACGCCGGAGGCCGTGGCCGCCTTCTCCCGCGACGCGCGAGAGGCCGGATTTGGCGCCGTCATCGCCATCGCGGGGAAGGCAGCGCACCTGGCGGGCTTCATCGCGGCGCAGACGCGCCTTCCCGTGATTGGCGTGCCGGTGCGATCCGCCGACCTGGGGGGGCTGGACGCGCTGTTGGCGACCGTGCAGATGCCCTCCGGCGTGCCCGTCGCGACGGTGGCCATCGACGGTGGAGCCAACGCGGCGTGGCTTGCGGCGCGCATCCTGGCCGTCGCCGACGAGGAGCTTGCCGCTTCCCTCGATAGGGAGGCGGCGAGCATGGCCGAGGGCGTCGAGCGCAAGGATCGGGCCCTGCAGGAAGGATCGGGGGAAGCGCGGTGACGCACCGGGAGGCCTACGCCAAGAGCGGCGTGAACGTGGAGGCCGGATACGAGGCGGTGCGGCTCATGGCGAGTTCCGTGGCGCGCACCCGCGTGCCGGGCGTCCTCACGGACCTGGGCGGGTTCGGCGGTGCCTTTGAGCTGCCCAAGGGGCTTCAGGACCCGATCCTGGTCAGCGGGACGGACGGCGTGGGCACGAAGCTGAAGCTGGCCTTCCTGATGGACCGCCACGACACGGTGGGCATCGACTGCGTGGCCATGTGCGTCAACGACGTGCTCTGCTGCGGGGCGCGTCCTCTGTTCTTCCTGGACTACGTGGCGGTGGGCAGGAACGTGCCGGAGCGCGTGGCGGCCATCGTCTCCGGCGTGGCGGAGGGCTGCGTCCAGGCGGGCTGCGCCCTCATCGGGGGGGAGACGGCGGAGATGCCGGGCTTCTACCCGGCAGAGGAGTACGACCTGGCGGGCTTTGCCGTGGGGATTGTGGAGCGGGCGAAGATGCTGGATCGGAGGAACGTCCAAAGCGGCGACCTCCTCATCGCCCTGCCGTCCTCAGGCCTGCACTCCAACGGGTTCTCGCTGGTCCGACGGGCGCTGGACGTGGAGCACCGGGACCTGCGGCAGCGCGTCGAGGAGCTGGGGTGCCCCCTCGGGGAGGCGCTTCTGACGCCCACGCGCATCTACGTGAAGCCCGTGACGGCGCTCCTGGAGGCCGTGGACGTCCACTCCCTCGCCCACATCACGGGCGGCGGGTTTCACGAGAACATCCCGCGCAGCGTCCCGGAGGGGATGGGGGTGCGCATTCGGCGCGCAGAGCTTCGGGTCCCGCCCATCTTCGAGTTCTTGATGCGCGAGGGCGGTATCGACGAGGAACAGATGTTCCACGTCTTCAACATGGGCGTGGGGATGACCGCGACGGTTGCGGAGGACGACGCCGAGGTGGCGCTTCGCGTCCTGCGTGAGAACGGCGTTGAGGCGCGGCCGATCGGCAGCGTCGTAGATGAGGAGGGAGTTGTGCTGTGCTGAACGCACGTATTTCCATACTGGTTTCCGGTGGCGGAACGAACCTTCAGGCCCTGCTGGACGCCCAGGTGAACGGGGTCCTTCGGAGCGGCAAGGTGGTCCAGGTGATTTCGAGCCGGGCGGGCGTCCGGGCGATCGAGCGGGCGCACGAAGCCGGCATCCGCACCGACGTGGCCGAGTATCGCGAGTTCCCCAACCGTGAGGCCTTTGAGCGGCGCCTGATGGAGCTCCTGACCCAGTCGAAGCCGGACGTCATCGTCCTGGCCGGCTTCCTGCAGATCCTGAGCGCGGACTTCGTCTCGCGCTGGGAAGGGCGGATCGTGAACGTCCACCCGTCCCTGCTTCCGGCCTTCTGCGGGAAGGGCTTCTACGGCCTTCGGGTGCACGAAGCCGTCCTGGAATCGGGCGTGAAGGTGACGGGGGCCACGGTACACCTCGTGACCGCCGAGCCGGACAAGGGCACGATCCTGATGCAGCGAGCCGTCGACGTGCTGCCGGACGACTCTCCGGAGCTCCTTCAGCACCGCGTGATGGAACAGGCGGAGTGGCGCATCCTGCCCCAGGCAGTGGAAGACCTCTGCCGCAGCCTGGCGTCCTCTCCCTCCGACTTCTGCCTGCGGGGGAACCGCTATCCCGGCCGGGGCATCATCCTGGGCTGCGGGCCCAACGGCCGCGCCGTCCTGGCGTACTTCATCATGGGACGCAGCGCGGGGAGCCGCGCCCGCGCCTTCAGACGGGAGAAGGACGACGTCGTCATCCGCCTGTTGGACCAGTCCGGGGTCAAGGACCCGTCGCTGATCCTCTACGCGCCCCTTCGGATGTGGGGGCGGAACGTCGTGGTGGCGAACGGTGACCAGACGGACACGATCTGCGAGTTCCTGAAGAAGGGCAAGGGGTTTGAGGATGCCCTGCGCACGCTGGAGTACGAGCCGGACGCGCCCCACTTCACGCCCAGGATCAGCGGCATGATCTCCCTGCCGGAGTCGGGCTTCAGCTACCGGCTCAGCATCCTGAAGTCGTCGGGGGCCGGACGCCGCTGTCAGCGCCAGTTCTTCGAGTACGAGCCCATCCCCGGGATGGGACACCTCATCCACACCTACGCAGGGGACGGGGCCGTGCTGCCGTCCTTCTCCGGAGAGCCCCTGACGGTGAACGTCCCTTCGAGCATCGACGCCTTCACCAACGGCCTCTGGGAGGCCCTGGACGAGGAGAATCGCGTGGCTCTCTACGTCCGCTACTCCCCCCTGGACGGGGGCCGCTACGAGGACAGGGTCGTCAACCGCTACGGCGAGGGGGCAAAACTGCGTTGAGGGAGCTGGAGCTGAAGTACGGCTGCAACCCCACCCAAAGGCCGGCACGCCTCTTCGTTCCGGAGGGACGGCTGCCCGTTGAGGTGCTCAACGGACAGCCGGGCTACATCAACTTCCTGGACGCGCTGAACGGCTGGCAACTGGTCCGCGAGCTCAGACGGGAGCTGAAGCTTCCTGCGGCGGCGTCCTTCAAGCACGTGAGCCCCGCCGGAGCCGCGCTGGGCCTGCCCCTCAGCACGGAGGAGAGGCGGCTGTTCTTCGTCGACGCCCCGGACGTGAACGAATCCCCCCTGGCCTGCGCCTACGCCCGGGCGCGGGGGACGGACCGCCTGTCCTCCTTCGGGGACTGGATCGCGCTGAGCGACCCCTGCGACGCCGCGACGGCGCGCGTGATCCAGCACGAGGTGTCGGACGGCGTCATCGCGCCGGGCTATTCGGACGAGGCCCTGGCCCTGCTGCGAGCGAAGCGGAAGGGCGGCTACGCGGTCGTGCGCGTGGACCCGGACTACGAGCCGCCGGCGATGGAGCGGCGGGAGGTGTTCGGCATCACCTTCGAGCAGGGCCGAAACGTCGCCCCCGTCATCGACCCCGCCCTCTTCGACGCGCCGGCGACGAAGCGAAAGGACATTCCGGAGCCCGCGCGGCGGGACCTGACGCTGGCCCTCATCGTGCTGAAGTACACGCAGTCGAACTCCGTGTGCCTCGCCTCCGGCGGCCAGACCCTGGGCGTGGGCGCAGGACAGCAGTCCCGCCTGCACTGCACCCGCCTGGCGGGGGACAAGGCGGACGTGCGCCTGCTGCGCGCGCACCCCAAGGCGCTGGCCCTGCCCTTCAGGGAGGACCTGCCCCGCCCGATTCGGGACAACGCCGTGGACCGGTACGTGGCGCTGTCGCTCCAGCCCGACGAGCCCCTTCAGGACGAGGACTGGCGGCTCTGCTTCACGCGCCGCCCGGACCCCCTGACGCCTGCGGAGCGTCGGGAGTGGCTGGAGGGCGCCACGGGCGTTTCGTTGGGCAGCGACGCTTTCTTCCCCTTTCCGGACAACGTGGAGCGCGCCCGCCGAAGCGGCGTGAGCTACATCGCCCAGCCCGGCGGCTCCATTCGGGACGACCTCGTCGTCCAGGCCTGCGATCGCTGCGGCATCGCCATGGTGATGACCGGCCGGCGGCTGTTCCATCATTAAATGCACGCCTTTTCATCGGACCGTTATCGGGCGTTATCCTTTGGAGGTTGAGGACGAATGGACGTCATGGTGATCGGCGGGGGCGGGCGCGAGCACGCCATCGTGAGCCGCCTGGCGCGCAGCCCCAGGGTGGGCCGCCTCTACGCGCTGCCGGGGAACGGGGGCATCGGGCGTCACGCCGAGTGCGTCCCCATCAAGGCGGAGGACCTGGACGCCGTCGTGGGGTTCGCCGTGGAGCGCGGCGTCGACTTCGCGGTGGTGGCGCCGGACGACCCGCTGGTGATGGGGGCCGTGGACCGGCTTGAGGAGCGGGGAATCCCCTGCTTTGGCCCCAACGCGGCTGCGGCGGCCATCGAGGGCAGCAAGGTCTTTGCCAAGGGACTGATGAGGAAGTACGGCATCCCCACGGCGCCCTTCGAGGTCTTTGAGGACGCGGAGCGCGCCATGGCCTACGTTGCGACGGCGAACCGCCCGCTGGTGGTGAAGGCGGACGGCTTGGCGCGGGGCAAGGGCGTGGTGGTCGCGGAGGACGCCGTCGGGGCCGCCGCAGCCGTCACCTCCATCATGAAGGACCGGGTCTTCGGACGGAGCGGCGACCGGGTCCTGATCGAGGAGCGGCTCAGCGGTCCGGAGGTCACCCTTCTGGCCTTCACGGACGGCCGCACGATCGTCCCCATGGTCTCCTCCATGGACCACAAGCGGGCCTTCGACGGCGACGTGGGGCCCAACACGGGCGGCATGGGGGTCGTCGCGCCGAACCCCCACCTCACGCCGGAGCTCATGGAGGTCTGCATGAGGACCATCCTGCGCCCCACGGTGGAGGCCATGAGGGCGGAGGGGCGCCCTTTCAAGGGCTGCCTCTACTTCGGGCTGATGCTGACGGAGGACAGGCCGCAGGTGATCGAGTACAACTGCCGCTTCGGGGACCCGGAGGCCCAGGCCGTGTTGCCCCTCCTGCGGTCGGACCTCCTGGAGATCATGGTGGCCGTGCGGGAGGAGCGCCTGGACGAGGCGGACGTCCGCTTCTCTCAGGACGCCTCCTGCTGCGTCGTGCTGGCCTCACGGGAGTACCCCGGCTCCTGCAGGACGGGGTTCGAGATCGATATGGGGGGCGCGGAGGACCTGCCGGGCGTCGAGGTGTTCCACGCGGGGACGCGCCGTGAGGGGGACAGGCTGCTGACGGCGGGAGGTCGCGTGCTGGACGTGACGGCCGTGGCGCCGACGCCCCGCGAAGCGCGCGCGCGGGCCTATGAGGCGGCGAAGCGAATTCGCTTCGAGGGCGCGCGGTTCCGCGGGGACATCGGAGGCGTCGACGAGTAGCGCAAGAAGGTCTTGCGGGGATGCCATGACGGGAGGCGGTCTGGATGGGTCGGGTTCACAGGCTTTACGTTGAGAAGAAGCCGCCGTTTGCGCGGGAGGCGGAGGCGCTCTGCGCGGAGTTTCGCGGCGTCCTGGGCGTCGCGGGGCTGGAGCGGGTGCGCGTCCTGAATCGCTACGATGTGGAAGGGCTGGAGGCGGAGGCGCTTTCCGCGTGCGTCGGCGCGGTGTTCGCGGATCCCTGCACGGACGACGTGCTGGAGGCCCTGCCGGAGGCGCCCCACGTCCTGGCGGTGGAGTACCTGCCGGGGCAGTACGACCAGCGGGCCGACGCGGCGGAGCAGTGCATCGAGCTCCTGCTGGGGTGCAGGCGGCCCACGGTGCGCACGGCCCGCGCCTACCTGCTCTGGGGCAGCCTGAGCGACGCGGACATTGCGGCGGTGAGGAAGCACCTCATCAACCCGGTGGAGAGCCGCGAAGCGCAGCTGGCGGAGTACGACGCCCTGGAGGCCCTCTGCCCCGCGCCCCCCGACGTGCCGGTGTTGACGGGATTTCGAGAGATGGACGAGGCGGCCGTGAGGGCCCTGATCGAGTCCCATGGCCTCGCCATGAGCGCGGCGGACCTGGCCTGCTGCGCGGCGCACTTCAGGGAGGAGGGGCGGGACCCGACGCTGACGGAGCTCAAGGTGCTGGACACCTACTGGTCGGACCACTGCCGCCACTCGACCTTCCTGACGTCGCTGGACTCCGTCGAGTTCGAGGACGAGCGCATCCGGGAGGCCTACGGCCGCTACCTGAGGCTGCGGGAGGAGACGGGGCGGAATGACCGGCCCGTCACGCTGATGGACATGGCGACGATCGGCGCGCGGGCGCTCAAGGGGCGGGGAAAGCTGACGGACCTGTCGGAGTCCGCGGAGGTCAACGCCTGCACGGTCCGCATCCAGGTGAACGGCGAGCCATGGCTCCTGCTGTTCAAGAACGAGACCCACAACCACCCCACGGAGATCGAGCCCTTTGGAGGGGCGGCCACCTGCGTGGGCGGCGCGATCCGCGACCCGCTGTCCGGCCGCGGGTACGTGTATCAGTCCATGCGCGTGACGGGCGCGGGGGACCCCCGCCGTCCCGTCGCCGAGACGATGCCGGGCAAGCTGCCCCAGCGCACGATCGTCACCGCGGCGGCGGCGGGCTACAGCTCCTACGGCAACCAGATCGGAATCCCCGCGGGGATCGTGGACGAGATTTACCACGAGGGCTACGTGGCCAAGCGCATGGAGATCGGCGCGGTGATCGCCGCGGTCCCCGAGGCGAACGTGAGGCGGGAGGAGCCCCGGCCGGGGGACGTCGTCTTCCTGCTGGGAGGCCGAACGGGGCGCGACGGGTGCGGCGGGGCCTCCGGGTCCTCCAGGGCCCACACGGCCCGGTCCCTCGAGACCTGCGGCGCGGAGGTGCAGAAGGGCAACGCGCCGGAGGAGCGCAGGCTGCAGCGGCTGTTCCGAAATCCGGACTTCACGCGCATGATCAAGCGCTGCAACGACTTCGGCGCGGGAGGCGTGTCCGTGGCCGTAGGGGAGCTGGCGGACGGGCTGGACATCGACCTGGGCGCCGTTCCGCTGAAGTACGCGGGCCTGGACGGCACGGAGATCGCCATCAGCGAGTCCCAGGAGCGCATGGCGGTCGTGGTGGACGCGGAAGACGCGGCGCGGGTTCGAGAGCTGGCGGAGGCGGAGGACGTGCGGGCCGCCGTGGTGGCCCAGGTCACGGCGGATGGGCGGGTGACGATGCGCTGGCGCGGAAAGCGCATCCTGGACCTGCCCCGCCGCTTCATCCAGACGAGCGGCGCGGAGCGCCATGCGGAGGTGCTCTGCGCCTCCCCCAGGCCCTACGCCCCGGAGGTGCCGGACGGCTTCGTCCGCGGGATGCGGGCCGTGGCGGCGGACCTCAACGTCTGTTCCCGACGCGGGCTCTGCGAGCGGTTCGACTCCTCCGTGGGGGCCAACTCCGTGCTGTCCCCCTTTGGCGGTCGGCGTCAGCGGACCCCCGCCCAGGCGATGGTGGCGAAGATCCCCCTGATGGGAGGCCAGAACGACACGAGCGCCTGTTCCGCCATGGCCTGGGGGTTCGACCCCTTCCTGTCCTCGGCCTCGCCCTACGACGGCGCCTACATGGCGGTGGTGGAGTCCCTGTGCCGCCTGGCTGCGGTGGGCGTCCCGCTGGAGTCCTGCCACCTGAGCCTTCAGGAGTACTTCGGCCGTCCGGGCGCGGACCCACGGCGGTGGGGGCTGCCCGCCGCCGCGCTCCTGGGCGCCCTGGACGCCCAGATGGACTTTGGCGTCGCCGCCATTGGGGGCAAGGACTCCATGAGCGGCTCCTTCGAGGGGCTGGACGTCCCGCCGACGCTCGTCTCCTTCGCCCAGGGCATGACCGACGTCTCCCGCGTCCTGTCGCCGGAGTTCAAGCGCGCAGGGTCCCGCGTCGTGTGGCTGCGCCCGCGGTGCCGGGGTCCGCTGCCCGACCCGAAGTCCCTGCTGGCCCTCCTGGCGCGCGTTCAGGACCTGCGCGTCAGGGGCGAGGCCCTGGCCGTGGGGACGCCCGCCTTCGGCGGGCTGGCGGCCCTCGTCCTGAGGATGGCCATGGGCAACGGGTTCGGCTTCGCGTTCGACGACGACCTCACCCTGGCGGAGCTCTTCGGTCCTGCCCGCGGGTCCTTCGTGGTGGAGCTGGCGGAGGGCGTTTTGGACCTGGAGAGCGCGGAGTTCGACTGCATCGCGCTGGGCCGGGTGCTGGAGGCGCGCCGGGCGACCCTGGGCGGCGAGGCCGTGGACATGGAGGAGCTGGAGGGTATCTACGAGGGCGTCCTGGAGGACGTCTTCCCCGTGAGGTGCGATGCAGGAGAGCTGGTTTCGCTGCCCGACGCATGGCCGGCTCCGGCGGAACGGGCCGTCCCCCGGCTGCCCCATGGCGCCGCTCGCCCGCGGTTCCTCATCCTCGTGTTTCCGGGGACGAACTGCGAGTATGAGTCCGCGCGCGCCGTGGAGCGGGCCGGAGGAGAGGCGGAGGTCCTGGTGGTCCGGACGCTGACGCCGGAGGCCATGAAGGAGTCCGTGGACCGGTTCGCCGCGCGGCTGGGCGCGTCGCAGGCGCTCTTCCTGCCCGGCGGGTTCTCCAACGGCGATGAGCCCGACGGGTCCGGGAAATTCATCGCCATCTTCCTGAGGAGCCCGGCGGCCCGGTCCGCGGTGGAGGGGCTCCTGGAGGTGCGGGGCGGCCTGATTTTGGGGGTGTGCAACGGCTTTCAGGCGCTGGTGCGCACGGGGCTCCTGCCCTTCGGCCGCATCGTGGACCCGGATGAGCTGGGGGAGGGCTCGGCCGTGCTGACCTTCAACGCCATCGGCCGCCACCAGTCGAAGATCGTCCGCTCCCGCGTCCTCTCGAACCGCTCTCCGTGGCTGAGCCGCACGCGGGTGGGCGACGTGTTCGCCATGCCCGTCTCCCACGGCGAAGGGCGCTTCGTCTGCGGGGTGGCCCTGCTGCGCCGCCTGGCGGAGGCCGGGCAGGTCGCGACGCAGTACGTCGACCTGCAGGGGAGCCCCACGATGGACGTCCAGTACAACCCGAACGGCTCCCTGGCCGCCGTCGAGGGCCTGCTCTCGCCGGACGGGCGCATCTTCGGCCGCATGGGACACGCGGAACGGGTGGGGGATGGCCTCTACCAGAACGCGGGGCGCACGGGGGGCACGATGATGTTCGAGTCGGCCATGGACTTCCTGCTGGGCTAGCGCGGGGGAACCCCGAAATTTCCCCTGCACAAACCGCGCAGATGCTCTATACTTCTCTTTGTTTCCTGAGGCTCCTGCCGCCTGCGGGAGCCTTTTGATTTTGAGGCCGGGAGGTCAATGCGATGGAAAAGCGTGAACAGCTTTATGAGGGCAAGGCAAAGAAGGTCTTCGCGACGGACGACCCGAAGCGCTACGTCGTCGAGTACAAGGACGACGCCACGGCGTTCAACGGCGAGAAGCGCGGCACCATTGTCGGCAAGGGCGTCGTCAACAACCGGATGAGCAACATCCTGTTCCGGATGCTCGAGGCGAACGGCGTGCCCACGCACTTCGTGGAGGAGCTGAGCGACCGGGAAACGCTGGTGCGGGCCGTGGAGATCGTGCCCCTTGAGGTCATCGTCCGCAACGTGGCCGCAGGCTCCTTCTCCAAGCGCTACGGCGTGGAGGAGGGACGGGCGCTGAAGAACCCCACGCTGGAGTTCTCGCTGAAGGACGACAGCCTGGGCGACCCCCTGATCAACGACTCTCACATCCTGGCGCTTGGGCTGGCCACGGAGGAGGAGCTCAGGACCATGCACGAGATGGCCTTCAGGATCAACGACCTCCTGAAGGACTACTTCCTCAAGATCGGCGTGAAGCTCATCGACTTCAAGATCGAGCTGGGCCGCTGCGACGGGCGGATCGTTCTGGCGGACGAGATCTCGCCGGACACCTGCCGTTTCTGGGACGCCAAGACGAACGAGAAGCTGGACAAGGACCGCTTCCGCCGCGACCTGGGGCACGTGGAGGACGCATATCAGGAGATGTTCAAGAGGGTGACGCAGTAGGCGCAGGGGAGGACGGGGGACGGACGTCCCCCGAAGCTCAAGCTTTGGAATGGAGCGCGGAGGCGGAGATGGAATGGTATGAGGAGGACGCCCTGCACGAGGAGTGCGGCGTCATGGGGGTTTATCGGAAGGAAAAGGACGCCGCGAGCCTTGTGTATTACGGGCTCTACGCCCTTCAGCACCGCGGTCAGGAGAGCGCCGGCATCGCTGCGAACCGGGGGGGCGCCGTCATGCAGGTCAAGGGGCCCGGACTGGTGGGAGAGGTGTTCCGCGGGGAAACCCTGGCGGGCCTGAAGGGCAACATCGCCGTGGGCCACGTGCGCTACCCGACGGCCGGGGGGGCGGACCCCCGCAGCGCCCAGCCCCTGGTGGCCCGCTGCGGGATGGGGGACATCGCCCTGGCGCACAACGGCAACCTGGTGAACGCGGACAGCATTCAGGAGATGCTGACGGACGCGGGCGTGATCTTCCAGACGACGACGGACAGCGAGTCCATCCTCAACCTGATCTGCCAGCACGGAAACAAGCGCGGCGTGGAGGCGGGCATCCGCACTGCGATGAGCCTGATCAAGGGAGCCTACGTCCTGGTCATCACGCTGGGGGACCAGCTGATCGGCGTGCGCGACCCCTACGGCCTGCACCCGCTGTGCCTGGGCAGGCTTGCGGACGGCTGGGCGCTGGCCTCCGAGAGCTGCGCGCTGGAAGCCATCGACGCGGAGTTCGTCCGCGACGTGGAGCCGGGCGAGGTCGTATTCATCAACCAGGAAGGGGTGCGCAGCCTGCCCCCGTCGCAGTGGTGTCGCAAGAGCCTCTGCGTGTTCGAGCTCATCTACTTCGCACGGCCCGACAGCGTGCTGGACGGCATCAGCGTCTACGATTTCCGCCGCCGATGCGGGCGACTTCTGGCGCACCAGCGGAAGATCGAGGCGGACCTGGTGATGGCGGTGCCGGACTCCGGCATCCCGGCGGCCATCGGCTACGCCGAGGCGTCCGGCATCAACTATGGCGAGGGGCTGATCAAGAACAAGTACATCGGGCGCACCTTCATCCAGCCGACCCAGGAGATGCGGGAAACTGCCGTCCACATCAAGCTGTCGCCCATCCGCAGCAACATCGAGGGCAAGCGCCTGATCGTGGTGGACGACTCCATCGTGCGGGGGACGACCAGCCGCCGCATCGTGCGCCTGCTGCGGGCGGGCGGGGCCAGAGAGGTCCACCTGGTCATCTCCTCTCCCCCCGTGTGCTACTCCTGCTACTTCGGCATCGACACGCCCTACAGGGAGAAGCTGATCGCCGTGCAGAAGACGCAGCAGGAGATCCTGGAGTACATCGGCGCCGACTCCCTGACCTACCTCAGCGACGCCTGCCTGTCGGAGGCCTGCGGGCACCAGGCCCTCTACTGTCGGGCCTGCTTCGATGGGAACTACCCCATGGAGGTCCCCGCCACGGCACGGCCTGCGGGATTTTTCAAGGAGAGCGGGCCAATGGGGTTCGCGGCGGACATCGAATCGTAGGGAGCGCCGGGGACATGACCACTGCGTCCGCAGGGGCGGCGCGAAAGGATGGGGAGGAAGCTTATGCTGAGCGCGGTTCTCTTTGACATGGATGGGCTGATGTTCGACACGGAGGCGCTGAACCTGAGGGCCTGGGAGGCGGCGGGAGAGCGACACGGGTACGCGATCACGCCGGAGGTCATGCACGAGCAGATCGGCCTGAGCCTGCCAAAGACGCGCAGCATGATGCAGGAGCGGTTCGGCCCGGCGTTCGATTTCGACCTGGTGCGGGGGGACCGAATTCGCTGGACGGAGCGCTGGATCGAGGAGCATGGTCTGCCGGAGAAGCCCGGCCTCCGCCGGCTCCTGGCATGGCTCATCGAGAGGCGGATTCCGCGGGCCATGGCGACCTCGAGCGACCGCGGGATCGTGGGGTTCTACCTGAAGCACACGGACGTGGGGGAGTGCTTCGACCGAATCCTCACGGGGGATCGCGTCGAGCGCGGCAAGCCCGCGCCGGACATCTTCCTGAAGGCCGCCCTGGAGCTGGGGGCGGACCCCGCAGGCTGCGTGGTCCTGGAGGACTCCTACAACGGAATCCGGGCCGCCCACGCTGCCGGAATGATGCCCGTGATGGTGCCGGACCTCCTGCCGCCGACGCCTGAGATCGCGGCTCTGGCCTATCGCGTGGTGGGGAGCCTGAACGACGTCATCCCCGTTTTGGAGGCGCTGGCCGATGACCGGAAGCCGGAGCGCTGAGGACCGGGACACGGCGTCCCTCATCCGCGCCTTCGTCGCGGTGACGGTCCCCGATGGGGCGGCGCGGATGCTGGAACTCCTCCTGACGCGCCTCGCGCCGCTGGGCCGGCTGAGGTGGGTGACGCGGGCCCAACTGCACGTCACGCTGCGCTTTCTGGGGGAGCAAACGCCCGACGCGATCGAGAGGGTGAAGCGCGCGCTGGCGCCGATCGCCTTCCCGCCCTTCGAGGTGGAGCTCTCCCGCGCGGGAGCGTTCCCCAGCCTGGAGCGTCCCCGCACGCTCTGGCTCAGCGGCACGAGGGGCGCGGCGGAGCTGACGGCCCTCGCCGCCCGTCTGGAGGACGCGCTGGCGGAGGCGGGCATCCCGCGGGAGCGGCGGCCCTTCGTCCCCCACCTGACGCTGGCCCGCTGCACCGGAGAGCCTCTGCCGCCGGCGCTCCTGAAAGCGCTGGAGAAGGTGCCTCCCGTTTCGTGGACCTGCTGCGGCATCGAGCTGATGCGAAGCCGACTGACCCCCCGCGGGGCGATCTACAGCCCCATCCCCATTGAGTGATCCGTGTCATAAAACGCCATAAACGCCACGAACGCCATAAACGCTATAAAATGAGGGGGCCGCGTCCTGCGGCCCCCCGTTTGTCCAACTCGGATAAACTGTGACGGCCTTGGAGCTGCCGCGGCGGACGGGGCGAGGGCGGCGGTGTGCTCCTCCTGCCCTCACGCCATCATGGCGGCCCGCTGGACGGCCTCCTGCTGGAGCTCTCGCACCAGGTTGATGCGAAACACGTCCGGAAACTCGTCCAGGTTGCAGCAGCTTAGGCTGTAGCGGACGGTGAGGTTGTCCTCCGCGGGCAGGGGCTCCACGCTCACCAGCATGGAGGTGCTGCGGGTCAGGCCCAGCACCCTGGAAACGCGGGAGTACTTGGCGAGGTAGTTCTCGTACTCGCCCGTCTTGGCCTCGATCCAGAAGATCTTGTCCCCCACGCAGAGCAGGAAGTCCAGCTCGAAGTTCTCCCCCGTGGGGAGGATGATGTTGGGGTTCTTCATGAAGGCGTAGGGCAGGCTGACCGTGGCGGGGTGCGTCGTCAGGATGGAGATCACCTTGTCGCGGATGTAGTGCTCCAGCCAGCCTCCGGTCAGGAAGTTGATGGCAGCCGGCGTCCGGTTCACCTGGGCCACGATGCTGTACTGGGGAGCGCGCCGGTAGGTGAAGGAGGAAAGGAACTTCGCCGCGCTCAGCATGTGGCAGAAGTTCAGCGTGTGGGTGATGTCCCGGCTCGGCAGCTTCGCCAAAGAGTAGCGGAACTCGCGGCAGTCGTTCAGGGTGGCCTTCATCATCTCGTAGAAGGGGCGGACGTAGACGAGGTACTTGCCGAGGAAAGCGGCGATTTGCGGCACTTCCTTAGGCAGGTGTCCTTCGTCGGGGATGGAGGTCACCTCCACCCGGTGGTCCTTCAGGTACTTGTAGAGGATGTCGAGGCGCTTCTGCGAGAACTGCCCGCCGCGCTCCGGGGCGTTTGCCGCCGGCGCCAGAAGATTGCCCGACGCCCCTGCCGGAAAGACGGAGAGGTCCGGGTGGGGCAGCATGTTGGGCGTGAGCAGCTCGATGTGGCGGCCCGCGCGGGAGCTGGAGATGGTCCGCATCAGCCCCGCCGCCTCCAGGTTGTCCATCTGCGCCAAGAGCGAGGGCTTCCCGATGCCCAGCGCCTGCGCCAGCTGGTTGACGTGCAGCAGCCCCTCCTCATGCCCCTTCAGGACGTCCATCAGCACGAAGAGCGTTCCCAAAGGGGTAAAGCCCCTCAGGGAGGACATCATCTCCACGCTGCTGAACTCCGTGGGGGAGTAGGGGTTCCTGCGGGTCGCCGCCTTCTCCTCCTTCCGCTTGGGAGCCGGCGCTGCGGCGGGCCGCTCCGCCGGGCGCGGCGCCTGGGGCGCCACGTCCGCCCTGGCGCTCTGCGCCGGTGCCTCCGGCTGAAGGGCGGTGCTCCGGTGCCGCCTGCCGCCTCGGCGGCTTCGGCTGTGGCGGGAGGCGCCGCTCCTGGCCGGGGCGGAAGCCTCTACGGCGGACTCGATGGCCTCCCCCACGCTGAAGGGGATCTCGCCATCGTCCAGCACCTCGCGGTCCAGCTCCTCCAGAGGCTCCGCTCCTGCAAGGGGTTCTGCCGCCTCCGGCTGGAGCTCGTCCAGGGGGAGCGGTTCCGCAGGAAGCGCCCGCTCTGGGACGGAAAGCTCGCGGAGGGGAGAGGACACGATGGTGATGTTACCAGGGGCATTTTCGTTATCAGTAACGTTATCGTTACTTATTTTGACCTCGTTTTCATCGTTGGCGTCGACATTTTTCGTCGTTGGGTGGTCTGTGGGGGATTTTACGGAAACGTTTTGATTATCGGTATCTAAAACATTATCCTCATGGGTCGTCGCCGTGGCCTTTTCGTCGGCTGATTTGGGCGTGTTTTTAGGACCGGTATGGTTATCCGCGTTATTTTTTCCGCGCCCGCGCCGTCCTCTCCCTCGCCTCGTCGGCTTCGCGGGAGAGCCTTTCTGCGCCTGTGCGTCCGCGGGCTCCGCTTCCACGGGCGTGGGACTGCTCTCGCCGGGCTCCGGCGTGCGGGCGGTTCCGAGACGGCCCGCTGGAACCTCAAGCTCTGAGTCAGAAACGTTCTTGATATCGGTAGCGTTTTTATTATCTTTTTTTCGTTCCGGTTTTTTCTCGTCGGGGATGGCGTTGCACTCCGAGGTCATCTCGCCAGGCCGCGCTTTGGCCCCCCGGCGCCTTCCTCTGGATGCGGGGGCGTCGTACTGGGTTGTCTTTTCATTTCCGGTATCGTTATTGATCCCGTTTTTTGGAAGCTCTGGGGATGCGGAGGGCTTTGCGCCCTTCGGCGCGACCTCCTTTGCGGCGCGCCTTCCTGCGGCGGGCGTTTCCCTTGCCGCGGGACGCTTTTCGACGGCGGGGGGCGGCAACTCAGTCGCTGCAACGGGAGCCGGACCCTTGCCTGCAGCGGCACGTCGTCCTCGCCTCCGCCTTTCGCCCTCCGATGGCTCCTCCGGGGCTTCGGGCTGGCGCGGAGAAACGGTTAATTTTTTATTACCGGTATGATTAAGGGGAGGCTTCTTCGCGTTCTCGTGGTCGGCCTTGGGGCTCTCCGCGGCCTTCGCCGTTCCGGCCGAGGCCGTGCGGGGCTTCCGGGGCCGCACTCCAGCAGCAGCCTTGGTGGGGGCTTTGTCGGGCGCCTTGACGGATTCCTGCTTCGTGGAGGCCGTCTGGGCCGGCTTGGGCGGCCGAACGGGGGTCTGTTTCAGAGATACGCCCCCCCTCGTGGAGAGCTCCGCCGGTTTCTCGACGGCCTTTCGCCTGCTTCGCGTCCTCTTCGCCTTCTCCTTCGTCGTTTTCTCCGCCTGTGCCGCATCCGCCATGTCGCGTTCCTCCGCCTGAACCCCTGCCATAGGGCTCCCATGATTTTATACCGGTCATTATTTTATCACCTTTTATGGTTTTCGGAGAGGAAACTTGTCCGGGATCGTTTTTAAAACCGGTATAAAGAACCGCGTAGCGCATTGAAAATGAATCAATTTGATTTGACCGACGTTTCAATTATAATAGTAGACTGTTTTCGTCTGCGGCGTTTTGCGGACGGACAAATCTCGATGTGGAGGATTGATCTTCGATGAAGCTGCGCGCAGACCTGCACACGCACACGCTAGCCTCCGGGCACGCCTATTCCACGGTTGGCGAGATGGCGCGCTCCGCCGCGGCGAAGGGCCTCGAGCTGATCGCCATAACGGACCACGCCCCGGCGCTGCCGCAGACCTGCGGATGGATGCACTTTGCCAACCTCCACACCCTGCCACGGGAGGTGTGCGGCGTTACCGTCCTGAGGGGCGCTGAGCTCAACGTCCTCAACCTGGAGGGGGAAACGGACCTGCCGGAGCGGGTTCTGAAGCGCCTGGACTGGGTCATCGCGAGCCTCCACGAACACGTCCTGCCGTCCAGCCCGGAAACGGATTACACCCCTGTCTACCTGGCCCTCGCGGAAGACCCCTTCGTCGACATGATGGGGCATCCGGAGTCGCCGGACTATGCCTTCGACGTGGACCGCGTCCTTCCCCTCTGGGCGGAGCGGGGGAAGGTCGTGGAGTTCAACGAGGCCCATATCTTCACCGGAAGCCAGGAAAACAGGCGGAACGCGCTGCGCCTGGCGGAGGCCTGCGCCAGGTGGGGAGTGACCGTGGCGGTGGACTCGGACGCCCACAGCGAGTGGGACGTGGGGCGCACGTCCCGGGCTGCGGAGATGCTCGCGGAGATGGGGTTCCCGGAAGAACTGGTGCTGAACCTCTCCGCCGAGCGGGTTCTGGACTTCCTGCAGCGTCGTGCGAGGCGTACCGTCTGCGACCCGTCGTGACGGACGTTTCCGGACATCCTGCAAAAAGGCGCTGTCGCGAGTTTCCTCCCGTAGTACAATTACAAGGTGAGAATTAAGCAGATTGGGCCGCAGCGGACCACGCTCCCGGCACGATCGATCTGGGGGTGTTCCTTGTGTGTCCTGACGAGTTGAACGCGCCTTTGCCGGATCAGACGGCGGAAGGCGACGGAGGTTTTTGGTGGACCGTTGAGTACGAGCTCATCCCTGGCGAGAACAGGGAGTGGGACGCGGAGCGCCTCTGGACCCTGGCCTCGATGACCGGCGCCATCGGCTCCGAGCTTGTCGAGGATGAGGGCAGGATGACCCTGCGCGCCGACTATCTGAGCTCCAGAGACCCGGACGAGCTGAGCCGGTTGGTGAGCGCCCTCCTGTCGTCCTTTCCGGGGGTGTCCGCCGGCGAGTGCCGCAGGACGGAAAAGCGCGCCTGGAGCACGCAGCACCTCGAGGCGTTCCCGCCCCTCAACGTGGGGCATACCTTCGTGGTCATGGCCCCGTGGCACAGGGACGAGGAGAGGCAGGGGCGCATCCCCCTGTACATCTATCCCGCCATGGCCTTCGGAACGGGGTACCACGAGAGCACCCGCATCGCGCTTGAGCTCATGGAGGACGTGGTGCACCGGGGGGACGTGGTGCTGGACATCGGCACGGGCACGGGCATCCTGTTCATCGCGGCCCTGAAGCTCGGCGCGTCGTGGACCGTCGCCCGCGACCTGGACCCGACGACGATCGAGGAGGTGCGCCGCAACATGGAGCTGAACGACCTGAGCCCGGACCTCTGCGACCTGGCTGTGGGGGACCTGCTCTCCGGCGTGCAGGACAAGGGGAACGTCCTCCTGGCCAACATCCTCCTGGCGCCCAACCTGGCCCTTCTGCCGGACGTGAAGTACGCCCTGAAGCCAAAGGGCTACGCCATCTTCTCCGGCATGACGAACCATGAGCGCGGGGCGTTCCTGTCCGTCCTCTCCTCCTCCGGGCTTGCGCTGGAGCGGGAGCTTCACTTCGGCGACTGGTGGGGCTGCCGGGCCCGTCTCGCCTGGGGCTAGGGCTTCGTGACCGAAAGGGAGGGGTTTGGGTCCCTTGGGCTGCGGGGCGTCCCGGTGTGGCTTCACGTGCTGGGGTGCCGGTCCAACCTGTGCGAGGGCGACTTCCTGGCCGGAGACCTGGAGGCCAGGGGCGCCTTGGTGCGCCGCGAGCTTGAGGGCGCCCAAGCGGCCGTCCTCGTCAGTTGTTCCGTGACGGCGGAGGCGGACCGCAAGTGCCGTCAGTTGGTGCGCCGCGCCCGCCGTGCGGTGGGGGAGGAGGGCATCGTGGCCGTGTGTGGCTGCTGGGCCCAGGGCGTCGAGGCGGAAGCAGCGCAGGAGCTGGGGGTTGACCTTCTGGTGGGGAACCGCCGAAAGTCCCTGCTGACCGAGGCCCTCGATGCCGCGCTCCGGCAGGGCCGCACCTTTTGCGACCTGCGGGCGGACCTCAGCGCGGACCGTTCCTGGGAGGAGCTCCCCATGGGGGCTCCCCGGCTGCACTCCCGCGCCTTCATCAAGGTCCAGGAGGGCTGCGACCACTTCTGCACCTACTGCGTCATCCCCTTCCTGCGGGGTCGGTCGGTGAGCCGCCCTCTGGAGGACGTCCTGGCGGAGGTGCGCCGCGTTTCCGAGGGGGGGTGTCGCGAGGCGGTGCTGACGGGGATCCACCTCGGCATGTACGGCCGGGACAGGGGGTCCTCCCTGGCGGAGCTGGTGCGCGCCGTGTCGGAGTGCGGGGCCCTGGACCGGCTTCGGCTGGGGTCCTTGGAGCCCTTTTCGCTCGACGGCGCCCTGCTGGACGCGCTGGCGGAGAGTCCCATCTTCTGTCCGCACCTGCACCTGCCGCTCCAGAGCGGGGACGACGGGGTGTTGTCCCTCATGCGCCGGGGCTACACGGCGGACGATTTCGTCCGCGTCTCTGAGGCGGCCCGCAGCCGGCTGGGAGCGGACCTGCACATCTCAAGCGACGTTCTGGTGGGGTTCCCTGGGGAGGACGACGCGGCCTTCCACGGAACGACGGCCCTGATGCGCCGCGTGGGGATGGGGCGGGTCCACGTGTTCCCCTACTCCGAGCGGCGCGGCACGCTGGCGGCCTCCCTGCCCGGGAGGGTGGAGCCCTCCGTGCGGGCGGAGCGTGCCGCGGAGGCCGCTGCGGTGGGGATGGAGCTTCTGAGCCGATACGCACGGCGTTTCGTCGGCCGGACGCTGGAGGTCCTGGCTGAGGGGGATGGAGCGGGCTACACCCCACAGTTTCTGGAGGCGGCCTGGGAGGGCGGCTCCCCGCCCGGACGGACGGTGCGCGTGGCGATGCGCTTTGAGAAGGGGGGAAAGCTTGAGGGATGTCTCGCATGAGTTCGCCCGCCATCGGAATCGACCTGGGGACGCGCAACGCCCTGGCCGCTTTCCTCGACGAGGATGGCGCCGTCAGGCTCATCCCCAACCGCTGGGGGACGACGACGACTCACTCCGTCGTCGGCTGGGAGGACGGGGCCTGGGTCGTGGGCGAGGACGCGGTGCGCCTGGGGCTTCGGGGCGGCAGCGTCTGGTGGGACCTGAAGCGCAAGGTGGGGACCTCCTTTCGGGCCTTCCCCGACGGACGCCCGCGCACGGCTCAGGACCTTCTGGTCCCCCTGCTGGAGGCGCTGCGCGAGGACGCGGAGGTGTGCCTGAAGTCCTTCGTGTCCTCCTGCGTGTTGACCGTGCCCGCCTGCTTCACCCTGCCCCAGCGGGAGGCCGTGATCCGCGCGGCGAACGCCGCAGGGCTGAACGCCCGCATCGTGTCGGAGCCGACGGCGGCGGCCCTCGCCTTTGGACGCCAGGGGCGGTTTCTGGTGCTGGACTTCGGGGCCGGCACGACGGACATCTCCGCGGTGGAGAGCGAGGGGGGCGTGTGGCAGGTGCTGGAGAGCGTCGGCACGGACACCGTCGGGGGCTATGAGTTTGACGTGGCCCTGGCGGAGTGGCTGCGCGAGAGCCTCCTGCTGGACAAGTTCGATGCGGGGGACGTGCGCTGGCAGATGCTGCTCCAGGAGGCGGAGAGGATCAAGATCGCCCTGTCCGACTGCTGGTCCGTCCACTGGACGCCCCCCGCCCTGGGGGGATGGGCGCCGCCTGAGCTCACCGTCTATCGCGAGGATATGGAGCGCCTGATGCGCTTCTCCATCCGGCGCCTGATCCACACGGTGCGCCGCCTGTGGGATCGCTATGAGCCGGAGCACCTGCTGCTGGTGGGAGGGTCGAGCCGTATTCCCCTCCTTCAGGAGATCCTGGAGCGGGAGGTGGCGCTGCCGGAGCGGCTCAGCCTCTGTGCGGAGGACGCGGTGGCGCGCGGCGCGGCGCTCTACACGGCGTCGGGGCGGGAGCGGCTTCTGCTGGACGCGCTCTCCGGGGACCTGAACGCGCTCTGGTGCGGGCAGACGCTGACGCTCATCCCATCGGAGTCGGTGCTGCCGGCCCACGCGGAGGTCGCCCTGGAGGCGGAGCGGCCGGGGCACGCGACGCTTGAGATCCGCCAGTCCCGAAACGAGCTGCGGGACGAGAGCGTTCGCCTGGGCTCACTGGACCTGGAGGTCGATGCGGGGGAGGAGCTTCGCCTCGCCTGCCTCCTCTCGGCATCGGGCCGCTTCACGGCGTCCCTGACGCGCGGGACGGGGGAGTGCGTGCCCATACCGCTGGTCCTGGAGGGAACGCAGGCCGGCCGCAGCCCGGAGGCGGAGAACGACCGCCGTCTGCGCGAGCTCAAGCTCTCCCTGGTCAGCCTTGAAACGCTGCTGTCGGGGAGTCAGCGGGCCCGGCTGCACCTCTTGTTTCGGCGCGCCGAGGGGGCTCCATCGGACCCGGAGGTGATGGGGCTTCTGGAGGGCCTGGTGAAGGACCTGAAGCGAGCGGTATCCTGATCTGGGGGGACGCTGCGGCGTTCGGTTCCACGTTGTGTTGAGCTTCTGACGGAGCGAGGTCGTTTGTTGCGATGGAGATGAACCTTTTCGGGGAGGTCAGAGCCAGCCTGAGGGCTCTTGGGCTGGAGCCTGGAGCGACGGAGGCGGACGTGCGTTCCGCGTTCCGCCGCCTTGCCTTGACCTGTCACCCCGACGTGGTGGGGCAGGGAGGGGCGCTGCGCTTTCAGCAGATTGCGGGCGCCTACTCCCTCCTGAAGGGCCTTGCGCCGGACGAGCTGAGGCAGCTGTCCGGTGCGGGCTGGCGGCAGCAGCGTTCCCTCGTCAAGCGCCGCGCCTCCACGTTCCTGGACTGGTATCGCAGCCGCCGCGACCGGGCGCGGCAGGAGGCCGAGGAGGCCCACCGGGCCGAGCGGGAGGAGGAGCGGCGCCAGGCGGAGGAGCGCAGCGAGCGGGTGGATCGCGTGCTGGAACAGTACGACCGCAGCCTGAGCCGGCGGCTTGAGCGGATGTCGAAGAGCGCTGACGCGGCGCAGCTGAACGACGTTCTGTCGCGCCTTAGGTCCTCAGTTGCCGAGGTGCGGCGCCTCGCGCTGGGGCGCGTGGGGACGTTGATCAATCGCGCTGAGGTCCGTCAGGCGGTATCGGACCTGTTGTGCCGGTGGGACGTGGACGAGAAGACGGCCC
>ERZ773099.970-NODE-970-length-22108-cov-14.765429_pt1 | contig 22108 bp, 17 predicted proteins | sample MGYA00511120_ERZ773099 | MGnify/ENA primary metagenome ERZ773099 (study PRJEB29015, sample SAMEA2738012) | human oral metagenome | biome: human oral; feature: human-associated habitat; material: dental | place: China | collected 2104 ...
CTGCGATGGATTCGGTGTCCAGCATGGGGGCCAGAAGAACCGGATCGGGGAGGGTTTGTTCAACGTCGGTGTAGAACTCGACGTTGATGGCGTCGGTGAGTTTCACCCCGAGCCGATAGGTAAGCGCACCGGCCGGAATCATGCCTCCCCTGGCGATGGCGATGATCACCGAAGGGCGGAAACCGGATTCGTGGACCTGGAGCGCGAGGTCGTCGGCGGCCTCCCCGACCCCTTCCCAGGTGAGCACTTCTCTACCTGCGTGGTCGCTGGCGTCGCCGTGGTAAACCATGGCGGAATGTTACCGTCAGTCGAAGTGATGGGTGACGAACACAACGTCCAGCCAGCACCCGAATTTCCTGCCCACCTCTGACAGCACGGCCGACTCGACGAATCCCAGGCTCTTGTGAAAGGCCCGGGAGGCCGCGTTGTCCGCGTCCAGGACACCGATCATGACGTGAACCCCGCAACCCTGGGCATGGTCGAGGAGAGCACCCAGCAGCATCCGACCGGCCCCGTTGGAACGGCTTCCTTCGGCCACGTAGACGGAGTGCTCAACGGTGTGGAGGTAGGCCGCCTTGTCGCGGAACGGGCCGTAACTGGCGAAGCCGACCACCCGGCCGTCCTCCTCGAGGACCAGCACGGGATGCCCTTGGTTCCGCAGCCGCTCGAACCAGGCGGTGCGCTCCTCGAGGGTGACCGGTTCGACGTCGTAGGAGGCGGTGGTGGCCACGCCGCTCTCGTTGTAGATCTCCACGATGGCCGGGAGGTCCTCATGACTGGCGGAGCGGATCACGGGAGGCATGGATTCATACTAGAGGTCCCCACAGACCCCGCAACGACATCTCGAAGTCGGCAACCGAAAACAATCGAGCACCCCCTCACCTGCGACCAGGACATTCCCATTCCCACCGGCAACGAGATGGACCCGAACAAACACGAAAGCCATCGTTTCCCAGGTTAACCTTTGGCCATTGTTGCCGCGCTCGTACGCACGTCTGGGTGCACCATGAACCCGATCACCGGCCTAGTCAGGCGACAGTGTCATCTCAAGCACGAGAAACCTCAGCACCCGATTCGCGAAAGCGAATTACCGGAAGCCCGAGCAGACCACCACACTGCGCATACAATGGGCTTGACTCGGAAAATTCACCACCAACTCCATGTCGCACACATCGAATTGGAGACCGAGCATGAAACAGAAACCACACAGGTTCCTCGGCATCACGTCAACACTTCTGGCGCTCCTGACGCTGATGCCGTCAGCCTACGCGGACCCCGCCAGCGAGACCCCAGCGCCGACTGCACCAGCCACCGCGACGACGAAAGATCCCGCACTCATCACCGAGATCGCCAACACCCTCAGGCGAAGCGATGCTCTGATGGCAACCTTCGCGAATGCCCCGAGCGAAGAAGTCACCCACCAGTACCTCGAGGCCTTCGCCTCCGCCATGACAATCGAGCAGGCAGAACAGTTCGTCGAGGTCACCAAGGACAAACATTTCGAGGTCACCGGCACCCGAGATGACGGACAACCGATGGTGGAGCTGACCGAAGGACCCCCTGAGGTTGATTCCACCAGCTCCGAGTCTTGCTGCAAATGCTGGCGAGCGCGAGTAGCCTTCATGGCTTGGTGGACCGCATTTTACTCAATCTGTGGCGGCGTTGGAGCCGAAGCCGGGGCAGCATTCCCGCCAGCTGCCGCGGGAGGCATCATTGCCGGCTGCAGCCTCGGAACAGCCATCATGGGGACCCTGCCCAATTTTGACGATTCGTGCACGTAGAGCAGCTGAGCGATGAAATTTTCCAGAGAAACAAGGGGCGACATCTGGGCTGTTGTGATAGCAATCGTTGGCTCCTGGGTTGCGATCGGCATTGTCGCATGGTTCGTTCCTGGTTTCTACCAGCCATTTTGGATCATGGTTTTCACACCGATCCCGGGCACACTGGGCTTGCTCCTCGGAATACGTTGGCGTCGACAACACTCCCAAGACACAGAAAACTCCAGCAAGGCCGATATTCCTGACAGCAAAAACGGGAAGCAATGATCTGCGATGCCACGTCTCCTGGGCTCCAGTTGTTCTCCGAGAAGACCCGTAAACATTTCCTTGGAGAAGATCTGATCCACCGCATCGGTCTCCGTGGCCCCCGGGATGACCGGGGACCACGGAGACCAGTTTTCTCCGGGCCGGGAGCAGCGCTCCCGCACAGGGTTATTCGGGGCGCAGCGTCAGGGTGTCCCGTGTCGCCGCGGCGACAGCCTCACGACTGAAGGGCCAGTCGAAGAACTCACCCGTGGCCCAGGCCTCGAGTTGGTCCGCGACGTGTGACGACCACGGGTGACCGGAGCTTCCCGAGGAAATCACCCGCCGGGCCCGGTCGACGTCGCTCAGATCCACCGCCATGCGCATGGAGGGATCCCCCCACCACCTCGTAGTCCACCTGTCCATTGTCCTTGACGCTCTCGTCATAGCTGTTTGCATTGGGAATTTCGGGCCCACCGCCGACTGCCCGTTGTTTCCGGCGGAAGTGGTCCCTGATGAACCCGGGAAGCTCCTCGCCTTCCAGGATCTGGTGCCTCGAAGTCTGGACGTGGAGGCCGCCCCACCGCCACGTGGTGTGATCCCGGCTCAATCGGGCGGTCAGCTCGGCGTCGGTCTCGGCGTAGGCGCGGCGCATGATCTGAGCTGTATCCTCCACCTCTGAGGTGTTCTTGTCATCCCACAGTGGGTTCTGGGGTTCTGAGATCAGTCTCCCCAGCAACCGGGTCGATGGGTACCCCCGTCGTCCGCCAAGGCCGCATTGCTGAGGTGCGAGAAGAGCGATGCCATGATCATCGCCCCGGCTCATCAACGGCGTAATGGCCGCCCCGTTCGTACCAGCGGGTCAGTTCCGATTGCAGTTCTTCGTGGCGTTCATCGTTCAGCTCCACCGCGGTCAGGGCGGGGGCGAGCTCCTGGGCCGGCGGTGCCGTCGAGGAGCATGATCTTCGGTGCTTCCTCTAGCGTGACGGGGCCCTGCGCTGCGAGTTGCGCGATGGCGTCGTATATCTGCTGGGAACGATAGCCCGCAACATAGTGAGAACCGAGGTAGGGTCCGCTGGCCTCGGGCGTGATCGGCTGGTTTGCCGGGGCGATGATCCCGTCTGCCGGGTTGAGCACGACCGGCATGCCCGAGGGGGGCGTAGAACCCCTACCAATTGTAGCTGGAGTCCCAGCCGGGGCGCGGCCATCGGCCCCAGGTTGTCCGCCTCGTGGGCGACAACCGCCCCGCCCGTCGGCTGGGGCCTTGACCGGTCTCACCGGGTACTTGCCCGGGGCCTGGTAGCCGATGTCACCAGAGGCAGTGGCGAACAGGATGTTCTCCGCCGGATTCGCCATCAGGGCCGCCGCTGCCGAGACCTCCTCGGCATTCGTGGCGCGGCCGAGCGCGAAGAAAGACTCACCGGTTTTGTCGGGCATCAGTGCGGTCCACTGCAGGGCCACCGAGAGATTCTCCGACGCACCGGGAACCGGCCTGAACTGTTCGTCCGGCGCGAGCAGCCCGGAGACGACGGGACCGTGCACCGAGGTCCGCACCCGAATCTCGACGTCCTCGCCGCCAGCAACCCGGATCGTCTCGGTACGGGTCTGATAGGCGAGACACCTGCCGTCGCGTTGGTAGAAATTCTCGCCGACGTTCTTCTCGACCACCAGGTCGCTGACGTCACCGCCAAGATTGGTCAGGCCCCAGACCAGGTCAGCATTGCGCCCGATCATGATTCCCGGTATGCCGGCCATGGAGAACCCGGAGACACCGAAGGTGCATTCCCCGTTCAGCTGCTCGCAGTGCAGACCGACCTGGAACCAGACCGAGGGGTAGGCGATCTGGAGGTGGGGGTCGTTGCCGATGACGGGTTTCCCGGAGGCGGTGTGCTGCCCCGAGATCACGAAGGAGTTCGATCCGACCGCCGGGCCGTCGCCCAGCAGATGCGGCATGGCCTCCATCGCCTGCTGGACGCTCTGGAGCGCCCCGATGGTGTCGCCGGAACTCATCGAGGGCGTTTCGCCGCCGGTCTCGGACGACTGCGAAAGGAACTGATCGGGCTCGGGACAGTCCTCGGGATTCGTTTCCTGGGTTTCCAGCGGCAGCGGATCGGCCACCGGATAGTCGGCACGTGGCCGCAGATTGTTTTCCGTCGTTTCCTGCCCGATGATCGGCCTGCGTTTCTCCTCCTCGGCCTTCGGAAACAGTTCCTCCACCGCCACCGGAGTACCCAGTTTCTGAAGGTACCCCATGCGTTCGACCTCGACCCCAAAGCTCCCGCTCAGGTCCCGGGCCATGGCTTTGAGCCAGACCAGCGAATCAATGCTGGTCCACGGCTCGATGTCGGCAACAGGCAGACTCAAGCCCAGCACGGCGTACTCATTGGCCAGCTGCCACGGTTGCTTTCCCGATATGTAGATAGGCCTCGTAGAATCCGCGGGCCTCATCCGACAGCAGTTCCCACTCCTTTTCCGCCACCTGGCGCCATCCCATGGTGCGCACCGTGATATCCGATTCCTTCCCGGACTCCCCCACGAGTTCCTCCAGTCGCCCTAAGGCCATGTGGCGCGACAGGTCCATCTGGAAGAAACGTTCCTGGGCATGCACGTATCCCTGCGCGAAAAACAGGTCGTGGTCGGTGGTGGCATAGATGTGGGGTACGGCCCGGTGGTCGCGCAACACCCTGATCTCGGCACGTGGTCCGCTCAGGATGACCTCGCCAGAGTGTTTCGGCAGAGGTCCTCTCAGCACCACGATCACAGCAACGGCCGCCACCAGGATCAGGGGCAACGGCAACTCCGAGCACGGTGAAAAGCACTCGGCGGAAAGTTCTCTTTTTCTTTGACATGTCTCGTCTCCCAGAGAGGTATCTTCGATCCCCTCCCCCGCTCCCCACATATGTGGCCGGAACCCACGAGAACGTTATTGTCTTCCGTTGTGGCCAGACATCCGCCCGTGGTCAACTACCTCGTCAGGGCCTTCCCCTACTTGCCCCGTACGGGTTCTTCACGTGCTGTGGCGAACGTTCGATGGTTGGAAGAAAAGTCCATTAGCGGTGTTGGTCCTCCAGACGCACTCCGCACGTTCGGTGATCCGTGTCCCGCCGCTCATCACCACCGACTACGCCTTCGCAGCCTTTTCCGCAGAGGCCCAGCCCGCCAGGTCGCCCCTGTTGATCGCGAGGGCGATCATCTCCGGGAAGGCGTCGGGGGTGCAGGCGAATGACGGGATTCCCATAGCGGCCAGGCTACCCGCCACGTCGTGGTTGTAGCCGGGGGTGCCGTCATCGTCGAGGGCCAGCAGGGTCACCATCGTGACGCCCTGCCGCTGGAACTGGCCCATCCGCCGCAGCATCTGTTCGGGGTTGAAGTCGTAGAGGTCGCTGATGAGGACCATCACCGTCTCGCGGGGGCGCTGCACCAGGTATTCGCAGTACGCGAGGGCCTTGCTGGTGTCCGTGCCGCCGCCGAGTTGGGTGCCGAAGATGACGTCGACGGGGTCGCTGAGCTGATCGGTGAGGTCAACGACCGATGTGTCGTAGACCACGAGGTGGGTTTTCACCGCCTTGATGGAGGCCAGCACGGCCGCGAAGATACTGGCGTAGACCACTGACGTCGCCATGGAACCCGACTGGTCGACCACCAGCACGATCTCCCGCTGGAAACCGGTCTGTTTGCGGCCGTAGCCGATGAGGCGCTCGGGCACGACGGTGTTCAGTTCGGGAAGGTAGTTGCCCAGGTTCGCCGCGATCGTTCGTGACCAGTTGATGTCGTTCAGGCGGGGCCGGTTGGTGCGGGCGGCCCGGTTCAGCGCGCCCCGGACCGCTTGCTGCACCTTGTCGGCGAGTTTCTCCTCCACCTGTTTGACCACCCGGGCCACGACCTCGCGGGCGCTGGCCCTGGCCTTCTGCGGCATGACCCGTCCCAGGCCGGCCAGGGTGGCCACCAGGTGCACGTCGGCCTCGACGGTCTCGAGCATCTCCGGTTCCAGCAGCAGCTGCTTGAGGCCCAGCCGGTCGATGGCGTCGGCCTGCATCACCTGCACCACCCGCGACGGGAAATAGGTGCGGATGTCACCGAGCCACCGCGCCACCCTAGGCGCCGAGGCACCGAGCCCGGCATGTCGTTTCTGTCCGTCGCCGCTCTGGTTGTCGTAGAGGGCGGCCAGGGCGGCATCCATGGCGGCATCCTGCCGGGACAGGGTTTCTTCGGTGCCCTCCGGGGCGGTCCCCAGCAGCAGGCGCCAGCGCCGGTCGCGTTCGTCGTTCATCGTGCGCTCTCCAGGATCTCGTCGACGGTTGCGAGCACCGCCGCGAACTCGGTCAGGTCCAGTTCCTCCTCGGCCACCGGACAGGCTCCGTCGAGGTTCGCGACCTTCCCCGCCAGGGCCTGCCGTTCGGGCCGTTCCCAGCCGCCGAAAGCCCGCCGGACCACCGGGAGCACATCGGTGAACGATTCATCCGACAACCCCATCACCCAGGTGTCGAACACCTTCAGCAGGGCCGGGGAGTGGAGCAGCAGCAACGAGCTGCCCGACAGCACCCCCTCGGCCCAGGCCGCCTGCTCACCCGGCGCGTGGCCTCCCGACAGGGCCAGCGACAGCCGCTGCTGCACCTCGTCGATTCCCAGGTCACCACTATCGAACAGCAGCCTGACGAGGCGTCCCGCCAGCAGACCGGGAAGGTCGTGGCGATCGGCCGCGGCCAGCAGCGTGTTCCGCCACAGCTGTTGGGCTTGTTCTCCGAGCAGCCCGACTGCGGCGTTCGCCTTGTCGATCAGCCTCCGGTACCGGTCGGCTGCTTCCGGGGCCAACCCGCCCAGGGCAACGGGAAAACCCGCGCAGGCGCGCCCCAGGAGGGCCGCGACCACGTCCCCCAGGCGCCCGGTGTCGGTGCCGCGCACGTCACCGTAGCGATACGCCTGCACGAGATCGGGAAGCGCCTCCAGCAGCCGCGCGACGTCGGTCTCGGCCGCCGCCCGGATGTCCAGGAGCCGCAGCAGTTCGGGCATGGCCGCAGGCAGGTCGGCGGCCAGCGCCCCGTTCACGCCTCGGGTCACCCCGGCCAGGTCGCCGGCGTCGTCCAGCAGCCGGGCCGCCGCGGCGGCCTCAACGGTGTTGCCCCAGCGCGACGCGTCCACCACGGCGATGGAGAGTTCCGGTTCCCACAGCAGCCGCCAGGTTTCCTTGAAGGTGCCGGTGCCGGAACTTCCGGCGGGCGTGCCCCAGTCGATGCCGAGGATCCTCAGGCGCCTGAGGAAACAGGATCTGGCGAGACCGTTCTCCTTGCGCAGGTCGAGGTCGAGCTCCTTCCCAGTGGCCTCCTGTTTGAGCCTGAGCCGCCGCGCGGTCGCCGTGAGGTCCGCGTCGAACGGGGTGCGGGGCACGCCGTCGGGCACCTCCCCGAGCAGTTCACCGACGATCGCCTCCCGGGTGACCAGGTCGAGGGCCAGGTCGCTTCCCTCGCACAGCACCGCCAGGGTGGCCTCCTGCACCTCGGGCAGCCCGGGCATGGGACGGCCGCGCAGCACTGCGAGGGCATCGGCCAGCCGGATGCCCTCGATGACGTGTGCGGACGAGGTGGGCAGGTCGTGTTCACGCAGCACGGCGCCGACGTGGGTCAGCCAGCGCTCGACGGGACGGTCGGGGGCGGCGAACAGGTGGTGGTACCAGCCGGGGGAACGAACCCCGGCCCCGTAACCGGAGGAGGCGGCCAGCCTGCCGTGGGACCACGGCACCCAGGTGAGCTGGGTTTTCACCTTCGGGAGCTGTTTCAGCAGCGCGTTGTCGTCGGCCACCTTCACCTTCGCGGTCAGCGCCGGGACGTGATAGGCCCCGCACACCACCGCGACCTTCTCGTGGGCGCGTTTCGCCGTTCGCAGCGCCTTGCGCATGTGCGCCTCGCGCAGCAGGGTCTCCTCGTCGTCGCCGCCGTTCTCGCGGACTGCGGCCATGGCCTCTGCGATCACGTCGAAGACGTCCTCGTCACGCTGCTCGACGAGGTCCTCCCACCAACGTTCCGGGTCGTCGTACCCGGCGGCCTCGGCCAGCAGGCCCAGCGGATCCGATTCCACCGCGCGTTCCTCCCGCGAGCGGGCGAGGCCGAGCGAGCTGGGAAGGTCGATGAACGACGCGGGCCGGGAGTTGCGGGTGGCCCAGTCGAGGGCCTGCCATTCGGGTGAGAAGGTGGCGAACGGCCAGAACGCGGCCCGGGATGGCTCGCCGGTCACCCACGCCAGCAGCGCTACCGGGGGTTTCAGACCGGCCACGTGGGAGACCATCGCGTCGGCGTCCGCGGGTCCCTCGATGAGGATCGCATCGGGGGCGAAGTCGTCGAGGGCGCGCAGCAGCGACCGGGCCGAGCCCGGTCCGTGGTGACGGATCCCGTAGATCCGGATCTCGCTCATGGACGGTCCTCGATCACCGCGCCACCTGGCGGCAGGCCCGGTAGAAATCCTTCCAGCCGGCGCGTTCCCGCACCACCGTCTGGAGGTACTCCTGCCAGATCACCTGGTCGGCCACCGGATCCTTCACAACCGCTCCGACGATGCCGGCCGCGACGTCCTCGGCCCGCAGCACGCCGTCGCCGAAGTGCGCGGCCAGCGCCAGCCCGTTGGTCACCACCGAGATCGCCTCGGCGGCGCTGAGGGTGGCGGACGGGGTTTTCAGGGAGGTTTTGTTGTCCTCGGTGTGTCCCTGCCGCAGTTCCCGAAAGACCGTCACGACGCGCCGGATCTCGGCGATCGCGTCGGTGGCCTCGGGCAGCTCCAGGGAACGTCCCAGTTCGGCGACACGCTTGGTGACGATCCTGAGTTCCTCCTCGGCGCTCGAGGGCAGCGGCAGCACGACGGTGTTGAAACGGCGCCGCAGCGCGCTGGAGAGGTCGTTGACGCCGCGGTCCCGGTCGTTGGCGGTGGCGATCAGGTTGAACCCGGCGCGGGCCTGCACCTCCATGCCCAGCTCCGGCACGGGCAACGTCTTCTCGCTGAGGGTGGTGATCATGCCGTCCTGGACATCAGATGGCATCCGGGTGAGTTCCTCGACCCGGGCGATGGCGCCACGCCCCATCGCGGTCATGATCGGCGAGGGCACCAGCGCCGCCTCCGAGGGTCCCTCCGCGAGCAGGCGGGCGTAGTTCCAGCCGTAGCGCACGGCCTCCTCGGCGGTGCCCGCGGTGCCCTGCACCAGCAGCGTCGAATCGCCCGAGACCGCCGCCGCCAGGTGCTCGGAGACCCACGACTTGGCGGTGCCCGGCACGCCCAGCAGCAGCAGCGCCCGGTCGGTGGCGAGCGTGGCCACTGCGACCTCGATCAGCCGCTGGTTGCCCACGTATTTCGGGGTGATCTGCGTGCCCTCGGGCAGGGTTGCGCCCATCAGGTACTGAACCACCGCCCAGGGCGAGAGCCGCCAGTTAGCCGGGCGCGGTTTGTCGTCGATCTTCGCCAGGGCGTCGAGTTCGTGGGCGAAGGCCTGTTCGGCGTGTGGGCGAAGCACGGTCTCGGTCATCTGGGCTCCTTGGGGTGGGCGATGGATTCGTGGATGCTCTGGCGCAGGGTCAGGGCGGCGACGGCGTCGCGTACGGCGCGCCGACCGGACTGGGGAATGTCGGGATTCCCGTTGAGTGCTGTGATGCGGGGCAGCAGTTCGGGAATGTCCCGGGGATCGGTCGAGAACGCCAGGAGTTGGGTTGCGACCTGGTGGACACCGGCCTTGGCGTGCACGCAGGCCCGGATGCCGTCCAGGATGGCACCGGCCGCCCCGGAGCCGAGACGCAGCTCGTCCTGCTGCTGCAACCGGTGACACAGATTGGGGAATTGCCCGGGTGCGGTGTCGTGGATCACATCCGCCAGGAAGGCGTCGCGGGTCGCGGGGGGCAGGAGCAGCGCGAGGGCCGGTTCGGGATGCTCATCGAGCAGCTCACGGGCGGCATCGGCATCACCCCAGCGGAGCACGGCGCTGGTCAGGGCCGGAAAGAGCGGAACCGGCTCGTCGTCCAGCAGCACACCGGGGGCGAGTTCGCGGACGCCGAACCCCAGCTCCGCCCAGCATTTCGGCGGTACCACCGCGACGAGGCGCTGCACCCGCCCGGCGGGACCCTTGACGGTGCTGATCGATGCGACATCGGCGTGGAGGTCGGCTGCCAGTTCTTTCTCGGGCGGCGCGACGGCGACGATGGAACGTTTCGGGGCACGCAGTTTCCCGAGCAGTCCCTTCCGGGGTTTCTCCGCCCGGGTGAAGGCGGCGCGGGCCAGCCCGACCGCGCGGGCCAGGTAGGCCGAACCCTCGAGCCGGGCCAGCAGCCCCGCCGCGGCCCCCGCAACCGTCTTGGAGCGATCCTTCAAGAACCGCTCCAGCAGTTCCTCGTCATCCGGTCCCAGACCCACTTCCAGGGCCGCGATGATCTGGGCCCGGTCCGCCGCCTTCTCCTTCCGGGCCTGTTCGACCAGTTCCCGTCCTGCAGCGGCATCGGTGGCGCGCAGGTGTCGCAGCCACGCGAGGCGCTCGGGGAGGTTTCCCTCGTCCCAGTCCGATGGTTCCGGTTCGGCCACGGCCCGGCCTCTCAGCCAGGTGTCGCCGAGCCCGGCCAGCCAGCGGCCCCGGGAACCCAGCACCGCGGGAAGCCGGGCCGCGATGTGCCGGTTGCCCTCGGCGATCTCGAGCAGCGGAACGATGAGCCGGGTGGGCAGCACCAGTCCCGCTTCGGCGAGAAGCTCCAACGCCTCGAGCAGGATCGGGTCGCGCATGGCCGGGGGACGGGCGCGAACCGCGTTCATCGTGGTGACGAACGCGCTCGGGGGCTGGTTGGGTTCCTGCTCCGGCGCGGGCGGGCACACCGCCAGCTCTCGGGTGGGAACATGGGCGCGGTGCACGCAGGCCTGCCGGGCTGCGTGGTCGAGAAGATCCGGTTCGGGGCCACCCACCAGGGAAACGGCGATGAGCTGGGCGGGTTTCACAGTGGGTACACCGTCGCTTCCTGCAGATAGGCGATGGGTCGTAGGCCGTCGGCACCGAGTTCACCGAACACGGTGGCAGGGGTGGCACCCAGCTCGGCGAGCAGGCGCCAGTGGTCGGTGGTGTTGCCGGTCAGGAGCACTGCCCGCCCCGCGACCAGCCACGCTCCGTCATCCCAGGCCAGCGACCCGTGGATGGCCACCGGCCAGGCCTCGCACCACGGGTCGGCAGCGACGGCCTCGCGGAACTGGGCCACCGCAGTTGCGACGTCATCGCCCACGAGGTCCCAGCCGTCGACCCGCCTGGACTCGGCGCGCTTGGTTCCGACGACGGCCCGCAGCCGGGGCCTTCCCGGATGGAAGTGGAGGTCGGCATCAATCTCGGAACCCGGATAGAGACCGGTGTCGAAGCCGTCACCGGCCCGGGCGAAGAAAAGCACGAGGGCACGGGTGCCGGTGTCGCGGCCCCACAGCCAGACGCGCCGCACGCTGACCTGTTCCTCATCGGCGTCGCGCATGCCCAGCACCACCCAGCGGTCCTTGACGCCGGGAGTCGCGAGCACGTCCTCGGTGCGGGTGCTCAACCCGATGCGGGATCGCACGGTCGCCACGAGATCACCGGGTAGTTTCTCGCGTCCAGCCCACGCCCGGGCCAGGAGGTGCAGGGAACCGTACTCGTCAACGACGCGGGTGGGCCAGTCGCCCGACGACGGCTGGGCGGCGAGTTCCCGGAGCCGGGATGCGACGCCCGGGGCCTGCGCATCGACCATGCGCGCCGCCATGTGTTCCAGGCGCCGCGACCGATCCCCGGGGTGGGTGGCCAGGCCCTCGCGGAGCTGGTCGGCCAGGAAACGATCGAGCTCGGCCAGGCCGTCGGTGACTCTCCCCTCGCGTTGCGCGGCCCTTTTGGCGGCGGCCGCCCTCTGTTCCTCGGTTCGTTGTCTCGGCTCGGTTTTCCTGGCAGCACGGGCCTCGCGCGCATCCGCCCACTGGGAAGCGAACCCGGCCACCTCACCGGATTCGGAAACCCGGCCCTGGGCCCACAGGAACAGCAGGGCGAGGGCGTGCTTGCAGGGAAACTTGCGGCTGGGGCAGGAGCACTTGTAAGCGGGTGAGGCCACATCGACGCTCACCCGATACGGTGTTCTTCCCGACCCTTGGCAGGCCCCCCACAGCAGATCCCCCTGGAATCCGATCTCGGACCACGGGCCCGGCGTGGCGAGTTTGCGGCCCGCCTTGATCGACGAGGCATCGGGGGCGGCTGCTTCGACCCGATCCACTGTCCACGGTTCACCCATGGGTCCAGAGAGTAACGGGAACCACCGACACGAAACCTCCCGGGAATTGACCGGGATCAACCCTCCTTCGGCGGGAGGAGCAGCAGGAGAACGTTTCTGTGGCTCGCTCGTCGTGCACCCTCGAGGTCCGGGATCGCCGAGCCCGTGGCCCGTCCGGCGTTCACAGGACCACCACCGATCGCAGGACCTCACCCTGTTTCATCCGGTCGAAGGCCCGCTCCACCTCGTCCAGGGCGATTTCCTCGCTGACGAAGGCGTCAAGGTCCAACCGCCCCCGGCGGTAGAGATCGACGAGCACCGGGAAGTCGCGGCTGGGCAGGCAGTCCCCGTACCAACTCGATTTCAGGGAACCACCGCGACTGAAGACGTCGAGCAGCGGGATCCGGGGCACCTTCTCGTCCGAGGTGGGTACTCCGACCAGCACGGCGGTTCCCGCCAGGTCGCGGGCGTAGAAGGCCTGCTCCCAGGTTTCCGGCAGACCGACGGCGTCGATCACCACATCGGCCCCGAAGCCCTCGGTGAGGGCACGGATCGCCGTCACGGGATCCTGTTTCCTGCCGTCCACGACGTCGGTGGCCCCCAGATCGCGGGCCCAGCGAAGTTTCCTCTCGTCCCGGTCGACCGCGATGACCCGGCCTGCACCGGCCAGCGCCGCGCCGGCGACGGCAGCGCATCCGACTCCACCGCAGCCGATCACCGCGACGCTTTCGCCGCGCCTCACATCCCCGGTGTTGATTGCGGCCCCGAGTCCCGCCATCACGCCGCAACCCAGCAACCCCACCGCGGCCGGGCGCGCCTCGGGATCGACCTTGGTGCACTGCCCGGAGTGGACGAGGGTTTTCTCGGCGAAGGCGCCGATCCCGAGCGCCGGGGTGAGTTCCGTGCCGTCGGTGAGAGTCATCGGCCGGGATGCGTTGAAGGTGGCGAAGCAGTACTGGGGTTCGCCCCGTCTGCACGCCCGGCAGGTTCCGCACACGGCCCGCCAGTTCAACACCACGAAATCCCCTGGGGACACGTCGGTCACCGCGTCGCCGATGCGTTCCACGATCCCCGCCGCCTCGTGTCCCAGCAGGAACGGGAAGTCGTCGTTGATACCGCCGTCCCGGTAGTGCAGGTCGGTGTGGCAGACCCCGCAGGTGAGGATCCGCACGACCGCATCTCCCGGCCCCGGGTCGGGTAGGACGATCTCCTTGAGCGTCACCGGGGCACCCTGTGACATTGCGACCAGGCCACGCACTGTTTCCGTTTCCATGTTTTCGAGGCTATGCAGGGATCCGGTGCCGTAAACCCCTGCGGCCGGGTTCACAGAAAACCCACAGCCCGGGGATGCCGGTTCCCGGGAGCGCGAATCGCGGTTCCGGCTTCGGGAAGTAACGCACGGCTGCCCTGCTTCGGCTTCGTGGGAGAATCGGGGACGTCATGACGAACCTCAGCGACCTCCTGCCCCGGGATCCCTCCCCCGATGCCCTCCTCGATGTCTTCACCGGGTGGGTGGAGTCCTCGGGGATCTCGCTGTACCCGCACCAGGAGGAGTCGCTGCTGGCGGTTCTCGCGGGCGACAACGCCATCGTCACCACACCCACGGGCTCCGGGAAGTCGTTGATCGCGCTCGGCGCCCACTTCGCGGCCCTGGCGGAGGGGCGCCGCACCTGGTACACAGCCCCCATCAAGGCCTTGGTGAACGAGAAGTTCTTCGCCCTGTGCGAGGCCTTCGGGGCCGAGCGGGTCGGGATGGTCACGGGGGACGCCTCGGTCAACGCCGACGCCCCGATCGTCTGCTGCACCGCCGAGATCCTGGCCAACCTGGCGTTGCGGGAGGGACACGGAGCCGACATCGGGCAGGTGGTGATGGACGAGTTCCACTTCCTCGCCGAACCGGAACGCGGCTGGGCGTGGCAGGTTCCGCTGGTGGAACTCCCCCAGGCGCAGTTCGTGATCATGTCGGCGACCCTCGGGGACGTGACGGAACTGGCCGATGACCTGACCCGGCGCACCGGCCGCGAGACGGCCGTGATCGGCGGGGCGACCCGTCCCGTCCCGCTCACCTACCGCTGGTCGCTGGCGCCGCTCCACGAGACCATCACGGAGATCGTCGAAACCCACCAGGCGCCCGTCTACATCGTCCACCCCACCCAGGGGGCGGCCGTCGAGCAGGCGACGGCCCTGCTCAGCCAGGGGGTGGTGCGCAAGGCCGGTGCCGCGGTCCCGGAGGAGCTGAAGCAGGCCATCTCGGGGTTTCCGTTCGCCGGTGGTTTCGGGGCGACGCTGTCCAAGCTGCTGCGCGGCGGGATCGGGGTCCACCACGCCGGGATGCTGCCGCGTTACCGGCGTCTGGTGGAGCAACTGGCCCAGCGCGGGTTGCTGGCGGTGATCTGCGGCACCGACACCCTGGGGGTCGGCATCAACGTTCCCATCCGCACCGTGCTGTTCAGCTCCCTGACGAAGTTCGACGGCCGGCGCCAGCGGGTGCTGCGCAGCCGCGAGTTCCACCAGATCGCGGGCCGCGCGGGTCGCGCCGGTTTCGATTCCATCGGTAGCGTGGTGGCCCAGGCCCCCGAGCACGAGGTAGAGAACGCCCGGATCCTGGCCAAACACCAGGGAGACGAGAAGAAACTGCGGTCGGTGCGACGCAAGAAACCACCGGAGGGTTTCGTCAACTACACGGAGGCCACCTTCACCAAACTGATCGATTCGTCCCCGGAGCAGCTGCACGCCCGGATGAGGATCAGTCACGCCCTGCTGCTGAACCTGTTGCAGCGGGACGAGGAGACCGGCGTCGCGGTCGCCCGCCTGATCGACTCCACCAACCCGGAGCCGAAGGCACGCCGCGCCATGCTGCGCCGCGCCGCCGGGCTCGGCCGGTCGTTGCTGCGGGCCGAGGTGATCACCCGCCTGCCCGAACCCACCCCCGGCGGTCGCCGCTACCGGTTGAACGTCGACCTGCAGCGTGACTTCGCGCTGAACCAGCCCCTGTCGGCCTTCGCCCTGGCGGTGGTCGAGACCCTCGACCCCGGCTCCCCCGACTACGCCCTCGACGTGGTCTCCGTGATCGAGGCGACCCTGGAGGATCCCCGGGTGGTGTTGCTTGCCCAGCAGTTCAGGGCGCGCGGCCAGGCGGTCGCGGAGATGAAGGCCGACGGCTGGGACTACGAGGAACGCATGGAGGCCCTGGAGGAGATCACCTGGCCCCAGCCCCTGGCCGAACTGCTGGAGCAGGCCCACATCGAGTACTCGGTGGCGCATCCCTGGCTGTCGGAGACCCCGGTCAGCCCGAAATCGGTGGTGCGGGACATGTACGCCCAGGGAATGACCTTCGGCGAGTACGTGGCCCACTACAAGCTGCAGCGCACCGAGGGGTTGTTGCTGCGCTACCTCACCGACGCCTACCGGGCGTTGCGGCAGAGCATTCCCGAGGGGCTGCGCACCGGCGAGCTGGAGGACCTGATCGCCTGGCTCGGTGAGATAACCAGGCTGGTGGACTCGTCGCTGCTGGACGAGTGGAACGAACTCGCCGCCCTGGCCGGGGTTCCCGTGGAGCAGCGGGCCGAGGTGGCTCCCCCGGCACGGCCCGTCACGGGCAACGAACGCGCCTTCAGGGTGATGGTGCGAAACGCCATGTGGCGGCGTGTGGAGCTGTGTGCCGACGACGACGTGGACGGTTTGACCGCCCTGACCAGCGGAGATCCCATGACCCGGCAGCGTTGGGACGACGCCCTGGGCGACTATTGGGACGAGCACGAGGACATCGGCGTCGGCGCGGATGCGCGCGGCCCCGCGTTCTTCGTCGTCGAACCGAGACGGGGCGGCAGGCTCTGGGAGGTGCGTCAGATCATCGACGACCCCGCGGGCAACCGCGACTGGTCCATCTTCGCCACCGTCGATCTCGACGCCTGCGACGAGGCCGGGGAGCTCGTGCTGCGCACCTTGGACTTCAGCCGACTGGATGGTTGAGCAGGGGCAGGATCCGCTCGGTGAACAGGGGTGCCCATCCGGGCTCCGGGGAGGCCGGATCCACGAAACGGGCCTCCTCGATCTCGGACCGCGGAACCGGGAGCCGGTCGAGGGGGTCGGGTGCACGGAAAACGTCGGCGAGAACGACGGTGCCGGTCTCGTTGGCGGCCGCGGCACGATGCCTTCCCAGAGGCAACAGCCCCTCCGGGTCGAGCTCCAGCCCCAGCTCCTCACGCAACTCGCGGACAGCGCACTGCTCCGGGGTTTCCCCCGGTTCGGGTTTCCCACCCGGATTGAGGAAGGCCTCGGTGCCGCGTTTGCGGACCATCAGTACCCGGCCCGCCGTGTCTGTGAGGACCACGGCGCTGACCCGGATCTCTCCCGGCCTGCGCATCCTCGTGTGCGGGATGCCCGCCTCCGGGTACTCCGGGCCCACCGGCTCGAACCCGAAGCCGCGGTAGAGCGGAGCCACGTGACTCTGCGAGTGGATCACGATCGGATGCCCGCCGAACCGTCCCAGCACGGCGGCCACCAAGGCGTGCGCCAGGCCTTCGCCGCGCCTGTCGGCCCTGACGGCCACCCTCCCGAAGGAGCGGGTTGCCCCCAGTTCGGGTTCGTCGAGCAGCACCGTGCGGAGGTATCCGGCGCAACCGGTTTCGTCGGGGATCCACCAGTGGAGGGTTCCCGGGTGCCGGTCAAGGTCGTCGAGGTCGGGAACGTCGATGCGCTGTTCGACGAAGAACACCTCAGATCTCAGGGACGCGATCCCGAAGAACTCGTCCCGGGTCAGTTCCCCCCAGCTCCTGACCCGTATCGGGGTTTCCACGATGTCATCCGCTCCCTTCACCCCACCACGGGAAACCCATGGGAACCGTTCGGCCTTCGTTTTGGCGATGTGGCGTAACCTGAGAGTACAGGGCGCTTTCTAGGAGTGATTTGCCGTGAGCCTTGGTGGCTTGATGATCATGATGATTGTGGCCGGGATGATCTTCCTGGCACTCAGGGGTTCGCGCGCGTTGAACAGGGGCCAGCAGCCGCAGCAGCTCGGCGCGGGACCGGCGCGATCGGGACCGGTTCGATACGGTGAGCCCCCCCTCGGGGATGCGGCGCGTGCGTCTTTGGATGCTGACATCACGCGTTTCGGCGATGAGCTGCGCGATCTCGACCTGGACGTGGTCGGCATCGAGTTGAGCGAGGAGGCCCGGGCAAACTACTCGGAGGCCCTCGACGCCTACGAGAACGCCAAGCAGGCCATGAACCAGGCGCGCTACGAATCCGACGCAACAGCCATCGCCCACATCCTCGAGGAGGGGCGCTACGCGATGGCCTGTGTGAAGTCCCGCACCCGGGGCCAACCGGTGCCGGAACGCCGTCCGCCGTGTTTCTTCGACCCGGCCCACGGACCCTCCACCAGGAACGTCACCTGGGCTCCCCCAGGCGGCGCGCCGCGCGAGGTCCCGGCCTGCGCGCTCGACGCGGCCCGCGTCACGTCCGGGTCGGACCCGCACATCCGCATGGTCCAGCAGGGCTACCAGGCGGTTCCCTACTGGCAGGACCAAGGACACGCCGCCTACGCGCGTGGCTACTACGAACCCTACGGACTGGATCCGGTGGTTCAAGGACTGGCGAAGGGTGCGCTGCTGTTCGGAGGGTTCTCCCTCCTGATGGGGCTCCTCGACGACTGACCCGTTCGGCCCCGGTTTTCCGCTGGGGCCGATTCCATAACCACGGCCCGCCCGATGGCGGGAGGCCCGGTCATGCGGAAAAATGAGGCACTCGTCCGATGAGGGTAGGCAGTGCACGTGTTCAGGGAACTTCGAGAGGGGATCGGTGGATTCCTGCGATCCACCGGTCTCATGTTCCGATATCTGATCGTCACGAGCATCCTCCAAGCCACGGTCCTCTTTCCCCTGTTCTGGTGGGCCGCAAAGTACCTGTTCGCGATGCGGGGCCTGGTGTCCCTGAACAACGCCAACGCGAGCCGGTTCCTGCTCTCCACCCCGGGGGCGCTGTTCATCCTGCTCGCCCTGACGATGGTGCTGGCGACAACACTGCTGGAGGTCGGCGGGTTCGTGAAGCTGAGCGCCATCGCGATCGGGAGCGACACAAAACCCTCCTACCTCACCGTCATCGGCAGCATCCTCCGTTCCCTGTTCAAGATCGCCGGACCGGGTCTGGTCCTTCTCCTACCGTTCGCGCTGGTGGTGCTGCCGTTGACAGGTTCGGCGCTGAACCCGAGCTTCCTCCTCAGGTTCCGCATTCCGAATTTCATCACCGCCGCCATTCTTGCCAACCCCCAGTATGCCGTCGCCTACTGGTGCCTCGTGGTCCTGATGCACGTCGCGGCCCTGATGATCGTCTTCGTCTTCCATTTCATGTTGCTCGGTGACCTCAAGGCCCTCGCCGCGATCAGGGCGAGCATTCGCCTGATGAAGCCGAACGTGCTGCGTTTCGCGACCTTCATGCTTCTCTCGGTGCTGTCCTTCGCCCTCTTCGCCGCGCTCATTAGCGGGGCAGTCGCAGGCCTCCATCTCCTGAGCATGATGGCTGTCCCGGAGGGTGCCACCGCCCTCGCGACCTTCGTCGGTTCCGTTTTCGTGATATTGCTGGCCTTGGTGGTCGGCCTGATGGCCAGCTTCGTGGTGCCGCTGGAGCTGTACCTGCTCACCAACCGCTACTACGCCTTCCTGCGGAAACTGCCCGATTCCGATCCGCTCAGGCCGTTGGCCGACGTCGTGCCCTCCCTGCCCCCCAAGAAACGCCCGAGTCTCCTCGATCGCGCCCTGGGGCACCGGATCGCGCTCGGTTTTCTCGTCGCGGCGTTCGTGGTCGGCATCGCCGGTCTCTTCACCATCACCGCCGACGAATTGACGGCCGCACCCGACATCGTCGTGGTGGGGCACCGCGGCGGACCGGATGACACCGCGGTGGAGAACAGCATGGAGGCGGTCGAGCAGTCGATCACCGCCGGGGCCGGTTACGTCGAGATGGACATCCAGCGTACCCGGGACGGTCAGTACGTGGTCTTCCATGACGAGAATTTCTCGCGGTTCACCCATGAACGCCGCGCGGTTCATGAAATGACGCTGGCCGAGATCCGGGAGCTGGATCTCGGCGAGAAATCGAATGGCAGGTTCAGCAACGTCAGGGTGCCCACCCTGGAGGAGCTCCTGGAGAGAACCCGCGGGCGCATCGGGATCTTCCTCGAGCTCAAGGGCCGCAGCGCCGACCAGCAGATGGCCGACGATGCCGTGGCGGCCGTGAAGCGCCACGACATGCTGGACCGCGTGGTGGTGATATCGCTCAAGTACGAGTTGATCACCGGAATTGAGGAACGCCACCCCGAGGTGACGAGCGGTTTCATCTATTTCCTGTCCTTCGGGGACACCGCGCACCTGGTCGGCGACTACCTGATCCTTGAGGAGGACGCCGCCACCAGTGCCACGATCACGCAGATCCACGAGGCCGGTAAACGCGCCGCGGTGTGGACCGTCAACACCGAGGAATCGATGCAGAAGTTCGTCAACTGGCCGGTGGATGCCGTGATCACCGACCGGGTCCGGCAGTGGCAGGCCGTCGCGGAGGAACGCCGGCGGGCCGCCCCGCTGGATGTGCTGATGAGTGAGCTCATCGAGTAGGAGGCTCCGGCGCCGTGGTGCCGGAGAATGCGGCTCTTCGCAGAAGGCGGTGGGTTGGTGGGCCGTGTGTGGACGGAGGGGGCCGGAAAAGATGTCATCCGGGGATGGTGGATCGACGCGTAGGGTTGTCCGCAAATTGTGGACACGACCCGCTTTCGCGGTTTGCACATCCACAGTAGTGGTTGGTTGTTGCACTAGTTGTTGTTCAAACTCGACTGGTCGTAGATAGTCCAGCGCGGAGTGGCACCGACGCCGATTGTAGACAATCTCGATCCGGTCAGCGACTTCCTAACGCGTGTCGGCTCGGGTGGGCCAAGTTGGCCTGCCGTCCACGCCAAGTCCACTCAGACACGCCAATCATCCGGGAAAACCTCGCGGTCGGTATACCCGCCTCACTCGAATCAACTCGAAGTCAGCCAGCAGCTAAGCCGATCCCAGTTCGAAACATCGTCAGCCAACGCGCTCAACACGATCCGGCTCCTCTTCCTTCACTGGAATAACAATGCGGCCACCCATCCGTCAGACTCCCCAATCGGGATTCAGCTAGCGGACCTGCAGCTACCGTGACACACGACAACGAAAGTTGCAAAAATCGATCATCCCACCCTATTTCTACCGTCACCAGTAGCACTTTTCCACCAAGATTCAAACAATTCTCTAGCCGCTATAGCCTCTTCGGACATATCTGAATTCAGGATATAATTATACGTATAGCCCCTGAGAGTTAGATTGCCACAGGGATGTCTCCTAAGCGTCGAAATAAAGAGATCTCCATTTCCAAGTCTAAAGCCATGAACAGCCGGAGAAAAATTATACTTGTATGCAGTCAAGGTTAGCTGACGACTAGCCGCCTCGTTAGATCTGCTCTCCCGAAGAATGCTATCTATATTTTTCTGAGATTCATTTGCCCAAGTCTCCGAAGCAGCTTCAGCAGAATTTGAACCGACATAGGTCGCAAATTCAATGCTCCATCCATCAAGTTGGCCATTCTGTATCAGCATGTTAATTGATGGCCAAGCAGTTTTCAAATTCATTCCAATAACTTGAAGCGTTTTTTTGCGACTAGTTTTGGTTTTATTAATCAGAGTCGTCAATATGGGATAAACTTCCATCGGGCCCCTTAAGACGCGGCGGGTCGGATATCTACTCCGAATACGCTTAGAAAGTTCAGAAACTCTAGCGTATAGGGCAGCCAGAACAACGACGATGATCAAACCATCTTGTCGCGCCATCTCTAACCCGAATTTCCCAAGAAATGAAGAAGTCCAAGGAATGCGGAACAGAATTAATAGCACGACGCTTATTACTATGACAACGTCTTGGCCGCAAACCCACAACAAGCGCCCAAAGGTTCTTATGGATCGTCTATTCGAATTATTGTTCACCACATGCGACCATTCCAAGTAATTTCAGCAAAAACTCCTAGATGATCGCTTGGCCACATTCCGTTTACAGGATTTCCGATTCGAGAACACCCAAGGATACGCAAACCACAATCATCGGGTTCATATTCAACCATTATATAATCAATTCTAGAGTTACCGTGGAACGAAAAATCAGTCAAAGGACTTGAACTAAGCCAAGTATATCCATTCCCTTCATCTGCAAAGTCCCAGCAGTCGAAAAACACCAAACCTGGAAAGTATGGCTCAATTTCCCCTTTCAGGGCACGGACTTCATCGGACGTTGGAGGACAATTGAAATCTCCACACAAAATCAGAGGAGAGCTTTTAGAAAAACTCCGCGCCCCTCCAAGGATCTTTTTCAATTGCTTTTTCCTGAGAGAACTATTCCACTTTCTGTAATCAAGATGAGTAGTTACAACAGTTACCGCTTGCTTTCCCGTTAAACGGACCATCAAAGCGCCCCTTGGGCAAGGATCCGAAGCATCTGTATCCAATACAATTTCACCGACATCGGAGACTATTCGCTTGCTTGCTATTACAAGTTCACTTTTCCGCAACGAACCGCTGAGATCGCATGTGTATAAGTTATACCCTAGAAGGTGAAGCTGCTCAACAAAATCGGAAATAACTTGAGACTGGTCGACAAGCCCCAACTCTTGAAAACAAATTAAGTCAGAAGACAACTCTCTAACTTCTTCTAGTATCATTTGAAATCGCTGAACATAGTCGCCATTTAGGCCCCACAGGTTCCAGGTCGCAATACGCACAACAATTCCTTAAACCTAGAGGCTTAGTCAGAATGTGTTTCTGTAGAATTCGAGTGCGGCTACTGTGGTGATTGTTTC
>ERZ773099.971-NODE-971-length-22101-cov-18.646875_pt1 | contig 22101 bp, 16 predicted proteins | sample MGYA00511120_ERZ773099 | MGnify/ENA primary metagenome ERZ773099 (study PRJEB29015, sample SAMEA2738012) | human oral metagenome | biome: human oral; feature: human-associated habitat; material: dental | place: China | collected 2104 ...
CGGGGCAGGTCCAGTCGAAGGTGAGGTTGGTGAAGGGCGTCTGGGTGCCCCAGCGGGAGGGGACGTTGAGGTTGAAGATGAGCTCCTGCATGCACTGGAGGACCTGGTCGTAGGTCATGAAGTCCAGGCGGATGAAGGGAGCCATGTAGGTGTCGAAGGAGGAGAAGGCCTGGGCGCCGGCCCACTCGTTCTGCAAAGTCCCCAGGAAGTTGACGATCTGGCCCACAGCCGAGGAGAAGTGCTTGGCGGGGCCCGAGGAGATCTTGCCCGGCACGCCGCCCAGGCCCTGCTGGAGGAGGTTCTTGAGCGACCATCCGGCGCAGTAGCCGGCGAACATGTCGAGGTCGTGGATGTGGATGTCGCCGTTGCGGTGGGCGTCTCCAGCGGCCTGCGGGTAGACCTGGCTCAGCCAGTAGTTGGCCACGACCTTCCCGGAGGTGTTGAGCATCATGCCCCCCAGGGAGTAGCCCTGGTTGGCGTTGGCGTTGACCCGCCAGTCGGAGCGGTCGAGGTATTCGGTAATGGTGTCGACCGCGTCAATGAGGGGGCGGTCCCCGTTGGCGACGGCGGAGTCGGCTGAGCCGCGGGCGACAAGCTCGGGGTGGGCGGCGGCCAGGTACGCTGCGGAGGGTGTCGCGGGGGCGGTGTCAGACACGTGTGGCTCCATCGGTTCGGTTCTGTCCGGGTGCTCTATTGCGTCGTCCCGTGGTGGGGCGGCGGGCTCCGCCGCAAGGCCCATGCAACGAGCCGGTGTGGCAGTGCCACTGCCACTCTACTCCCGAACGACACCAAATCTAGGGGTCAATCCCCTCTCCTACCCCAACATCTTGTTTTCGGCGGACGGACCTCGCCCCGGCGACAATGAGATTTCCACGTGATTCCGCGACTGAGGCGGCCCGCCCCGGGGGCCTGGACGCACATTGCAATTGTGTCGCGACGCACCGCCCCGGCGAGTCGCGGGCCGAACTCGTCGCTGCGCGCCGCCAGCCGCAGCACCTCCGCACCGCCCCGGTGGCCGCCGGCCCCGCCCCGGTGGCCACCGACCCCGCCCCGGTGGCCGCCAGCGCCACCCGGGCGGCCCCGCCCCGGACTATGCGCTGACGGCCTCCAGAGCGTTCTTGGGGGCCGCACCCACTGACACCAGGCGCTCAAGGTACTTGGCGATAACGTCGGTCTCCAGGTTGACAATGTCGCCGATCTTGGCCATGCCAAGCGTGGTCTTGGCCAGGGTTTCAGGGATGAGCCCAACCTCGAACCAGGACGCCGGGGCGTAAGGAGCGCTCACGGCTGTCACTGTCAGGGAGACGCCATCGACGGCGATGGAGCCCTTGAGTGCGACCTGACCGGCGAGCGCGTGCGGCATGGAGACGCGCATACGGGTCCAGGAGCCCTGCGGCTCCAGGGCCACCACCCTGCCGGTGGCGTCCACGTGCCCCTGGACAATATGGCCGTCCAGGCGGCCCCCGAGCGGAACACATCTCTCCAAGTTGACTCGCCCGCCGAGGGCGAGCCTGCCCAGCGATGTGCGATCCAAGGTCTCACCCATGAGTTCGGCGACAAAAACATCTGGGCAGGCCTCAGCACGAGTGGTGCTGGTCAGGCACACGCCGTTAACGGCCAGGGAGTCCCCCGGGGCCAGGTCGGAGGTGACGGATCCGCACTCAAGGGTGAGCCTGGTGACTCCGGGCCTGATCTGTGGCTCAATGGCCAGGACGGTGCCGGTGCCGGCAATGATTCCGGTGAACATGTCGGTCCTTATCTGCGCGCTGGGGTCGCGGCGATGGGAAGTTAAGGATGAGGAGTGAGAAGGGGGAGGAGGATGTGGGATGGATGTGGGATGAGGTGGGGAGGCAGGGCGCGACTCGGGCTTAGGACAGCCGGTAGGTGCGCCCCTGAGGCGCCCACCGGCTCCCGCAGCATTCGCCAACGCGAGCATGCCCCTCTCAGTCAGGCCCTGGGTGCGGGTACCGGCTCCGGGGGCGTAACCGGGCCAGTCGGACGCCGATTGGCAACCGACTAGCGGGCTCGACCACCGGCACGGGTTCTCCCTGCCCAAGGGGGCATAACATGCAAAGTGTGCCACGTCACCTGTGGCTGCAACCGTATCATCCTGCTGGTGGAAGCCGGCGTGTTGCCCAGTGAGCGCCGCCGGGGCCTGCCCCCTCACGCGGGGCCCTGGGGCACACTGGGGCCATGACTGCGCGCGACCTCACCGGGCTCCTGGAGCGCATTGGGGCGCGCGATGGCCGGCTTGTCCACATGGAGCGCACTCCGGCGCGCTCCGGGCGCCATGGTTCTTGGCCGCAGTGGGCGGACACCGACCTTGTGGCCGCCTACCAACAGTTGGGAATCGCCAGGCCCTGGGCCCACCAGGAGCAGGCGGCGAGCTCGGTGCACTCGGGGCGCCACACGGTGATTGCCACCGGGACCGGTTCAGGCAAATCCATGGCGGCCTGGTTGCCCGCCCTCAGTGATGTGCTGACCGCCCAGCGCGAGGACGCCTCCGCCGGGCGCATCTCGGCCTACGGGCGCCGCCCCACCACCCTCTACCTTTGCCCCACCAAGGCTCTGGCGGCCGACCAGGCCGCCGCCCTGGAACGACTCGTCACCGCCGTGGAGACCGTGCAGAGGGGCCGGGCCCCGGGGCGCGGCGCTGGCCGGGCCCGGATTGCCGCGGCCGGGTCCGTCACCGACCGGGCCCGGGAGCCGGACTCCGGCGCCACCGGCCCCACCGCGCCCGCCGGGGCCACCGGGGCCGCCGGGGCCACCGGGGCCGCCGGAGCCACCGGGGCCGGCGGGGCCGGCGGTGCGACAACCCCCGTGCGCACTGTGCGCACGGGCACCTGTGATGGCGACACCCCTTTGCCGGAGCGGGACTGGGTTCGCGCCCACGCCGACGTCGTGCTGACCAACCCTGACTTCCTTCACTTCTCCCTCCTGCCCGGCCACGAACACTGGAGCCGCCTCCTGCGCTCCCTGCGCTACGTGGTGGTCGACGAGTGCCACGCTTACCGGGGGATCCTGGGGGCGCATGTGGCCCTCGTGCTGCGCCGCCTCCTGCGTCTTGTCCGCCGCCTGCGCCCCCAGGGCCCCGGACCCGTCGTACTGTGCGCCTCGGCGACGGCGGCCGAGCCCCAGCTGACGGCCGCCCGCCTCATTGGGGCCAGTCCCGAGGAGGTCGTCGCAGTCACCGACGACGCCGCCCCCGCCGGGGAGCGCACCCTGGCCCTGTGGCAGCCGGCCCTGCGCGACCCGTGGAACGCCTGGGGCGCCTCGACCAGCGCTCTGTCGGCGACGACGGACGCAGGCTCCTGCGCGCCCACCGCCGTCGGCCCCGACTCAGGGGACCCCACCGAGGACCCGGCCGCCCGCCGCTCCGCCGTGGTGGAGGCCGCCGAGCTCCTGGTGGACCTGCTCGGCGCGGGGGCCAGGGCCCTGGTGTTCGTGCGCTCGCGGCGCAGCGCTGAGGTCGTGGCTGAGCGGGCCCGCCATCTTCTGGGACTGTCCCAGCCCGCCCTGACCGGGGCGATCGCCGCCTACCGCGGCGGCTACCTGCCGGAGGAGCGCCGCGTCCTGGAAGCCGACCTGCGCAGTGGGCGCCTGCGCGCCCTGGCCACCACCAACGCCCTGGAGTTGGGGATCGACGTCACCGGCCTGGACGCCGTCCTCATTGCCGGATGGCCCGGAACCCGCGTGTCCCTGGGCCAGCAGGCGGGGCGGGCGGGGCGGGCCGGCAGCCGGGGCGTGGCCGTCCTCATTGCCAGCGACAACCCCCTGGACGCCTACCTCATCCACCATCCTGAAGCCGTCTTCGCCGCCCCGGAGGCCACCGTCTTCGATCCCTCCAACCCCTATGTCCTGGCCCCGCACCTGTGCGCGGCGGCCTCCGAGTCGCCCCTGCGCGAGGAGGACCTGCCCCTCTTCGGGCTTCCCGATGATTCCCTCTTGGGCGAGCTGGCCGCCCGCGGCGCCCTGCGCCGTCGGCCCACCGGATGGTTCTGGAACGCGAACCTGCCGGGCCGCCCCCAGGACCTGACCTCCCTGCGCGGGGAGGGGCCGCCCGCGGTACCGGTGGTCGACGCCGGGACCGGGACGGTGGTGGGCACCGTGGACGGGGCGAGCGCGGACCTAACCGTCCACCCCGGCGCCGTCTACATTCACCAGGGCCGCGTTTACGTCGTCGAGGAGCTCACCGCGGAGGCGGCCCTCGTGCGACGCCGGGCGGCGGTCGGCTACCGTACCCGCGCCCGCGAGCGCTCCAGCGTGAGGATCACCGCCGAACGGGACCGTCAAGACTGGGGCGGGGAGGTCACCTGGAATCTTGGTTCGGTGGAGGTCTCCAGCCAGGTCACTGGTTACGCCAAACTCGCCCTGCCGGGGATGGGGGTCGTCTCCCAGCACCAGCTGTCCATGCCCGAACACGTCTTGCCCACTGCCGCGGTGTGGTGGACGGTGCCGCAGGGGGCCTGCCAGGCGGTCGGGCTGGAGCCCGAGGCGCTGCCCGGCGCCCTGCACGCCGCCGAGCACGCCTCCATTGGGATGCTGCCGCTGTTGGCCACCTGTGACCGTTGGGACATTGGTGGCCTGTCGACGGCGCTGCACCCTCAGACCATGGCGCCCACTGTTTTCGTCCACGATGGGCATGCCGGGGGCGCCGGCTTCGCCGAGCGCGGCTACCGGGCCGGGCGCCAGTGGCTGGCCGCCACGCTCGACGTCGTCGAGGGCTGCCCCTGCGCCGCGGGCTGCCCCAGCTGCGTGCAGTCCCCCAAGTGCGGCAACAATAACGAGCCGCTGGACAAGGCGGGCGCCATTGTTCTCCTGCGCCTTCTCCTGGGGGCGTCTGCCGCCTAAACCCGCGTTCATATGCCGCGCCCCGCCGTTTGCCCTCACGCTGCGTCAGGCTAGTAGACTCGGCGCCGTGCTTATCCAGCTCTTGCGCACCCACATGCGCCCTTATGCGGGCCTGCTCGCCGGCGTCCTGGTTCTCCAATTCGCCCAGGTTATGGCCACCCTCTACCTGCCCACCCTCAATGCCGACATCATTGACAATGGCGTAGCCACTGGCGACACCGCCTATATTTGGCGCATCGGCGGCCTCATGCTGGCGGTTTCGGTGGCCCAGGGCGCCTGCTCCATTATCGCCACCTGGTTGGCCGCCCGCGCCGCCATGGGGATGGGCCGCGACTTGCGTTTCAAGGTCTTCGAGCGGGTGGGGACGTTTTCGGAGCGGGAGATCTCCGCTTTCGGGGCCGGGTCCCTGATCACTCGCAACACCAATGACATCCAGCAGGTCCAAATGCTGGTCATGATGAGTTGCACCATGCTGGTGACGGCCCCGGTGATGGCTATTGGCGGCATTATTATGGCGGTGTCGAAGGCCCCGACCCTGTCGTGGCTCATCGCCGTCGCCGTTCCGGTGCTCATGGCGGCCGTTGGTCTCATTGTGCGCCAGATGGTGCCCCTGTTCCGCTCCTATCAAAAGAAGCTCGACGCCATTAACCGGATCCTGCGCGAGCAACTGACCGGCATCCGCGTTGTACGCGCTTTTGTGCGCGAGCGCGCCGAGACTGAGCGCTTCAAGACCGCCAACCACGACATCACCTGGGTCGGCGAGCGCGTGGGGCGCCTCTTCGTCCTCCTGTTCCCCTTGACCATGCTGCTCCTGGACGTGACCATTGTGGGCGTTATCTGGTTCGGCGGGCACCAGGTGGAGGACGGCAGTGTAGAGGTCGGCACCCTCATCGCCTTCATGGCCTACCTCATGCAGATCCTTACGGGCATTATTATGGCCAGCTTCATGACGATTTTTATTCCCCGGGCCGCCGTGTGCGCCGAGCGCATTAGCGAGGTCCTGGCCACCGAGCCATCCATTACCGCTCGGCCCGACGCCCTCACCGCCTTCCCCACCCCCGGCACGGTGGAGATGCGCGAGGTTTCCTTCGCCTACCCCGACGCCGAGGACCGCGTCCTGGCCGATTTGAGCTTCACCGTGCCCGCCGGCTCGACGACGGCGATCATTGGCTCGACCGGTTCGGGCAAGTCCACGGTGGTCACCCTATTGACTCGGCTCCTGGACGCCAGCAGCGGCCAGGTCCTCATTAGCGGGGTTGACGTGCGCGACGCCGACCCCGAGGCCCTGTGGTCTCAGCTGACATTAGTCCCCCAAAAGCCCTTCCTCTTCGCCGGGACCGTGGCCTCCAATCTGCGCCTGGGCCGCGAGGAGGCCACTGACGAGGAGCTGTGGGCCGCCCTGGAGGTGGCCCAGGCCAAGGACTTCGTCTCCCGCATGGATGGCGGCCTCCAGGCCCCCATCGCCCAGGGCGGCACCAATGTTTCCGGGGGGCAGCGCCAGCGCCTGGCCATTGCCCGCGCCCTGGTGCGCCGGCCCACTGTCCTCATCTTCGATGACTCCTTCTCGGCCCTGGATGTGTCCACTGACGCGCGCCTGCGGGCCGCCCTGGAACCGGCCACCGCCGGGGTAACCAAGATCGTCGTCGCCCAGCGCGTGTCCACGATCACCGAGGCCGACCAGATCCTGGTGCTCGACGCCGGCCGCCTGGTAGGCCGCGGCACGCACCGCGAACTCCTGTCCACCTCCAGCATCTACCGCGAAATCGTCACCTCCCAGCTCGGAGTGGAGGCCGCAGCATGACTACCCCCACACACAGCGGGCAGGGCCGGGCCGACGGCGCCGCCCCCGGGCAGAACCCGGCCGGCACCCCGGCCCACTCCGGGGACGACCTGAGCGAAGAGGACCTTGAGCTGGCCGCGCAGGCCCGGGCAGCCTCCAACGACTGGGATGCCGGGCCGCCCCCGGGCAGGGCCAACGCCTTCTGGCCCTCCTTCACCCGCATGGTGGGGCTGCTGGGCGCCTACAAAATGACTTTGGTGGTCATTGTCGTGTCCGCCGTGCTCGGCGTCGTGCTGTCGGTGGCGGCGCCCAAGGTGCTGGGTCAAGCCACCAATGTCGTCTTCGAGGGCGTGATCTCCTCGCTGATGCCCCTGGGCACCACCAAGGATCAGGCGGTGGCCGCCCTCCAGGCCCAGGGCATGGACGACTTCGCCTCCATGGTCTCAGCGATGGACATTGTTCCGGGCGCCGGGATTGATTTCGACCGTCTGGCCCGCATCCTCATCCTGGTCCTGGGCCTGTACGTGGCTTCCTCCTTCCTCAGCTGGCTTGAGAGCTTCCTGCTCAACCACATCACCATGAAGGCCATGTACTCCCTGCGCGAGCGGGTCGAGGCCAAAATCCACCGCCTGCCGCTGTCCTACTTCGACACCATGCAGCGCGGCGAGCTGCTCAGCCGGGTGACCAACGACGTCGACAATGTCACCAACACCCTTCAGCAGTCGCTTTCCGGCGCCCTGACCTCCGCCCTGACCGTCGTCAGCGTACTCGCCATGATGTTCTCCATCTCCTGGAGGCTGGCCCTGGTGGCGCTGGCCATCATCCCGCTCATGGGCGTGGTCTTCGGGGTGATTGGGCCGCGCTCTCAGAAGGCGTTCACCCGCCAGTGGGCGCGCACCGGGCGGATTAATGTGCGCGTCGAGGAGTCCTTCTCCGGGCATGCCCTGGTGCGCGTCTTCGGGCGCACCGCCGCCTCGCGCGAGGCCTTCGCCGCGGAGAATGAGGAGCTTTACCGCGCCTCTCTGCGCGCCCAGTTCCTCTCGGGCATCATGATGCCGATCATGCTGGTCATTGGAAACCTGTCCTATGTGGCCATTGCCGTGATCGGCGGTGCCATGGTGGCCTCCGGTTCCCTGCGCCTGGGTGACGTGCAGGCTTTCATCCAGTACTCCCAGCAGTTCTCCCAGCCGCTGGGTCAGCTCGGGGGCATGGCCACCGCCGTGCAGTCGGGCACGGCTAGCGCCGAACGGATCTTTGAGCTGCTCGACGCCCCGGAAGAGGCGCCCGACACCGTTGACCGACGTCCTGGAGACCAGCGCGCCAGTGGCCCGGGCGTCATTGAGGTTGAGCATGTGCGCTTCTCCTACTCCCCTGACACCGAGCTCATCCGCGACCTGTCACTGCGGGTGGAGCCCGGGCACACGGTGGCCGTCGTGGGGCCCACGGGGGCGGGCAAGACCACCCTGGTGAACTTGCTCATGCGCTTCTATGAGCTCAACGGCGGGAGGATCCGCCTCGACGAGCGCGACATTGCCGAGATGACCCGCTACGACGTGCGCCGGCGCACCGGCATGGTGCTGCAGGATCCGTGGCTCTTCCAGGGGTCCGTCCGGGAGAACATTCGCTATGGACGACCCGAGGCCACGGATGCGGAGGTGGAGGCGGCCGCGCAGGCCTGCTACGTCGACCACATTGTCCGCGCCCTGCCGCAGGGCTATGACACGATCCTGGAGGAGGACGCCGCGAATATCTCTGCCGGCGAGCGCCAACTGCTCACCATTGCCCGAGCCTTCGTGGCCGACCCCTCGGTGCTTATCCTCGACGAGGCGACCAGTTCGGTGGACACGCGCACAGAACTGCTGGTTCAGCAGGCCATGGGCGCGCTGCGCGAGGGCCGGACGAGTTTTGTTATCGCCCACCGCCTGTCCACCATCCGTGACGCCGACACCATTTTGGTCATGGACCACGGCGACATTGTTGAGCAGGGCACCCATGCCGAATTGTTGGAGCGCGGCGGCACTTACGCCCGCCTGCACGCCGCCCAGTTCGCCGGCACCACCGAGGGGTGAAGGACTGCGCTGACGGGCAGGTTTCCCGGCCCCTCCCGGTTGGGGCGGGTGCGCGGGGCACTCACGTGGCACGAGTCGGGTTCTATTGCTCGCGACGATCGGGGAGATATGCGGCCATTAGCTCGATTCGCGGGCGCACGCCTTTTCCTCGACGTCGCTCAACCAGACCCGTCTTCTCCAGCGCATTGAGATCCCGGCTCATGGTCTTGTCGGTCTTGCTTCGATAGAGGTCGTTGATCTCCTTGCTCAGCATGACGATGTCGTCCCGCTTCGTCCACTGACCTGGTGGCAGGGCGAGAACGACGTCGCGCCTCCTGACCTTCGCGGCCGTATGGTGCCCGCGGAACACCTCATGAATGTAGGAGTGCCACATGATGGTCATCTGCATGCTCTGGACCTTGTTGATGTGATCGCGCAGTCCATCGACGAGGCCCTGGACTGCGTAGTGCACGAAGTCCTCCACGGGGTAGCCGTCGGCGCGACTGGTGCGCTCGAGGATCCCGTAGTACATGTCCCGAGTCTTGTTGTAGTGGTCGGATAGCAGGTGCGCGGCCGGAACGGGGACGCCCGAGCGAAGCAGGATCTCCAGCTCCAGAAGCCGGGCGATCCGACCGTTGCCGTCACCGAAGGGGTGAATCCAGGCCAGGTGCAGGTGGGCCAGGGTCGCCAGGATGACGACCCGAGGGCCGTGGAGGACGCCGTCGTTCCCGCTGAGATTCTCAAGCTCATCGTTGAGCCACGTGCACAGCCTGTCCACGAGGTACTCGCAGTCTTCAGCGGGCGCGCCTCGGTAGCGTCCAACACCGACGCTGTGGGCGCGGAACTCGCCGGGGATGACGTCCTCCTTGGTCGGCTGGCCAACCAGGAGGTGTGCGTGCTGCTCCTTGAGGCGGGTGGGGCTCAACGGCGGCGCACCGGACAGGCAGTCCCGCGTGATGTCGTTGAACAGGTCCAGGAGGTTCTCGATCTCCTGGGCCTGGTAGGCCCGCGAGGGCGGGAGCGCGGATCCTCCCTCAACAATGGCTCGCACCTCGGCTTCTGTCAGGGTGTTGCCCTCAATGCTCGCCGTCCCGTACGCACCTCGCTCCAAGCTCAGCAGGTTGAGTTCCTTGGCGAAGTCCGGGGGCATGGCGGATCCGGCCAGATACTCCCACGTGGACGCCGCCTCACCGAGAAGCGCCCATGTTTCCGGACGCAACCGATCCACATTGAGTCTTTCTCACTGGGAGTGGGAGTCGAGGGGCGAAGATGGTTGGAGTGGTGCGGGGAGGTGGGTATGTCGTAGACGAAGGCACGCGGAGCCGTGCGTCAGAGTTGTTTTCGACCAAGAAAACCTGTTCGCAAGGAGGCTCCGCGTGCTGTCCTATCGTGCCACCCTCGACGTCCCCTCCGCTACCGCGCGCACCGTGGCACGGTGGTTGTCGGCTCACCGCCGCGCTCATGACGTGCGCCCCCACCAGCGGGCAGCGACCTGCTGGGTGCAGGCCGTGATGCTGCTGCGCTGGCTCATCGAGGCCACCGCCGTGGCGGCCCTGGCCCGCGACGCGAGGATCTCGCCCGCCACCGCATACAGGTACCTCCACGAGGCCCTGGACGTGGTCGCCTCCCAGGCCCCGGACCTGATCGAGGTCATCACCCAGCTGCGCGAGCAGGGCGAGCCCTTCGTGTGCCTCGACGGAACCCTCATCCGCACCGACAGGGTCGCAGCCCGCAACCCGAGCACCGGCCACCACCTGTGGTACTCGGGTAAGCACAAGGCCTTCGGGGGCAACGTCCAGATCATCACCGACCACACCGGCCACCCGGTGTGGGTCTCACCGGTCGAGCCGGGCTCGACCCACGACCTCACCGCCACCCGCACCCACGTGCTGCCGGCCCTGTACAAGGCCGCCTGGCAGGGCATGATCACCCTGGCCGACAAGGGCTACACCGGTTCCGGCATCGGCGTGCTCACACCCGTCAAAGGCCCCAGCCCCTGCCCCGACGACGCCACCTACAACCACATCCACAGCGCCCTGCGCTCCCCAGCCGAAAGAGCCAACGCCATGCTCAAGCACCTCAAAGCCCTCCAGAGAGTCACCCTCGACCCCAGAGCCATCACCACCATCACCGCCACCGCACTCGTCATCATCAACCTCAATAAAGACACCTAGTGAGAAAGGCTCATTGAAACGGAAGGTGATCCACGGGTGAGTGGTGAGATAGCGGCGCCCTTCATGGGAGCTCATGATGGTGTCCTCGTTTTCTGTCCCTCAACATGTCCGCAGTCATTGAGCATTGTAACGTCCCGAGCCAAGGCGATGTTATGGCGTCGGAGCTACGCTCTTGGCGGCGAGCTCGCCCGGCGAGGGATCTTCCTGCTATCCAAGTGGGCCCGGCGTCGATCTCGAACCATCGGCCGCTCCCGAAGCACCAGGGCATGGTTCGCGGCCTCCAGCCACGTCTCCCCTGCTCTGGCGTCATCCTCCTAACGCCGCGGGCCCTGTCCACCGCCCCGCCCCGAGGGCCTCAACCTGCCCGAGTTAGCGCGTAATCGTACCCAGTCCCAATACTTCGAGCGGGACCGCGAGCACGTGGAGCTCCGTACGGAAACCAGCCTCGCGGAAAGCCTCGAACTCGCGCCGCAGCATCGGCTCATTACGCAACGCGGCCTCCACAATCGCGCTACACCCCTGCTGACGCAGGTACTCCGTCGCTATCCCCACCCACATGCCCGATGCTTGCGCCGCCACCTCCGGCATTCACAACGGCTCCTCACGCATCAACCATTCATAATTGGGCCGAGTCCCCCAGTCATCTGTTGAGCGCGGGTGCGTCGGCGGACATCGAGCGCCACAGGGCCGTCAACTCGGCAAGAGTGGCTCGCACCGCGCTCTCGTCTCGGGAGCCAACGTCCCAAACCCGATGCTGAACGGCTCTATGCTCGCTCAGCCAGTGAGCCTCCTCCTCGGGCGTGGTCACACGATCAGCCCAGGCGATGTACGTGCCGCCGATACAAGTCCCGACTTCGAGGAGCACGTCGCAGATCAGCCGGATCCACCGGGAGCTTCTCATCGGCCCACGAGCAGGTCTACCGCTCCTTGGCGCACCTGGGTCATCAGCTTGGTGATGACCTTCTCGTTACGGCGCTTGTTGAAGGGGTCGGGCAGTATGAAACTCATCCCCAGGAAACACATGAGCAGTTGGTAGGAGGGCTCGGAGTCTATTCCACATCGAACGCCGCCCAGGGCACGTCGTGCAGGGCCGAAACGTCCCAGAAGTCTGCTTTGACGCCGGACTGAGTCGGTGATCGGCTCAGAGCCTCTTTCGACCGCTCCTTCTAGGTGCGGATCAGTTTCGCGGCGTCCCGGCTTCCGGCATGGCCGGTCACCGCCGAATGCAATCTGGTGCGCCACCGGCGTGAAATCCACTTCCGCACGGATCTCTCGCATCGGTCAACCATCTCTGCGCTAATGACGTTCAAGTATTTAGATCATTTGGAGAAGCTCCGACAAAAGCCGTATCAAATATATTTCTGTGGTAAATTTTTCCCTATGGCGCCGTACTGTGCTTAGGAATGAAGTATTCATTCTTGTATGCGCCTTCTAATTTCAAGAAAGTTATTTTTTTGTCGATGCCGCCGGCATAGCCCGCCAGGCTGCCATTCGTTCCCACCACCCGATGGCAGGGAACGATGAGGGAGATCTCATTGCGCCCCACGGCGAACCCCACGGCCTGGGCGGACATGCGCTTCAGCCCTCGCCTCTCGGCGATCTGCCTTGCCAGTTCACCATAAGTCGTGGTTTTTCCGTAGGGGATTTTGCGAAGCAACTCCCACACTTCCACCTGGAAAGGTGTTCCAATCATATGGATGGGCGGCATGAAGTCGGGCTCCCGGCCGGTAAAGTAAACATCCAGCCATCGCTTCACCTCCGCGAAGACAGGGATTTCCTTTTCTTCATGCTCTTCATCCAAGTTGAGAGCATAATACTTCTCACCGGCAAACCATAGTCCGGTCAGGCCGATCTCATCGGCCGCCAACAGAATCTCCCCTACCGGGGATTGATATGTTGTTGTGTACTGCATAATCGCACCTCCGCAAACAGCTGGAACCCTCCGGAACGCCCCGCGTCAGGACTGTTGGATGACCTCCCAGGTGTAGATGTGCTCATCGCGGCCCAACCGCATGAGCGTCAGCGTGGGAATGGCGCTGATGTCACCTGGAACTGTGTCGACCACCGGCGCCAGCGAGTCAATCAATGGCCGCGGATCCATCTTCCCATTGAAGTAGCACAGGGATGTGTGCGGCCAAAAATCCCCCCACTCGCGCGAACCGAGAAGGCGGTTAATGGCGCCGCGCTGCACCCGCATCAGCTCCATCAGCCAGTCACTATTTTCCGCCACCAGCATGACACCCTCCCGGCCGAGAAAAAGACGGGTGAACCGCAAAACCGGATCCTTCAGCGAGGCCCGGAACGCGAAGACCTCGTCGGAAACCGCCTCCAGCCGGGCTCCGGCGACCTCGTCGCTGAATCCGAGTCCGTTCATGGTCAGGTGGAGCCACGGCACAGGCACTGGGTCGACGCGGTCAAAGCGACTGAGGACCGGGCGAGCCGCAGAGGCGAGTTCCTGGACGGCGGCGGCCCGCTCCATGGTGAGATGGAAGGTATACATCCGCCGCCCGGGCCTCCAGCCGGGGCGCCAGTACCAGTGGTCACGGGTCTCACCGAGCTCGGGATCCAGATCGATCCGCATGGTCCTATCCTTCCGATACTGCTCAGATGCATCAATGTTGGAACCATGATTATCCGCTTTGGCAGCGAAGTGGGAGCGTGATCGTCTCCTGCCAATGGCGATGCGGACCCAGTCCGGGGATCTGGGACAGCCGAGTCTGCCTTCCGGCAAAGCCCTTCACGCCCGCTACCGGGCCCGCACCGTGCCGGCCATCAGCCCCACCAGTAGTAGGGGCGGCGAACCGGTGAGGCGGCAGGAGCAGCGACCAACCCCTGCAGGGGCGGCGTCACAGGGCATCGACGGGACCGGCTCGCGCCCGAGCGGTAGCCGTGCGAGCTACACCAAGAATCCGAACCCGCACCCCCACCTCCACCACAACGTCCTCCCCCACCACGGTGCACGAGCCCAACGCCGCCCCATTGGCCTCCGCCACACCACCTGCCACCGCGCAGGGGTCACCGGGCGCCGTAACCGAGTTCAGCGCCGTCGCCCCGCCTAGGGCGGCCAGATCCGCCGCGAGCCGCGCCCGACCGGCCGCAACCTGCGCCTGAATAAGGGCCGTGGCACCAACCGCGAGTGCGAGCAGTGCTCCGATAATGCCGAGAACCAGCACCGTCCCCGAGCCCTGCTCCCCCGCTGGCCTCCGCTCCCCCGCCAGATACCGGCGCCTCACCGGGCGCCCGCACCGGTCGACAGCCGCCGCTCTCACGGCCCGCTCGGTTCGGTGTAGGCGCAGGCGCGGCTGCGGGCGGTCAGCCCCAACCCACCGAGCGGACCGGGGACGCGACGACTCGCCGTCACGCAGGTGAACTCGCCCTGCTCAACCGTCAGGCCTACTCCCCCACCAGCGCGGTTCGCCGCCCCAGTCAGATCGCTCTCCCCAATGGCAGCAGCGCGGGCGGCTACACGAGCAGCATCAGTAACACGCAACTGAGTAACCCCGGCGCTGACCCCGCTGAGGACGAGCAGAAGAACAAGGACGACGGCGGGCATGGCCACGGCCAACTCGGCGGTGGCCATGCCCGCCTGAGGATCCCACCGCATTGGGCGTGACGCCCGCCAGGGGGCAGGGGATGCAGGCGCCACGCCCGCCGGGGCCCGGAGCCGGTAGCCCGTCCAGGGAGCCGGGCCTGCGGCAGTGGGTCCTTCCACAACGGGAACTTCCCCGACCGGGCCTCCCACAGCGGGACCTTCCCCGGTCATTCCCCTTGTGGTGGGGCCTGCCCCAGCGGGATCCTCCGCTCGCTGACACCGCCCTCGCCAGGGACGAAGACGCGTCAGCTGCCGGGGCGGCCGGAGTCGGTGGGGCTTGCGGACAGTCGGCTTCTGACAGGGAGCAGGGGCCGACGGCCCCTCATGCCGGGTCCGGCCGGGCCCGGGCTGCGGCGCCCGCCAGGGCATGGGCGCCGGTGTTCCTCCGGTCGTGGCCTGGGGGCGGCTGGACCTGTTGTCTTGGCTGGTCCTGGTTGGCCGGGGGTCCCCGCTCCCGGTGAAGCTCGGCGCGCACATTAGCCCACCGAGAGAGCGGACTCGATGAGGGACTGCAAGGTGGCGCTCAGGCCGCCCGAGCGCATAATCGCCAGGAGCAGCCCGGCGAAGGCCGCAGCGGCCAGTGTGCCAATGGCGTACTCAGCGGTTGCCATGCCGGCCTCCCCGCCATCGTCCCGGGTACCGTCGGGGGCAGTTCGGGGTTCTAAGTGGGCGATGGCCCAGCTGTCGCGCAAGACGCGCAGCGTTCTCAGGGTCCTCATATTCTCTCCTCAGGGTGATGGGACGTATGCCCCGGCGGGCACCGTGCCCGCAACACCCAGGGTGCGCCGGTGCCCACGGTGTCCGCATCCGCCCCCGCTGACCCTTGTGGATAAAGGGCCGCGAGGCGCTCCTGTGGAGCCCCGCTCGCCTTGAAAAGACGCCGTTCGTCCTCTTTTCAGTGAGGCGGGCGTTAGCCCCCGACGAGCTCGCGGATCTCAGCAGCGCTGAGCCGGGCCCGGCTTACACCCGCCCGGGTGGCCCCACCCGCTCCACTCCCGGCGCCGCCCGCCCCATTCCCGGCGCCGCCCAATCCATTCCCGGCGGTGTCCCGGGTTCCTTCGACGACCCGGGCGAAGAGTTCGGCCTTCTTCTCCTTGAGGGCCATCACCTTCTCCTCAATGGTGTCTGTCGACACGAGCCGGTAAACCATGACGGGCCGGTCCTGGCCAATGCGGTGGGTGCGGTCCACGGCCTGCTCCTCGGCCTGCGGATTCCACCAGGGGTCCAGAAGGAAAACGTAGTCGGCCTCGGTGAGGGTCAGGCCGAAGCCCCCGGCTTTAAGGGAGATGAGGAAGACGTCGGCCCGCCCATTCCGGAAGGCCTCAATGACGGCCTGCCGGTCGGCCGTCGCGCCGTCGAGGTAGACGGTGCGCATGCCGGCGGCGTCGAGTTCGGCGCGCACACCGCTGAGGTAGCGGGTGAACTGGCTGAACACGAGGGCTTTATGCCCCTCGGCGATAATGGGCCGCAATTGCCCCATGAGCACCTCGACCTTGGCGCTGCGTCGGCGCCTGCCCGTGGCGCCGCCGGGGCGCGCGGCTCCCCCGGCTCCCACTCCGCCGGGATGGTGGTTGTCACAGGGGTGAGCGTCGTCGGCTATGAGCGCAGGGTCCAGGGCCATGAGCCGCAGGGTGGTCAGGGACTTGAGCGCACTGAAACGGGCCTGGGCGGTGTCTTCCTCCAGCAGGCCCAGGACCTTTTGGCGTTCCCGGGCCAGGCGCTGGTCGTAGGCGCGCCGATGGGCGGCGGAGAGTTCGACGGCGAGGACCTGCTCGGTCTTCTTGGGGAGTTCGGCGGCCACCTGCTCCTTGGTGCGGCGCAATAGGAAAGGGCGCATGCGGGCGCGCAGGGCGGTGAGCCTCTCCGTGGAGCCGCGCTCAATGGGGCGGCGGTAGGTAGCGGTGAAGCGCTCGGGGCCGGGCAGGAGCCCCGGTGCGCAGATGGATAGCAGGGACCATAGGTCCATGAGTGAGTTTTCCAGGGGAGTGCCGGTAATGGCGATGGTGGAGGGGGCGCGCAGGCGGCGCACCGCCTTGTAGGTGGCTGAGGCGTGATTCTTGACGAACTGCGCCTCATCGAGGATGGTCCACGACCATTCCTGGGCGGCGAACTCCTCTTCGTCAAGGCGCGCAATGGTGTAGCTGGTGACCAGGAGGTCGGCCCGGGCGGCCTCGTCGGCGAGCGTCGTCGTGCGCTTGGCGGTGGTGCGGGTCACCGTCCGCACGCGCAGCCCGGGGCAGAACCGTCGGGCCTGCTCCGCCCAGGAGCCGACCACGGAGGTGGGGGCGACCACGAGCACCGGGGCGCTGGAGCCGTCTGCCGCAGGTTGCTCCTCAACCAGGCGCTGGACGACGGCGAGCACCTGGAGTGTCTTGCCCAGGCCCATGTCGTCGGCGAGGATCCCGCCCAGGCCGGTGGTTCGCAGAAGGTTGAGCCAGCGGTAACCGTCGAGTTGGTAGGGCCGCAGGGTGGCGCACAGCCCTGCCGGAGGGCGCACGTCAATCACGTCAATGGGGTCGGGCTCCTCGGTGGCGCCGCCCTTACTGCCCTTGCTCCCCTCGCCCACCGGCGCGGGGCCGCCCTCCAACCCGCTGCCCGGCGCCCCTTCGTCAACGGTCTGCTCGGCGGCCGCGGTCAGGGCCAGCAGCCGGTCGACCCCTTCGCGCCAGCGCCGCGTGGACTCCCCGACCACTCCGAGCGCCACGAGCTGCTGGTAGTACCCGGCCTGGAAGGGGGTGACGCGCAGGGCGCCGCCGTCCTTGGCGCATGGGTCCGCCAGGTCGCGCCCCTCCTCCATGAGGCGGGCCAGGGTGAGGATCTCGGGACGGTCAATGTCCACCCACACCCCGGAGTCGAGTAGAACCTCCCTGTGGCCGGCGGCGACGGCTGACATGAGCCGTTCCATGGGGATCTCATCGCCGCCAACGCGCACACGCACGCGCAGGGAGAACCAGTCCGGCGCGTCCCCCTCCTGCCCCACGTCGGTGGTGATGAGCGGTGCTTCATTGGTGGGGCGGTAGTCCGGCACCTGCCCGACAACCTCCACCTCGAAGGAGTCCAGGAGTTCAAGGGCCGGCAGAGTGCGGACCATGAGGTGGACAGTGGCCATGCCATGGAAGCGGCGACGGCGCCATAGCACCCCGTGGTCGGCCGCCATGGGCACCAGGGCGGCGATAATGCTGCGGGCCAACTGCCGCTCCTGGGCGATGTCCCGCCAGACGCTCCCCTCCCCGGGGGCCCGCCCCTGCCCGGCCTCATCAGGTGCGTCAGGGCCGGGGCCCTGAGCCCATAGATCGAGGGGCCGGCTCCTCGCCGCCGAAGGCTCACCCGCTCCGAGCACGTCGTCGGCGCTGTTGGTCCTGTCAGCGCTGTCGGTGCTGTCGGTGCTGAGATCGCCGACCTCAGCCTCATGGACGACCCCGCCCGGGGTGGTCACGTAGCGCATAAGCCAGCTGGTGGTGGCTTCATGGGTGGAGGAATCAATGGTGACCCGCAGGACGGCGCGGAGTTCGGTGGGCTCGGGGATACTCAGGGAGGAGTCGATCTCCAAGACCGGTACTGCGCGGGCCAGGGGCTCCAGGTACCCGCTCTCGAACCTGTCCACCTGTGCGGCCGGCACCACGATGGGCTGAGTGGAGTCGGCCAGGAGGCGGGAAAGCACCTCCCCGGGAGGCGGGTCGAGGGGCATGAGGAGTAGGGAGCCGTCGGGGGCCACGGCGTGAAAGCCGTGCGCCGGGTCGCCGATGGGGGTGAGCCCGGGCCTACTGGCGGTTTCCTCCCCCGAGTCCGGGGCCGCGAGCTCCTTGACCCCGGTCGGGTCCAGGCCGGGGGCGATGACCAGGGAGTTGTCCTCGTTGCGGCGCATGGTGACCCCGGCGCGCAGCCCTGGGGCGATCCGCACTGCCGCGCCGTGCCGTTGGGCGGTGGTCAAGGTCAGGCCCGCGGCCACTGCGCGCCGCAGCGCCCCCCACACGCGCGGTCCGGTTCGCCCCAGGGGCACGCGCTCGTCGGCGTAGTAGAAGCCGGAGGCGGCCATGGCGCCGATCTCTTCCAGGGCGTCCAGGATGTCGTCGGCGACTTCCCCGCGCAGCTCCCCGGAGAGCACCTGAGTCCACGACGCCCCTTGACGCTTCCACCCCCGCCGCCCGGCGACCAGTGGCAATAGTGTCGGCCCGCCGTCAGTGGACGCCGCGCCGGGGTCCGGGGCGATCTCCAAGGCCATGGCCCGATGGCCGGTGGGGCCCACGCGCAAGAGCCTGGTGAGTTCCGCCTCCCAGTCCGGTCCGACGGCGTCCCTGCGGGCCCGGGCTCGGGCCACCAGGAGCATGGCGGCGGTGTGCTTGCAGTTCTTGGCGACCGGGCAGGTGCAGGTGCCCAGCCAGGTGGGGCGTGATCCTGCGCCGCGCGCATAGGCCACGGTCTGGTAGCTGCGCCCGTTGGAGCCACGGACCTGTGCCATGAGGATGTCCCCGCCCGCTGAGACGTTCAGGGCGCTCACCCGCCCCTGGTCGACGTAGCGGGTCGCGCGCAGGAAAGCCCGCCCGCCGACGCGGGCAATGAGGTCCTTGTCGTCAAGCCTCGCCGGCCAGTCATCCTTCGTGATCTCCCGGGCCATGCGCCCACACTACGGCCCGCCTCGGACACGCACGGGGCCGCGACCCGGGCCCGCACCGCGAGCTCGGCCCGGCCGGCCGCCGTCGGGCCCCGACCACCCGGCCGCCGTCGGGCCCCGGCCACCGGGCACCACCGCTCCTAGCGGGCGCCCCGCAGGGCCCGGGTCCCGGCGCCTCGGCCGCCGCCCTGCTCAAGCCTCAATGTCGGCGCCCAGGGCCCGCTGCCAGAAGGAGCAGTGGGACTCCACGAAGTGCTCGGCGGCCTGTTCCCAGTCGGGCTCGCAGTGGTGAAGCAGGAAGAAAACAATCACGGGAATGAGGATGTCGTGGGCGGCTACGCGCAAGTCGTCCTCAACGCGAACCTCCCCGTCCCGGCGGCGCTGCTCCAGGAAGTCGGAGAGCTCGCCGAGCGCATTGTCGACCGCCCGGGTGAGACGTTCGCCGAAATGCGCGTCGGTGAGCGCCAGGCTGGTCAGGAGCAAGGTGGCGCTGGTCTCGTGGCGCAGCGTGTCGAACCATTGCCGGCACACGGCGCGCAGCACTTCGCCCAGGGGCATCTGGGAGACCTGGACGGAAGCCAGAAGGTTGGGCATGTCGGTGGCGAAGGACCGCCGGGAGGCGAGCACCGCGGAGAGCAGGCCCTCCTTGGAGCCGAAGTAGTGGAAGATCAGGCCCTGAGCGACACCGGCGGCCTTGGCTATCTGCTGGGTCGAGGTGGCGGCGAAGCCCTGACGGGCGAAGAGGTCGAGGGCGACGTCGATCAGCTGCTCTCGGCGGGCGACAGCCCGCTCCTGGCGACTCGGCGCAGCCATGCCGCCCACCTCCTTGTGGTTCCTACCTGAGATGCTACCTGAGGCGCTTAAAAAGCTAAACTTGTTGATTAGCGGCCATTGACTGTTCGGTTAATAAAATTACGGTACGGGTACACCGCGCGGCATGGGCTCCACCGCGTCGGCGGCCGGCCAGGTGCCGCCCCCATCGGCGCCTGAATAGGCCTCCAGAAAGAAACGCTGGAATTGCGGTACTCTCGCGCTCCGCACCCATGATCCCGGACCCCCTCTCGCAGGCACATCAAGCATGCGCGCAAAAGAGCGCGAGCGGTTCATCGCACAGGATGAAATCGGTAGAACGTCCGGCTTGTCGCGCCGCCCCACCCGCCTGCCGATACGGCGGCATATGCGCCAAGGCGGCGCCGGTGCGGCCTTGGCGCCCCAGTCGGCCCCGAGCGCGACTCAGGCCGTCGACCGAGCAGGGCGACGCGAAACGAGCAAGAATGTCGTCATGCTCATGCCGTACTCCCCCACTGCCGCGCCACTGACCCGCATGGCCGACGGAACTGTTAAGCAGATCAGTCCCTTCACAGGAACCGAGGTGTGGACGGTGCCGGGGCGCGGCAACCGCCCCATATCCCATCCGGTGGCCGAGGTTCACCCGCTCACCGCGCAGGAGCGCACCAGCGCCTGCGCTTTCTGCCCGGACCGCTACCTGGACACCCCCCCGGAGAAGTCGCGCGTGGTGCGCCGCGACAGCGGTGGCTTTGAGCAACTCGACTCCCTGCCCGCCTCCAGGCTCTTCGACACAGTGGCCGAGTTCCGCCGCGTACCCAACCTCTTCGAAATCCTCTCCTACCACTACTGGCACGCCAACCACGGCTATGAGGTGCCCGACGCCGCCCGCGAGCGCATGGAGGCCTACCTGGCCGACCCCGCCGGCGCCGAGCACGCCGCCACGATCGCCAAGACGAAGTTGCGCGCCTCGGGGGCCGACCCGGCCTCCTGGGACCAGATGAGCACCGCCGCGCGCCACCACTACTTGGCGGCCTTCTTCGCCGGCGGCCACGACGTCATTGTTGCCCGGCGGCATTTCACCGACGGCGCCCTCGACTCCTCGGGCCTGGCCGGCTCGGGCACCTTGAGCGTGGCCGAGCACCGCGCCTACACGCGTCTGGCGGTCAATGCCATGCACGACCTCTACCTGGCCAACCGCTGGGTGCGCTATGTGGCGGTGTTCCAGAACTGGCTGCGCCCGGCCGGAGCGAGCTTCGACCACCTGCACAAGCAGCTGGTGGGGATTGACGAACGCGGCGTGAACAGTGAGCTGGAGCTGCAGCGGGTGCGGGCCAACCCCAACCTGTACAACGAGATGGGTGTGGACTATGCGGCCTACCGGGGCCTGCTGGTGGCCTCCAATGAGCATGCGGTGGCCTTCTCCGGCTTCGGGCACCGCTACCCGACCCTGGAGGTGTACTCGACCTCGGCCACGGCCGAGCCCTGGCGCATGAGCCGCGAGGAGGTCGACGCCGTCTCCGACCTGCTGCACGCCCTGCACGCCGCCACGGGCACGGACGTGCCCTGCAACGAGGAGTGGCATCACAAGCCCGTGGACGTCGACCAGCCCATGCCCTGGCACGTGACCCTCAAGTGGCGGGTCTCCACCCTGGCGGGCTTCGAGGGCGGCACGAAGATCTACCTCAACACGATCGACCCGTGGACGCTGCGCGACCGCGTGGTGGCGCGACTGGAGGACCTGCGGGCGGACCGGCTCATCGCGCCGATGGCCGTGGGCGATGAGTGCCCGATGACGCCCAACCGGCTCCTGTACAACCCGGTCCTGACCGCCCGGCCGTGAGGCCTGACCGGCACAGGCCGATGTAGGGACGGGACTGAGGCCGGGCGTACTGCACGAGGGCCGGGTCGTAGTGGCCGGGAGATGACCGCACCGTGCGGGCCACGGCCTCCCCCGGTAGTCCCCGAACCTCGTGGAGTACGGCGAAGCAGCGAGAGGAACGAGTTTCGTCGTACCCGACGGCCTCAGCAACCCAGGGCGCTGCGCTCCTCGGGACCCACCCAGCCCGAGCGGCTCTCCAGGGCACGGAACCAGCGGGCCAGGGCCGGCCAGAAGGAGATCGACGGCGCCTCCCCGCCGGGATAGTGCCGGCGCCCGCCGTACTCGTAGGACTGGACGGTGGCGAACAGGCGGATGTCGCTGCCGGTGGGCTTGTCGCCGCACAGGAACTGGCCGATCGAGACGACGGCGGACAGGG
>ERZ773099.973-NODE-973-length-22084-cov-12.370875_pt1 | contig 22084 bp, 13 predicted proteins | sample MGYA00511120_ERZ773099 | MGnify/ENA primary metagenome ERZ773099 (study PRJEB29015, sample SAMEA2738012) | human oral metagenome | biome: human oral; feature: human-associated habitat; material: dental | place: China | collected 2104 ...
GGCCCCGGGAGCGGATCCGGCGCCGGCTTTGGACGAGACCATGCGGAAAAGTGGCAGTCAGCCGGGGTGTCCCGCACCACAGTAGCAGTGACCAAGACCACAAGCTCGGTCGACCTCAACCCTGCGGGCATCCGCACGTGCGCCCCCCTCCCCTCACCAGATCCCCTCCGGTACAAGCCCCCGTCATCGAGCGCGGGCGCCGTGCCGTAGATCCCCACCCGTCCCGTACAGGACACGTACAAAGCAGAAGACAGGCCACGTCGTCGGACTCCATTACAGCGCGGACAGAATAGGATCGAGTGGTTTGTCCGGAGCAGGCCAGGCAGCAGGAAAAGATATCCTCCACACACATGACCCGAAAACGGCCTCCCGGACACTACCCCGTGCCGCCCTCAGCCCTCTCGCTCCCACAAACAAAATCGTAGCACACGACCCCCACCCACACCAGCACAACCAGGAGACACCCTGTTCCCCACAATTAGATCGCGTTCCATTCACGCCGTACGTGATCGTGTCCCTCCTGCGGGAGCCAGCCACGGACACCCGTTCTCACGGCGAACAAGTACCGTTCTCGCGAGCAATAAGTACCGTTCTCGCGAGCGGGGAGCGTGGGCGGGAGGGAGAGACTCCCCACGGGCCCACGCCACCGGGAGGCCAGGGCCAGGTGAGCCGCCAGCCGCCTGGGCTCCGTCATGGGGATCATGACACAGCACCAGCGCCTCAGGCGCACCACCCGTCTTCTGCTCCTCCTGGTCGCGGCAGCCCTGGGCCTGACGACCCTGACGGCCTGCGAGCTCAAGCAGGGCGAGGACGTCGTGACCTCCACCAGGGCCACGGCCATTGTCTACTCGGCCCGGCAGAACTCGCCCACGATCGACCTCACGGCCTCCAGCCCCGGCGTTGACGCGGTGATCGACGACGCCGTGGACGGGCACGGCACCCTCTACGTGGTCAGCGCCGACGGCGCCCCGGCCGTGCGGACCAGCCTCACCCTCGCCTCGAGGCAGGCGAGCGAGGTCGCCTCCAAGCGCTCCCGCACCGCCAACGTGAGCCGAGTGCGCCAGGCCCTGGCCGCCTCGGTCGCCACGACGCCCGAGGCCGACACGCTGGGCGCCATCGGTGTGGCCGCCGACCAGGTGAGGGGCTCCACCAGCCCGACCGTCGTGGTCATTGACTCCGGCCTGGCCACCACGGGCGCCCTCCCCTTCCAGAACGGCGTCCTGAGCCCGGGCACCGACATCCAGGCCACCGCCCAGTCGCTCAAGGCCGCCCGGCTCCTGCCCGACCTCCAGGGCATGACGGTCCACTGGGTGGGCATGGGGGACACCGCCGCCCCCCAGGGCGCCCTGGACCAGGCCGCCCGGGCCCGCCTCGAGGAGCTGTGGCGGTCCGTCGTCGAGACCGCGGGCGGCACGCTCACCACCGACTCCCGGGACGCCGTCACCACCACCGCGCCCGAGCAGCTGCCCGCGGTGACGCCGGTCAATGTGGCCGCCACCTCGGTGTCCGCGGCCCGGATCTCGGTGACCCTGCCGGAGACGCAGCTGGCGTTCGTGGGCGACGAGGCCACCTTCCTCCACCCCGACCAGGCCTCCGCCACCATTGCCGAGCTGGCCCGCTCCCTGACCGGCAGCGGGGTCTCGCGCGTGACCGTCACCGGCTGCACCGCCACCGCCGGCACGCCTGAGAGCCGTGCCACCCTGTCCCAGGCCCGGGCGGAGGCCGTAAGGACCGAGCTCCAGGCGCACCTGGGAGGCGTGCCGGTCACGGCCCGGGGCCTGGGGGCCGAGTGCCCGGGGCACGTGCCCGACGTCGGCCCTGACGGCCGCCTCACTGAGCCCCAGGCCCAGCAGAACCGAGTCACCGTGGTGACCGCCGAGTAGGGCGCCCACCGCCCGGACCCGCCGGACCCGCCAGGGCCAGCCCTCCCGGAACCGGCCCTCCCGGGGCCACCGGGCCCGCCGCCCCGCCCAGACGCGAGAACGGTACTTATTCGTCGCGAGAACGGTACTTATTGCTCGTGAGAACGGACCAGGCGGAGCTGGGCGGGCCCGCTGGCCCCGGCGCTCAGGCGACCACGGCCCAGACACCCCCAGCCCCACTATCAGCGACCCCGGCATCGGCACCCCCAGCATTAGGAGCACCCCCGGCCCGGCGCTCAGGCAACCCCGGCCCCGGCATTGACACCCCCATCCTCGTCCCCGCCGGCGTCGGGGACAAAGCTGCGGTCGGGCGCCCAGTAGGCGTTGAGACCGGCCCAGGTCAGGGGCGAGGTGACAATACCGGGGCGCTCCCGCCACGCGGCCAGGCACCCCCGCTTCCACTCGTTCATTGCCAGCACCGCGTCCGGGGCACGCAGGCAGTCGTCCACCGCGAAGGACAGGTCCAGGAACCCCCGCGCCGACTCCTCCTGGCAGGCCCGGCGGAAGAACTCGTCGGTGAGCATGGTCCAGCGTGTGGTCATTACCAGCTCGGCACCGGCCTCCAGTATGGCGGCGGCCATGCCGAAGGGCTCCACCTGGCCGGTCTCCGTGCCCGACTGGCAGGCCACCAGCCCCACCCGCGGTGGCATGGGCCACAGGTAGATCCCTGAGTGCGCCTCCGGTGCCGGGGCGCCGCTCATGTCGGTGCCGTCGAAGCCGACGCCGGTGGGCAGCAGGTCCCCCAGGTCGGGCTCCTGCCCGGCGCGCGCCGTGTTGCGGAACTTGGCAGCGTGCTCCCTCCAGTCAATGGTGCCCAGGACGAGGTCGCTGGCGCTGAACCAGCGGGTGCCCTCCTGGTCCGTGGGGTACACCCCGTAGCAGGCGCGGGAGTCGGCCAGCTGGAGGCGGGAGTCGCCCCCCTTGCCGGTCATGTGCCCGACATAGAGCAGGTGCGACAGCGGCCTCCTGTTGTCAACGGTGACGACGTCGGGATCCTGGCGCAGGACCGCGGAGAGCTGGAGGCGGGTCGTCCCACGGGCGTCCCCGCGCCCACCGGCCTCAGCCGGGGCGCTACCGACCGTGACCGGGGCAGGCTCGTAGCCCCTGACCCGCTCCTCCCACGCGGCCAGCTCGGAGCCGTTGAGGACCCCGGCCCGCCCCGCGCCCTGCTGCCAGGGCTGCACGAGGTAGACGGCGGGGGCGTCCCTGACCCTCTCCCAGCTGGGGTGGGGCAGGGACGGCTCGGAGTCCCGCCCGAGGACGGGGCCCATGGTGACCACGTCGAGCACGTCCAGGAACCGCTCGACCTGGCCGTCCGGCGTCGTCCGCCCGGTGGGCATGAGCTCCCAGGGGACCTGTCCGCACGACGGCGGCGGGTTCACGGCCAGGAGCACCCGCTGGCCGGGCGTGTCCACCGCCTCCAGCAGGGAGGCCAGGAAACCCGGGGGGACGAGGACCTGGGCCAGGTCACGCATGAGCTCCAGCTCGCGCTCCGGGTCGCCTGCCAGGGCCCCGTCGACCACCCGCAGGAAGTGCCCCACCTCCAGCGGGTCCGGGGTGGCGGTGGAGGCCGTCTCGTCCTCGTCGTCATCGTCGAAGAAACGGGCCATCTCGTCATCGTCGTCCTCAGGGCCGGTGCCGACGTCGGGCTGGGCGGGCAGGGGCGGGTAGTCCCGCTCAAGACGCTCGACCTGGGCCCCGGTGACCTGGTCGTCGTCGTCCATGTAGTCAGGCAGGGACCGGCGCAGCGCCTGTGTCACCCGGACGAGCTCCTTACGGTCCAGGACGACGAACGCCGGCGGGCAGTCCTCGCTCTCCCAGGCCACGTAGGTCCCCGACGTCGTATCGACGCCGTGGAAGACGAACTCGAGCTGCTTGGTCACATCCACTCCTCGGAGGCAGTCGGGACGGCGCCCTTCTCGGGGCACCGGGGGAACCGGGCGGGTCAGCACCTGAACTGGGCCAGGAGCTCGGCGACCCACAGCTGGGACTGCTTCAGGCTGGTCCGCACGAGCCGGGGCGCCATGCTCCGCCGCTGTTGGATGGCCTTGTGCGCGGTCCGCTGGCGGCTCCGGACCCACTTGTCAGCCCGCTTCTGCTCCTCCAGGAGCCGGTCCCGGTCGCTGCCGCGCACGGGCCGGGAGGGGCGGGGCACGGAGACCACGTCGACCAGCTCGATCTCCTGCCCCTCCCCCAGGGGCGCCGCACCACTCACCTCCCCGGGGGCGGTGGCGCACAGGTGGACCAGGACCGGCAGGATCTCCCCGTAGACGTAGACGCGGGCCATCCCCACGTCACTGTCCCGGGGCAGCTCGCAGGCGGTGCGGACGGTCACGGTCACGCGCCGGTCCCGTCCGGTGCCCGCGACCCGCCAGGCCCCGGCGCCGGGGGAGGTGTCAAAGAGCCCCTGCACGTTCTGGCCCCAGTCAATGGTGAAGGTGCCTCGCGTCTTCCCGGCGCCCGCCACGAGGGCGACGGCGTCCTGGGACAGGCGCCCTCCCAGCAGGGCGGCCAGCTCGTCGTGCTGTCGTCCCCCGCCCGCCCCGGCTCGTTCCTCCACGGCGTCCAGGAGCTCCTCCAGGGCAGCGGCCTCCTTCTCGTCGCCCTCGTCCTCAGCCGCGTCGAGCAGGCCCTCCAGGCAGCTGGCGATCACCAGCCCCCAGGCGCGCCGCACCGTCTCGTCGACGCCGTTGTCAATGAAGTCCCGCGCCCGGTCCTTGACCTCCTGCGCCATGGGGGTGAGCAGGAGGGCGCCCACACCCCCGTCCGCGGCGAGGCACAGGGGGACGTTACCCTCCTGGCTGAGCGTTATCAGCTCCATGTCCAGCGCGACCCGGTCGAGCTGCCTGACGCTGCCGTCGGCGGGGGACGGCCAGTAACGGCGCATCCACAGGCCCTGGGCGATCCTGCACAGCACCCTGGCGGTCATCGTCGGCGCGCTGTGCCAGGTGGTGGGGACCTCACGGGCCAGGCGCAGCTGGCGGCTGTCCTCGGCGTCCTCGACCTCGGTGAGAAGCTGCTGCGCCGTGAGGACGACGTCGTAGCCGTAGACGAGCTCGACCCACAGCGGCACGGTGGTGGTGAGGAAACCGCCCGCCACGGACACGGGGTCCTCCTTGTCGATACCGAGGTCGACGACGACCCAGCCTCCGTCCAGTGGGACGAGGGGGCGCAGGAAGCCCTCCCTCGCGGCCTGCCCGTCGGGGGGCCCACCAGGAGCCCCGGCGGGGGACCCGCCGAGGGCCTCGTCAGGGGTCCCGGCAGAGGTCCCGCCGGGGACAATGAGAACCGTGTCCCCGTCCCATGACACCGTCACCCGGTCCAACGGGTCGGCGGGCTCTGCCGTCCTGGGAGTGGTCTGATCAGTCATCTGTGCTCACATCCTGTTCAGGCAGTCGAGGATGTCGGTGATATCGACTCCGTCGAGCAGCGGGCCGACCTGCGGGTCGTCGTAAAGGCGGTCCAGCTCTCCCATGAGCTCCAGTGCCACCCTGCCCCGCTTGACGTCGACGGCGTCCCTCTCCGCGAGACGCAGCGCCTCCCGCGGTACGTCGTCCCTCAGCTCCCGGCTGCGCCCCGGGATGGTCCCGGGGCCGTCGTCCCCGTCCTCCGGGTTCCTGTACTGCCGCATGAGACTGTAGACGGAGGCGTAGGGCTCGTCAGTCCGCAGCTCCTGGATCTTCATAATGAAGGGGAGGGCCCGGTGAGTTGACCCACCACCCTGCGGTCCCTGCCGGAGCGACGAGCGCGGTCTGGTCCTCAGCACCTTCCCCGCGTCAATGCACGCCTGCTTCACGGCGAAGTAGATCCTCTCCTGGACGGTCTCCACCGAGAAGCCGTCCCTCTTGTCCTCAAGGCCGAAGAACTCGTACCGGTGCCACTGGTACCACAGCGAGCACGCGGCGTGGGAGGCCACCTTGCCCATAAAGTCCCTGACCGGGTCGTCCTTGAGCTGACGCTCCCCCGCCGCCCAGCTGACACTCCCGTCCTGGCACATCGATGCCGACGCGGAGCGCGCGGGCCGGAACGCTATCTGCACCGCGGTCCGCTCCTTGAGCATCTGCTCCCGCACGGCCCGGTGGACGAGACTGCGCGAGTGCCACTGCAGGAGCTGGCCGACGTCGTCCTTGTCCGGCCTCGGGGAGAGGACCCGCTCAGTCTCCTGGAGCACGAACTCCACCACGAGCGCCGCCATGGTGATGACCAGCCGGGACTGCACCCAGGCCAGGCCCGTACAGTGGGCGCAGCGCCGCGCCTCATCCACCAGGGCCTCGGGCAGGCGGTCCTGGAGGAAGTCCTCCGACACCACGTTATTGAATACGTGAAGGACCCGGGGGACGTAGCCCAGGTCGAGCGGGGGCTCACGCAGGGGCTCCTTGACACGGGGCTCGGGCTCATCCGCAGCACGATCCCGCCCCGACCGCCTGGGGAGCCTGTCCCACTGCGGTGCGGGCCGACGCCGGAGCGATGAGCGCTCCACGTCACGAGTCAGCCTCAGGGGCTTAGACCTTCTCGCCAGCTCCCAGACGTCGGAGCCGTCCTTCCCGCACTGGCGCACCACGGCCTGGAGCAGCTCGTCAACCGGGGCCTGCTCGCACCGAATCGCCTGGCACAGGGTCTCGTCGTCATTCTCCGCCATCATGCGCGCCCCGGCGACTTTCATGGTGAGGTCGTCAAGTCCCACGCCGGTTGCCGGCCTGGTCGTCGGGGCCGGCTCCCAGAGCCTGTCGATCTCCCCCTCGACGCGCTGGCGGATCCCGGGCTCAGCAAGGATCCTGCGGCACGCAGCCGTGTTCGCACGCTGGGCTGCCTCGGTCCGCTCGACGAGGATCCTGTCCAGGAACGCGGTCTGGTCCTTCGGCGAGGCCTTCCCGAGATCCACCAGGCCACCTCCCTCAGCCTCCCTCCACACGGCCTCAAGAATGGTATTCGTGAGGTTGACCCGCAGGAACGTGTTGTCGGCGTTGACGAAGTACCTGTCAGACGTCCTCCGTATCTCGTCATTGTTCTCGTACAGTGCGCGGAGCCTGGTCGCCCAGTCCAGCGCGCGGACGATGCGCTGCGCCTCCCGCCCCAGCGTCTCATCCAGGACGGCGACCTGCACCGGGGTGAGGACGACGCTACCCGGTTTACCGACGAACTTGCTGAGCATGTCCTTAAAGGCCGGCCCCCTGAGAAGCGCGTTGAGGATCTTGCGGCGCACCGGCTCCTGCGGGAGACCCTGGCTGCCGTTCTGGCCCCTCCGCCCTGGCCGCCGTCGTGCCCCGGTCGTCCACTCGTTCACGACGTCCGGGGCGAGGTCCCTGACGTGCCCCCATGCGTCGCGCAGGGCGTCAGTGCCCTTGGTGCACCGGGAGAAGGGGACGGGCGCGGCCTCGTGGGCGGGACGGGACCGGCCACCGGCAGCACCGTCCTTGCGCACGTCCGCGACGCCCGTCTGGTCCATGGCTCCCCCTCGTCCTCATGCGGTGCCTCAGGCGGCAACGGGCTCATGGTAGAGGACGGGTGCCCGCTTTAAGGGCACGATTTCGAACCCCAGTTCCTGCCGTCCTGCCTGCAGCTCCCCCACCAGCGGATTCTTGCCGGACGGCCCACAGAGAGCAGACACGCCGGGAGGCCGATACCCGGCAGCCCGGTCTGCCACGGCGGTACCGACGTCGGCTGGGGCAGGCCCCGGCAGGCCAGGCCCTTGGGGCACTGCCCAATGCCCAGGGGGCAGGCCCCGACAGGCCAGACCCCGGTTCCGGACCCCGCCGCCTAGGGCGGCCCGGACCCGACGGGCCCCGCCAGCCCAGGTCCTGGTGAACACCGTCGTGCCAGGACGGCGAGTCTCACCCCGCTGCCCAGGATGTGCTGGGATACTGCTGTCCCCGACGGAGGAGGCGGTCATGGCGGACTCAGCTACGGAGGAGCTCTCCTCCGAGGACGTCCAAGGAAGGGCTCAGGAGGCGTTCAGCGAGGGGCTCCGGATGCTCGAGGGCGAGCACCCGGCAGAGGCGGTCACGGCCTTCACCCGGGCCCTGGAGGCCTACCGCACCCTGCCCGAGGCCCAGCGGGACCAGGCCAGCTGCCTGAACGGCATAGGCAACGCCCAGCGCACGGCAGGTCACTACGAGGAGGCCCTGGACGCCTACCGCCAGGCCCTGGAGATCTACCGCGCCCTGCCTGAAGCCCGGCGCGGGCAGGCCAGCTGCCTGTACAACATCGGCTTCACCCTGGGGCAGACGGGTCGCTACGAGGAGGCCCTGGATGCCTACCGCCAGGCCACGGACCTGTACACCCAGGTCACGGGCACCTGGCAGAACCAGGTCGACTGCCTGTACTGCACCGGCATTATCCTCAACGAGCTGGAGCGCTACGAGGAGGCACTGACCACCTTCCAGCAGATCCTGGACCTCTACACCCAGGTCGAGGGAACCGGCCACCAGCAGGCCGACTGCCTGTACTGCACCGCCTTCATCCTGCGCACGCTGGGCCGCTACCCCGAGGCGCTGGACGCCTACAGCCAGGCCACGGACCTGTACACCCAGGTAGCGGGCACCGACCACCAGCAGGCCGACTGCCTACACAACACCGGCAACGTCCTGCGCAGGCAGGGGCGCGACGAGGAGGCCCTGGAGGCCTACCAGCGGGCCATGGACCTCTACACCCAGGTAGCGGGAACCGAGCAGGACCAGGCTGACTGCCTGCTCAGTACCGGCGGCACGCTGCGCACGACAGGCCGGCACGAGGAGGCGCTAACCGCCTACCGCCAGGCCCTGGATCTGTACACCCAGGTAGCAGGCACCGGCCACCAGCAGGCCATCTGCCTGTACAACATTGGTAACACCCTGGACGACACGGGGATGTCTAAGGAGGCGCTGGACGCCTACCAGCGGGCCATGGACATCTACCGCACCCTGCCCGACACCCAGCAGGACCAGGCCAACTGCCTGCACAACACCGCCAGTACGCTGCGTGAGGCGACGGACCGCCACGAGGAGGCGCTGGACACCTACCGCCAGGCCCTGAGCCTCTACCAGCAGGTGACCGGCACCGGTTTCCAGCAGGCCAACTGCCTGAGCAACACCGGGCGCGTCCTGGACGACATAGGCCGGTACGAGGAGGCACTGGACGCCTACCGCCAGGCCCTGGACCTCTACCGCCAGGTCACGGGCACCGAGCAGGACCAGGCTGACTGCCTGAACAGCATGAGCCTCACCCTGCGCAAGGCGGGTCGGCCCGAGGAGGCCGACGCCGCCTACCAGCAGGCCCTGGACCTGGGCCTCCCGGCGGACCCGCCCACCGAGCCCGAGGAGCCACCCGAGCCTGGGGCGTCTACCGAGCTCGAGGCGCCCAATGAGCTCACGGATCCCGGGGAGCTCGAAGCACCCGGGGATCCCGGGGAGTTCGAGGAACCCACCGAGCCCAAGGATCCCGAGGAGTTCGAGGAGCCCACCGGTCCCGAGGCCCCCTAGCACCTTGGGACCACCGTCCCGGTCCCCGTAAGGCCTCACCGGGCGCCGGGCTCATCCGCCCAGGGGCCTGCGCGTGGCCGACCCGCCATCGCCTCACCGCCCGCCGGGCGACGGGCCCCTGCGACCGGCACGGGCCCGTCGCGCTACCGACGGCAGGGCACGTCTCAGGAGGTACTCGTCCCGGGGACCGGGAGGACGAGCCCTGGGGTCTGGCACAGTAGCGGCGTGGAGTCGCCGCCGAACCGGTAGTCGTAGGTGCTCCCACCCGCCTTCACCACGATCCGCCAGCCGTCCACGAGCGCCTGGGTGTACGACATCCCCGGTTCGGGGCAGCCCAGGGAGGCGTCGTTCCAGGTGGTCCACGTGGCCTCCACCACCTCGGCCGAGGCACCGGAGACGCCACGGGAGTCCAGGTCCGCCCTAATGGCGGCGACCAGCTCCGCGGGCGCGGTAACGGACGGCGCACCGGTGGGTGCCGTACCGGTGGGGGCCGCACCAGGCGCACCGGGCGCACCGGTAGGACCGGCGCCGGAGGGGGCCGTGGCGGGCGCGCCGGTGGAATCGGTGGAATCGGTGGCAGAGGGGTTAGAGGGTGCGTTGGGGTTCATGCTCGGCTCGACGGTGGGAGAGGGGGATGTGGTGCTGAGCTGCGTCGTCCCAGGCGGGCTAGCCGGGACGTCCGGACTGCCCGAGACGCCCGGGGTGACCGATGAGCAGGCGGCCAGCAGCAGGATCCCTAACGGACCAGCAGCTACGGACAACGGTTTCGTCATGACCCGACTCTAGCCCGGCAGCCGCCGCCGTACCCCTGAAACGCCGCCCCTCATCCAGGAGGTGAGGTCGCGGGCGTCGCCTGACCCATGAGGCGGGAACGCTGCCCCTCATGGGGGTCCCTGAACAGCCCTTGGGCAACAGGGCCACCTGGCAACCACCCGTCAGAGGTACCGGATGATCCTGTAGACGACTCAGACCTCAGTGGCCTGGGAGCCGTCGTCAGGGGTCCGGAGCTCTTGGCCCGTGCTCGCGGGGTAGGTCAAGGCGCGGGTGAGCTGCAGGGCCACTTCGTCAATGAGTTCTACAATGACGTCCATAATGACGTCCTCGTAGTCGGGGCGGTGGAGCTGGAGCCAGGTCGTGACCTCCTCGTCGGTCGCTGAGTCGGCCAGGTCGCTGAACTCCTCCAGCTCGGCGTCACTGAGCCCCTCCGAGAGGCGTTCGCCGACGCGCATCTCCATCGCGGAGCAGACACGGGTCAGGGCCTCCTGGAAGCCTTCGGGGCCAATGGCCTCCAGGACGGGATCAGGGATGGTCTCACGGAGCCTGTCAGCAATGGCCTCATGCAGGTCGTTGTCCATGGCCACCATCATCCCCCCTGCCCCACCGGACCCAGCCCTGTCGGCAGGTGCGGTCCCTCACGCAGCCCGACAGCCCCGGCGCTATCCCGCCTCAATGGCGCCTATGGCCTCCAGGCAGTCGGCCTGGTCCTCCTGACTGCCTTCCACCTGGCGGAAGAGATCCAGGGCCTGGCGGTAGGCGGCCAGGGAGTCCTCGTAGCTGCCCTCGAGGAGCCCTGCCCTGAACAGGCAGTCGGCCTGGTCCTCCTGGCACCCCTCCACCTGACCGAAGAGCTCCAGCGCCTGATGGTAGGCGTCCAATGCCTCCTCGCGCCGATCCAGGTAGCCGTAGACGACCCCCATGGCACGCAGGCAGCTCGCCTGCTCCTCCGTGCTCCCCTCTACCTGCCGGAAAAGTGCCAGGGCCTCCTTGTAGGCGTCCAGGGACTCCTCGTAACTCCCCATTTTCCGCAGGGAGATAGCCATATTGTACCGGCAGTACGCCTGCTCGTTCTGGGTGCCCTCCACCTGACCGAAGAGCTCCAGCGCCTCGTCCCCGGCAGCCAGGGCCTCCTCGTAGTCGCCCAGGTCCCCACGGACCGCGCCAATACCGTGCAGGCAGTCCCCTTGGTCCTTCTCACTCCCCTCTACCTGCCGAAAAAGCTCCAAAAACTCCTTAAAAGCGTCAAGAGTCTCCTTAAACCGACCCTGCCGGTGCAGTCGGCGTCCGGCGTCGTAGGCGTAACCGGCCCGTCCCGCGACACCCTGGTCGGTCCGCTTAGCCTGCTGGACGGGGGTGTACACCTTGCGGGCAAGATCCTGGTCCTTGCTGGCCTCGGCCCGGGGGCCACGCCCCGGCCCGGTGGGCGCTGAGGCGGGCCTGGGCTCTTTCCCCAAGAACCTGCGTACCATATTCAGCAGCTTGGTCGCCTTGCGCCCGTACACTCGCGCCTCCTAAACGCCCCGGAGAGGTCAGTACCTCCTGGCGGGCACCCGGTCACATTGTGCACGTCCGGGCGGACCAGCACCACCGGCCTACGTATCCGACACCACCGCCCCGCCCCCGCCCCGCTGCCCTGCCCCGGCGTCGGGGGCGGGCGGGCGCCGTAGGCTGAGGCCATGAGCTTCCTGGAGGTCCTGCAGATCGTCTGCACGACCACGGTCCTGGTCACCACCGTCATCGGGGTGGGGGTCTTTGCCCGCGCCTGCGTGACCATTGTCCACCGCGCCAGCGTGGGCCGGGCGGTGGAACGCTCCCGTCTGCACCCGGTGGGACGGCGCCTGTGGCTGACCCTCTCCAGCGTCCTGACCCACGAGGCCTTCAGGAACCGTCCCTGGGTGCGGGCGGCGCACTGGCTGGTCATGGTCAGCTTCCCCCTGCTGTTCCTCACCCTGGTCACCGGCTACGGGCAGGTCCTGGGGGGCGCGGACTTCGCCCTGCCGCTGCTGGGGCACGCCGCCTGGTGGTCCTGGACGGTGGAGCTCATCGCCTACCTGAGCCTGGCTGGCATCGTCCACCTCATGGTGCTGCGCCGCCGGACCAACCGGGGCGGGCGCGCCACCGCCCCCTACCCGCAGGACTCGGACGGCGGCACCCGGCCACGCACCTCCCGCTTCGCCGGCTCGACGGCGGCCCAGGCCCGCTTCGTGGAGCTGGTCGTCACCGGCGTCGTCCTGTGCGTCCTGGCCCTGCGCATGGAGGAGCAGGCGCTGCTGGCCTCCAGCTCGGACCCCACCGCCCGCCACCTGGGCTCCTGGGTGTACTTCCCCCTGACCTCCTGGGCCTCCCCCCTCCTGGAGCCCCTGGGGCCGACGGTGCTGACCGCCGCCGTCCTGGTGACGGCCACCCTCAAGATCGTCATCTCCATGTGCTGGTTCGTGGTGGTGGGCCTGGCCCCCTCCATGGGCGTGGCCTGGCACCGGTTCCTGGCGTTCGTCAATATCTACGCCCGCCGTGAGACCGACGGCTCCAAGTCCCTGGGCCCGCTGAGGCCGCTGGTGGTGGACGGCACCCCCCTGACCGCCGCCACCATGGACACCCTGGACGAGGCCATGGAGGCGGCCGACTCCGGGCAGGGCCCCGAGGTCCGCCTGGGGGTGGGGCGCATCCAGGACTTCACCTGGAAGGGCCTGCTGGACTTCGCCACCTGCACCGAGTGCGGGCGCTGCCAGGACCTGTGCCCGGCGTGGAACACGGGCAAGCCCCTGTCCCCCAAGCTCTTCGTCCTGGCCCTGCGCGACCACGCGGCGGCGGCAGCCCCCTACCTGCGGGCCGCCGCGGCCCTGGGGGTGGAGCCCGAGGAGGTCACCGACGAGGACCTGGAGCGGCGTCGCTCAGAGCGGGGGGTCCTGGGGCGCCTGACCGGCATGACCGACGGCCTGAGGACCGGTGAGGACCTGGGCCTGGTAGAGGGCAGCGCCCACACCGGCGACGTCCTGGGCGCGCTGCTCGCCGCCAGGGCGGCCCCCACCGAGTCGGGTGTGGCCACCCGCCCGGCTCCCCTGGCCGGGGCGGTCATCCCGGCGGACGTGCTGTGGTCGTGCACCACCTGCGGGGCCTGCGTGGACCAGTGCCCGGTGGACATTGAGCACCTGGACCACGTGGTGGACGTGCGCCGTCAGCAGGTCCTCATGGAGTCGGCCTTCCCCCGCGAGCTGGGGCAGATGTTCCGCAAGCTGGAGTCCAAGGGCAACCCCTGGGGGCTGGCCCCCCGCAAGCGCATGGACTGGGCCAAGGGCCTGGACTTCGAGGTGCCGGTCGTCGGGGTGGACGTGGAGGACGCCTCCGAGGTGGACTACCTGTTCTGGGTGGGCTGCGCCGGGGCCTACGAGGACCGGGCCAAGCGGACCACGCGGGCGGTGGCCGAGCTGCTGCACATAGCCGGGGTGAGCTTCGCGGTCCTGGGCGACGGCGAGTCCTGCACGGGCGACCCGGCCCGCCGGGCCGGCAACGAGATCCTCTTCCAGATGCTGGCCGCCCAGAACGTGGAGACCCTCACCGAGGCCGGGGTGAAGCGGATCGTGGTGACCTGCCCCCACTGCTTCAACACGATCTCCCGGGAGTACCCGCAGGTCGGCGGGCACTTTGAGGTACTGCACTACACCCAGCTGCTCAGCACCCTGGTGCGCGAGGGACGGCTGCGGCCTCTGGCGCCGGGGTCCGGGACAGGCCGGGAGCCGGGAGGCGGGAGGCGGGCCAGCCTGGCGCCAGAGGCCGAGCCAATATCAAAGGATGGGCCGACGTCGGGAGCCGGTCTGGCGCCAGAGGCCGGGCCGACGCCGAGGGCCGGGACCAGCGGCCCGCCTGAGGGGACCGGTGGCGCGGGGGCCGAGCCGGGCCCGACCGCCCCTGCTCCAGGCACCACCGTCCCGGACGCTAAGGAGGCAGGACGCACGGGCAAGGAGTCCGCCCCCCTGGTGACCTACCACGACGCCTGCTACCTGGGGAGGCACAACCGGATCTACTCCCCGCCGCGCGAGCTGCTGGAGGCCACTGGCGCGCAGGCCGTGGAGATGCCGCGCAGCCGCGAGCGCGCCTTCTGCTGCGGCGGGGGCGGGGCAAAGGCCTTTATGGAGGAGTCGATCGGCACGCGCATCGCCGTGGAGCGCTCACGCGAGGCCATTGGCACCGGGGCCCAGGTCATTGCCACGGCCTGCCCCTTCTGCACCACCATGCTCTCCGACGGCGTGGCCAGCCAGGGGGCCGAGGTGCGGGTGACCGACGTGGCCACCCTCATGCTGGAGGCCGTGCGCCGCGCGGACACCTAAGACCCGGCTGGCGCCAGCAGCCGTACCGGCTGGAGCCAGAGCCGTCGCCGCGCGGACACCTCCACGGCGTCGCCCTGCTGGCAGCCCACTCACCTGGGGTCCGGGCCACTACCCGGCCAGTCGTCCACGGCAGAACCCGGCGGCCTACTGTCCGGGGGCGGGCTGTCGTCCGGGACCGGTCTCAGCACGGTCACGACCGGCCCGCTGTCCGGGCGGGCCTGGTACCGGCGTCGGGGCGGGCGGCGGCCCGCTCACTTCCGGGCCTGGGCCCAGGCCCGGGCCCGGGGGCTAATGAGGCCCGTCAGGACGAACCCCAGGACGACCAGGGCCAGGAGCGGCGGGACGGTGAAGACGTCGGCGGTCACGACTATGTTGTGGGTGCCCGAGTACCGGGCGACCGTGACGTAGCTGTTGAAGCCGAGCAGCGCACCGGCGGCCAGCGCGGCGAGTGCCTCGGCCAGCATCCAGGAGCGACGCATGACCATGAGCACCAGGGCGGCCAGGACCAGCACCGCCGTGAGCACCAGGGCGGCCACGCCCACTGAGAACATGTCCTGGTAGAGGGACGCCCTGGTCCAGTTGGGCCCGAACATGCTGGGGGACAGCAGGTAGGAGCTGAACCAGAAGTCCATGGTCGCGAAGTAGTCGTCCGGGAGGCCGCTCAGGGTGATCTGCGTCATTCCCAGGGTGACCACCTGCTGCAGGACCACCAGGCCCATGGCGCCGACCGCGCCGCGGCTCAGCAGGACGGTCGCCGGGCACCGGTCCGCGCCCCGGGGCCCGGCCAGGAGCAGGAAGATGCCGGCCGTGACCCGCAGGACGAGGATAATCAGCCCCACGATCGCCGAGGGCAGGCCCATGAGGCTGTAGTAGAGGCTCGCCTGGTCGAACCCCAGGAAGTTGGGGTACATGCCGACCATGACGAGCGCGGACACCAGGACGATGCCGGTGGGACGCCTGAGGGCGGCCAGGACGACGCCAATGACCGCCGAGACCAGGCCGGTACTGACCAGCATGCCGACCATGACGCCTGCCAGGGGACGGTTGGGGGTGAAGCGGTCGCTGTACGTCATCGCCGTGAAGAGGTCGAGCACGTTGGGGACCAGGGAGACCAGGAGCAGGACCAGGGCGGTGACGCTGGCCCAGGTACGCGGCTGCTGGGACGGCGGGGCGGCGGGTGGGTAGCCCGGGGCGCCGGGAGGGTTGTAGTAGGCGGGCTGCTGGGCCGGGACCGGGGTGTAGACCGGGACGCCGACGGCCGCGGGGACGCCCGCACCGGGTACCGGGGCGCTGGGTGCCCCCGGCAGGACCTGGCCCGGGACCGCCTGCTGGCCGGGTCCTGCCCCGTAGGCCGGGACGCCGGCAGGTACCTGGCCCGGGTTGTAGTAGGCCGGTGGGGCGGAGAGGGGCTGCTGCGCCATCGGCTGGGCTGCTCCGACCCCGTACGGGGCGCCGGGTGGGACCTGGCCGGGTACCTGGGGCACCGCTCCCGCCGGGGTCGGCACGCCGGGCACCCCCGGCGAGACCTGGCCGCCGGGCACCCCCGCCCCGGGCGGCAGGCCCGCCCCGTAGGCCGGGACGCCGGCAGGCACCTGGGGGACCGCCCCCGTGGAGGTAGCCGCGCCCTCGGGCACCCCCGCACCGGGGCCCGCGCCGGGCGGGACCGGGGTTGCGGACACGGGCTCGGGCGGGCCCTGCGGAAGGCCCTGTCCCTGGGTCGGGGGTGTCGTCATGATCTCTACCTCTCTGCACACTTCAGCGTCCTGCGCGGCCTGTCTGCACCGGAGCGCACCGGTCCGGCCCTGGAGACGGTGCGACGGCCTCGGAGCACGATCCGGCCTCAGGGAACAGTATGCCCAGGTGAGGGCGGCCACGGCCAGGGGCGGTGGACAGCAGCAGGTGATCTGGTCGTGACATTCCCTACCCGGCGCGCCCCGGCCCCCAGGCCCTGGCCGTGCCCGCGCCGAGGAGGCCCGGGTACGGGCGCCCGGCCCCGTGCCCCCCGCGCCCTGACCACCCCCGGGCCGGTCCACCCGGGACGAGAGGGACGAGCGGGCCTGCCCACGCCCCGGCCACCCCGGGCCGGTGACGACGCGCCGACCCGGGGTGGCACCCGGCCCTAGACCAGGGTCCAGCCCTGGGCCCTGCTGCGCGCCTCCCAGAAGTCCCGGTACCGGCCGGGGAGCGTCACGAGGTCGGCGTGCCGTCCTGTCTGGGCCACCCGCCCGTCGGCCCCGAGCACCACCACCTGGTCGGCGGCGGCGACGGTCTCCAGCTTGTGGGCGATGACAATGAGCGTGGAGGTGCGCCGCAGCTCCTCCATGGCGGCCACGACATTGGCCTCGTTCTCCGCGTCCAGGGCGCTGGTGGCCTCGTCGAGCAGCACGATCGGGGCCCCCTTGAGCAGGGCGCGGGCAATGGAGACGCGCTGGCGCTCACCGCCGGACAGGGCCCGTCCGCCCTCCCCCACTCGGGTGTCCCACCCCTGGGGGAGCCGGTCCACGATCTCTGTCACGCCCGCCAGGTCCGCGGCCCAGCGCAGGCGCTCCTGGTCCGCGTCAGGGTCCCCCACGCGGACGTTGGCCGCCAGGGTGTCGTCAAAGAGGTACACGTCCTGGAAGACCATGGACAGCTGCTCCATGAGGTCCTTGGTGGTCAGGGAGCGCACGTCGGCCCCACCGACCCTGACCTGCCCGGACCAGACGTCGTAGAAGCGGGCCACCAGGCGGACGATCGTGGTCTTTCCGGCCCCCGAGGGCCCTACGACGGCGCACATGGTGCGGGCCGGTACTCGCAGGTCCACCTCGCGCAGGACCGTGGCGCCCTCCTCGTAGCCGAAGGTGACGTCAATGAGCTCGACGGCGCCCGGCTCACCCATGAGCGAGGAGGTCTGGGGCTCTGGCAGGGGCTGGGCGTCCATGACGCTGCTGAGGTGGTTCATCATCTGACGACGCTCCTCAATACCGTTGACGGCGTTGCCAATGTCCTCCAGCATGGTGGTGAAGCGCAGGCACAGGCCAATGGTGACCACGGCACGCAGGGGCTCGAGGTCGCCGCCCAGGGCGAGCGCGGCGCTCAGGGTGATCATGGCGACGACAATGGCCTGGACCAGGGCGCCGCTGAGGAGGATGCCGGCCGACTCCCACCACAGGGCCCGGTGGGAGGCGGTATCGGCGTCGTCGAACGCGCTGGCCAGCTGGGGGTAGCCGGAGCCCACGTGGCAGGAGCGCAGCGCCCCCTGGCAGCGGGAGAACTCCACGATGCGGGAGGCGAGTTCGCGCTCGGTGGGCTCGGAGACCGTCTTGCCGCGGTCCACCAGGCGCCGCGACCAGCGCAGGAACAGGACCAGCAGCGGGACCGCGCAGGTCAGCAGGACCCCCAGGTGCCAGTCCCACAGCCAGGACCCCAGCCAGATGACCACGCAGCCGGCGACGGTGGAGGAGACCTTGTGCAGGAAGTGGGAGGCGGACTCCCCCAGGGAGACCATCTCCTGGCTCACGGCGCGCGACAGGGTGCCGGCGGACTCCGCGTTGAACCAGGACAGGGGCAGCGTGGCGACCCGGTTGCCGATGGCGTGGTGGACGTCCGCCATAAAGCCTAGGGCCCCCATCATGCCCGAGCGCTGGGCGACGAAGTCGGTGACGGCCGCGGTCAGGGCGCACCCGCCCAGGACCCCCAGCCAGCCGCCCAGGCCCAGGCCCCAGGACGGCTCCCCGGTGGCCAGGGAGACCGAGGCGGGCAGGAGGACGAGCAGGGACAGGCCCCACAGGGAGCCGGTGACCGCCCCCAGGACGATGCCGCGGCGCAGCTGGGCCCACGACCGCTGGCTCATGAGCCGGCGGTACTGGCGCAGCAGCGGGGGCCGACGGCGCCCGGCGCCCCCGGAGGTGGTGGTCGTGGTGGTCGTGGTGGTCTGGGCGCTCACTTGAGGTCCTCCTTGTCCTGGGCCGTCTGGGCTGCCTGGGCCTGGGTGCGCGGGGCCTGACCCGCACGGGCCGGGGTCTGGGTGCGCGGGGCCTGACCCGTCCGGGCCACCCGGCCTGCCTGACCGGCCCGGGCCTGGGCGCCCCCGATGTCGTCCTGCCCGGCCCCCGCAGGCCCGCTGAGCAGGCCGCCCTGACGCAGCAGCGCCTGGTAGTGGGGCTCGTCGACGATCTCCTCGTGACGTCCGGCGGCCACCACGCGCCCGCGGTCCATGACGACAATGCGGTCCGCCCCGCGCACGGCGCCGGGCCGGTGGGCGATGACCAGGACCGTACGGCCCCGCACCAGCGCCGACAGGGCCCGCTGGATCTCGGCCTCGGACTCGGGGTCGGCCATGGCCGTGGCCTCGTCGAGCAGGAGGACGGGGTTGTCGGCCAGGACCGCCCGGGCGATGGCGACGCGCTGCTCCTGCCCGCCCGACAGCGAGGTCTCCTGCCCGATGACGGTGTCGTACCCGTGGGGCAGGGCCATAATGACGTCGTCGATCTGGGCGACGCGGGCGGCGGAGCGCACCTCCTCCAGGTTCGCACCCGGCCGCCCCAGGGCGATGTTGTCACGTACGGAGGCGCTGAGGAGCTGGGCGTCCTGGAGCGCGAAGGAGACGGTGTCGTACAGGGTCTGCTCCTCCATCTCCCGCAGGTCCACCCCGCCGATGCGCACGGCCCCGGTGTCGGGGTCGGAGAAGCGGGCGATGAGGGTGGCCAGGGTCGACTTGCCGGACCCGGAGGGGCCCAGGAGGGCGGTGACCGTGCCGGGCTCCAGGGTCAGGGTGACGTCGTCGAGGGCGAGGGTCCGCCCGTAGGAGAAGCTGACGTGGTCGATCTCCACGCGGGCCGACTCGGGTACGCGGGGGCGGGTGGCCTGGGGCAGGACGGGGACGTCGAGGATCTCGCACAGGCGCAGGGCCGCGGCCCCGGCCATCTGGTAGGACCAGGAGATCGAGGCCACGGTGATAATGGCGCCGGGCAGGACCAGGGCGATGAGGGTGGTGACCAGGACCTGGGGCAGGGTGACCACCCCGGCGTGCAGGAGCAGGGCGCCGCCGCCCAGGTTGACCAGCAGGACCACCGGGACGGACACCCAGGTGAAGGACAGGCAGCTGATGGAGATCAGCGGCAGGGCCCAGGCGCGGTAGAAGGAGGAGAAGCCGTCGGCGGCGTGCAGGTAGGCGGTGTGGGCGCGGCCGACCCGCCCGAAGGCCTTGACCACGAAGATGCCGGAGACGAACTCGACCATGGAGGAGGAGACCTCGGCCAGACGGCGGTCCATCTCCACCGTCTTCTCGTTCATGCCCCGCAGGGTCAGGGAGTAGGTCAGGATGTAGAGGACCACCGTGACCAGGGCCAGCAGGGCCAGGCGCCAGTCGATCCAGAAGGCGTAGACCAGCAGCGCCAGCGGGGAGACGACGGCGTTGAGCATCTCCACCGGCCCGTGGGCGATGACGGTGTGCACGGTGGTGGTGTCGTCCTGGACCGCCTTGCGCACCCTGCCCGAGGTCGAGGCGGTGAACCAGGACAGGGGGACGTGGGACAGGCGCGCCACAATGTCCCGGTGCAGGTGGTCCCGCAGGCTCAGGTCAGCCAGGTGGGTGGCCAGCAGGGCCACGAAGTAGAGGAGGAGCCGCGTGGAGTAGGCGCTGACCAGCACCATGACGACGTGCCAGACGCGGTCGGGGTCCGGGACGGTGCCGGCGTGGTAGGCGTCGAGCAGGACGTCGCCGAGCTGGGCCAGGGCGACGTAGGGGGCGACGGCCAGGACCGCGGAGACCACGACCAGGACCTGGCTCACCCGCAGGCGGGTGCGTACCGGGGCGCTCAGGCGCCTCATGGCCGCCTGGCCCGCGACGGACTTGCGTTTGTTGTCCGTCTGGGTGTTCGCCTGGGCGTCTTTCTGGGTATCCGTACGGGTGCCCGCCTGGGCGTCCGTCGCCTGGGTGCCCGCCTGGGCGTCCGCCTGGGTGGGTACCCGGGCGTCTGTCTGAGTGTTCGTCCGGGCGCCCGCCTGGGTAGCGCTGTCGGTCCCGGGGGCGCCTGCCGGGGCGGTGCTGCCAGCCTCCGGGGCCGCCCAGGGGTCAGGGAGGGCGGCGTCGGACTGGGGAGCTGGCTCCGCCCTGCCCGACACGGCCGAGGAATGGGTGTTCATGGGTGCCTCACCTAATTGTGAAAATATTTCACGGTTGACTGAGGCAGACCTTACAGCGCACTCCTTCCGGCAGGCAAGCGGACGTGTTCCGGCGTTAGTGTGATCTCATGAGCACCCTCGGACGACCCACGGGCCCGAAGCCCAGCTTCTCGCGCCAGGACGTCGTCGACGCCGCCCTGGAGGAGGGCGTGGACGCCTTCAGCCTCACCGCCGTGGCCAGGCGCCTGGGCGTGCGCACCTCGGCCCTGTACCGGACCGTCTCCTCACGCGACGACCTCCTGCGCGCCTGCCTGGACCGCCTGGGGGACCAGGCGGCCGTGCCCGTAGTCGCCGCGATCCGCTCCGCGCAGGGGCACCACGACTGGGAGCCGGTGCTGCGCGCCGGGGCGGAGTCCATGTGGGAGGTGCTGGAGGCCCACCCCGGCCTGTCCCGGGTGCTGCTGACCGTGCCCTGGGCGTTCCAGTCCTTCGCCACCGCCATGAACGCCTTCCTGGAGGCCCTGGAGGCCGAGGGCCTGGGGCACGCCGACGCCGTCCTGGCCCTGGACGCCACCGGCGACACCCTGGTGTCCGCCCACCTGTCGCTGAGGGCCATGCGCACCGCCGGGCCGCTGGAGGACTGGCCGCGCACCCGCCCCGGCGTGCGCCTGCCCAACGAGCTGGTCCCCGACCGCTCCCTGGTGTGGAGGGGCTTCCTGGACGCCAAGCTCAAGCTCATTGTGGCGGGCCTGCGCCACCTGCACGACCACGACTAACCCCCACCCGCCCCTCGCGCACCCTCCTCCCTCCCTCTCTACCCTCCGCGAGTCTCCGCGAGAACGGTACTTGTTCGTCGCGAGAACGGTACTTATTCCTCGTGAGAACGGTACTTGTTGGCCGCGAGAACGGTACTTATTCCTCGTGAGAACGGGGGGTCGCCCTGGTGGCCTAGCGGCGGACGCCCCTGCCGCAGGGGTGCCCGCCGCGAGGAGGGGGCGCTGCAAGAGGTGCCCGCGTAGACGTCCACTGTCAGCGTGGCGACCGTGGCGAGGACGGGGCCTCGAGGGGCGCCCACCGGGTCCCGCGGCACCTTGTCCCCCTCACTCCCTTCATCCCTCACGGGGACGTGCCATAGTCATCAGCGACGTACCCTAGTCATTGGCGACGTACCCTAGACGGCCTCCAGAGTACGTCACCGGTGACTATGGCACGTTGCCGTCAGCCAGAGTACGTCCCCGGCATTTAGGGCACGTCCTCGACACAAGAGGACACCAGACCACTACACCACGGACAGGAACCTACCCCCACCGGGCACGACGACGCACGCGCTACCCGAGCTACCCTCCACCCATGACCAGCGCCCCATCATCTACCACCCCCCCCACGCCACCCCGTGACCCTGATGCCGAGGGCCTGAGTAACCCGCACACCCCCGCCGTCGAGCTCGCCCGCATAGCCCGCAGCACAGCGCGCCCAGAACCGCCACCCCGCACACACC
>ERZ773099.976-NODE-976-length-22011-cov-3.744352_pt1 | contig 22011 bp, 12 predicted proteins | sample MGYA00511120_ERZ773099 | MGnify/ENA primary metagenome ERZ773099 (study PRJEB29015, sample SAMEA2738012) | human oral metagenome | biome: human oral; feature: human-associated habitat; material: dental | place: China | collected 2104 ...
AAAGCCACCGACATTTCAGCCGATACTCCCGTACTGCTCCTGACGAATTTGGGAACCCCTAAGACACCGACGACAAAGGATGTCCGCCGCTACCTGCGCGAATTCCTATCCGATCAGCGCATCATCGAAATGCCGCGCTTTGTGTGGAAACCGATCCTCGAAGGCATCATCTTGCGAGTGCGTCCGGCACAATCGGCTGAGAAGTACCGCTCGGTCTGGTTGGAGGAGGGATCTCCTCTCCTGCATTACACGACCCAGCAGGCGAAGCTGCTCACAGACAGGCTTGGCATCAGAGTTGTCCCTGCGATGCGATACGGTGAGCCCGCCCTCGGAGATGTTCTCGACGAGTTGATGGCTGCTGGACATCGCAGAATCGGCATCTTGTCAGCGTATCCGCAGTATTCGGCGACGACGATTGCCTCAGTGAACGACGCCGTCTGTGCTTGGATGCAGGAGAATCGCGATCACCCGCAGATCAGGTTCTCGCGTTCCTTCCCGAACGATCCGCACTACATTGAGGCTCTCGTCGGCGCGATTGAGGACTCCTGGAGCCAAAACGGCCGACCAGATTTTGAGGGGGGCGACCGCGTCCTGCTGTCCTACCATTCGATTCCCGTGTCAATGCATAAGGCGGGAGACCCCTACCATTCGGAGTGTCTGGCAACGACAGAGGCTGTGCGCGACAGACTCGGCCTCAGCGCCCAGGAGTGCGTTGCGACCTTCCAATCTGTTTTTGGGCCTTCTGAGTGGTTGAAACCCGCGACAATCAACACCGTCGAGGATCTCGCTAAGGCGGGAACTGGACGCGTTGATGTGATCTGCCCCGGCTTCGTGTCCGATTGTTTGGAAACACTCGAGGAGATTGACCAGCTCAATCGGGAGACTTTCCTGGAGGCCGGCGGCTCTGAGTTCCACTACGTCCCTTGGGGCAATGACGTCGATCGGGCGATTGATGCTCTCGAAGTGCAGGCGCGTGCTCTATTGTCCGGCTGGACCGAGTAGGAGATGTACGAGGACGAGGCGGCAAGGTGACAGGGGACGGAGACGCAAGGGTCACCAATTGACATTGCCATCAGTGGGGGTAAGGCGGCGAGCAGAGCCGAAGCCTTAAGGCCAGCCAGAGCTTCGAGTTCGGCTGCACCCCGAGTGGGGTCAAGGGCGCGAATCAGGCGCGGCCCTGTGCCGAGCATTCAGCTCGGGTGAAGCGCTGAGAGTGTTCTTCGTCCTCGTTTGTGGAGCGCCTCCCGTCTCCTTACTCAGCTTCAGTGTGCGTTCGTTCGGCCCAAGCGCTCGCGGCGACAGCTTTGCCGATGGCGAGAATCGTCGGAACGAGGATTTCGTTGCCTTGGTGGGTGAATTCCATGAGGAGGACCAATCCTGTCAAGGGGGCTGTCATTGAGGCTCCGAAGAATACCGCTGCGCCAATGAAAAACGAAGGCGGCGATGCTCGTTCCCGGCCATATCTGGCTCCACAGGAGGCCAGTGAGAACTCCGAGTCCTGCGCGGAGAGCGAGGCCGGGTGTGAGTGTTCCACCCCATCCACCCGCGCGGATCGTCGAGAGGGTTGTTGGAGTCTTCGTAAGGAGAACGAGGGCGGCGCTTGCCAAGGCGAATCCTCCGAGCCATGCGGCCTCGAACTGGGTTTGAGCGCTGGCCTGGCCATTTCCGAGCACTGAGGGGATGAACATGGAGACTATGCCGACCCCGCTGAACGCGAGCGGCAAAGTCCACCACAGGCTGAGGTTTCGTGGTTTGGCATCTTCGAAGATATGAACGTACCGCCTGAAAGCAACACCGAGCCAGCCCAGAATTGGGCCGAAGAGCAGCGCCCAGCAGCTGAGTGAGGCTGAGGCGTGGAGTTCACTCACCGTGTAGAAGGGCTCGGGGCGAGTTCACACGATTATTTCGACTCTGTGGAGCAGTAGCGTGCAGGCGCGTCCGACGGGTCCCGCGCTGACGCCGGTCGCGATGATTGACCCGGCGAAGCGAAGAGTGGGAGAAAGCTAGCGTGTACTCACCCTTCTCACTGTAGAGGCGCTCGCTGTGGGCGAGGGGGCGAGAAGAGGGAGTGCCGTGGGAGCAATCGACCGAGCTAATCGAATCAGCATTGAAATTTCGGGTAGCCGAATTTCCTTGTATGCAAGAAAAGGTGGGGCAATGCGAGAGGGATGCCTGAGGGGAGGTGAATCCCTTTGGTGGTGTGAAACGACTCCTAGTGGATCTGCCTCTTTGCTTCGCGCGTCTCTCATAGGCCCGTATTCCTTGACGGGTTTCGTCTTGGGAAAATGTCATTCTCGTCATAGTGGGCCCGGCTCGTCTTGCCTCATTATTCGCTGAGTTTGAAGAGCTTGTCTGACATTTGTTTGTCTGACATCTATAGTCCGTGTGGGGAATTGTGGGAGTTTCCGCGCCTCTTGTCCTATTCTCTTCCTGCTTGAGGTGCTCATGATCGCAAAATCCTCGAAGTGTTCGCGCCTTTTTTCTGCAGGGTGTGGGGCAGTGGGGCAAAGTCGAAGACTTTGAGGTGCGCCTTGAAAGCGGGCGTTGGCTGAGGGACTTCGGTGTGTGTGATTATCCGCGCAACTGCCAAGCATGATGCTGAGCGTGCGCCAGGCTCTGCCTCCTGGTCTGGGATGCCGTCTGAGGCGAAATTGGGAAAACTCGCTTTGATAAGGGGTTTTCCTCATATCTGAAGAGTGTGTCGGGGGTGTGAAGGAGTTGGAGCCGCAACGTGAGGTCTTCCCTTGGCTTGTCTTCTCGGCTTTCAGGGGCACGGGGTGAGGGGAAAATGTGAAGAATTGAGCTCCGAGTGTAGGCGACGAGCGCTTTTACCCCACAAGGGGTGGTGTGAATAGAGCAGCTGTGCGCGGGGCGCGAGGATCTCCTCAGAGGGAAAGGTGGCGCTCTTGTTGACGTGTCGGACTTCATTGACTCCTGAGCTTGCGTTGTGAATCCAGAAGCTGCGAGCGTTTCGAGAGAATGAATGAGTAGCGAATGGAATCCCAATGCGCCCCGCTATCCTCTTCCTCGAACTTTGAAGGACCAGGTAGTGATGGTCGAAAAAGGGGTGATTGTGTGGTGGTCAATACTTGAGAGCGCCTTTCCAAGGGGGTGAAATGTGGCTATGCTCGTGCTCGGAACATGAAACTAATCCATGTCTCAAGCCTGAAGAAAAGGAAATCATCGAATGAAGAAGACGCAGATTGTCCTCGTTGATGACATCGACGGTACCGAGGCCGTCGACACCGTCTCTTTCTCCTACGAGGGAGTCAACTACGAAATCGACCTCAACGAGGCACATATCCAGGAGTTCGCCGGGAGCATCTCGAAATGGATCGAAGCTGCCCGCCGCGTTGGTGGACGCCAAGCGAAGAGGGGCAAGATCGGGCGCGGACGCGGGGCAAGCGCCTCCAAAGCCGGCCTGATTCGTGAATGGGCTCAGGGGCAAGGCATTGCCGTGAATGAGCGCGGACGCATCCCCGCCGAGATCGTCGCAGCCTACGAAGCCGCTCACGCCTGAGAAAACCCGCCACACCAGCGGACACTAGTCCCTGGCGCGGATGCGTTCAGAAGGGAAGAATGAGGTTATGACCTACACACTGGTACTGCTCCGCCACGGCGAGAGCGAATGGAATAAGAAGAACCTCTTCACCGGCTGGGTTGACGTGCCGCTCAGTGAGAAGGGTGTTGAAGAGGCCAAGCATGCCGGCGAACTCCTCCGAGAGAATGACGTCCTGCCTGACCTGCTCTTCACCTCTCTTCTGCGTCGCGCGATCAATACCGCGCACTACGCCCTCGACGCTGCTGATCGTCTCTGGATCCCGGTCGAGCGCTCCTGGCGCCTCAATGAGCGCCACTACGGAGCTCTCCAGGGCAAGAACAAGAAAGAGGTCCGCGACGAATACGGTGAGGAGCAGTTCATGCTCTGGCGTCGTTCCTTCGACATCGCTCCGCCCGCCATTGAAGCAGGTACCGAGTTTTCTCAGGACTCCGATCCTCGCTACCTTGAAGAGGTTCCCGCTTCCGAGTGCCTCAAGGACGTCATCGCCCGCTTCATGCCTTACTGGGAGTCGACCCTGGTCCCGGCGATCAAGACCGGTAAGACCGTGATGATCGGTGCTCACGGCAACTCCCTGCGCGCCATCGTCAAGTACCTCGACGACATCAGCGATGAGGACATCATCGGCGTCAACATCCCGACCGGTATTCCGCTTGTCTACGAGCTTGACGAGGAGACCCTCAAGCCCGTCAAGAAGGGCGGCACCTACCTCGATCCTGAGGCAGAGGCGAAGATCGCCGCAGTCGCCAACCAGGGCAAGTGAGCTTCAGACACTGAAGTGAGTCGGCCCGACTGGAGCACTGTGAAGCGTTGAAGTCGGCGTCGCTTGTGCATGCGCAAGCAAGGCTCCCCCGAGATTCTTCCTCGGGGGAGCCTTCGCATCTCTGCACGCCTCGTCCTCGTCCACAGCTGTTTTTCTGCATGAAAAGCCCAAAATGCGTGCGAATGATAAAATGAGGATCGCTATTCGCAAAAAACGGGAGTTCTTTCATGTCGTTCGAAATCGGTCAGACGGTCGTATACCCGCACCATGGGGCAGCAACGATCGAAGAGATCTCCACGCGTAAAATCCGCGGCGAAGAACGCATGTATCTCACTCTGCGCGTCAATCAGGGCGATCTGACGATCCAAGTGCCCGCCGACAATGTCGATCTCGTCGGAGTGCGCGACGTCGTGGACGAGGATGGCCTTGAAGAAGTTCTTTCAGTCCTGCGCGCTCCCTACATTGAAGAGCCGACGAACTGGTCACGCCGCTACAAGGCGAACCAGGAGAAGATCGCCACCGGCGACATCGTCAAGGTCTCCGAAGTTGTTCGCGACCTGACCCGCCGTGATGACCAAAAGAAGCTTTCCACCGGTGAGAAGCGAATGCTGACTAAGGCTCGGCAGATCCTCACCTCGGAACTCGCGCTCGCTCGCAATATCGACAAGGCCGCAGCGGCTGAGCGCTTGGACGAGGTCCTCGCGGAAGGTCGCGTCGAAGAAGAGCCCATCGAAGGGTGAAAGCCGGGGCTTTCGCCGTTTTGACGGCAGCCGGATCGGGGACCCGACTCGGCTGTAACGGTCCTAAGGCTCTCGTCGAAGTCGGCGGCGTTCCCATGCTTGTCCGAGCTGCTCAAGGACTCGCCGCAGCCGGAGTTGCGGGAATCATCGTCACTGCTCCTACTGAACAGCTTGAGTTCTTCTCCGCCCTCTTCCCGAACGTTCGGACCTCAGGGGGCGTCCCCGTCGAGGTCGTCGCGGGCTCTCCCGCTTCTCGTCAGGCCTCCGTCGCATGCGGGCTTGCCGCCCTCCCCGGATTTGCCGAGCGGATCGGCATTGCTTGTGGTGAGGACACTCCCGTCCTCGTCCATGATGCGGCTCGTTGCCTGACCCCGCCTGAAATGATTGCGCGAGTCATCGCGGCAGTTGAAGCGGGGCACAATGCTGTCATCCCCGCGATCCCCGTTACGGACACCCTCAAAGAAGTCGGTCCGTGCGAGCAGGCCGGTGCGCGCACGGAAGCAGATCTGTGCGAGGAAGTCGGCTCCAGAACGGAAGAGGGCCTGCACACGGAAGTGGCTCCGCGTGAGGAAGTCGGTCTGCGCGCGCAAGCCGGTCCACGCGAGGAGGCCGCTGCCCGACAAACCCAAGCCTCCAGGGCAGAGTCGGAGCATGCTTCTTCGGGAGCCGCCGAAACTAGCGTCGTTTCAGTGCGCCCAGTTGTGGCAACCCCTGATCGTTCACGTTTCGCCTCTGTGCAGACCCCCCAGGGCTTCACCTGGCAGACCCTGCGCCGCGCCCACGAGTGTGCAGGGGAACGGGCGAATAGTGAAAAGACTGCCGCGACCGATGACGCTGGTCTGGTCGAAGCGATGGGAGAGCCCGTGGTCGTCGTCGATGGAGATGCGCTCGCATTGAAGATCACGACCGCAGTGGACCTGGCTCTCGCTGAGCTGCTCGTCGACTCCTCGCTCCGATAGAGAGCCTCCCCATTCCCGCGGGCGTCGACTGACCCTGACTGAGTGCGGCCACTGCAATCTTTGCTGCCGTCTATCCGAGCGGGCGTGGTCCGACCTCGACTATCTGACGCTCCAGAAGAACTAGCGAGCATCCATCCGAGCGAACATGGACCGACCGCACTGCGTCACCGTTTCCGGGCTTCAAGGGCCCATCCATCCGAGCGGGCGGGGACCAGCCCTGCCGAGCGGGGTAAGGGCAACGGCTCAACGCCATCCATTCGAGCAGGCATGGACCGGCCGACGCTGAGAAGCCAAGAAATCCTTCCGACCCGTCGAGCAACGGCACAAGACATCCATCGTGTGGGCAAGAGGAAGAAGAGTCGTATCAAGAAGCGGGAAAATGCTTCCGTCATGCCGAGAGCGGCGAAAGCAACTCCTCGGGGGAACGCCACAGATCCTTTCAAGGTGTGAATGAGGTGGAAGCAGGCCTGGCCGTGATACTTTCCAGGGGACCGCAATCGCGGAGAACTCATCTAGGAGTAGAGCATGTCCTCCACACCCGCGTCTTCGGGTCCTGCGAAGACGAAGATCCTCACCCGCCCCATTATCGAATGGGCCCTCTGGGACTGGGGATCAGCAGCCTTCAACGCAGTCGCAACAACCTTCGTTTTCTCGGTGTACCTCACGGGCACAGACCGTTTCGCCCCCGGTGGCGAAGCCTCCACCCACCTGTCGACCGGCCTGACAGTTGCCGGCATCATCATCGCCCTTCTCGCACCGATCACCGGTCAGCGGGCTGACCGGCGCGGCAAAGGCGGTGTCTGGCTCGGATGGTTCTCCGCCCTCGTCTTTCTCTGCCTGCTCGGCATGTTCTTCGTCGCACCGGACTCGCCGATTGGCACAACCGGCGCGATGTGGATGGGCATCGGCCTGCTCGGCCTAGGCAACATCTTCTTCGAGTTCGCCTCCGTGAACTACAACGCGATGCTCAACCACCTCACGACCAAAGAGAACATGGGCCGAGTCTCGGGCCTGGGCTGGGGTTCGGGCTATGTGGGCGGCATCGTCCTCCTGTTGATCCTCTACCTCGGGCTCATCGGCCCGAACATGTTCGGCGTGCCGACCGAGAACGGGATGGCGGTCCGCATCTCCATGGTGATCGCCGCCTTCTGGTTCGGACTGTCCGCTCTGCCGGTCGTCCTGCGCCCGCCCAAACCTGCCGTCATTCATGAGGACACCGGTGAACGCGAATCCCTCCTCGACTCCTACAAGCTCCTGTGGGGAACGGTGAAGTCCCTCAAGCGCGAAGCTCCCCACACTCTTGCCTTCCTCATCGCTTCCGCAGTTTTCCGTGACGGTCTCGCCGGAGTTTTCACCTTCGGTGCGATTCTTGCGGGCACGGCCTTCGGTTTCTCCTCCAGTGACGTCATGATCTTCGCAATCGCAGCGAATATCGTCGCCGGGCTTGCGACGATCGCTTTCGGAGCGCTCGATGATCGTTTCGGTCCGAAGGCCGTCATTGTGGCGTCACTGGTGTTCATGGTCGCCTCCGGATTGGGTGTCTTCTTCCTCCACTCCTACGGGAAGGTCGTCTTCTGGTCGCTCGGGTTGGTGCTCTGCGTGTTCGTCGGACCGACCCAGTCGGCATCGCGTTCCTTCCTCGGTCGGATCATCCCCAAGGGGCGCGAGGGCGAGGTGTTCGGTCTCTACGCCACGACCGGACGAGCCGTGTCTTTCTTGGCACCCCTCATGTACGGGGTGTTCCTCAAGATCGGTCAGGCCTTCACTCCGGCCGGTCAGGACTTCACCTACTGGGGCATCCTGGGCGTCATCCTGGTCCTGCTGGTCGGCCTCGTCCTCACGATCCCCGTCAAGGCGCAGGCAGCGCACCTCGACCACCTCGAGGGCTGAGCGCTTCTCTTCCTTGGCCTGGTGTCGCCTGCCGCCTGGCCTGTCTCCCGAGCCTGATTTCTTCGTGAGTGGAGGGTTGGCGGGCAGTTTGGTCGTGTCTTCTTCGTGAGTGGAGGGGTTGGCGACAAAAGGAGGGGTTATATCCCCTCCACTTGTCGTCATCCCCTCCTTTTACTGAGGGGGCGAGGCGAGCACAAGGTGAGTGCAGGAGGAGCGACAAGGCTCTCGGCAAGAGCCCTACCTCATTCGCCTCACATGTCAGGTGAGCGCAGAACCACGACCGCGTTCGAGCGTTTCCCGGCCTCATGATCCTTCGACGCGGGCACATCCTCCCAGCGTTCTTCCGCGACTTGAATCGTCCAATCCTGCGTCAGCATCCCCGTCGAGCGAAGCGAATCGAGGATCTGCGCCGCTGTGTAAGTGCGGCCTCCGTTGCGGTGCCACGGCGGATTCACCGTGTGCACATTCACGAGGATGATTCCGCCGGGCTTGAGGCGCGACGCCTGCTCGCTGATGAGCGCACGAAGATCGACTCCGCTCCCATCCTTGTTGCCGTGCACGAAGAAGATGGTGACGAGGTCGAAGAGGCCCTCAATATGGAGGGCTCTCGCGTCGCCGACGAGCCCTGTTGCCCGATCGGCCGCCCCGATTCGGTGGGCCCCTTCAAGGAAACGCGAGATCGCGGTTGCTGAGAAGTCGACTCCGACGACCTGCCAGCCGCGCTCAAGCAGGTACAGCAGATCCGTTCCTTCGCCGCAGCCGATATCAAGGGCGCGCCCCGGGGCCAGAGGCGCAGCGAACTCGGGCAGCAACTCGTTCACATCTTCGGACCAGAGGCGCTGAGTGGAGGCGTAGCGATTCTCCCATGCGGACATTGAATCGCTTCCAGTTATCGGCTTCGGGGCACCGACCTCGTCAAGATGAGGGGAATGATCGTCGTGCTGGGTGTGCGAGTCGGACAGCTGTTCGTTATTCATGGAGTCCTTAAGGATCGAAGAGCGGGCAAGCGTGTAGAGCGCAGGAGCGACAGGGGCGTCGCGCGCAGAATCATTGTGTACGTTCATGTCGTGGCCCGCTCGCCGTAGGTTCCCTTCTCAGCTCACAGCCTGTCTATTCAGACTTCGGCATATGGCGGGTGAGTGAGGCTTTGGCACGTACGGCTTGACCAGGACCTGGCCTGTGCCAGGTGAGTCAGGGCTTGGCCCCGTACAGCTTGACCAGACCCCTCGCTTGTACGGGTGAGTGAAGTTTTGGCCCGTACAGCTTGACCAGGCCCTCGCTTATACCGAGCGGCTCAGGCTTCGGCCCGTACGATTAGTGCCACCGCAGACGCCGCCAAGCCCTCGCCTCGGCCAGTGAATCCAAGCCCATCCGTCGTCGTCGCGCTCACCTGGACGGGCGCTCCGATGATCTGCGACATGCGCTCGCAAGCCTCGGGAAGACGCTTCGCCATTCGAGGTTTCTTCCCGATGACCTGCACGGACACATTGCCGATGCACCAACCGGCCTCGCTGAGCATACGGCAGACCTCGCGGAGAAATTGTTCACCGGAGGCTCCGCGCCACTGCGGCCGATCGGTGCCGAAAACCGTGCCCATCTCACCCAGGCCCGTCGCCGAAAGGAGCGCATCGCACACTGCGTGCGCCGCAACATCACCATCCGAATGGCCTTCCAGGGGAGTTTCTCCCGGCCATTCCAAACAGGCGAGCCACAAAGATTTGGCGGCTCGGCTGCTCTCCTCGTCGGGGGTGTCGAGGGCGGTGCCGCTGCTCTCCAGGCCTGTCGAGGAGGCCTTGTCGGGTTCGCTCTCCTTGGCAAAGGCATGCACGTCAATTGCCTGGCCGACGCGGAAAGGAATGGGACTGCTTGAATCGCTCATGAGCTCAGGGTAGTGGGATCTGCACTCTGACAGGGGACGGGGCGGGAGGGCATGAAGGCGCTGTCTCCAGGCCATCTGCGGACGGGAAGGAAGAGCTGCGCCCCGTTGACGTATTCGCGGGGGCCATCAAGGCCACCTGCGGAGGGGAGAGAAACGCGGGCAAGAGTGCGGGGAGTGAAAGGAGGGAGGGGGCGCGCGAAGAGGGGAATAGAAGGCATGAGGATACGAGGGACACAGCGCCGGGAGAATCGAGCGTTTCTTGGACGCTTGAGCCCGAGCGTCTCGGCCCCGATAGGATCGGCGTGTGCGCTACATCTCGACACGTCATGACGCCACCACGCAGGCCCGCCCCTTCAGCGACATCCTCCTCGAAGGACTCGCCCCCGATGGGGGCCTTTACCTGCCCGAAGAGTATCCGCAGCTCAGCACCTCCGACCTCGAAGAGCTCAGAGAGACCCTCCAAACGAAGGGCTATGCGGCTCTCGCGGCGAAAATCCTCGCCTTGTTCATCGACGACATTCCCGCCGAGGACCTCGAAGGCATCGCCGCTCGCGCCTACTCGACACCCGCGTTCTCGACCTCGGAAATCGTGCCGGTGACCCGACTGGAGTCGGGCACCTGGATCGCGCACCTGTCTGAAGGGCCGACTGCAGCATTCAAGGACATGGCGATGCAACTCCTCGGTGAACTCTTCGAATATGAGCTCGGGCGCCGCGGCGACTGGCTCACCATCGTTGGAGCGACCTCCGGGGACACTGGCTCCTCCGCCGAGTATGCGTTACGAGGACGTTCGGGCCTGTCCGTCGTCATGCTGACCCCTGCCGGGCGCATGACTGCTTTCCAACGTGCTCAAATGTTCTCCCTCATGGACGAGAACATCATCAATGTCGCCGTTGACGGGGTTTTCGATGACTGTCAGGACCTCGTCAAGGCCGTCAATATGGATGCCGACTTCAAAGCCGCGTGGCATCTTGGCGCCGTTAACTCGATCAACTGGGCGCGCCTGCTCGCTCAGGTCGTTTACTACATCGCGACCTGGCTTCGGGTGACGAGCGCGCACGGTGCAGAAGGTGAAGGAGCGCCGAGGCCGGGGGGTCGTGCCACCCAGGACGAGCGCATCACCCGGGAGGAGTGCAGCACTGCGGCAGCACACGCTACCCCGGGGGAGAGCACTACCACGGCAGGGCACTCCACCCCGGTCGAGAGCAGCACCCCTGCAATGCACGCTATCCAGCAGGATCCTTCAACCCAGGGGGATCGCGTTCCCTCGGATGAGCGCATCAACGTGGTCGTCCCCTCCGGTAACTTCGGCAATGTCTGCGCCGCCCACATCGCCCGCTCAATGGGCCTGCCCCTGGGCGCCCTCGTCGTCGCAACGAACGAGAACGATGTCCTTGACGAGTTCTTCCGCACCGGCGTGTACCGGCCGCGATCCTGTGAGCAGACCCTCGCGACCTCCTCGCCCTCGATGGATATCTCCAAGGCCTCGAACTTCGAGCGCTTCATCTTCGACCTGCTTGGTCGCGACGCCGAACGAGTCGCCGATCTTTTCGGGCGGGCGCTCACTGAGGAGGGTTTCTTCGACCTGTCCGGTACTGAGGAGTTCGCGCGCCTGCGGGAGACTTACGGCTTCATTTCGGGCTCTTCCACGCACGCGGATCGTCTCGAGGAGATTCGCCGCACCGAGGACGAGGACGCCTACCTCCTTGACCCGCACACCGCCGATGGCATGCATGTCGCTCGTTCGCTCGCCGATTCCCTGGAGGGGCCGCTCGTCGTCATGGAGACCGCTCTGCCGGTGAAATTCGCCGAGACGATCCTCGAAGCGACAGGTCATCTTCCGCCGGTGCCTGAAAGGTTCGAGGGCATTGAGGGCGGGCAGCAGCGCGTCGTCAACCTGGAAAACGAGGTTGGGGCGCTCAAAGCGCTCATCGAAGCCCGAGTCCGCGTCGACGCCTGAGCGCGAGGCACTGCACGCCCCCGCGTGGGGGTGGGTTGTGCGCCCGGGTGGACCCCAAGTTCTGCGGATTGGTCACATCCCCCTCGTGAGGGTGCGATATCTGTTTTTTCGTAGCATCCGGCTCGCTCGGCGAGTCACATCCCCTCGTGAGGGTGGGATGCACCTAGCGTCCAACGCGCGGAAACTGCCTGGAATCACGGCCCCGAGTGAGGGGGATGTGTGTCCGGGTCGGGCGCGGGTGGATTCTAGGGCGGGCCCACGAGCTTCCCAGTGTCCTCCCCTCCCGCCACGTCTCTCATGAGAGCATGGTGCGTCGCGGCAACCCGGGGCCGTCCATCACTACACGCCCCGCGTGAGGGTGGGGCGTGATGCTGTGCGACACGCGAATGGGCGCCTTTCACGCCTCACTGCGCGGGTCAATACCGCGAGGACCACTCCCTCGCAGGTCAATACTGCGAGGCGGCGAGCCAGGCGCGAGCGAGGGCCTCAGTGTCCGGCTCCCAGGTGCCGTCGAAACGTCGACTGCCCTCATACGTCGCATCCTTCAGGGAAGAGAGCAGCTCCGAAGCGAAGGGGGCTCCGACTGCGCGGACCCAGGCGGTATCGCGTTCAAGGACAGGCGAGGTGAGGACGGAAGGGCCCGCATCGAGAACCCGTTGACACCAGCGCTGCAGCACTGCGCGCACTTGGGCAAAACCGGACACCTCCCCCGCAGAGTCGGCGCCTCCTCCATCGACACCGGCAAACTCATCCGCATCGCCCTCTGAAAGCGTCCCCTCGGCCCCCGCCGAGTCTGTGCCCTCCTCATCGCCCTCGGGAAGCACACCCGCCCAGGAACGATCGACAGCGTCAAGACCCGGCCACCACACGCCACTGAGCTCGTCGGGCACGTAGATGACGCCGTCGAGCACGAGCATTCCCAGCAACTCCTCGTCACGCACGAGGCAGCGGACCCGGGTGCCGAGCGCCGCCCCGAATAACTCTGTCGCAAGGCCCGCCCCGAGCGAGCGTGCGGCGGGCAGCAGGGACAAGAATCGCCCGTCCACGACAAGACCACTGCGATCACCGCCCAGGATCGCACCCTCGACGATTTCATAGGGAGCGGGAACCGACTCCCATCCGGGTGATTCGGCGCCGAGGGAGGCCCGCACCCTCGAGCCGGCTCCCAGGCGACCGTCGGCGCGCGCCGTCGCCCCGGAGACGAGGAGGCGGTGGCGAGAGAGGAGCCGGATTGGGGCAGATAACTCGCGCCAGATGGGTTCGACGTGGTAGGCGCTTTCGACGTTCGCCGCATCCCCCGGGCGCACTCGCGCAACAGACCAGGTTTTCCCTGACGCATCCGTGAAAGTCGCCTCGACCCCAGCGAAACCCGAGGCTGTGATGATGGGAGCCGCGAAGAGGGGAACTAGGGATAGTCCTCCGACCTCGCGATATGTTCCGCGTGCTTGGCCGAGCAGCGCACTCGCGTCCTCTTCGGGTCCGAGGCGGGACAGTAGATGCAGATTGACGAGGGCGGAGGCGAATGCCGATGCCCGCAGCTTTGGCGGGGCTGAGAGATTCTGGTAGTACGCCGTGAGCGCCCGGTCTGCGGTGACGAGGCCTGCGGAGCGCAGCCTGTGAAGATCGCGGGCGAGCATCGAGCGATGCAGCGCCCCCAGGTGTGTGGATCCGAGTTGCAGAACCTTCGCGAGATCAGCGAGGACGAGGAGGACGGTGTCGCGTTGAGCGGCGGACACGGGAGCAGTCGCGCCCGGGGCTTGTGCCGGGCTCGTACTCGGGATTTTCGCACTGCCTGCACGTGGTGTCTTCGCAGGGTCCGTGTCCGAGGTGCCGGGAGCTTTAGCTCCAGGAGTTGCGGGCCCCTCCATTCCCGGGGTCTTCGCAGGGTTCTCGCCCGAAGTCTTCGCCTCGTTCGTACCCGGGGTCTTCGCAGGGCTCGCGTCCGGGGAAGCAGACTCTCCTGGGCCTGAACCTCCCAGAGCCTCGCTGCTTTCAGGCGCAGCGCCGACGCCTCTTTCAACCCCAGCATCGCCGCTCTGAGCTGCGAACTCGGCAGGAACATCCAAAAAAGCTCCCCGCTCCTCCTGTGCCTCAGTCCCCTCCTCAGTCTCAGTCCCATCGGCGAGCTCCAAGCTCAAAGCCACCACCGCACGATGAGCACAGCGCGGCGCCAACAGGCAATCGCACACGATCTCGTCCTCGTCGCACAACACATCGACCTCGGCGATCCGCACCGTCGACTGGCCGAAAAGCGTCTGAACTCCGACCTCCACGCCATCGGCGAGATAGGCGTCAACTCTCTTGCGCACTCGCGGTGTCAAGGCATCGACGATGGAGGACAGGAGCAAAGGGGCGATCCGAGTCATGAGTGCTCCCGAATGACCGTGCCCACCCAACGGGCCAGATCAAGCGGCGACACCGCCGCGACCCGCATGCCCGTGGCAGCAACCCGGGAGGCAACCCCGACGTTGTAGACGCCCGTGCCCGAATCGTTGAGCGCCGCACAGCCGAGCATCGTCACCCCCGACGCCGCCAGCGCCCCGACCTCGTCGAGGAGCGCATCGAGAGGGCCGCCCTCGTCAAAATCCGATACGAGGACGAGCAGTGTCCGTGTCGGCACGCGCAGGCGTGAGCGAGCCAGGCGAAGCGCCCCGGCAATGTCCGTGCCGCCTCCGACCTCAACCTCCATGAGCAATGCCAGGGGATCATCAACTCGGCCCGTAAAGTCGATGACCTCGGTGTTGAAAGCGAGGAAGTCCACTGACAGGCACGGGGATTGAGCGAGGATCGCGGCGACGAGGGCGGAGTAGACGACCGACTCCGACATGGAAGCGGACACGTCGACCGTGAGGATGAGATGCCAGTCGGATTCTTGTGCCTGCGCCGAATGGAACACCGGGTGAACGGGGATGACCTGGGGGCGCCCGTCAATTGGTGCGACGTGGCGCAGGTTCGCTCGCAGCGTCCGGTCCAGGTCGAGACTGCTCGTGCGCCGCCGCGTTGGCCGCCCCCTCGCCAGGCCCGTCAATGCCGGGCGCAGTCTCACAGCAAGTTCTTTCGACAGTTCGGACACGAGTCGGGCGACCAGTGGACGCAGTTTCGCCAGGCGAGCCTCCGGTAGGGAACCGGTCAGGGACAGTGCAGTCGTCAACAGTTCAATGGAGGGGCGCACGGACTGCGGGGAGAGGCGCTCCAACAGATCAGCCCGCCCCCGGGTTGCGGCCTCGCCGAAGATCTCCTCGATCTCTGCGTGCCCGAAGAGCGCATCAATCTCCGTTTCCCATTCGCGCACGCCCAACTGCGAGGGACCATAGGAGGCGTTTCGTCTGCGCGCATCGAGGGCATCGGCGGCGGGCCGTCCGTACAACTCATCAAGGGCGGAAGCCATGCGCCGACCCTGCGGTGACAAACCCATGCGCTGCGTGCCGAGGATGAGTCGCCATCTTTCATCCGGACTGAAGGACACATCCGCCAGGCCGAGGGCAGCAAGACGCTTCCGCGCCCCCGTGTCGGCTTGTGTGATGGCGATGACCTGCTCGGCAGGAAGCTCAAGGCTGCGCGCCCGCCCCAAGTTCGGTGCGAGGTCGGCGAGGAGGCGTTCGCGAGAGTCCTGGTCGAAACAGTCGAAGCCGCCGCGCAGGGCCGGAAGAGCCGCAACGAAGTCGGCGTCATCAATGGTGTTGATCCGATCAACGAGGGCGAGGGAGGCGGGGGCCGTGTCAAAACGCGAGCCCGCTGCGATGAGCAGGCCAACGAGCCTGCGGCGCAGGACCCGCCTGGCCTGAGGGGTGGAGGCGTTGAGCCAGGAGGCGATGTGGAGCGCGGCCTCGTCCTCGTCAATGAGGAGCCCCGCAGACGCGCCTTGCATGAGGGGCGAGCCCGCAGATCTTAGGTGTGTGAGGGCCGCATGGAGGGAGAGCGGATGTTCGGCGCCGATCGTGATGAACGCGGCGAGGGCGGCAGCGTCTCCGGGCTCGTCAGAGCCTTCGATGCCACGGATTTCACGGATGGCGGCCGTGCCGAAGAGGTCAGCGGCAGTGGCGGCCCTTTCGCGCAGCGGCGCGTCAAGGAGGGAGGCTCCGGGAATGTTCTTTCGGGCCACGTCGCTCAGGGCGAGAGTGAAGGACACGGCCTCGGCGAAGGACACGCTCGCGGTCATGCGAGTAGCGAGCTCGAGTGCTCTCTCAAGGGGTGCGGGGCAGGCGCAGGCGCTGGATTCGCGCAGGAGTCGCACGATGTCCACCGCGCCCTCGACCCGCCGGGTGAGCAGAGCCGTTGACGCGATCTGTTCGACTGTGAGCCCACGGATGGAAGCGAGTTCGATGCTCGCCTCAGTGGCGGCAGTCCACTGCACGCGCCAGGTCTGTGCAAGGGCTTGCGTTCCCCGGGTCGTGCTCCGCTCTTCGCTGTGGCCGTAGACGACTCCGCCTGCGCGTAATCGGTGCATGAGGATCGAGCGTTTGAGGTCGAGGGTGCTGCGTTCGGGTACGAGGTCGAGCTCCTGGGCTCCTTCGAGGGGGAGGCGCGCCGCCTCGATCTCGGCTCGCACGGCTTCGAGCAGGGGGGATTTCGGGACAGAAGGATCGACTTGTCCCGTCCTCGTGCCGATGAGGACGCGTTCGAGGGCGTCGGCCACTGCTCTGCCCCGTCCGAGGATTTCCCCTTGGGCGAGGACGGAGGTGACCGCTTCGACGAGTTCGCGCCGTGAGGGGGCAGCCAGGTTGCGCAGGGTCGCGAGGTCGAGGGCGATGCGTGAACATTCTGCGGCTTCTGCGGGGCCTGCGGGGTGTCCGGCTTCGCGCAGCGCCCTCGTGATGGAGGTGATGACGGAGGCGACTTCGGCGCGCAGACGCTTAGGGTCGAGGCCCGATTCGTAGACGAGTTGTTGCCAGCCGGGGTCGCGGATGCCGGAGGGGTAGCCGGAACGCGAGTCGAGGTGGTCGAAGGAGTAGGCGACGAGGCAGGAGCGCACAGGAGTGTGCTGCGTGCGCGCGGGGAGCTTCGCAGCCTCGGAGGAGCCGTGTTCCCCAAGCGGAATGTTCACAGCCACAGGGGTGCAAGATGCGGTGTCTTGTGGAAGGGGGAGAAGAGCGGGGGCGTGGAAGGCTCCGACGAGTGCGGCGACTCGGGTGCCGGACGAGATTTCGGGGGCGAGGGCGGCGCGCATCCATTGTTCGCGCTCGAGGCTGTCCTCGTCTGTTTCTCCTTCGTCGACGCGCATTGCCCATCCGTGGGCGAGGGCGGCGACGCGGATCTGCTCGGGGGTTGAGGAGGGTGCGCGAGCTTCGACGAGGCGATCCCAGGATTCGGCTGAATCCCCGTCTTCGGCGCGGGCCGCGGCTTCGAGGGCTCGTCGGCCTCGAGAATCGCCGGAGGCGGGGGCTGGGACCTGGCTGCCCTTGGCCTCCTCACGGGGGTCGCTCTCTTCCCGGAGTGCGCCGAGCTCCATCTCATGATCGGCTGCTCCGGCTGGCGTCTCCCCACTCGGTGTCTCGCCTGTTCTCGGGCCCCCGCCTGCCGAGGTCTTCTCTTCTCGAGCCGCAATGGGCCGGTCAATGCACAAGACCCGAACCCCCCGCGCCGCAGCCCAGCGCAGGGCCGCGAGTTCGGGCGAGAAATCCGCGAAGGGGTAGAAGCTGAGATCCTCACCTTTGCTGAATGCGAGAGCAACCGGGGCGATAGTGTGTGCGCTGCTCAGTTGTGAGAGCCATTCATCTGCCTCAGCAGGAAGTTCAATAGCGAGCACATTGGGTGCGAAGTCGTCGAGCATCGCGGGGATACTCGCGGCCAGCGCAGGGGAGTGATGGCGCACACCGATGAGGAAAGGTTCGCGGCATGCCGCGAGCGCCGACACCTGTTCGCGCGCATCGACCTCGTTCCTCATGTTTTCAGATTCCATCGCTGTGTTGTGTGATTCGTCGAGCTTTTCGGCTCAGTCCTCAAGCGCGCTGCGAAGCTCCCAGAGCTGCGCCCAGGTGTGCCGTCCCTCGTTTGCGCGGCGTTTCACAGTCGAATCCCAATAGGCGAGCAGGCGCGCCCCATCTTCAGAATCGTCCTTGCGGACCGCCCCGAGCAGTTGACCGGGAATGAGTCGCACTCCGTCCTTCGCGTGCGGGAAGAACGCCCCGGCAAGGGCTATCGACCCGGAGATGGCGACCGCTTCAGCTGTTGACAGGACGGTTGAGGGTTTCTCGACGGCCCATCCTTCCTGGCTGATCCCGCTGCGCAGGTCACGGAACGCGGTGACAAGGGTTTCAACGACGACCTCGTCGACCTTCGCGGGCACTCCGGCTGCACTGAGCGCCTGTTTCGTTTTCTCAGTGACGAGGGCGATCTCAGCCGAAGCATCGCAGATCGGCGCGACGGCCTCGAAGTTGAAACGGCGTTTGAGGGCGGCGCTCATTTCTGACACTCCCCGGTCGCGCAGGTTCGCCGTGGCGATGAGACAGAATCCGGGGCGCGCGTGAATCGCATGCTCTCCAAGTTCAGGGATGGCAATGCGGCGTTCAGAGAGGATGGAGACGAGAGAATCTTGGACTTCGGGTAGGCAGCGGGTGATCTCCTCAATGCGCGCGACCCGCCCACTCGACATGGCGGCGAGGACGGGGGAGGGGACGAGGGCGTCAACACTGGGGCCGCGTGCGAGGAGTTGGGCGTAGTTCCAGCCGTAACGCAATTGGTCTTCGGTCGTGCCCGCACTGCCTTGGACGGTTAGCGCTGAAGTGCCGCAGATGGCTGCGGAGAGCAGTTCGGAGAGCATCGACTTCGCGGTTCCGGGCTCGCCGACGAGGAGGAGGGCGCGCTCACCGGCCAGGGTGATGACGCAGCGCTCAACGAGGGAGACGTCGCCGACGAACTTGCGGCTGATTTTCAGCCGAGGGTTTCCACAGATGAAGGAGACGACAGCGGAAGGGGTCAGGCGCCAACCGGGAGGCTTGGGCCCCTCCTGGCGGGCGAGGAGGTCGAGCTCATCGGCGTACAGCACCTCCGGTGGGGGCACCTGCTGGGCTGTGTTCACCTCGGATACTCCGGGCGTGGAATCGCCGGGGGGTGTGCTCATCGCCATGATTCCTCCTCGAAACCTTCTTCTCAGGGCCGGGTTGGTCCGGCGGCCTCATGGGCTCGTCGGCCCTCGCTCGCTCTTCCCTTCGGCTGGGAGTCTATTCGCTTGTCGCGCTCTCCACTGTGGCGGGAAGCCTGTGCGCTCGTCGCGCTCTCCACTGTGGCCGGAAGCCTATGCGCTCGTCGCGCTCTCGCCTGTGGCCGCGAGTCTATTCGCCCTCTCCCCTTATATCCCCGAGAGGCGGCGGGGGAGAGGACGAACATCTTCACCTGCTCAGCGCCTGCGGTAGCGGGTCGTGCGCAACTCCGTGTATCCGGGAACGTCCCCGTCCACGTAGCGCTGCCACGCATCCTCGAAAAGGCGCCCCAAGGGCACGAGCGGGACAACCACATCATGACGCGGAGTGACTTTCGGGGCATCCGTCAGATCGTAGAACGGGGCCTTCCAGACCTCCATCGGCTTATGAGGTGTGCTCGCCTCCTGCCAGCCTCCCGGTAGGAAGAGACTCCTGCCCGCACGGGCGCGCTTCGCTTCGACGAGCAGCCCAGCCTCCAGCAGAGGGGCTGCCGCCGCGAGACGCTGCTTCTTCGACCAGGAGTTCCACGACTCGACGTTCTTGTCACTGGGGAAGGTCAGGGCCAGGATCTGCAGCCAGTAACGCGCAGAATCCACGGGGACACCCAGGGACTTGGCCGCAGCGGACACGACCTCGGGTGCGGACACGAGCGGGTCACAAGCGCAGCCAGGGTGTGCGTTGACGAGGGCGTCGGCGATCTCGTCATAAACACCAATCACCACATCGAGGCGCTTGCGGATCCTTTGCAGCGAGTACTCGCCCTCGTCGATCGCGTCGAGCAGACGCCGATCCGCCGTGAAGTCTTTCGACCTGTTCGGATCATAGAAGACGGTCGGGTACGGGGCGTTCGTCATTGACCAGGGGCCGAGAGAATCGACCTGATCCGAGGGCGCGTTCTCGTCTACGGCGGGCAGGCCTAAGACGGTGCGCAGGCCGCTCCCATAGTCCTGCCACTCGACTTTCACGCTTCGGCACGCCGACTTCATCTGCTCATACACTTGGGCGAGCCAGAGCGCGAAGCGGCTACCGGTCTCGGCCTGAGCAGCAGCCCACAGCCAGACATCAGGGTCGACGCCGTTCGGATCTTGACTGAGTTCGCGCAGTCGCCGCGCGCCGCCCCAGGGGAAAGCCGAATCCGCTGCGGCAAGAAGAGCACCTGGAAGATGGAAAACCTGCTCATTGTCCGACCAGGCGGCAATGACCGCCTCAACGTCGATCCCCTCATGCGCTAAACGCAGGGGGTCGGATGCGCCTGCCTCGACGAGCCGCAGGAGCTCCTCGGCGCCGAGTCCACTGAGGAACTCCCTGCCTTCCCTCGCTTCGGCGACTTTCAAGCCGAGCAGGGCGCGCAGCTCCTTGTCGAGGAAGTTCGCCTCAGCCGAGCGGATATTGGGCAGGCCCGCGAGGAACAAGGACGCGGCTGCCCTAGTCCACCCAGTCCCCTCAGCGAGGCGCTCGACCTTCGCCGGATCCCACTGGGGGGCGCCCTCGTCGAGGAGGACGCGGAACGCCTCGATGATCGTTTCGGCTTCGACACCACAGCCCCGGGTGATGAGGCTGATCGGAGCGCCGTCAACACTCTTGGGAACACCGCCCGAGGGGGAGAAGAAGCGCGTCTTGTCGTTACTGTTGTAAGCCCAGAAGGGACGGCCGGTGCCGATCAGGATTGCAGGGCCGGAGGGGGTGGTGAGGAGTCGCGCGGGCTCGGTGGATGATGGTCCTTCTTCGATCCCCGCCACCTCGAAAACACAGCACGAGGGCGAGTACAGGCCTTCATCAACGAGGTCCCCGAATGCTGCGGCCGCCTGACCCACGAACTCTTTCGAGGCGAGGGGACGGGTGACTGAGAACAGCAGAGCGATCGGTCGGGTGGTGAGGTGGGTGAAAGCACTCCCAACACCCGTCACCGCAAGCTCGGCTCCTCCAAGGCGCCGGGCCATGTTATGTAAAACGTCACGATCCGTCGTCAACGACCACTCAGTATTCGCCCAACCGAGCGCATCGCATGAGGCTTCCCATTCGGGGAAGCTCCTCGTCGGCTGTGCCTCTTGTGTTGTCCGCTCAAGCCCATCTTCGACGATTCGTTTGACGCGGGCCGTTGCCCATACGACGGAGTCGACGAGTGCATGACAGTCGGAACCGAGGAAACTCGCAGCCGCTGCCCGCGCCTCGTCGGTGAGGATCCTGCCGGGATCCACCGCCTCAGCATCCTCCGTACTGTCGGCGGTCGGAACGACTCTGAGAAGCTTTTCGAGCTGGGAGGGTGTCGCGTGGCGCAGCTTGTCACTTGCGGCCTCGTCGCGCACTCGGAACTGATTCCAGCCGACCTGGGGGACTTTGTGGAGGAGATGAGTGCCCCCTCGTGCGTCAGCCGCGGCGAACATGGGGGCGAAATCGTCTTCGCGCACGAGCTCCTCGCCCTTGATCAGCCAGTGCCCGCCCCCGGGGCGTGCCATGCGGCCTTTGAAGCGGTCCCAGCGTTCCTTCGGGTGCACTTGATGCCCGTTGGCGTCAATGTAGAGCGACTTCTCGTCCCTGCTCATTCGCAGCCACGCGTGTCGGCCATGGGCCGTCGAAACGCTGGAGTCGGCCGTCGTCGGGAAGACTGAGCACCAGATGATCGTGTGCTTTTCGAGTTCCCACCCGTCGCGAAGGTAGGGTTCGATGAGTTCGGCGAGAGGAGCGGGCAGGGATTCGCGTCCCCTCTGACCCGTCGCGGGGTCGATTTCCCGGAAGGTGTCATCGAGACGCCAGTAGTGCTCGCCTTCGCGAAGAACGAGGGCGCGGTCGGCGAAGGGGTCGCCGCCGTCGCCTCCGTGGACGAGGCGCTCGCCGACGAGGCGCCCATCGTTGAAGGGCAGGGTCAGGGGGACGTCCGAGCCACCGTAGTAGCGGATCGGCGTTGAGGTTCCCGGGTCGGTCGACCAGGTGAGGAAGTATTCCCAGTTCTTCCGGTAGGCGCAGGCTGTGGCTTCGCCTGCGAGCAGATAGTGCCAGTACTGGGCTTTGTCTGTTGCGGTGGGAGCGAAGGCGGCTTCGGCGATCCTCTTGTCGCCGTCGACCCAGATGATGTGACCATCGGCGGCGACGCCGATCGCGGGGAAGGCCTCGGGGAAGGGGGG